>Ga0207060_10140_pt1 | contig 27107 bp, 25 predicted proteins | sample Alteio_BWMinCont_30_FD_153270 | JGI IMG/M metagenome (GOLD analysis project Ga0207060, IMG submission 153270) | Enriched cells from forest soil in Barre Woods Harvard Forest LTER site, Petersham, Massachusetts, United States -... | ecosystem: Environmental > Terrestrial > Soil > Temperate forest >...
GATTCTCAAGCGCTGCCGCCTGTACAGATCCGCTCACCACTCTCGGCTTGGAATCAGAGTTGGCCGCTCCATTTTCCCCGGGAACAACAACCAACTTCTGAGATGCGCCTACTGCCCGTAGCGCGTTTTTGACGATCTTCTCTGCATCGATATTCATCGTCAGCCCCAGCATCGTCTTCTTGATGCCGACTTCGACTCGAATCGTGTCACCATCCAGCGACCATTTACCCGCATCGAGCAGAACCGCGGCCGTATTGTGGCCGCCGTCATTCAACGCCACAAATACAGCCTCGCGAATCCGGTTCAGGTCAATGGAATGGTCATCGGCTGGGGCAGGTTGCGCTTCAGACAAAATCTCGGGGGCCAGCGCCAACGCGCCATCTGTTGCTTCTACCGGAGCATCAACCGTAACCGACCCCGGCGCCTTGGCGGACGCCGTCTCCACGGCTCGGGCCGTCATTTCTAAAGGTGTCAACGCCCTCGAAGCAGCAACCGGCTCAACCGCGACCTCCGCCATTGGAGCAGCCGCACTCTCACCCGTTATTTTGCGGCTCGCCCAAGAAGAGTTGTGAGGGTTCGATGATAAATCCGCTGAAGATGCAGGAAATGCTGGCGCAGGCCAAGCAGATGCAGGAACAGATGCAGGAGAAGCTTAGTCAGACTGTCGTTGAAGCTTCGTCTGGTGGCGGCGCGGTGACGGTGAAGATGAACGGCCAGAAGCAGGTACTGAAGGTGACGATCGATCCCAATGCAGTTGCCGGTCTCACCGGAAATACCGCGGATGTGGAGATGCTGGAGGATCTGATTGCTGCGGCCTTCAATGAAGCGGGACGACGCGCGGATGAGGCCATCAAGTCGAGCGCCTCGGCCATGCTCGGCGGCCTAAATCTGCCTCCGGGGCTTTTCTGAAACTCCAGCTTACGCAAAGGTCCGCAGAGGAACACTCTTCACCACAGAGAGGACGGAGGACACGGAGAAATTCATGCACCCCGATCGAGTGACGCGGAGAAGCTTTCTGAAGCAGGCCGGCTGGGCGGCAGCCGGCTGGGCCGCGGTTCCAGATGTATTTTCGCTTCCCGCGCGGGGACAGAATGCACAGGCAACGCCGACTGCACCTCCGGCGGGCGATCGAGTACAGCAGTTTCGTACTGCCGGGGCTACGACTCCGATTCAGGTGACGAAGCTGCGCGATACGCTGTTTCTGCTGCAGGGCGTGGGTGGCAACATGGTCGCGCAAACGGGTCCGGATGGGAAGCTGTTGATTGATTCCAGCGCGGCGACGGCGGCCACCCATCTGAAAGAGACGCTAGGGAAGTTAAGCCCGCATCCGATGAAAATGCTGATCAATACGCACTGGCATTTCGATCACACGGACGGCAACGCAGCGTTGCATGACGACTCGGGCGCATTTATCATTGCGCAGGAGAATACACGGAATCGGCTTGCAACTGCGCAGGAGATCGCGTTCTTTCATCTGAAGCTTCCTCCTTCACCAACGAGCGCCCTGCCGCAAGAGACATTCATCGATAAAGAGAAGCTCTTTTATAACAACGATGAGCTGGATCTCGTCTACATGCCGGATGCGCACACGGACACTGACATTTACATTCACTTTGTCGGCGGGAATGTGATTCACGCGGGCGATATTTTCTTCAACGGGTTCTATCCGTTCATTGATGCGAGCACGGGCGGAACGATCAACGGCATGATCCGCGGCGCAGATGCCTGCCTTGCTGTGGCTGATGACAAGACGAAAATTGTCCCTGGGCACGGTCCGCTGGGCGACAAGGATGCGCTGCAAAAATACCGGGACATGATGGCCACCATTGCAACGAATGTGGAGAAGCTCAAAAGCAGTGGGCAATCGCTTGATCAGGTAATTGCGGCCAAGCCTACAGCCGACTTTGATGCTGTATGGGGCAAGGGCATGCTTAAGCCGGAACAATTCGTCGAACTTGTTTACAGCACGCTGTGACGTGTTGATCTGATTGTGGCCACCTGTTAAAACAGCGGAGAGGCTTAGGTATTGTCACGATTTGCAGAACCCATGGCGCGGCTCATCGAGGAGTTGCGCAAACTTCCCGGCATTGGATCGAAGAACGCGCAGCGGCTGGCGTTTCATATTCTGCGCTCAAGTGGAGAGGATGCCGAGGCGCTGGCGGATGCGATTCGGAACCTGAAGGCCAAGCTGCAACTCTGCTCCATTTGCAACAACATTACGGACGTTGATCCGTGTGTTTATTGCTCAAGTCCGACGCGGAACCAGCGCCTGGTTTGCGTGGTCGAAGAACCGACTAATATCGCTACGATCGAGAAGACGCGCAGCTACAACGGCGTCTTTCATGTGCTGCATGGGGCGCTTTCGCCTCTGCACGGGGTTGGGCCGGAGCATCTGCGGACGGGCAATCTGTTGGCACGGGTTTCGCGGGGCGATGTGGATGAGGTGATTCTAGCGACCTCGCCTACTGTCGAGGGAGAGGCTACGGCCGGGTACTTGGCAGAGATGCTGCGCCCGGCCAAAGTGCGGGTAACTCGCATTGCCACGGGAGTTCCGGCAGGCAGCGATATTGAGTACGCCGATGAGGTGACAATGTCGCGCGCTTTGGAGGGGCGGCGGGAAATGAAATGAATCCCCACCGCTCGCTACGCTCAGGGATGGGCACCCAATGTAAAGACGACCGAAGGGAAAAACCCGACTCTCGACAGAGTGCCTTTGGCGTTTCGCTCAGGATGACAACTCTTGAGGGTATTGGTGTGGTATCGCCCTACTTCAACTGCGCAATTTGGCTAGGAGATCCTGCGGATGAACGGGCTTGGCCAGGATTTCGAACTCGTGGCCCTGAGTGCGGGCGCGGTCGAGCAGGTCGGCGGTGGCGGCCTGTCCTGAGAAGAGAAGGATCTTACATGCGGGCAGCAGACTGCGGATTTTGATGGCCGCGTCGATACCGTTCAGATCTGTCATGATGACGTCGCTGATCAGCATGTCGGGCCGCAGCGATCCGGCCATTTCTACCGCTTTTTCGCCGCTGTACACGGCGGTGGCTTCAAATCCGCTTTGGTTGAGAATGATGGCAAGGGTGTCGGCGATAACGCGTTCGTCATCGGCGACCAGAACTTTAGGCTTCGCCTGATTGTGGTCTTGCATTTTTCTTCGACTCTCTCTACTCCGGGTGGGTTGAACGCTTGCCGTGCGCGTGCGGCAGCGAAAAGTTGCCGCCGAAAATATGGATAGGGGTGGATCGCTCTGCGAAAACTACTACTTGGATGATACGCTGTCTGCAGGAGGATGCTTCATCTTCCTGCAATCCTACCCACTTAGATTAGACGCAGGGACAGATTAGACGCAGGGACGGGAGCGTCATTCCGGAGGCCGCTGGCAGTCGGACCTATCACTGCCAGGTTTGCCCGTTCAGAGGTTTCAGGCACATGTAGACGGAGCCGGGTGATGACGGAAGCGATTATTCGAGCGCAGCAGGTAGAAAAGTTTTACGCTCAGCCGAGCGAAAACCGCATTCAGGTCATTGCCCCTACCGATCTTTCCATTCTTCCGGGAGAGATCGTCGCGCTGCTGGGGCCATCCGGGTCAGGAAAATCGACGCTTCTGCGCATGCTCTCCGGGCTGTCAAAGCCTTCAGGCGGACAGGTCTTCTGGCATGAAAAGCCGATTGAGACGGTACAGATTAACGTCTCGATTGTCTTTCAGAGCTTTGCGCTGTTTCCCTGGCTTACAGTTCTTGAAAATGTAGAAGCACCGCTGAAGGCGATCGGGGTAGAACCTGAGGCGCGCAAGGAACGCAGTCTCAAGATTCTGGACACGGTGGGTCTCGACGGTTTTCAGGCGGCATATCCGAAAGAGCTTTCAGGCGGTATGCGGCAGCGCGTGGGGTTTGCACGCGCCCTTGTCGTCGAGCCGGAAGTGCTGTTCATGGATGAGCCCTTTTCCGCGCTCGACGTGTTGACGGCGGAAAACCTGCGTAGTGAGCTGCTGGAGTTGTGGCAGAAAAAGACGATTCCAACGCAAGCCATCTTTATCGTCACACACAACATTGAAGAAGCTGTACTGCTCGCCGATCGCATCATTGTGCTCGGGCGTAATCCAGGGCATGTTCGCACGGACTTCAAGGTTGCACTCCCTCATCCGCGCAACAAGAAGAATGCGACATTTACCAAGCTGGTGGACTACATCTACACCGTGCTGACGCGGCCGGATGTGACTCCGGATGTGCCACGGCTGCATACCGATGGACGGCGCGTGCGGGATCAGCGCCAGATGCGCTATGAGATGCTGCCGCATGCTCGTCCGGGCGGCATTGCCGGTCTGCTTGAGTTCATCATTGATTTTGGCGGGCATATTGATGTGTACCGGCTGGCGGATGAACTTTCGTTTGAAATCGACGACTTGTTGCCGATTGTGGACGCAGCACAGCTTCTTGGTTTCCTGACAGTCGAAGAGGGAGATGTTGCGATCACGGCGGCCGGACGCGAATACGCTGAGTCGGAGATTCTGAAGCAGAAGGAATTGTTCCGGGCGGCAGCTATCGAGCATGTGCTGCTCTTGCGACAGATTACGCGCGCGCTCAGCAACAAAACTGACCATACTGTGCCGGAAGAATTCTTCCTCGACATGCTCGATGAGCAATTCAGCGAGGAGGAGACGCTGCGCCAACTGGAGACGGCGATCAACTGGGGCCGCTATGCGGAGCTGTTTGACTTTGACGCGGCGAGGAGGCGCTTCATTCTGCCGGAGGCGGAAGAAGAAGCGGCGGCGGCCGTACAGGAGACCGAAGAGCCGTGAAGATGCGCTACACATTCTCGCGCTCGCTGGCCATCGAGCGCACATGGCCGTTCTTCCTTGACCTGACAGTCGCGATGGGGCTGTTGGCGGGCTTTTATGCGGTGCTCCAGATTGCGCACTACTGGCTGAGCGGGGCGGTGCCAGAGGTGGAGATATCGCAATCGCCCACGATGCTGCCGCTCTATGCATTTTATTCGTGCGTGCGCATTGGCGTTGCCTACTTGCTGAGCCTGCTGTTCGCCGTGGGCTACGGCTACATTGCCGCCTATAACAAGCGCATAGAAGCGCTGATGATTGCCACGCTCGATATCCTGCAGTCGATCCCTGTGCTGAGTTTTTTGCCTGGGGTCATGCTGGCGATGATGTCGCTGATTCCGAGCCGGCAGCTTGGGATTGAGTTCGGTGCGATCCTGCTGATTTTTACCGGGCAGGTGTGGAATATGGCCTTCAGTTTTTATACGTCGCTGAAGAGCATTCCGCGCGAGTTGAACGAGGCATGCACAATCAATCGCTTCTCGCGTTGGCAGAGACTCTGGCAACTGGAGCTTCCTTATGCCACCATCGGGCTGGTGTGGAACTCGATGGTTTCGGTCGCCGGCGGCTGGTTTTTTTTGATGGTCTGCGAGATGTTTCCGGTCGGCACTCGCAATTTTCGGCTGCCGGGACTCGGCTCGTATCTTCAGACGGCCGCATCTACCGGCAACTCGCTGGCTATGATCTATGGCCTGATCACGATGGTAGCGATCATTGCGCTAACCGATCAACTAATCTGGCGGCCCGTGATTGACTGGTCAGACAAATTCAAATTCGAAAATGTGGAAGCTGCGGACCGGTCGAAGTCGCCCGTGCTTGCAGCCCTGCGGCAATCGAATGTGCTGGGAGCGATTCAGCAGCGGACCCTCACGCCCCTGAGTGAACATCTGTATCGCTCGATTGCCCTGCGACACAAGCGGCGCCAAGACACAGTTCAATCTGACAGCCGAAAAAAAGGCAGCGCTGTAGCAACAATTGTCCTCGTGATCTTGCTCGCAGGCCTGATCTGTTTTGCGGCGTTCAAGGCGATCCTATTGCTGCGACAAGTTCCCAGGTCAGATTTTGCAACTCTGCTCGAAGGTGCGGGCACTACATTCCTACGCGTGAATATTTCATTACTGCTGGCAGCTGCTTGGACGATTCCGACGGGCGTGGCCATTGGCTTCAATCCAAAGCTGGCGCGGATTGCGCAGCCGCTAGCGCAGATCGCCGCTTCATTTCCGGCGACGGCGCTCTTTCCCGTCATTCTGCTGGGGCTGATGAAACTTGGAGCAGGGCTCGGCATCGGTTCGATTGCGCTGATGATGCTGGGCACGCAATGGTACATTCTCTTCAATGTGATCGCAGGTGCGATGGCGATTCCGTCGGAGATGCGCGAGGTTGCGCGTCTCTTTCATTTCCCCACCGTGCAGCGCTGGACAACGGTGATTCTGCCGGGCATTTTTCCCTTCCTCATTACGGGGCTTGTCACCGCTTCTGGAGGAGCCTGGAACGCTTCGATTATCGCCGAGTACTTTCATCTGAAAGACAAGACGCTGCATACGCTGGGGCTTGGCGCGCAGATCAGCGCAGCGAGCGATTCAGGCAACTTCCCGGTGCTGCTGCTGGCGACGATCATCATGGCGCTGATGGTGGTGACGATCAATCGGCTGGTGTGGCGGCCACTTTATAAACTTGCCGAGACGAAATACCGGCTGGATTAGTCCAGATGGCACGCGTGTCGCAATTGGTTCGACTGATTTGCTGGAATGAGGAACTGGCGCAACAGCACGCGAAAGAAATCACAAAACTTGGTTACCGGGTTGATGCTTCTTCGCTGCGTGGATCGAGCGCTTTCATCACACATATTCGCGATTTGAACCCTGCAATTGTTGCGATCGACCTGGATCGACTGCCGTCGCATGGGCGCGAGGTTGCGATTGTTCTGCGCGGCAGCAAAACAACGCGACATGTTCCCATTGTGTTTGCCGGCGGCGTAGAGGAGAAGGTTGCGCGGCTGCGCGCGGAGCTTCCTGACGCGGTTTTCACATCGTGGAAAAAGATCGCGGCAGCATTGAAGAAGGCTGTTGTTTCGACTCCTGTAGAGCCAGTGCAGCTGATACCGCACATGCAGCGCTGGCACGATTCGCCGCTTACACGCAAGCTTGGCATTTCGGCGAATATGAGGGTTGCGCTCATTGGCGGTGTCGAAGACGGCATGGAAGAAATTATTGGCGAGCTCCCGGATGGCGCATCGCTGAGCACGCGCATCGTCGCCGGAACCCAGATGGTTTTGTATGTCGTACACGCGCAGCGCGAACTGGATGGGGCGGTGGACCATGCGCGCGCACATTTGCCGGACGGGGCATCTCTTTGGATCATCCATCCAAAAACGACGGCGAAACTGCGCAGTGACTTCAATCAGAATGATGTACGAGAGCTGGCGCTCGCTCGCGGCTTTGTCGATTACAAGGTCTGTGCGGTAGACGCACAATGGTCAGGGCTGAAATTCGCGCGCAGAAAGCGATAGCGTTGATTCTGGCAACGTTTCCAGCCGCATTTGCCTCTGATATGGGGATATCTCTAATCAATTACAAGTAGTGGAAAGAGATTTTGCGATATGCCAATGACGCTGCTTCCCGGTAAGCCTTACCCACTAGGCGCAAAGTGGGATGGAACGGGCGTAAATTTTGCTATCTATTCAGAGCAGGCCGAGGGAGTTGAACTGTGCCTCTTCAATCAAGAGGGCAAAGAATGCGAAAAGATTCCTCTGCGAGAGACGACTGCTTTTGTATGGCATGGCTATTTGCCCGGTATTCAACCAGGGCAGCGGTATGGATACCGAGTGCATGGTCCATGGGCGCCGGAAAAGGGATTGCGCTTCAATCCGTCGAAACTGCTCGTCGATCCATATGCGCAGGCCGTAACCGGGCGCGTGGATTGGTCGAAGGCCATTTTCCCTTACGTCTTTGGCGGCGATGAAGCGGATCTGCATCGCGATGATCGCGATAGCGCGCCGGGAGTTCCGAAGAGCCTGGTAGTGAATCCCTATTTTGATTGGGAGCAGGACCGTCCGCTGCGCACGCCGCTGTCTGATTCGATTATTTATGAAACGCATGTACGAGGATTCAGCATTCAGAATCCAGATGTGCCGGAGCCTTTGCGTGGTACGTATGCGGGACTTGCTTCGCCTGCGAGCCTGCGTCATCTGAAACGACTGGGCGTGACGGCTGTGGAACTGATGCCGGTTCACCACTTCATCAATGACAGCCACCTGGTCGAGAGCGGACTGAGCAACTACTGGGGATACAACACGCTGACGTACCTCGCACCACATGGACGGTATTGCTCGACTGGCGACACGGGCAATCAGGTGGCGGAGTTCAAGGCGATGGTGAAAACGCTGCATCGCGAAGGCATTGAGGTGATTCTGGACGTGGTCTACAACCACACGGCTGAGGGCAATCACATGGGGCCGATGCTCTCGCTCAAGGGAATCGACAACCTCACGTACTACCGAACGATACCGGATAATCTCCGCTTCTACATGGACTATACGGGAACAGGGAACACTCTGAATGTGCGCAACCCGCAGGTGCTGAAGCTGATTATGGATTCCCTGCGCTACTGGGTGCTGGAGATGCACGTAGACGGCTTCCGCTTCGATCTTGCGGCGACATTGGCGCGCGAGTTGCATGATGTGGATCGGCTGAGCGGATTCTTCGACATCATTCATCAGGACCCGACGCTCGCGGATGTGAAGCTCATCGCGGAGCCGTGGGATGTGGGCGAAGGCGGCTACCAGGTGGGTAACTTTCCCGTGCAGTGGGCAGAGTGGAACGGCAAGTATCGCGACGCTGTCCGCCGCTACTGGAAGGGTGATGACGGGCAGCTTTCCGATGTTGGCTATCGGCTGACGGGGTCGAGCGATCTTTATCAGCATGATGGGCGACGCCCTTATGCGAGCATCAATTTCATTACCGCGCATGATGGATTTACGCTGCGCGACTTGGTGAGCTACAACGACAAACACAATGAGGCCAATGGTGAAAATAACCAGGACGGCGCGAACGATAACAATTCCTGGAACATGGGCGCCGAGGGGCCGACGGATGATCTGAACATTATCCATGCTCGTGAGCGGCAGATACGGAATTTTCTGTCGATGCTGCTGCTGTCGCAGGGCGTTCCGATGATCTCCGGTGGCGATGAGATGGGACGCACGCAAAAAGGCAACAACAACGCCTATTGTCAGGACAACGAGGTCAGCTGGTATGACTGGGCTCCGAGTGAAGAGAAGGAACTGCTGATCGACTTTACCTGCAGGCTGATTGCGCTGCGTAAAGATCATCCGAATCTGCGACGGCGGAGATTTTTCCAGGATCGCGTGATTCACAACTCTGCGGCACGCGACATTGCCTGGTTTGGGACGAATGGCAAGGAGCTGAGCGAACAGGCGTGGAACTCGGGGTGGATTCGCACACTGGGGATGATGCTGAACGGAGCGACGCTCGCTTGTACAGACCAATTGGGCAACAGCATTACGGACAATTCATTCCTGCTGCTCGTGAATGCACATCATGAAGCAGTGAATTTCCAACTGCCTCCGCCGCCGCAGGACGGGATCTGGCAAACGATTTTGAACACGAATAACTGTTCAACACCATTCAAGAAGTCGACGGCCCGGCGGCGGGTTCGGCTCGAGGGGCGGTCGCTGATCCTGCTGATGGAGCGGGAACGGCAAAAGCCGGCGGTTGTGGAACAGGCAGACCTTGCAGAGTGATGAACTTCCAGAGAGAATGGGTGCGTTAGCCACTCTGAAGGATTTGCAACTGTGACAGATACAATTCGAGCAAGTGTTATCGGTTTTGGTCTTGCGGGCCGCATTTTTCATGCGGCGGTTATTTCGGCAACTCCCGGACTTGAGCTTGCAGCTATCGTGCAGCGCTCGGGGGATGAGGCTGCTAAGGCTTATCCCAATGTCCAGATCTACCGGTCAATTGAGGAGATGCTAGCCGACTCCAGAATTCGGCTGGTCGCCGTGGGCACGCCGAGTTTTTCGCACTTCGAAGTTGCGAAGCAATGCCTGCTCGCCGATCGCGATGTCATCATCGACAAGCCTTTTGCTATTACTTCTGATGAAGGTGCTCAGTTGATTCGGCTGGCGCGTGAGCGTCGGCGGCTGCTTACGGCGTATCAGAACCGGCGCTGGGATGGCGACTTCAAGACGGTCGAGAAGATTCTTGTCAGTGGAGAGCTTGGGCGGCTGGTAACATTTGAATCGCATTTCGACCGCTTTCGTCCCGAACCCCGTCTCAGGGGATGGCGTGAGAACGGTGGCCCGGGTGGCGGGACTCTTTTTGATCTCGGATCGCACTTGATCGATCAGGCGCTTACGCTTTTCGGAAAGCCGGAGAGCATCTTTGCCTCGGTTCGCATCGACCGCGACAACGGCGCTGTCGACGATGCGTTCGACCTTACTTTGTTTTATTCCCGGCTTACGGTTTATCTGCGCGCTTCGACTCTCGCCAAAGCCCCCGGAGCCCGGTTTACTCTACACGGCACGCAAGGCAGCTTTGTGAAGTTCGGGCTTGATCCACAGGAAGAGCAACTCAAGTCTGGCGCTCACTTTGATTCGCCGCGTTTTGGTCATGAACCGGAAGAGGCCTGGGGAAACCTATATCTGGAAGGCACTGCAGCACCCCAGAGCGTGGAAACAGAGGTTGGCGATTATCGCGGCATTTACGCTAATGTTCGCGATGCGCTGTTGGGCGTGCAAAAGCTTGCCGTTACACCGGAGCAGGCGTGGCGGACGACGCGGCTGATTGAGCTTGCACGTGAAAGCAACAGCCAAGGACGGGTATTATCCGTCGACTTCAGCAATGAGCCCTAATCCGGAAAAACAGATCCTTCCCCTTCGCTACACTCAGGGTCAGGATGACAACGTGAACCGAATGGCTCAGTGGCCTTTGTAGTAGTGCAGGAGCTGCGCGGCGGAGAACGCCACCAGCCAGAGGCCTGCGACCAGCGAGCCGATGGTCATGACCCATCTGCGGGCCCTGTGCTCATCAGGGTGAAGTGCGCGTTTTTGCCGGGTAAAAAAAGTATGACCGAGAAGCCCCACTCCCAAAAGAACAACGCCGATAATAAGAGTAATTACTGCCATGGCGAAACAATTTACTCCCTTTCCATAACGATTGTGAAGAGCGTAGATTGGCCTGTTCAGGCATAAGGACTTACGCGATACACTGATTGGTACTCCTCTACAAGGACCGGGAATGAAGCTGTTTCGCTGGCTATGGGTTATTGTTACGCTCGGGCTTCTTGCGCAGGGTTTTCGCGTAGCCATGTTTGTTGTTCCTCCGGACAGTAATCAGGGTGAAATCCAGCGGATTTTCTATTACCACATCGCCGCTTGGTGCGGGATGAGCGTCTTTTTCGCGGTCAACCTGATCGCGTCGATTGTCTATCTTGTCTACCACAACCGGGATCAGAGTCGCGCCATGAGAGCGGATGCTCTGGCTATCTCCACGGCTGAGATGGGGGTTGTTTTCTGCTCTGTCGGGCTCATTACCGGGTCGCTCTGGGCGAGGCCGGTATGGGGCATCTGGTGGACGTGGGATGAACGGCTGACTTCAACATTGGTGCTGTACCTCATCTATGTGGCTTACCTGCTGCTGCGGCGCTTTGCCGCCGGGCCGCAGATGCAGACCCTCGCTGCGGTTATGGCCATTTTCGGCTATGCCGATGTGCCTATCGTCTATATGTCGACGCGCTGGTGGCGAACGCAGCATCCGGCTCCCGTGTTCTTTGGTGGCCCGAATGCGGGGCTCGACCCGAGCATGCTTCCCGCCGTGTGGTGGAACCTGGCAGCGTGGCTGGCGTGGGGGATCATGATCGTAGCCTTCCGCTATGGTGTTGCCCTGCGCGACCAAATGAAAGAGCAACAAGAAGCGCTGCGGGCGCTTGAGGTGACACCATGAACCCGATGTTTCATCGCCACCTTGTGTTGGCTTATGTCGTCGCCTGGGTTATACAGCTTGCGTACCTTGGCCATGTTGCCCTGAAGTGGCGGGCTGGTAGGTCTCGGGGCTGAGAAACCCCAGTCTCCAAGATGATGCGGAGAGAGGATAGAGCACCTGGCATCCGGTCTAATGGAGATGCGTTGGCACTTATTGTGCATGGAGTGACCCCCTCCCCGGTATGTTTCTCGTAAATTCCTCTTTTTATTGGTGGTTAGGAGCTCAGATCGTGCGCCCGCAGCGCGGTCTTGCTAGACCCACCTCTTCGACTGGCTCAGGGCAGGCTCTTATCCCCTCGAAGTGCACAAGGAGATAGGATGGCGCAACCCGTATTCGTCCTGGTTGTGCATGGGTGGCTCCCCTGGTATATTTTCGTTAAATTCCTCAGAGATCAGGGGTTAGGGATACCAATAATGTTGTCTAGGTGCACATCGCTCAGATTCTTTCCTTCGACTTCGCTCAGGACAGGCTCTCCAGTTGGTCTTCAGAATGACGCCCTTCTTCCATAGGCTTTATCTACGCGACGGCTCTTATCTGCGAGCTGATCCCAAAAACACAAAGCCCGCCGGGTCTCGGCGGGCTTTTTTCTCTCTATATCCAGTTTAGCAATTTTAGGGGTAATAGTATGCTAATTCCCCGTCGCTATTTTCGCTTTGGAATGTGTGGGTTGGAAGATTTCTTTCGGTTCGGGGCTTGACAAGATTTTGGGAACTACCCCACTCAAGCCCAAAGATGGCTTTGAATGGGGCACCTTCACGCTCGTGTTTCCTGCGTTTCTTTGAAAAATATATCTGAACAGCCGCATTGTTCCGGCCGTCTTTGCGTGTGGATGGGAGAGTTGAGCCAGCTTGGCACGGTGGGATGATGCGGATTTTACGGAATTTGTCCGGCGCCACTCCCGCCTTGTCTTTCGCGTGGCGTATGCGGTGCTGCGCAACTCCCATGACGCCGAGGACGTGGTGCAGGAGGTATTTTTGAAGCTTTATCGCAGCAACGCCTGGGGTGGCGTGCGGGACGAGAAAGCATATCTCGCCCGCTCGGCTTGGCGGGCAGCCGTGGACCATCTCCCGAAGGGCGAACGGGTTGAACTGGCGGATGAGAGCGAACTCCCGTCGGCGCACCCCAGCCCTGAACAGGCCGCGCTCGACGCTGATTTCCAACAGAAAGTCCATCGGCTGATCGACCGACTGCCGGAGGAACTCCGCCAACCGCTTGCGCTTTCGACGATTCAGGAGCTGACTTCGGGTGAAGTTGCGGAGGTCCTGGGGATTCCCGAAGGCACTGTGCGTACGCGGGTGCTGCGAGCTCGGCAGTTATTGCGCGAAAAGCTCGCATCACTGGAAGGAAGGGACTATGCCGCAAAACGAATCTGATTTTGAAACCGAATTCGAGCGGGCGTTAGCGGCGTACGCCGATCCCGGCGAGGCCGGACACCCACAGGTGTTGACGGCACGGGTTATGACTGCGGTCGAGATGCGACGCCGGAAGCTGCGCAGGTGGGTGCGCATTTCGATTGCGATACCGGCGCTTACTTGCGTGCTCGTGGCGGTTTTGCTGCATTTGCGGAGGGCCGAGCCTCAGCACCGAAAGATAGAGATAGCGTCCACTCCACCTACCACCCAGGCAGCAGCCGCTATTCCGAAAACAGCTGTGCCGGCTAAAGTCCATGTGGAAACAGCCCGGAATCGCGCTGTGGGCAGCGTACCTCGTCAGCTACCTAAGCTTGATCAATTCCCTGCGCCGACGGCTCTGACAGAGCAGGAGCAGGTGCTCGTCCAGTTTGTTACGTATACGCCACCGAACACGCAACAGCTAGTCGCGAAGGCACAAAAAAGGTCCGACGAGCCTTTACGTATCGCAGAACTGGGCATTCCCTACCTTGATTCGAGTACTCAACCTTAACGACAGGAGCCACCATGCACCGAATTATTGTCTTTTGCTTTGCAGTTATTTTCTTCGCCGCCCCCATTTGCACGCTCGCACAGCAGGATGGAAAACCAACCGAGATTGCCACACATTATTACCGACTCTCCTATTCCATTCAGGAAGTTGGAGAGACAGGAAAGGTCACTAATAGCCGTGCCTACGCAACTTCCATTGCAACTGGCCCCGGCCAAACCGCTCAGATCAGAACCGGGGACAAAGTTCCGATGGTCACCGACAATAAGGGCGAGGTGCAATATGTGGACGTTGGGGTGAGTATCGACTGCACGCGTGCTCAGGAGGTGGACGGTAAGCTTTCTGTGCAGATGACTGCGGACATCAGCAACACTACAAAAGGAAACGTACCGCCCGCTCTACCGCTCATTCGAGCGAACAGATGGTCAGCCAATGTTCTGGTTCCCATAGCGAAGTCCACTATCATCTTTTCTTCGGATAATCTGCAGGACAAAGGCAAGTTGCAGGTGGAACTGACCGCGACCCGTATCGATTAGTCTTTGGGGCAGGCAGCAGATCACTTGAAGTCTGCCGCCCAGGCAAATCTGTGGCCCTCAAAGAAAAAAGCAACGAGGTTGTCTTACGGCAACCTCGTTGTCCGAGGAGGGTTTACTGCTAATTGAAGAAGCTGATCACTTGGGAGTGTTGCCTCTCTCATACCGAAGACAGATTTCTCGGAAAAAAGTTTCGCGACATCGTAATTTTTGTTTGGCAATGGGCATTTTTCCTCTCTTTCGTTAGCTTGAAACGGGCTGGAACCATATCTACAGGTGACTTTCGTTGCTTACCCGACAAAGAAGCCGATACACTTGGAAGTTACGGAAAGGTCTGTACTGATGCTTGTTGTGATGAAAGCGCAAGCGACGCCGGAGGAAATCCAGGCGGTCTGCGAGCATATTGAACAGTTGGGCTTTCGCCCCCATCCGCTACCCGGCGCCCAGCGCACCGCCATCGGCATTACCGGCAACCAGGGCGAAATCGATCGCGGGAACATTGAAGAGCTTTCGGGCGTTGCCGAGGTCATTCGCGTCTCAAAGCCCTACAAGCTGGTGAGCCGCGATGTGAAGGAAGAGGACACGGTCATCCGTTTTCCCGGGACGAACGCCACCATCGGCGGGCGCGACCTGGCGATGATTGCGGGACCGTGCTCGATTGAAACTCGAGAGCAGGCCTTTGCCGTAGCCGAGCAGGTTGCCCTTGCGGGAGCGCAATTCTTTCGTGGCGGGGCGTACAAGCCACGCACTTCTCCGTATGCCTTTCAGGGTCTGGGGGAAGAGGCGCTGAAGATCATGGCAGAGATTCGCGACAAGTTTGGGTTGCGGATCGTGACTGAGGCCATCGACAATGAGGCGCTGGAACTGGTCGACAAATACGCGGACGTGATCCAGATTGGCGCGCGCAATATGCAGAACTATTCGCTGCTGAGGGCTGCGGGGCGGAGACGGAAGCCGGTTCTGCTGAAGCGCGGGATTGCAGCGACGCTCGAAGAGTTTCTGATGGCGGCTGAGTACATTATGAGCGAGGGCAATTACCAAGTGATACTGTGCGAACGCGGAGTGCGTACTTTTGCCGACCACACGCGGAATACTCTCGATCTGAGCATTGTGCCTGCGGTGCAGCGGTTGAGCCATCTGCCTATCGTGGTGGATCCGAGCCATGGAACGGGCAAGCGAAACAAGGTGATTCCGCTGGGGCGCGCCGCGGTTGCGGTGGGGTGCGATGGGCTGATCGTGGAAGTACACAACCAGCCGGACAAGGCTCTTTCTGATGGAATGCAGTCGCTCTATCCTGAGCAATATGTACAGTTGATGGCTGAGGCTACACAGATCGCGGCGGTGCTGGGGCGCAATGTGCCGCACGGCATCCAGATCACGGAAGGCATGGCTTCTCGCTAGACGCATGCCATCCGGCCAGTCAGACCCAGCTTCTTCTACCGACCATACAGGCAAGCGTTACGTTCCTCGGCTGGTGCGGAGAGCTGGCGCTGTGCTTTTGCTGCTTGCTCCACTCACGGCTTGCAGGCGACATGACTTTCCGCAGTATCCGGCGGACTACCGCGAATATGCCTATGTCACCAACGGCGGCAGCAATACCGTCACCGTTCTTGATCTGGTGAACCTTCGGCAGGACCGCGTGATTCGCGTGGGCGATAATCCGACGGGGATTGCGGCGAATCCCGCGAAGAACGAAATATACGCCGTTAACACGAACAGCAATTCGGTGAGCGTGATTGACACGGAGAAGAATGCCGTTATCGCGACGATTCCTGTTCATAGCAAGCCTTACTTCATTGACGTGGACGCGAAGGGCGAGCGTGCCTATGTCGCCAATTCTGGATCGAACAATGTTTCGGTGATCGATCTGGCGGCGCGACGGGAGATCGCGGCGATCGGCACGGGCGAGGGGCCGGGGATGGCACGCATCTCGCCGGATGGCCACAGCCTGGTTGTGAGCAATCGGACCAGCGGCAGCGTTACTGTGATCGATCCACAATCGCGTAAGGTGCGCGGCGTTTTCAGCGGATGTCCGGCGGCGACGCATGTGGTGATTCTGCCTGATTCGTCGAAGGCGTTCGTGGCCTGCTCGGATGGGCACCAGGTGATGGTGATTGGGTTGGCACGGCCAGATAGCACAATCGCCAGCGAGCATGCCGACCGCTTGCTGACGTTTCTCGTGGTGGGGCAGACGCCCGTGCATCTGGCGCTGAAGCCGGACGGTGGCGAAATCTTTGTCTCCAATTTCGGCAGCGACACGATCTCGGAAATTGCAACACAGGCGAATGAAGTTGGGGGGGCTTACCTGGTGGGAGCGCATCCAGCGAGTGCGATTGTGAGCGCTGACAACTCCACGTTGTGGATCAGCAAGTTCAATACGGGCTCAATCGAGGTGTATTCGATCGACGATGGCAAAACCATCAACACCGTGCATGTGGGCGATGGACCGGATGCGCTGGCGTTCTCGGCTGAAGGGCATCTGCTACTGGCTGCGGATGCGCGATCCAATGATATTTCTGTAGTGCGCGTGATGAGCCGGACGCCGGGCGGAGTGACCCACGTCGGGACGCTGTTTACGATGCTGCCGGCGGGCAAGCAGCCAAATGCGATTGTGGTGAAGGCGTTTCGCGTCAGGTAGTGGGTGATCCGGAGTCCTTTGCGGTGAGCGCGGCCCCTACGAGAATCACACATGGGGCAGGTAGAGGCGATGCCTGCGCCAATCCGATGACATTTGTATGGAGGGCCTGCTCTTTCGACGTTGCAACATTCGAAACGACGATGCAGGGTGTTTGCGAACCGAATCCCGATTCAGTGATCTGTGCGCTGAGTCGCGCGTAGTCTGAGCCAGGCATATAGATGACGAGCGTTGCGTCGGCTGGCAGCTGGCCCCAGCATGGCTCGTCCTCGCTTGCGCGATGGCCGGTGAGGAAGATTACTTTGGACGCGAGGCGCCGGTCGGTAAGAGAAGCACGAATGCTGGCGGCGGCAGCGAAGGCGGCGGTGATTCCGGCGACTACTTCGAAGGGTACGGATGCGGTATTCAAGGCATCGATCTCTTCGCCGGCGCGGCCAAAGAGCATCGGATCCCCGACTTTAAGGCGCACTACGCTGTGACCCAGTCGCGCGTGATGAATGAGCAGTTCGTTGATGTCGTGTTGGGTGATGGATTTGCTGCCGGCGCGCTTACCTACGCTCTGGACTGTTGCCTGAGGATTGGCAAGCTTCAGAATTTCACGGGCGACCAATCCGTCATAGAAGATGCAGTCGGCACTTTGGATCAGGTTGGCGGCGCGAACGGTCAGCAGATCAGGATCGCCGGGTCCCGCACCAACCAGATAGACTTTTCCCTTCTCTGCTTTTCTCATCGATTTCTGCCGCGGCTTCAGCGCTGGCGGGCGAGCACGAGCGTAATGTCGTCGGGCTGCTCCTGTCCGCCGATCCAGTTGCGCAGCGACTGCATGACCTGTTCGGAGATGGCTTCAAGCGGCATGTGGCGGTGGCGGCGCACGACGTCGATCAAGCGTTCTTCGCCGAATTCGCCGAAGTCGTTTTCCGGTTCGGTGACGCCATCGCTGTAGGCAATGAGGATATCACCGCTCATCAGCTGCTCCACGCCCTGTTCATAGGACGGATTTTCGAGCAGGCCTACGACCGTGCCGCCGCAACCCAGCTGCGTGATGCTGTCGTCATGGCGCAGAATCAGCGGTGGCAACTGGCCGCCGCAGGAATATGTGAGCTGGCTGGTGTGCCCGTCATAGTGGGCCAGAAAGAGCGTGGCATATTTTTCCGGCTGCGTGCTGCGATAGAGATGGCGGTTGAGCTGCGCGAGAATCTTTGCCGGTTTCAGGAACGGATCGCTGCCATTATGGTGGCCGTTCGAACCGTTGATGGCGCCGATCTTTTCAGCAGGCGAGGCGCTGAATTGATTTACCCCCACTGACACCAGCTCTTCACCGGCATAGCGATAGGCGCGCACGGCGGAGTGGAGTGTGGCCATCAGCAGAGCGGCGGAGATCCCCTTGCCGCTGATGTCTCCCAGCGCGAGTCCCAGGCCGGAATCGCCGAAGGTGAGGAAGTCGTAGTAATCGCCGCTTACGGTGCGCGCGGGATAGCAGGCGCCGTGCAGCTCCAGCATGGGCAAAGAAACGGAGCCGTGCGGGAAGAGGTTTGCCTGGACTTCCTGCGCAATGGCGAGTTCGCCCTGCAGTCGTTCTTTTTCACGCTGTTCGGCGAGCAGGCGCTCGAGCGAATAGGACATGCGATTGAAGGAGCGACTGAGCGCGGCAAGCTGATCGTTGCGCGTGACCTTGATGCGGTGCGTCAGGTTGCCCTGGTCGATTTCTACCGTCGCGTCGTAGAGATCGTTCACCGACCGGGTGATGGTGCGGTTGAGGCGAACGGCCATGATGAACGCAATCAGTTCAAGCAATCCGAAGAAGCAGGCAACGCCAATCAATATGTTTTGAAGGAAGGTTGCGATCTCCAACGACGTGATGAAGAGCCGCTGGTAGAGGAGCGACGGGCGCGAAGTCACGTTGGTTAACGTGCTATGCATTTGGCCAGTGGCCCAATCGGTCGTTTGGACTGGCGCGTAGAAGGTGATCGGGATGTCGTAAAAGTGCTGCGGCGGCGGCAAAGTGCCGCCGATAATTGAATCCTTGCGTAACTCCTCGCGGGTCAACTTGCGATGATTGACTTCTACTTTTGCATCCGACTGCGACGGCTTGCTAAGGACAGCCTTGGATTGCTCACCATCGGCGGGGGTCTCGTCGCCTACAGGGAAATTCGGCAGGACTTCAATCCGGCCAATGCCGTGGGCCACCTGGTCAAGTCTCGCATGGTCCACAGGGACGCTAAGGATCAACGTCGTGGTGTGGCTGCCGATGGTCTGCATGTCGATGGCGCGGAGATAGAGCTTGCCGTTATCGAACACCACCCCGCGGAACTCATCTTTGGCCCAGGAAGGGATCTGGGTTAATTCGGCAGCCTGCAGGGTCGGAGGAGTGATGGGGAGAATCTTGCCATCCTGAAACGCGGCGATGCGCAAACTGGTGTCCGGACTGCCCGGAGCCGTGTCCTCCATTTCTGGAGGAGGAGAGACACTTTTGCTTTCCGGGTGCGTGGCCAGAAAGTGGGATACATGCACGCTGAAGGCGCGGTTTTCCGCTCCATAGTGCTCCATCTGAGCTTCAATGGCCGAGGTTGCCGCGAAAATGGCGAACTGGCCGCTGAATCCGTAAAGCGCGATCAACGCCAGCAAGATAAACAGCACCACCGGCGTCAGGGCCATCAATAAGTACGTCATGATGAGCCGGTTGCGCAGTTTCCAGAGGAAGCGTCCGCCTATCCAGCGCCAGAGCAGCGGGACACAAAAACCCAGCAATAAGATGAGCGTGAACGTACTGAACGCACTGAAAACTGCACCGGCCGTACCGGGCAGCAGGCGAAACGGCATGAGGGCGAGATAGATGATCAACAGCCAGAAGGCAAGGCGATGCACCTTGCTTTGTGGCGGCTCGCGGCGGAGTGCGCGAAAAACGCGGGCCTCAAAATTTTTCACTTGTCCCATTTTTTGTTCGCTGTTACTTCGCCCTGATGCGTTGCTCTTGAGTGTAGCGCGAGTATAAGAAATCCGGAAAAATGCTTCAGTTTTCTGTCTTTTGCGCGGCTTCAATGTCCGCCTGGTGCGCTAAACGGCGGGTATATCGTGTCGCCGACGATTGGGCTCCGGCGAGCAGCAGCAGACCTGTGAGAAATGCCCACATCATCAGGCTGACCGATACCGAAAAAGGACCGTATACGGAACGCAGATCAAGCCATGGAAGCACCTTCACATAAATCACTTTAGCTCCTTCCCAGATGAGTCCGGTGATAATGCCTGCGGGCAACACCGCGCTCAAGGGCAGCTTGCGGTTCGGCAGGACCCAGTAGATGACAAAAAAGATGGCAATGCTCAGAAATGCAGCAGAAATCTGCAGAAACGCGTGCTCAAAGAACGAATAAATGATGTTATTTGTCTTTCCGAAGAAGAGAATTCCGAGGATTTTGTTCTGTGTTGCCGTAAAGGCGATGGATGTAATGGCCAGAAGTCCCACGGCCAACGCGAGGCCAATGGATACGAGTTGATTCATCAAGTACGACCGGTTTTCGGCTACTCCCCAGACACGGTTCAGCGCCACTTCCAGCGGTAAAAAGACGCCAGTGGAGGAAATGAGCAGCATGATGACCGAAGCAACCTGCACATCCCCCCGCGGATTGACCAGCAGACTCATGTTGCGCACGACGAAATCCTGATTTGTGGGCAAGAAATAGTGCAGCATGTCACCGATAACATCGACCATGGCCTGGGAATGAAAAACACGACGAGCGATGGTGAACATCATCACAATGAACGGAAACAGCGACAAAATCGCATTCGCAGCCACGCTAAAGGCATAGGTATGGACTTCTGTCTGGGTCAGGTATTTCGCCAGCGATGTGATCTGCTGCCAGATCAGAGATCCGGAAAGCAGCTGCTTCAATTTCGGGGGCGGAATGTCCTGGGTGGGTCTGTTTTGATGAACTGCCTGCATATCTTTCTTAAGCAAGATGCTACCAAAGCTGGAGCGAACGACGTCTCAGAGCTGAAGGTCAAACACATCCGCCCTATTAAACCGCTTTAATGGTTACCGGAGTACACTGTACTCTCGTAACATCTTACAACTCCTGCATTTACAACATATTTTTTACTTGATTCCGAAACTTTTTCCTGCCATAACAGAGTGACCGATTCGCCCTTTTCGGGCAATATCGGTATTTGTTGGAAGGCCATTTTGTTTGTAGTTCACTCTCTGGAAACTCTGTTGATGCGTGGGCTGCCGATGTGGTAACGGCGGCTCTTGGTGTCTACAGGGGAATTTCCAGAGCAAAAGCGGAAAGGAGTAGATGTGAAAGAGCACGGTGTTGTGAAGTGGTTCAATGGAGCGAAAGGCTATGGGTTTATCCAGCGTTCAACGGGAGAAGACGTTTTTGTTCACTTCTCTGCGATTCTGGACAATGGATATAAGACATTAAACGAGGGTGAGGCAGTGCAGTTTGAGTGCCAGCAGGGTCCTAAAGGGCTAAACGCGGCCAACGTAACACGCAACGCCTAAGACTCATACACAACTTCTTCTGCAAACGGCTCCCTGTGCAAAAATCGGGGAGACCGTTTGCTACTCTTCACGCAGGACTACCATCGGGTCAACGGTCGCCGCCTTACGGGCCGGCATAAAGCTCGCAACAACCACGATGGCAGCCAGACACAGGATCGATGCCCCCAGCGTTAATGGATCATGCGGCTTCAATCCATAAAGCATGGAAGCAGCGGCGGTACCGGCGGCCAGCGCGAGTCCGCTGCCGACGACCGCGCCGATTGCAAGCAGCAGAAGCGATTCACGCAAAACCATGAACAGGATTTTGCCGCGTGCGGCTCCCAGCGCCATGCGCACGCCAATCTCGTTGCTGCGGCGGATGACCATGTAGGAAATGACGCCGTAAATTCCGACCATGGCAAGAATGATGGCCAGCACGCCGAAGAAGCCTGTCAGCGTAGCCATGAGGCGCTCGCCTACGAGGTCGTCGCGTACCTGAATTTTGAACGTCGAGAAGTTCAGCACCATCGCCGGATTCATCTCCTGAGCGACGCGCTTGACCGATGCGATCAGGGATTCAGGCAACTCGTTGGAGCGGATCATGAAAGTCTGCCCCTCGCCTGGTTCTTTCTCCTGTGAGGTGTCAACAAAGAGCGTCGGCTGAAAGTCTTCGCGCAGGCTGTGGTACTTGGTGTCCTTCACGAGACCGATGATCTGATACGTTTTGCTGGGCTCTCCCGAATCGTTGACGACTTTGCCGACGGGATTCGCATCCTGGAAAAACTTCTTTGCGAACGCTTCATTGACGATGGCCACGCGGGGCGAGGTGGGTGTGTCGGTGTCATTAAAGTCGCGGCCTGCAAGCATGGGCACGCGCATGGTTTGGAAGAAGCCGGACGAGATTGAGTTGAACTGCGTGTCCTTACGCTGTGGTCCGCCGGGAACGTCGATGTTATTGTCCCATCCGCTGTGGCTGATGGGGACGATGAAGACTCCGGCTACGGATTGGACGCCGGGGATGGCACGCATGCGTTCAGCCAGTTCACGTTTGAAGCTAGCACGTCTTTCCATCGGAATCTGCAATGGGGAGTAGTCGAAGCTTGCGACCAGGAGATGGTCCTGTTCGAAGCCGATATCGAGAGTGAGCAGATTGCGGAAGCTTCTGGCGAAGAGCAATGATCCTGTGAGCAGGACGAGTGACAAAGCCACCTGGGTGACTACTAGAATCCGGCGCAGAGCAAAATGGTTGCGGCCGGACGTAACGCCGCGACCGTTGGCTTTCCTGGCTGCGCCAGGATCGGTATGCGAGGCCTGCAACGCTGGAGTCAGCCCGAAGAGGATGCAGGTGAATAGCGCGAGTCCGGCAGCAAACCCGATCACGCGCCAGTCAGGCGTCATGTCGAGAAAAATGCTGTTCTGGCTGGAAGTCAGCAGTGAGATCAGGCCTCGGCTCAAGAGTTGCGCTAGACCAACGCCCGCCACGGTACCAAAGACCGCCAGCAACAGGCTCTCTGCCAGCACCTGTCGCATGAGGCGCATGCGTGACGCCCCCAGGGTGAGCCGCAGCGCCATTTCGCGTTGCCGCGCGCTGGCACGCGCCAGCAGCAGATTGGCAAGGTTCGCGCAAGCAAGCAGCAACACCAGACCCGACAATCCAAGCAAAAGATTCAGCGGGTCGCGGTCGCCGCGCAGACGGGAAACACCCTTGTCCGCTCGCATCGCTTCCAGCTTGAAGCGCAGGTAATCCTTCTTATTCACTGCGTCAAACTTCTCTGGCAGCGTCGCCGCGAAAATTCCCGGCGAAATTGTAGCCAGTTGCGCCGAGGCGCGCTCTATCGTCCAGCCCGGTTTGAGACGGCCAAGCACGGCCAGCCACCACGTACTGGGGCCATCAGTCCAGGAATCTTTGCCGTCGAACACAGGTTCCGTGCACAAGGCTAGTGCAATGTCGAATTCCCTGCCAACGTCGACCCCGTGAAATGACGGCGGCGTCACGCCGATCACCTGGAATATCTGCCGGTCGAGCGTGATCTTAGAGCCCAGCGCCGCGTCACGCCCGCCATACTCTTTCTGCCAGAACGAGTAGCTGAGTACAGCTCCCTGCGCACCGCATCCGCGAAAGTCATCGGCAGGCGATAGCAGCCTCCCGATGACCGGCTGAAGACCCAGCATCGGGAAGAAATCACCGCTGACCATCAGAGTGCTTGCATTTCGCGCTTCGCCACCCTGGCCGAGATTGCGTGGCTGCGGAGACCATGCGGCGATGCCCGAAAAACCCTGCTGCTGAGCGCGCAGCAGATTCCAGACGTTGGCGGTCAGGTCCGATCGGTCTGACATGAAGTTGCCTGTCCGGCCGTTAGGTGCGTTCGCGATGTGAATCATCGCCAACTGTTCCGGAGACTTTACCGGGAGAAGGCGCAGACGCACGGCATCCAAAAGCTGAAAGATGGCCGTGTTCGCACCGACGCCCAGTGCGAGTGAGAGGATGGCAACAACCGCAAAACCGGGGCTCTGCCAGAGCTGGCGCATTGCATAACGCAGATCTCTGCCGAGGCCTCCGAAGATTTTTTTCTGGCCGCTGCTTCCTGCGGCCAGCGGCTCGCGGGCTTTGGCGATGGTGCGCTCCAGCCCTTTGAGCAGGCGTCCGTCTTCGAGTTCGGCGCGCAGCGTCGCGTATGCCTGATTCGGTGCGATACCGCTTGCCAGCATTTCTTCGTAGCGGTCGCGCAGGTGCTGGCTCAGCTCTTCGACGACGTCAGCTTCGCGTATGGGCTCAAGGTTCAAACCGGCGATGGCAGCGCGTACTTCTTTCGGCCAATCAGGCATTTTCCGCCTCCGTGATGCGGTGGATCGCGTTGACGAAATCGAGCCAGGTCGCGCGCTGTGTTTTCAGCACGTCTTTTCCCTGCGCCGTGAGGCGATAGAATCGCCGGCGACGCTGGCCCGCTTTTTCCACCCAGCGTCCTGCAATCAGGCCGCGATCTTCCAACCGGTACAGCAGAGGATAGAAGGAAGCGACGTTGAACTTGAGCACGCCGCCTGAGCGCTCTTCGATGAGCTTGCTGATTTCATATCCGTGCCTTGCCCTATGTTCGATGAGGGAGAGTATCAGCAGCTCGGCACTTCCCTTTTTGAGTTCGCGGTCAACGACTTGTTTAGGCATATGTGTTATAGCAACATATGATAGCGCGATATAAAGAACTATCAAGTGCTAAAAACAGCTGTTAAGGATGACCTGGGCCGCGCCTTGCGATAATGAAGGAATGCCCCCGGGTAGTCCCAGAGACGAATACGCCTCTCGAATAAATGCTCTTGACCGTGCGATTGCGCGCTATAAGCAGCGGGATAACTTCTTTGCAGCAAGCAAGATTGCACTCGGACTGATGACCATTGTTGTCACGGTCTGGCTCGCCAAGTACCACGCCACACAGATTGCTTATGTTTTCATTCTCATCACTCTACTGATTGCACTGTTCGTATGGCATGAGCGTGTGATTCGAGCACGTCGACGGTGCGAGCGATTGCGGCGGTTCTGCGAACAGGGCATGACGCGCCTTGAAGACCGGTGGGCGGGTACGGGGCAAGCCGGCGAACAGTTTCTCGATCTTGCGCATCCTTATGCGCGCGATCTCGATCTGTTTGGCAAGGGCAGTCTCTTTGAATTGCTTTGCACGGCGCGCACGCGCGCTGGCGAGAGCACGCTGGCTGCGTGGCTGCTCGATCGCGCTTCGCTTGAAGAAATCGAGCAGCGTAGTGAAGCGATTCGCGAGCTTGCTCCCCGGCTCGACTTCCGTGAATGTCTTGCGCTTGCCGGCGAGGATGTTCGCATTGGGGTCCATCCTGATTCTTTGATCGCGTGGAGCGAATCAACGACGCGACTTGATCCCCATCGTGTGTTGCGGGCTATGCTGCCATTGCTCGCGATGTGCTGGCTTCTCAGCCTGGTTGCATGGTTTGCGTGGGATTGGGGTATTGCGGCGTTATTGATGAGCGTGCTGAACCTGGCGATTCGATATAAGCTGCAGCCGCGAGTGCAGGCGTCGGTTGGCAAGATCGATGAGGCTTCTCATGACCTGGATATTCTCGCTTCTGTTCTGAAAGAGATTGAGGGAGAGCGATTTGTCTCGCGAAGGCTGACGGCCTTGCAGGAGGGCCTGCGCTCGCAAGGATCTGCTCCGTCGACGGCGATTCGTCAGTTAGACGGGCGGGTTTCGTGGCTCGATTCCCATGAGAATTGGATCGTGAAGGTGCTCGATCTTTTCATCTTCTGGACACCGCAGTGGGTGATTGCCATTGAGACATGGCGCGCGAGGCATGGAGCGGCTGTGTGCCGCTGGATCGAAGTCGCTGGCGAAGTGGAAGCGCTTGCGGCTCTTGGCTGCTATGCGTATGAACATCCGGAAGATGTTTTTCCGGAGTTTGTACAGGATGGGCCCCTTCTTCACGCTGTGGCGATGGCGCATCCGCTGTTGCCACGCAGCCTTGCAGTGGCGAATGATCTGCAGCTCGACCGTAATCTGCAGCTGATTGTTGTGAGCGGCCCGAATATGGCGGGCAAGAGCACGTTTATTCGCTGCGTGGGAATCAATGTTGTTCTGGCGCAGGCGGGCGCGCCTGTATGCGCGCGGCGGCTGAAGTTGTCGCAGCTTGCGGTGGCTGCGTCGATCTGTGTTCTCGATTCGCTGCAGGGCGGGCTCTCCCGCTTTTATGCAGAGATACTGCGGCTGAAGACCATTGACGAAATGAGCAGCGGCGGCGTGCCCGTTCTCTTTCTGCTCGACGAACTTTTCTCGGGGACGAACTCGCATGACAGGAGAGTCGGCACGGAGTCATTTGTGCGGCACCTTCTGGCGCGGGGAGCTACCGGGCTGATCACCACGCACGATCTAGCACTGGCGAAGATCGCGGAGGAGATGGCGGACCGTGCTGCGAACTATCACTTCTCGGATCAGCTTGAGGACGGACAGTTGCGCTTTGATTACAAGTTGACTCCCGGCACGGTGCAGACGACGAACGCATTGAAGCTGATGCGTTCGATTGGTCTTGATGTTTAGGCCGCGACTGAATTGGTCAGCTGCTTGCGGCCGCCTCGTCAGCCATTGCCACAGGCTGGCTGAGGATTGCTGCGATGAAACTGTTGATCGATTCGATGGAGTTCGCTATCAACTGCTTTTCTGCTGTTCTTAACCAATCCAGCGGCTCAGCACGCCAGCCGTCGCGGGTGAGAGTTACGGGAACTCCACAGGTTCCGTGCAGGTCGAGGACTTCTCCATGCAGCGACACCTGGCAGTGAATGCGGCGATGATCGCAGGCGAGCGCAGCGGCGATGCATTGCAGTGTGGCATTGGAGGTCGCGTTGGGAGTTGAGTGCATGGAGCGCGCGGTGATGAACGGTTCGACGAAGATGCGCGCATCGGGCAGCGCGTGACGCGTGACCTCATAGGCCTCGGCGACCTTGCAAGCCTTAACTAGCTCGACCACCTGAGCCTGGAGCGCTGCGACTCGTTCTCCCAGCGGAGTGCTGGCGCTCTGCCCTTTGAGCCGGTCGAGCGATTCGAGCAGCGATGGATTGTGGGCGAGCAATTCTGCTGTGCTCCAAAGCGGCACCATGGCTTGTCCGTGCTCGCCGAGGACGCTGGCGCGCACATCGCGGCGGCTGATGCCGAGGTCTTTCGCGATGGCTCGGGCGAAGCGGAGGGAATCCTGCTGCGCGCCCATGCCGATGACCCGCTTG
>Ga0207060_10141_pt1 | contig 27085 bp, 42 predicted proteins | sample Alteio_BWMinCont_30_FD_153270 | JGI IMG/M metagenome (GOLD analysis project Ga0207060, IMG submission 153270) | Enriched cells from forest soil in Barre Woods Harvard Forest LTER site, Petersham, Massachusetts, United States -... | ecosystem: Environmental > Terrestrial > Soil > Temperate forest >...
GGGTTGCAAAAGATATGGGGTTGTTGGTCTAATCAATAAAGATATGATTAACATTACCACACTCGAAAAGGACTTGGGGAAGATGTCCCCCGAGGAAATGTCAGAGTTCTTTGCCAAGGTCAAACCGATGGAAAAGAAACTCCAATCCAAGTTGGATGCAGGACACGTCACTCGACTTGATGAGGAATACAAGGAATTGTGTTCACGGTTCAAGTTGATTGCGAAACAGAAAAAGAAGAACCGTCAACAACGGGGTTACTACAACCGCAAAGTTCAAGGTGACTTGGGCAAATGGGTTAAATCATCGGTGAAGGAAGGTTCACCAGTGAAGACAAGAAAACTCCCGTATTGATATGAAGTCCGCAACCAAACGACTCCTGAAACGACGTGCAACCATCTACACCAAACGGGCAGAGTCTCTCAAACGGTTATTGTGTCACCACTATTCACGGTTATACAACCAAGCCGGTTACAGACTCCCCATGATGGGTGCAACTTGGACTCACCAAGAGGAACAACTTGAAAAGTCGATCAGGAGTTGTTTGGTAGTGGCAAAACGGTTACGGGAGGTTACAGAGGAACCAGAGTGGGAAAAGGATGTTCCCGATTACTTTGGAAAACAATAAATTATGCAAAACAAACAAACAACGGTCAACGGTGATATTTCACTAGTTGAAAAACTCGATATGAACGACCTGATTAGTGGTTTCACTGATCGACCCATAGAACATTTATATATGGATGTTATGGATTGGTCGCCGTCATTAGATGAAATCAAAGATTCTATTCCACAGTTGGTAACCATACTTGAACAAGGTGAAAATCTTGCAAGTTGTCTGGCCGCAGTAATGTGTCTTGAACAATTGGAAGACAGACTTGATATGTTGATGGAAGATGAGGAAATCACCCAAGCAAAAAAGGATGAAGTGATGGAACTTCTGAATCCCTTGCAGGTAGATTGGAAATTCACGGTATCAAGGAAAGGAGAACCAGTCTAAATCCTCTCAGGAATGACGCACAGGGGACTTTGATCCCTTCTACTGTCCAAATCTATCTTGGACACAAAAAATCCGCTTGGAGTTAACCAAGCGGATTTTTGTTTTATGGGATGGAGTGTCTTACTTCTTTTTCTTTTCCTTCGCGTCTACCATTGCTTTTTTGGCCTTGTATTCAACAAGGTTCTTTTCCTTCTTTGCTTTGGCTTCCGCGAAGACATCCACCGAGTCCCAATAGTTAGTGTACTCGGGTTCGTATTTCCCATACTTCTCTGCATTTTTCCCGCGAGCCTTTTCTTTACGAATCCGTTCGTAAATCGCCAGTTCTTGTTCGGGTGTGAGTTTAGGTAGTTCGGCCATGATGGTGTTCTTTCTTGGGTTGTGTGTTTGGTTGATGGTGAAAGTGATTCACCGATGCAACACTGGATACCATGTCCCTGTGATGGTTCAACACTTATTTTTGTGATGATGATTCTTGGTGTCTGGATGACCGCAGGAGAGACTTTGATTTATAAATCATCCAATGTATCAGCGCACAAAAAAACCATGTCCGGTTAGGGACATGGTTTGATTGATGGAATGGAGAGGATTAGACCAACTTGATTTTGAGTTTGGAAACCATCTTGTTTAAGACTTCCAAGTAAGACACCGCGTCCACCTTGGGAACGAAGGTTAGTCTATCCTCCGTAAAGGTGGTATCCGTTTCTTGAAAAAGGAAATCACCGTTTTCATCCATGACGGAAAGACAGATTCCTTTCGCGCCCTCCCAAAAAGGAGTTGCATAGACTTGCACTTTGTTCTGTTTGGGTTGTCCATCTGAGAACCGATCACAGTGGACACCTTCAAAGTAGAAGGCACCCGAGTGACGGTCATAACAAAAGGACTTGTTCAGTTTGGTAATGGCCTGTTTGAGTTCGTTTGTAACGTAAGAGTCAATGGTGTTGTTCATGCTGCCACTGGTACTCTGCGCCTTGGTGGACCTCAACAGCTTTTTTTCAACGAGTAGACAAGACTTATTATAGTCTATGGTGGATCGAATCAAGTTGCATTGGAGATGTCTTTGCAGGAAGCCGAGTAATTGGAGATGGCACTTGAAAGGGATCGTTAGAGAGTTGTTTGATTGATGTCTTCAATGCGGTGAATCCAACGATGTTTCTTTTTCGTCCAAGAGCAAATTTTAAGTAGTCCACCGCTCTTGACCCAAAGTGCTGCAAGTGAACTTTCTAATATCTTCTTTCTCCGTGCACTATGATTCGAGCCGCTTGTTGTCTGCCACCCTGTAATCCTCAAGCCATCAATGGACACAATATCAATCACTGAGAACAGGTCGATGCGAACCTTCGCAAATGAATTCCACCGTTCTACCACTTGAGCGGTAACACCATTCTTTTTTAGATATTGAAGTGTGCGAGCAGTAGGAGACATTCTAAAAACTCATCTCCATGCGCAACCATTTAATTTATCGTTCTTGCGTTTCAGCTTGGCTTGTTTCTTTAAGAACCAATCTTCTTGCTTTCGTTTCCACTTCTTCTTTCTGCTTTTCTTTTTGTGAATTAGACCGAAAGCTTTTTTAACTGCATAGGTTGGTGCTCCACCATCACCAATGGTAATTGCTCTATTTGCATTGGGCCTCATATATCAAAGTTCTCCACCTTAGTTCTTGGGATGACACCGAAACGATTGTAGCAAACATCTTCCATCAACTTCATCACTTCATCCATATGCATCGGAATGGTTACAATGTTATCATGTATCGTCTTAACCCATATTCCGCGTTCAATACAGATACGGGCTACTTCACCAATCACGATAGCAGCCTCTAAGTTTTGCAGGTCACTCGCGACATTAGGAGTTGTCACAATGTAGTTGTGCAGAATGGGAAAATGAACCTTGAATGAGCGAGACATCCTATTGTTAATTTTCCTACCGCCAGCAAGAAATGCAGTTAGTTGTTTCTTCGCAACATCTCGGCTCATGTTTTCAGGTTTCAAAAACAAGTAAATGTCGCATTCTAAAGCTTCCATATATTTTGCCTTCTCATACTCGCAACCATCATCATTGATTTCATCATATTTTGTATGGATGAGATACGGATGAAACGAGCAGTAATCAACCGACACAATAGGGTATTCCTTATCATCAATCTTAACACCGAAGCAACCGCGATATTCTTTCGGGCAATTGGTGAAGGTATCGTATATGCGATTTGTTTTCTTTCCCTTCTTTTGGTTGATGTTACCCGCATAGATTTGTTGGCAGGCATGAAGTCCCATTGCTTCCCTAATGGTGGATTGGTTTCTTGCTTCAATAGTCAAAGGGTCTTTTTTTATGATGAGTTGAGTTTGCATAGTATGTAGTTTAATTTCTAATTCTGATTGTAGATTAGATATATCATTATGACGAGTTATTTTAACTCTATTGAGTTTTTTTGATATGATAGGAGAGTTAATCCACTTTGGATGTATGCGGTATCCTCTCGCATGTTTGTTAACGGCATAGCCGGGCAACACTTGAATATATTCTTTGTTAACGAGCACATCCCTTATCGTTTTATATTGCGATTTGAATTTGTCTTGTAAGTCGGAGGAAAGCAAATCAACGAATAGGAACTTGCGCCCTTCTTTGAACATGTAGTTTCTCCATAGGATGTAAGATACCATTTTCAATTCCTCATCTGTTCCATCCATTCCATCGGGATAGTTGATGGTATCAAGATAGAGCCAGCGGTCATTTGACCTTTTTTTAAGCGCGGCCTTTTGTCGTCTTAGAGTTCTATCAGATAGGGGGGCGGACAGGTTAAGTATAGGATATGTACCTGCCTGTGCCTTTTCCTCTTGTTTCACTATATTATATTCCTTCTTAGCCCTGTGTTCTATCGTATCTAAAATCCTACTTACAATTCTTGCTTGCTTATCGTCCATTGGTTATCCCTCAAAAGAAAAAGAAGCATCCGCTGAAAGGTGTGAACAGTTATCCCCTTGTCGGGTGATATTGCGGATGCTCCAAAAATTAAAGTTACTGTTCACAATCAATAAATATGGGCTTGATGTGGAAAAAGCTGATTTTATAGAAAAAAGATTTTAACGGTTTCAAGAGTCATACTTATTGGAGATGAAAATCCCCTTCCAAAAATTCTATGACGATGAAAACGAGTGCTCCTTAAAAGAACTCGAAGATACCTTCTCATATCCAAAGTGGCCCGAGATGCCCAAGAGCGGTAGCATGGTTATCGTTGATGATACCCATAAGATTTATAAAATCGTTACCATTGATTCCATTCCCTCTATTCTGATTGTAAGAAAGAATGGCACATATTTCTGTGCTTCTGGTTGGGCCATGCCACTTGCACAACGCGACACAATGGAGCGGGTAAACAAATGCTTCCATGACCTTGTAACCGCCTTTCCTCAAGCATCACACATCACTTGGAATTACAGTTTGCCGTGTACCACTTGCACCACTGGTGTTCAATTCTTCAAACAAGAATGCACCTATGAGAAACGATTGAACAACAAGACTGCTCAGTGTGCCACCTGTGTTAGACAAAAGGGAGCGGTCACCAAAAGAAAATACTTTTTGAAGAAAGTTCAAGAAAATGCGGATTAACGGAAATCCTCAAGATATATATTAGCATGACCGCATTACAACGATGGAGAAAGACACACAAGAAAGAAACCTCTGCTTACAATCGAGCTTACTACTTGGAACATCGCAAGAAGATATTGAAGAGATGCAAACAGAGGTATCGCAATGGACTTGCTAAATAACCTCAAGTGGCAACTCGCGGTCGCACAATTAAATACTGGTGAAGAGCAATGTTATGAACGCGTGACTTCGCCCTTGTTTCCGAAGAATCCAACCACACAAGATGACTTGACCCGATTGGATGAATTGAAAGGGGAGAACAAATAACATGAACAACGATGCACCTACAATTCTTGGTTTCAGTTTAGATGATGCTATCGACATAGTTGGCAGACACCATCTTAGCGGTAACATTAACCCTGAGACTAGAAAGATTCTAACAGACTATGCTAAAGAGCTTAACCTTGCAGGATATAGATTAGACCAATACAAGGAACATCCTTTGGGCAAGAAAAGAATTAGACCTTGGAAAATAGGTGTGGTGCAAGATACCTCGCCCTATTACGAGAGAACAGAAACTTATGTTCATACCGATGATGGATGGAAGCAGAAACAAATCATTAGAGGTTTTGCGGTTCACCCTAGACAAAAGACATTACTGAAAGACTGCATTGATAAGGGACTGACGCATGATGAAATCAGCCAGGTGCTTGATGTGGAAAATGATAACTTCATGAAGACACTACAACCGCAAAAGAAATCTTGGTTCTCTTGGCTATGGTAAATTAACAATGACCGGCACGCTGCACAACATCAAACTAGACCATGACCATGTTAACCGCAATTTTAGGGTTAACCTTGAATTGGTGATTTCAGAAAAGGAATATCAAACCTATTCAAACTTGCAGTACGGTCATACTGTATCCATCAACGACCCCGTAAACGATATTAACGCAGCGGTAATCGGAACAAATTACCTTTCAGTGATTGCGGAGAATACAGATGGAATCAAAGATTACTTTATGCAGCACAGTGGCAAGACGGTATCAACCGTGCGGTTCACTCCACTAACTGCGAACCTTCAAAGACAAGCTTTCTTTCAACAACCAATACCGAATGTTCGCGTTGAACTAAACCTAATCTAATTTATGAATACCACTGCGAATAGAGAATGCGGAGAGCGCATTACGAGGTTTTACACTAATGTGATACCTACATTGAACACGCAGCGGTATTCTCTTACTAATTTAATATGAACGAATGGGAAGAAAAAAGACTTCAACTGATTAGCAATTACTTTCTGACAATTAAACCGTTTGAAGAAGAGAAATTCAGGCTTATGCTCTCATTAAGTGATGAATATGAAAGTAACATCAAAACAGAAAAAGATGATTACTATAAGCAAGCGGCTTCACTCTCTTATTCAGAATACCGCGAAAAGATTGGAGACATCTGCGACACCTATTATGCCAAGATTCAACCATATCGTTTAGCTTTGTGGGCCAAAAAACAGGTCATAGAAGATGCTTTTAACGAGAAGACAAAAGAAATAGAGGCTACCTATCGCAAGTCACTTAATCTGATATTTGAAGCCGAGGCGATAGATACTAGGATGTATGAACTTTAACAGACTCCACAACCAATCATGCAAAGCTTATGATGCAGTCTTTGCTCCACTATTAACGAATGACAAACAACAGTTTGAACGCTTAGTAAGTCGCGGTCTATTCGTTCAATGGATGATGGAATACCAAAAGGGCAAATACAAGGTAACTCCAAGCCTAATTGCACAATGACACGACCTATCAGAACCAGTCTATTTCTTCTCAGGAAGGCTCCCTGAGCGGTTTTAAATACGAAATGGTATCGACCTACTGGAAACCCCTTTTATATGAACAAAGACAACGACTATGCAGGATACGATTTGATTAATCCAAATGTCATCATAATTGCAGTTCCATCTGATGAGGTGGTAAACCGAATAAAACCGTTATTAGGTAAGCAATTGATACATGCGCAATACTCTGACTTGGACTACAACGGCAAGAAATTTATAGAGATGCACTTCGCTGATGTCAGAGGGCAACTTCCTACAATTAAACCAGTTGCCCGATAAATCTTGAGGCGTGCTCCTAATAGGTCTAAAGTAATGGCATGAATACTACTATGACATTTGAAGAGGAACAGAGGGAAAGGCAACGTAAGGGAAAAAAGTTTCTCGGTGCTCTCCTATTGATTGGAATTCCCGCCTTTGTGTTGTTCTACTTTCAACCTAAATCCGCACCCGTTGTAAACGAACAAGAAATAGAACATCAAGCCGAGTTGGTGAAATACCATGGGATAGATTCGGATGACATCAAATATAATGTCATCAAATACCTTGTTGATCGTGGTGCAATTCCCGATAACCACACTGCGACGGTTTCGGTCATTGGTGATCCATACCTTGTTGATGATTACATTTGGTGCAAAGTCTATGTAGACTATACCGATTCCAAACTTTTTAAACATCAAGCAGTCACCACATTTTATTACTACTTCAATACGAAGCAAATCAAGTGTGAGAATGACGGTGCATAAGTTGACGCGATAAGAAATACTGTTCAGCTAGATCGTAGTTCATGGGAGCGGCACTCGAAAGGGTGCCGCTCTTTTTTTATGTTTTTTTACGCTTTTCTTGAATGACTTCATACTTATTGAATTGAAGAGATATTGAACACTCTCTTTTGAACACGAAACATGAACATGAAAAAGACACCACAAGAAAAGATCAATGCTGAATTTCTCAACTTTGGGAAATCAAACGCTGAGAAAGCAAAACAACGTAAAGTGATTCAAGACAAGTATAGACCACAGAATAGAGAATACTACCGTGGGCTTGCTCTCATTAGAAAAGCAATACGAATGCCGGAACTTTCTATAGAGGATGAAATCGCATTGCTCAAACTAACGGGCTTACCACAACAAGAGTTGTTGGAATACCTCGGCTTAGATCAAGAGAACATCAGAGCCAAATATAACGCAGGAGAACAACTCTATGAACTGGATCATATCATTGGTGCGGCTTGGTGTCGCGAACATGAGAAATTCACTCCCTATATGCACAGATATTACAACTTGAGAGTTCTATCCAAAACCGGCAACCGTACAAAGCAACGACCTAATAGCAAGAAAACAGAACCTTCAAAGATGACACCAGAGATGATCTTTGCCGTTATGCGAATGAAATTAGAACAAATAGAAGACGCAACCGCGGTGCTCTAAACAACAATATAACCAAGAAAGATAAAAAACAAAATGTCAGAACTAACATACATCCTTCATTTCAAGGATCACACCACGCAATCAGTAGACACAAGAGTAGGACACAACCTGTCACGAGCACAAAGCTTGTTCCATCGCATCAATATAAATGATCCAACCCATCAGTTAGATATTGAAGTTAACGGCAAGGTTTTAGACTACTGCGAATCCGTCCATACATCAGGTCAAAGGGTAATCCACGCATACAAGATCAATGGACATGAGAAGCACGCTTATAAAGAGCCTGCTTCCGTTACTACATCCATCAATGCAGAAAGTTCGTCGCTTGAGCACAGTTAATTCATCCCTTGATATGACCGCAATTGCAACAGGCTTGCGGTACATCAAAGCCAAAGATATTTGGAAGTATTCAAAAGAGTATTACATGCTTGGCGGTGACATTGATTTAGAAACAGCCAAACGATTAGAACGCAATGCGAGATGGTTCATATTTAGAGAACGACCAAATTACGATTACGAAAATCAGGTAGTCTTAGAATGAGTTTTAAGAGACTTCCCACCAATCACAACCCCGACGCCAAGTGTTCTTATGCTCGTGAAAAGAACACCACAAAGAACGCATATCAAAACGGCGTTTCCTATGACAACGGAAGCTTGGTGAACACAACACATTTTGATTTCTCATCAATCGACAACATAAGAGAACAGTTTTTAGAGAGTGATGATCCAGACGAGTTCTTAGAACAGTATGCCGATTACAAAGCAGAAAAGAAGATAGCTACCATGGCGCTGCAAATCATCTCCATGTTTCACAATGAAAAGAAGGATATATTTCTCAACCTAGATGTGTTGATCGAAGTCTTTGATATACCGTTTAACGGTGGTGAGAGTTATAGAAGCCTATCCGAAAAACATGCCATCACAGTTGAAGCCTTTTGCAAACGAATGGAAAAGGTCATCAATCAACTTGGTATCAGAGGCCCAAGGAATTTCAAACGTAATCGCGGTAAGAAGATTTATAATTTAACCAACAACCTAAACCACACTAAAATCCATGAAGAAGAAAACACTGACGATTAACAATGACATATTCAACCCATCAATCTCTGTATTGAAAAAGGTGCGGTTCAATGAAGACAGTTTAGAATTTCCATTAGGATTTGATGCCATCACTGATGACGAGCACAAAGACCTATGGCCCTTGCTTCTCAAATGCAATGAGGCGTCGCAGTGGTGGATTGGGGACTACTTGGTGAACTGTGAACAAGAAACCATGGATGCCAAGGGCAAGGTAACCAAGTCAATGAAGGTAAAACTCTATGAGTATGTAGAGGAAACCACCGGATATAGTCGCTCATATCTCAAGCAAATGAAGAGTGTTGCTGCCCGTATCCCTAAAGAGAAGAGAACCAAACTGTCATTCCAACATCACTATGATGCAGTGGGCGGTTGTGATGGTGATCCTAATATCATGTTCACACTCTTAAAAGAGGCGGAGAAACTCGGGTCAACCGTTTCCAAGTTCCGTACGGACATCCGCACGTTCATGGCTGGTAGTGGAGCGGTAAGACAAACGATAAATGCCTCTGATGCAGATATGGACTTCTCCCAGGCGGTAGAACAAATACAAAAGCTAACAACCGTAATCAACAAGGGAAACCTAACGCAATCGCAAAAGGACTACATCAAGAAAGACCTGACTACATTGATTGCTGCACTCTAACCGATCCTATGGCTGATATTTATATTCCCACTAACTGGCATCACAAACACAAAAGCAAGAAGCACGTAAAGGTCTACAAAGAAACCATTCCCACTAACAAAGCCCTAAACAAATATAAAAAGAACTATGACTCAATCTTTAGAAAACAAACTCCTCCAAAAGCAACGTGAGACGGTAGACCATATCTTACATAAGGGGCAAGACAACCTCCTAAGCCGCTTAGGTCTAATCAATCACCTCGCACAATACGTTACAGGTGAAGCCGCCATCTTTCATCAATCCATGCAGATGCGGTACATCGAACTAACCAATAACTTGTTCCCAAGTCACATAGAGAAAATGTATATCCTCGCTTATGAGTTGTTGGAATCCTTCATGATGATGGATGAGGCAATGAAGAAGGAAGACGCTTCCACGGTTAACACTGAGCCCGTCATCACACTATGAAACAACTTATCAGTTACATCAGAATCGCAGTTTGGTTCCTATATCAGTATGTGCGATACATCAGAATAGAGATGAAAAGAGGCAAAAGGTGACACATTTTCTCCTCTATACAGTCAAAAACAACGTAAGGAATCTTTTTATTCAGGTTGCTAAAGAGGGGTTCATTGACGCGGTGTTACTTTCTGCACGAGCGACCCCCAAACACCCCGTATATACCCTTTAATCATGTCTAGAACCTATCAGGACTTATCGCACGAGTACGGCATATCAATTCCGACGCTCAAGAAATACAAATCCATTGGAATCAATCCTGAAGATGCGGAGGCGGTGAAGGCTCAATATGCAAAGAACAAAGGTTCGTTGAAAGGTTATCGTAAGAAGGTTCAACTTCCCACCACTCCATTAGATACCAAAGACCTTGTAAATCAAACCACAGGTCTTAATGCGACCTTGGAACGATTGGAAAAACTAGAGCCCTTTCTTCATGCGGCCTATTTGAAATCCATCAGTGATGGTGAACCTATCGACACTCAACATTCTAAACGTAAAGCATGGATGGAAATGGCAGAGAAAGTTCGTATCACTGCAACAACCAACCCCGATGTATCAGAGAAGACTAAGAACCTTGTTAGTGCCACCGATGTACTTAAAGAGTTAAGCGTTGCGATGAAGGCATTTTATATTGAAGGTGAGAACCTTGGGAATCGTGTTGCACTCAAGTGCGGTTTACCAGATATAAAATTTATCGTTGATGATGAGATTAAAAACATGTTCAAGGCGTTGTATGAATGCAAATGGATAGAAGGTAGAGGCGAAGAAAGTGCTAGCGGCTGATATTGTAAGAAAAGTAATTAAAAAGACTTTTGAAAAGAAAGAAGGTTTAACGCCTTCACAGTGGGCAGAGAAATATATCAAGCTCAGTTCTGTCTCTGCAAAGATTGCGGGTAGATACGATTTAGATGTGACACCCTATTGGCGCTTCGTATATGATTGCTACGCCGATCCGAAGATAAGAAAGATTGCGATTCAAAAGAGTTCCGGTATCGGAGCGACGGTTATGATGGCGAATCTAATCGCCGAACGAATCGTTAATGGTAACGCACCTGTGGGTTATATAGGACAGTCAGCCCAAAAGGCACAAGAGTTCTCAGAGCGAGAGATGTTTCCCCGTATGGAGACATGCAAACCTTTGAATGAGTTGCTTCCTCTTGATAAGGACAAGATCAAGAAGAAAGAAATACAGTTCAATAATGGAGTGTGGCTCTACATCAAGTCGGCTGGTTCTGCAAGAGGTATGGCCGGAACCCCGATATGTTATGTGTTCGGGGATGAGGTTGATAAATACGAAGACTTAAGCTCAGAGGGCGAAAGTCATCCTGTCTTCTTGTTGGAAAATAGAACCTTTGGTTACGGTGATGACTATAAGATTTTGCTTGGTTCAACACCAACAACAAAGCATGACAGCATCATTCATAAAGAGTTTTTGAAAGGAACTCAGCACCGATACTTTGTTGCATGTCCAAAGTGTAAACATAAACAGACACTACGCTTCGAGCAATTGAAGTGGGATAAATTCACATCAGGCACAGAGGAAAACCGCCAGTATGATTTTGAGGGAATGAAGAGAGGCACGACCTATGAATGTGAGAACTGCAACTATCGTATTTCAGAAAAGGAAAAGCATAAGTTGTTAGATGAAGGCGAATGGATCATTGGTAACACGAAAGCGCCAAAAGACTTTTACAGTTTCCACATCTCCGCGATGTATTCAAAGATTAGAACATGGGGAGACATCGCAAAGAAATTCATCATGTCGGGTTGTGGTAAGGATGTCGCCGAGTATCAAGATTTGAGAAACAACTGGCTTGGTGAAGTGTGGGAAGAAAGAGCCGCCACCATTCACGAAGACGATATAGATAAACTCTGTGATGTGTTCCCTTACAACAGGGTTGAACCTAATGGAGAACTCCCCGTTAAACCAGCCGCCATCTTAATGGCAGCGGATACGCAGGGGTCAAGTTTCTGGTACACCATTGCGGAAATAGGAGTGGATAAAAATGTGTATCTATTGGATTGGGGCGAGTGTTCAACCTTTGATGACTTAGAGATATTGAGAAGCCGCACCTACACTTATCAAGGTGATGAGACAGAGGTGGCACAATGCTTGATGGATTCAGGCGGTGACAAGACCGATGATGTTTATGATTTCTGTGCAGCATCAGAGGATAGATTTTATCCCGCGATGGGTAGAGCAAATACGCAAATGTTTGGTTCTCACTACATCTGTTCACCAAAGATAGCCAACAATGGCTTGCCCTATAAGTTGTATATGGTCAATGACCACACCAATAAAAACAAGGTGCTTATCACTGGCCTAAAATACAAATACGTTTTGCGATTGCCCCAAGAGTGCAAAACCAATGCGATATTTAAAAGACACTTGATGTCGCATCGTAAAGTCATCAAAGGAAAAAAGGATGTATGGGAAGCACTCCATTTAGAGGATCACTTGCTGGACTGCCTAAAATACTTGTTGTGCTTCTATGATATGAGAAGACTAGAAATCTTTGAGGGCATCAATCCTCTAGCTTCAACAGATGAGGAACCAGAGAAAGAAACTGTTGAACATAACAACCCATTGACTAACGAATGGGCAAGTGGCGGTGGATGGAGCAACGGTAGTTCGTGGTAACGTAAGAGTTGACAGGTTGGCAAATTTGTATGCCAACACCTCCATATGATAAGACTTTTGTAGATGGGCTAATCTACTTTGCTTATGAAGAGACTACCGATGAAAAGATTGTAGAGCTTAGAAACAAAGCTTGGAAACAGTTAATGACAAGTGCTGCCAATGGTGGCGGCGAGTTCTCTATAGTATCAGCCAATCTACAAGGTAAGAGTTTTCAGTTTCAGGTAGAACGATCAGCGGGCCAGTTGTTCGCTGAGTGTCAACAGGCGATTAGACAGTTTCGCGAAGGCACCGTCACCGTCGCGCAAACATCATGGTGGAGTTATTGGGACCTCTACTAAACCACTATGGCAACTTCCCTCATATCTCAAGCCTCCAATGCAATTAAAGCCTATTACAATAGGACTTTCAGAACCATTACATCAGGCAACTATGCTTATGAAGCATCGAACATCCTCAGCGGTGAACGTACATTCATTCCTAACATCACTGTAGATGAGCAAGACATAACCGAATATACACGCACAAGAATTCAGACTCTTGCACGTTACTTGGAAAACAACTCTCCGTTAATAAATGCTTCACTGGACAATGTTGAACGATATGGAATTGCAGATGGTATCTCCGTTCAACCCGCAACAAGATTTGCACAATTCAACCATGATGCAGGAACCTTGTTTGACCGTTGGGCTTCGTCTCCATTCTGCACGGTAAATAACGAATTGAATTTCTATCAAGTCCAATCTCTCGCAGCCCGAGTGATGGTAAGAGATGGCGAGATTTATTGCTTGTTAGTTCGCGACCTTGCCAATCCCGTTTTCAAATATCAGATTCAACTAATCATGCCCGATCAAGTCGGTGCATCAGATGATGAAGATGATGATAGTTATGATGGTGTCTATATCGACTCTGTAGGACGCAAGGTTGCATATGGTGTTTGGTCGGGCAATCAATTCCAAAAGATTGATGCCTCAAACATCGTTCACTTACAAAGAAGCACTAAGGGTGCAAGACAACTTCGCGGTATCTCTGATTTTAGTTCGTGTTTGAATAACGCAAGAGATCAAAAGGATTTAGAGCGTCTCTTCAAATCATTCTCCAAGGATCACGGTTCTATATCTTGGATTCACACTCGTCTAACAGGTGAAGCAGGCAAGGGAACAAAGGCAGGATTAAAAGCAAATCCAGCAACATCTAATCCTAATGGACAGAATGCGAAACGACCAGTACCCGGTAACAACCATGGAGTACAACGAGGATTCGGAACAAATGAAATTTGGATTTCCCCTAATGAGAAATCAGAGATGGTGTCGCCCGCAGATTACAAGATAGACCAAGGATTTATAAACTACCTTGAACGCAGAGTCTGTTTAGCACTCGGCCAACCATATGAGTTTGTAGTGAACCCCGAGAAGTTAAATGGAACATCAATGCGATTCGTCATTGAACATGCTGCAACCTATTTCAGTCATCTACAAAATCAGATGATTGATAGCTTCATTAGACGCATATATGTCTGGGTCATTTCTTGTGCAATCAAAGACGGTCAATTGAGTGTACCTGATGAGTTGTTGAATTCGGGCGCTGAAATCTATGACGCGAATTTTACTCGCCCTAAATCTATTACGGTTGATGCGGGTAGAGTTACCAACGCAGAAATACTTTTAATTGATAACGGCTTGCTTACTTATGACACCTACTTTTCCGCACGAGGTAAGAACAGAGATCACGAATTCAAGACACAAGCAGAAGAAAGAAAGATGCTCATTCAAAGATGGTATGCGGAAATGCAATTGAGTTTAGAACTCTCCAAAGATACCGGCATCCCTGCTCCTAACATTCCTTGGCCAATCACTAATACGATGCTCGGAACACCTTCACCTAATCCACCAATTCCAGCGCCGGTAGTAACAGCATCACCTGATGATGTTGAAAGCGATACATCAAACGATGATGGCGGTGAACAACAATCAGATACTCAAACAGAGTAAACACACAATTGACAACAGCACATAAAGCATCCCATATGAAATCCTCCGTTCAATTCTCTAACCTTTTGTTATCTGAACATTGGTGCATTAACGAATCAGTTAGACAATCATTAGTAGACCGTTTCTTAAAACATGTTGCTACTCCGTTAAACGCAAAGGGAATGAATGACGAAGATGAAGAGGAACAAGAAGGACAAGACACCTCCAATGATTCCAATGATGATTCTGTTTCTGAAGACATTCAATACTTTGCAAATGGAAAAGGCGCTTTGGTTTGTATAGAGGGAATACTTGGAAAAAAGATTTCTCCTCTACAAGACCTTTTTGGCTTCGTTGATGTTGACTACATCTCATTAGTATTAGATGCGGTTTCAGAAGACGACAATATCGAATCCGTAATCATTTATTACGATACCCCAGGTGGAACCGTAACGGGCATCCCCGAACTCGCAGAACAAGTAAACGAACTCTCTAAATCAAAAGATGTTTACGCATACACTGACACCATGGCCGGCAGTTGTGGTTATTGGTTAATGAGCCAATCAGATACGATTTATATTTCCAAGTCCGCACAGGTTGGCGGGGTAGGAGTCTTTAACAGTGTGGTGCATGACCCCGAGGTATCAAAGAACCTAACATTTATTACTGATGCGGAATTCAAGGGCATCGGTCAAACACCTGTAACCGATAAACAAAAAGCATATCTAACAGGACAAGTTGCAGTTGTCGGAGAGATGTTTCGTAGTGACATCAAAGCAATGCGACCAGACATTCAAGATGCCGATTTACAGGGACAAATGTTTATTGGAAATCAAGCCGTCATCGCAGGATTCGCAGATGGTATCTGTAATAGTGTTTACGATTTGATCGAACTACTTTCAGAGCAATATGAAGACGACGACTCATCACTGGATGAAGTTGACAATAACCAATAATGTAACATAGGACAAAAAACAAAATATGAATATCAAAACTTTTCAAAAAGACCTTGAGAAAGAAAACGCACAACTTAAGGAACAACTTGCTAAACTTCAATCGGAAGCATCCGTTTCCAACGAAACCGAAGTAGCACCATCTGTAGACTACAAAGCTGAAATGGATTCCATCAAAGCTCTTTTAGTAGAAGTCAAATCATCCATCAAGGATACTTCTACATCAACCCAAAAGACCGCCGAAGCAATTGCTTCGCTTGGTGTAAAAGCTCCAGTAGGACAAATCACCGATGGTGATAACGCACCTGTTGAGAAGTCCAACTATGTTGGCCTAAAGAGAACCTTCTCTTTTAAGGGTCACTACAACAACGAAAGCTTGCTTAAGTCTTTATCAGAAAAGCCAAAGTCTAACTGGTAATCTAACACTCTAACAAAAAGAAAACACAACATATATGGCAACATCAAATCCAACCATTTACGCAACAGACGAATATCTAGATTTAGCAGTCAAGAAGTTTGATCGTCTTCTTGCTCCACTAACCACCTTTACTTACATGCCATTGCAAGGCACTCAAATTGCAAAGTCAACTGTAAGCGTTGGTCTTGTTCAAAATCAACTCTCCGCTTCTATCTTCACTGGTACTTATGAAGTCTCTTCTACTACTGATGAAGTCGATCAAGTGGCCGTTAATTTGCAACACGCACACAAGGCATTCTTTTGGCCACAATTAGGAGCAGACATCAATCCTCTCGCAGTGATTGAATCTACTCTTCACACCAACGCCCAAGGATTAGGAAACTTCGTGTTTCAACTTGCTTGTGCTCCAATCGTTTCCGGTTCTGTAAGTGCAAGTATCTTCACTTCGGCAAACGGATTCAGAAACGCAATCAGCGGTTCTACTAATACTAACTTCGATCTTTCCGCTGTTAAGACAGTTGCTAAGACTCTCGCAAGTCAGTCCGCTCTTGTATCGGAATGTAATTTAATCATTCCACAAGACTACGGCGTAAACGTCATTCCAACATCTAACGCATTCGGAACCTATGTAGGTTCTGCATTCACTGATGGTGTCATCAGTGGTTACATGGGTATGAATTACTTCCCTGTAACTTACCCTGTTGATGCCTCTGGAACTGTTAAAGGTTTTGGTGCTCATCAAACCGCCGCAGTATGTATTACTGGTATCCCACCATGTCCCGGAATGGATCAATACTTGAGATATGAAATCATCGAGTTGCCAACTCTTAAGGGTTGTAAGGTCGCATATCGTGAATGGGTACAACTTGGTACTGGTGCTCACTACGGTGACTTTGAACTTCTCATTGGAAGTGCCGCAGCAAATACCGATGGTGCTGTAATCATCTACTAAACAAAACTAAAATCAATTAGTTAAAAAGGGATGCTGCCGAAAGGTCGCATCCCTTTTTGTTTTGACATAACAGAGAACTAGCATGGGCACTTTCTACAACATGGTTAATCAAGGGTTAGAGTTTTGCGAAAACTATCAAGACTTCCCCGATGTCTTCACTTACAGCGGAAGCGAATATAAAGGGTTTCACAGCCAGACTACAATCAAAGGCCCACCGTTGCAAGATGGTGGATATATGGAAACGCTTTCCGATACTCTGTTAGTTCGTAAAGCAATCTTCACAGTGGTTAGCCCGATAGATTCTATCTGTGGTGAAGAGATACTTTTATACAACAGAACTTACAGGGTCGAGAATGTCGCTGATGATAGATTAACCTATCTCTTTACTCTTGTTGATCCTAACAAATAAATGATAACCGCAAGTGTCAATGTTGATGAGTTTAACAAAAGCTTCACAAGGTATAAGCTGGATTTGGACCTTGAAATTCAACCCGCATTAAAAGAACAAACGCGATTGCTTTTGAAAACTGTAGAGGAGTTGCTACCTCCAGCAAAAAGAGCACAAGGAGTTAAAGCAATTCGTAAGGACATCTCCAAACAGTTTATAGATGAGCAATGGTTAGCGAGTGGTTTCAATCTTCACAATGCTAAACTTGCAGAACGAATCAAGGGGTATCTTAAAACCCATGATTACGATGCGATAAAACAGATCGCAAGAGATACGGGAATCTTCAATAACTTCCGCGTTCAAGAGTTCAGCGAGAACGATATTAAAAGAAACAACAGAGGCAGAATCATTCAATCGGGAACGAAGATACTTCCATTGAACAGAACGCCATTAGTCGAATACAGAAAGTCATTAGAAGAGCATGTAGGAAAGCTGAGAGCATGGTGCAAGAATGGATACCTTAAACTTGGCGGTAAACTACCTGCATGGATTTCCAAACAAGAAGGCAAAGGATATTTTGTTGATGTATCAGGGAATCCATCCAAGCCATTTATTGAACTAGGAACCTTCTTGGATTACGCGAAGGATGTTAATTCGCGATACAACGTAACGCAAAGAGCAGTAGACATCCGAGCTAAGGCTATGTTGTTGAGCATTGAAAAAGGTTTGAATGCCGCTCAAAAGAAATTCTACAACAAATCGAGATAACTACCATGTTCCAATCACTTCCCATAAAGATAGAAAACACTTTTGCGAACTACCTAAGTTCCAGCATCGGTGATAACAGAAGCTACACTTTCAATCCTGCAATCAACAATGAGGAATTAAAAGTTCCCTATGTGGTAGTCAAGGTAGTTTCGCAAACGGAAGTGGAAGAGATGCCTTGGCAAGGTGTGTTTAATTTCAGCTTTCAATCTGTAGTTGTAACCAATGCAAGAGACTCGGGAAGTTTATATTCGCATGACCATATGATCGAATCGGTGCGTTCATCTTTGGCTGATCCTCAAGCCTTACGAACCTATATCAATTCACCAACGGGAAGTTTTTTCCTCTACACAATCATACCCGGTCAAATGATGAATCAAATCATGGCCGATAACCGATGGCATTACATCGCCGATTACGAGTTGATTGCCCAAGCAGGATATAACCCATCTGCGGTCATATACGATTAAGAGCGCAGTTGACATGATTGGCATATGCAAACCAATCATAAGGAATTAACATATGGCAGTAATTTTCGGAATCACAGGATCAATCCACGGCGTACCAGTTTTCACAGGTCATGTTGCGCAAACCGCAACCTTTGACTACAAACCAAGAATCATGGAAACGGTAGAAGATGAACAAGGTATTTTACGAACAAGATATTACGATGATATTGAATCTCGTTGTACTGTCGAAGTGATCGTTACTTCCGCGTCTCTTGCTATTTCAAGTTCCAAACAACTCGTAACATCCAAGATTCCATACAACGGGCAGAATTGGATTGTAGAAGATGTTAAGAACGCCCAAAAGAATAAAGGCTTTATGACAGGTAATTTTGATATGGTCACATCAGACGGTATCTCTATTTAACAAGATTGGTTTCTTTAACATAGGTTAGGCCGCTGGGTTTAAGACTCAGCGGCCTTTTTCGTATTGACACAAAGTTGATGTGATATGAACCAAGACAATTCCACTTTGTATTTAGATGCAGATATTCATAACGACCACTATGTATGCGGTTGTTTGCTACAACCCTTTACCCTCAAACTTTATATCCGATTAGAGTTGATAGGTTCTCCTCTTGTTAAAGGTGGGCCTGTTGAATGGGAGGATATGGCAACCGCAATTGCCATCTGTAGTCATACAGGTAAAGAACCAATGCACGCCATCAAGTTTAAGAGACTTGGTTTCTTCAAACGATGGGGATGGAAATTATGGCATCTTTATAATTACTACCGTCGAGACTTAGATGCCGAGTACATTGCGTTTAGAGAATACATCAATGACTATTGCTCGATTCCTGAATTGATCGAACGTGTACCCGATAAGGAAGAATGGCACGACCTAATAGATAGTGAAGAGATACCCGATAAAGTAAATCCGTTTCCTTGGTATCTCATACATCAGTTGATACTCGTTAAAAAAACGGGATGGACTCCTGAGTATGTGGAGAACATGCCGTTAAGCAAAATCATATGGTGGTGTGAAGGCTTGTCATATCTCGACACAGGCACAAGTAGAATCAAAAGTGACCAGTACAATTCCGTTATGGACATCGCAATAAAAGAACGTGCGGAGAGAGAACGATTAGAAAGATTGACACCTTCTCAGTAACTATATGAGCGATCTTAAAGTCCGCGTAGGATGCGACACATCAGAATTTAATCAAGGGGTAGCCAATGTTCAACGAACAGTAAAGCAACTTGGTGAGAACATCATGGGCCAATTTAAAGACATTGGTAAAGGTGTTGTTGCTGCGTTTGCGTTTGAGAAGGTTGCAGAGTTCTTTAGCAAGACAATAGAGAATGTAGCTCAGTTAAAAGACCTATCATCCTCCACAGGGTTGAGCACAAACTTTCTACAAGACTTGAAACTGAATGCCCAAGAAACGGGAACAGATTTAGAAAAGGTCACAAAGACATTTGAGCATTTCAATTCGGAATTGCAATCAGATGAACCATCAAAGAAGTTTGCGGGTGCATTGGCACAGATTGGATTGAACATCAACGATCTAAAGGCGATGAATCCTGATGAGGTTTACACCGCATTAACGAACGGGATTGCTGGTGTCGGTGATGAATCCAAACGATCAGCATTAGCAATGGACTTGTTAGGTAAAGGTGCTGCCGGTCTATTGCCACTTATTGAAAAGCTTGCGGTAGACCCTGACAAACTCGCATTCAAATTAACGCAATCCGATATTGAGAACACAGAGAAGATAAAGAATCTATGGGCGCAGATTGGAACTAATATAGAAGTGGCAAGCGGAAAGACCGTGGGCTTCTTTGGTTCGTTGCTACAAAGTGGCGAAAAGAATGTGAAGGATAACCAAACAAACATGTTGATGGATTCCATTAAGGGTTTGTCTGCGGCTGATGCTGATAAAATTTATGATGACTACCAAAAGGAAATTGATGCTCGTGCTGCGAAAGCCGGATTCAATCCTAATGCAAAAGGTAGAGCAAGTAACACGATTAACTCTAAGATCAGAAATGAAGCCGCACAGTCTGTTGGAAGTCTTGTTGATTTCGCAACTAATCAAAAGGCTCAACTGGATGCTGCGAAGAAACAAGAAGTACAAGACGAATCAAATGCAACAACCTTAGAGAAGGAAGCAAAGCAACTTGATAAGATCAAATCAAAACGCGAAGAGATTGCAGACCTTAAAGAAAAGTCCGCATATGATGATATGTCCAATTCAGACAAGATTGCTTTCTTAGATAAGAAGATCAAAGACGAAAAGAACAAGCAGAACTTTAGTAGTGGCCCACTTGATTCTGACTCCATGGTGGATTCAGCAAAGAAGCAAGCCGACTATGAATTACAAAGAGCAGAGTTAGTTAAGAAGATGGGAGAAGAGAAGAAGCAAAACATCAAAGAAGCAGCTCATCTGCAAGATGAATTGGATAAGCAATCTGCCGATAAACAAATCAAGGTTCAACAAGATAAGATTAAAGAGACGGAGAACGCAATCAAGAGGATGGAAGATAACATCAAGAAAAGCGTTTCATCCGATACCCTAAGAGAACATGGTGGCGGTATTGCTCATGTTAGATATGCGACCGGCGCAACAACGAATGACATTGGACAACTCAACAGAGCACAAGACCAACTCAAAGCACAAGAGATGGATTTACAGAGACAACAATTAGAAGAACAAAAGAAACAAACCGAAGCGGTTCAAGCACAGTTGAGATACTTGGAAAATCTAATTCAGAATAACCCAGCCTTCTCTGCCTAAATAAATATATGAGCGATACACTAGTAACATACGGAAACCCCCTTTCAACCCTGTTGATTCAAAGTCGTGATCTACAACTAACCAATGTGGGCGAATCTACCTTTACACTTAAGGGGAAAATCTCTGCCTCTCTTGCCGGTCAAATAGAGTCATACACTTTCAGCTCTGCAAGTGATGCACGATATTGGTATTCCGGTTCCCACATGTCAGCAATCATGCCGTTGTTAGGATTAAGAAAATGTCAGACGGAGATTGCACAAGATTCAAGAGCCGCATCAGTAACATTGGTTTACTCCAGCATTAGACCGGCGGTGCTACCAAACGATACGTTAACGGAGCAAGACTCATCACAGGATGAACCTATTCAAAATCATCCTAACTTCCCATTCAATGCGGGTGCTATCTGGCAATCGTATTCATCATCCCTTTCAGGAAGTGTTGCCAGTTATCCAATGTATATTGGCATGGTTCCAAGTAGTAGTGCAGACACCTTTGTAGGATTCCCCTCTGGTTCGATTGCTGCGGGTCAAACATCCTTTTACGCTCCCACCACACAGGTCATTTATACTCAATACTACTTGAGTGACCCTGGCTCACCCGAAGCAGATATAGGACAGGTCACACCTCCACCGGGTTACAGTGGGACTTATAACTGGCTCATTCTATCAGCGGTCAAACAGCAATCGGATGTCTACTACACGATAGAGGAAACCTATCTGTATAGTTACTTAGGATGGCCTACGCAAGAGTACCCCGTTTAATCAAATGCCAAATTACAACGACTACAAGGAATATAAATACTACTATGTATCAAGTGGTAAGCATAACGATTCTGTAGATTTGCAGAACTCCAATGCGGTGGGATCAGCTCCCGGTCTGCTTCGCAAGAGAAATACCGCAGGTCAAACCATTGGAGTAACACATCAAGATAGACGCAATCTTAATGTCTTTTCTCTCGGTGCTTATGTTGCTCCTCTCCATCCCTATCAAGGAGTAGATGCATCATCGGGGTCAACATTTATCGTTAACATCCAATATGGAACACACGGTGGTATTCCACCAACGATCAGCGGTGGTTCTCCACTTGTAGAAAACCTTTTATTAAATACCTTCACCATAGATTCAGGTACGCAGATTGTGTATGTGAAATCAACTCTTGTGAGTGGTTCTATTACTGCGGCGGAAATTGATAAGGCATCAACTGGTACACCGCCCACAGACTCTATTGATATGGCTGCAAATGGCACATCCTATCAAACGATCTTCGCAACATCATGCAGTCTATACAGTGGATCAATCGCACGAGTTGCTTGTGCTTCCAATGTTCTAGGTTCACAATATGTATTAGTATGCGGTACTATCGCTAATTACAATGGAGTCTAAACATGGCCTTTCCTACAGAGTGCTTTCAGTACAAAATCTATTATGCCGCATGTAGTCTCTCGGGTACATGGAGCACATCAACTACCACAACGGGAAGTAATTCTTGTGGAACCATTACAACTACTCAAACAACAGATGTGTCTTTCGGTGGTTCGGCAACTCCATTTGCGATTACTGCATCTCAAGACTGCTGCACTAAATGCATTACAGGTGGTGGATATGGTTATGATGCGAGTGGCTCGGTATTTGAAACGGGAACATTTACCGTAAATCAATTTGAACATCTCGGCGATCCCGATTGTACCAGAACGCACAATTTTAATGAAGTCTACACCTCATATTGCTCTCTAGTGAATACATCACTCTATCTTAATACTGCTACCGCCTCGATTGGTGCATCCTGTATCGGGGTTATTTTAGAGGTGCAATACTATGGAGCTGGGCCAAGTGAATCTAGTTTCGTTACCGTCATTACTGATAGTCAAACGGGAATTGATGGTGGCTCCGGTACATCAAGTGGATGTTCAATAGGGTGGCCGCCTACTCCACTCAACTTTACATCTGCTGTTATTCCATTTGGAGACATCATAGGAACTCATGAAATGACGGTTACAGATACCGCAAACGGGGTTACTATGACCGCAACCGTAAACATAACATGACGACTTACACCTATACGAATCCAAAGGGAATCAAACGACCTGTTCAAATCGTATCCATGGATGTTCCCTCTTCAATAGAAGGAATGAGAGATGAGATGCGTAAACGCAGACAACATAGTTGTTCTCCATGCGGTCAAAAGAACATTGACAAAGGTTGATAGAGCATATGTCTTCCTGTACTTCATCAATTTATAATGACTTCTCAAACAGTTTTTTTGCTGGTTCTACACACACCATAGACTTGACTGTGTTTGACCCTGCTACTGGTTATCCCCTTAACCTTAGCGGTTCCTATGCTTCCTTTTACGCCACACAGAACTTTTCCGGTTCATATGTGATGATGAAAGACAGTGGTGCAGTTGGCGGTATTACATTCCCATCTTCGAGCCTTGTAGAGATTACATTCAATCCTGCGGATACCTCTAATTATAAATTCTCCACCCGACTCTTTTTTAACATCTTTGTTTCCTCAAGTGCGAATCAATTCTTCAATGTAGGAAATGGAAGCATCTATGTTCTACAAGGTGCCAACATCAACAGTCCTACGGGCTCATATCCTGATTACGATCAAGGTTGGTACTAAATAAATTTATGCCCTTTCTTCCTAACAACACTACTGGTCAATTCGGTCGCACTTCATATCCATTTACTGAGACTGCAAGTTATGCGGCATCAGCAAGTGTTGCATTCACTGCGAGTGTTGCGGCATTTGCGTTAACCGCATCTTACGCACAAACCGCATCACTCGCTAATCATATCTTGTCTGCGAGTTATGCTGAAACTGCATCAATCGTAAACTGGCCATTGGTGTCACCAGATGGAACAATTTCCATTGGTTCTAATGTTGGAAATCAAACCTTCTTAGATTCATCTGGAAACATTGCAACCCAAACACTAACGATTGCTGCGAATGCGATTAATCTAAATCAAGATGGTTCTGCACAGTTCTGTAATGGTGCGATGTCGTTTAATTCCGATGGTTCTGCTCAATTTGGAGCCCAAAACTTCGTTGTAAATCCTGTAGGAGGTTTTGCCATCTATCAATCGGGTACAGGGAATGAACTCTTTGAAGTAAATGATAACCCTGCCGGTCTATGGACTTTCAACACATCAACTGGTGCTACTCAATTTGCAAGTACTAATTTTAGCATAGACGCTAGTGGTATAACCACAATCTCAGATGGAACCTACAACACCATATTAGCTCCGGGCCAATTAGAATTAGATAACCCTAATGCTCCTTTAAGTGTTGGTTTAGTTGCAAACCCAGATGCTTCCTTTGGTGATGCAATGATTACATTGAATACAACTGACGGCAGCGTTTCTTTTGCTAATACCGTCTATGTTCTTAACAGTGATGGAACATTCAATTTCAGTGTGATGCACTTTGATGGTGGTGCGCTTGAATATAGTACGGGAGTATTTTTTGATTACGGAATTTTTGACAGCATTTCTGCCGGTGGATTCCTTTCTATTGATCCAGCGAACAGACAGCTTGTTGATATTGATGGAAGCACCGTCATCTTTGATTGGTCTAATGGTGATGCTGCTTTCTATGGTGGAAGTGTTACCATCTCGCCAGATGGAACTCTTAACGCACAAACTCTCATCGCAGCCAGTGATGTTACGGGAACCAATGTAACTGCAAACGGTGGCAATCTTTCTGGATTGAATGCGAAGATCAATTCCTATGTTGGTAATTCTCAACTTGGTGTTTTAGGTAATGGTGCTTATGCTGCGGCTGAGTTCATTAGTCCTAATCCAATTAGTGCAGGATTAACGGTAGGGCCAACCGCAGGAACTCTTAACATATTGTTGTATCCAGACGGTCATGCTTTCTTTACAGGTTCGGTTATCGCAAATTCATTTAGTGGAAGCGTCACCATTCCATACAACAACCCATCAACCAATTTCACCGCAAAGGTTGGATTCAATAGGTATTCGGGAAGTTCATCTGCAACCGGCAGTCTTCCATCACCATCAACCGCAACTCAACAAGTCATCATTAAGAATGCGGCTACATTCACCTTGTTAGTATCGGGTTCAATCGTTCCATCAAATTCAACAAGTACGGTTACGAGCATCACCATGAATTCAGGTAGTTCTGCTACCTTCTATTCCGATGGTGTTAGATGGGATCAGATTTGACAATGAAGAGTTAGGTATATGGCTATTACAATTTCACCAATCTCCGCAACCGTATCACTCCCTGCAACTGGTTCGTTAACGCCCGATCAAGTGGTATCTCTTCAAACTGCACTCGCAACCGAAGGCATCACTTTTGCTGGTGGGAATGTTAGACAAATCAACATCATGTTTAAGCCTGATTTCTCAGCAAGATATGTTGTGAGTTTCTATCCAAGCACAGGCTCTTTAAGTTAATCGGTTCTCTATGTATTGATATGCGATCAATCATAGCACTAATTCTAATCTTGGTTCTCAGCGGTTGCTCAACTCTTGATGAGTACAAAGACAACGATGTGAAGTTAACCGCAAATCAAAAAGCACTTGTTGAGAAAGAAGCACAATCGGTTCGCGGTTCTCTTGAAGCAACCAAAGTTCATGATGATTCCCTTGCTATCACATTTGATCTTCAAGCACTAAGTCTGCTCGGTGAACCAAACAAGCCAATTGATATATCAAAATTAAAAACTGCAAAACAACAAACAGAATTCTTCACAAAATTTGCTGCTGACAACAAGAAACTAATGTCAGACAACCAACAACTCTTAAAGGAAAAAGCAGAGTTGCAAACCAAGTTGGAACAAGAAGCAAAGAAACAAGAGCACGCAGCTTGGGTTAGTTGGATATGGAAGATGGCTTTTAGTTCCATTGGATTGATTGGAATTGCTGGAACCATCGCACTACTTTTTTTCTGTCCCGCATTGATTCCAGTCTTTGTAACTGCACTTGGTTCTATCGTTGGTCTAATCGTTAATGTGTTCACCGCGATAGTTAAAGAGATAGGAGTTTTAATCCATGGACACTAGACAACTTTGGGAATCAAAAAAGGGCCTCGCATTAATCATCGGTATCGCATCAATCTTGGTGCTCTCCGTTTTAGCAATCATCTTCCATGCCCAAGTACAAGACGCAATAAATTCCATTGTGTTCATATTCAGCGGACATGCTGCCGCACAAGGAGCAACCGACTTTAAGAATGCGGGCGGTAACTCTAACGATGATGCAAAAGTAATTCCTGCTACCTACAACAAGGAGATTGCTTCTTTCAAAATGAAGGTAACACACTACGGTGAAACTAATGACAAGTACGGTGATACTCTAACAAGAGAAGGAATGGGCAATGTAGAGAATCATCTTACCTTGGACGCATGTGCTCTCACCAAGTCAGCCCAACAAAAGCTAGGTGCAAACGAATTCGATTGGATACAAATAGACTTCGGCAACGGAACTGTGATTAGAAAGCAATTCCAAGATAGATGCCCAAACAAAGAAGACAGAGTAGACATCTACAACCCGCACAACTTGAGACTTGGTTATCCAGACTTCGCGGAAATATCATTGGCTAGTTAAGACAGACTTGCAGGGTAGAGGATCGAACTCTACCACTCTCGACTATGGGCGGCTATCCATCAACTTAACCAGTCCTTCACCAAACAGAGTTCCCATCGAATCCATTTCAACGG
>Ga0207060_10125_pt3 | contig 27016 bp, 35 predicted proteins | sample Alteio_BWMinCont_30_FD_153270 | JGI IMG/M metagenome (GOLD analysis project Ga0207060, IMG submission 153270) | Enriched cells from forest soil in Barre Woods Harvard Forest LTER site, Petersham, Massachusetts, United States -... | ecosystem: Environmental > Terrestrial > Soil > Temperate forest >...
GCTAAAGCGAGGATGAGAATCGATATGGCGGTAAATCCGCTATCACGACGAAGGATGCGGAAGGTGTATCGCAGGTCCTGGCATGAGTCGATCCAGTAATCCTTGAGGCGCTTGCGCTGCTCGTCCCTTTGTCCAAAGGTCTTGCCCACTCTTCGTATCATGCGAACATCTCCAAACTGCCGCTCAGCTTCTTCACGAGCGTCTCTTGGTCGCCAGCCTTGGGCGATCAGTTCTTCTGTCTTGGTTTCGAGATGAAATCGCAGCTCATCATCGACGTCGGCAACAGGATCGGCGCCGAAAAAGCGTGCATAGCGGCGCCACATGGGGTTGTGTGTCACTTCGCCATCTCCGGTAACGGAGGCTCTGTTGCGCTGAGAACCTTGGCAACCGCCGCCGCATAGGCTTCCCACATCTTTATTTCGTGGTGCAATTGACGTCGTCCCTCAGCCTTGAGCTGATAGAACTTTGCCTTGCGGTTGTTCTCCGACAATCCCCACTCAGCCGCAAGCAGCCCTTTGCTTTGAAGGCGCCAGAGCGCGGGATACAGCGTGCCCTCTTCCAAGAGCAGAGCATTGTCGCTGTGCCGTCGGATAAGGCTGGTGATGGCATAGCCGTGGAGCGGTCCCCAGACGAGCGCCTTGAGAATAAGAACATCGAGCGTGCCGCGAAGAAACTCGAGTTTGGTGTCCATCTTCTCCCCTTGGATTACAAGGGAAGAATTACATGATGTCCCCTTTGATTGCAAGGGGAAGAATGCGATTCCATTTTCTATGTCTAAAACACCAATGCACTCGTTGGAGTTCCTTTTGGGAGCCTTGCATTTGGCGTATTAACCGACAAACCGGAACACAATCCCAAAGTGCCTTAAAAGTCGCATTTTGAGCAAGTTCGGGTTCCAGTGCTTAACTGATCGATCCCCGATTTCCAGGAAACTACCAACAGCGAATGCGATCCCTGAAGCCAGACGATTTGTGGGCAACGCACAAATTCGGCTTGACATATGCCGATATAGGAATATATTTAACAAATGGCACGAGCAGCAACAACGGCTGATGTCTTCAACGCCATCGCGGAGCCTCGCCGCCGCGAGGTCATCGCTGTGCTGGCAGATGGCCGTGAATATGCCGTCAACGAGGTTGTAATGCGATTGCGGATGCCGCAGCCGACCGTCTCGAAACATCTCCGGGTGTTGCGCAAGGTCGGTGTGGTGTCGATGGTGAAGCGCGGACAGCACCGAATGTACCAGTTGAATGCGACTGAGTTGAAGCCGGTATATGACTGGGTCAAGACGTTTGAGCGGTACTGGACGCATCAACTGGGCCAGATCAAGGAGCGTGCGGAGCGCAAGGCTCTGGAGCGAAGGATCTCAACCGACAGCGGAGCAAAGGAGAATTGAATGGCAGTGATAATTCAGGAACAGGTGGTTCAGGCCTTCGAGATTATGAAGGAGGAGGAGATTGCGGCGCCGGTCGACATCGTCTTCGAGACGATCCTCGAGCAGATGGGTCCCCTAAATTCGACACCGGAGAAGCCGATGCCGATGAAACTCGAGGCATGGCCGGGCGGCCGCTGGTTTCGTGACTTGGGAGACAACACGGGACACTTCTGGGGCGTAGTGCAGGCCATCAAACCGCCGTCACTGCTGGAGCTCTCCGGTCCGCTCTTTATGTCGACTCCGGCCGTGTCAAATATCCAGTACCGGCTCAGAGAGGACAACGGTGTGACCCACCTCCGCTTTGTGCACCGGGCCATGGGGTGGATCCGCGATGCGGACCGTGGAGTGGACGCCGGCTGGACGGACCTGATCAATCGAATTCGCTCCGCGGCGGCGAACAAGGCGGTAGGCAGCTAGCCATGTATCCCATGTGTCTGGCAACCGCGGCGTGGATCGCTGCGGGAGCCACCTCAACCGGCGGCATCTCCGCGGTTGCCGTCAAGAGGTCCCGCTGCACGAACAGGGAACGGACAACCAGGAACAGAAATTTCGAGCAGGGAAGAAGTCATGGATATGAACAAGGAGACTCAGACGAACATGAAAACGCCACCAATCGTATCGCAGCAGGAGTGGGAAGACGCACGCCAGCAGTTGCTCGTGAAGGAGAAGGAGCTGACCCGCGCCCGTGATGCTATGGCCGCCGCGCGTCGGCGCATGCCGTGGCTGGCCGTCAAGAAGGACTACACTTTTGAAGGCCACTCTGGCAAGGCCAGCCTGAGTGACCTCTTCGAAGGTCGCCCTCAGCTGATCCTCTATCGAGCCTTCTTCGAGCCCGGCGTTTTCGGCTGGCCCGATCACGCGTGCCGCGGCTGCTCTATGGTGGCCGATCAGGTCGCCCACTTAGCCCATCTCAACGCGCGCGACACGACTCTTGCGTTCGCGTCGCGGGCCCCGCAGGCCGACATCGCGCGCCTGAAGACGCGGATGGGATGGCAGATGCACTGGTACACCATCACCGACAGCTTTGACACCGACTTCGGCGTCGACGAGTGGCACGGCACCAACGTGTTCTTCCGTGGTGGCGACGACCGCATCTTCCGGACCTACTTCATCAACAACCGTGGCGACGAGGCGATGGGGAGCACCTGGAACTATCTCGACATCACCCCACTTGGCCGTCAGGAGGAGTGGGAAGACTCGCCCGAAGGCTATCCCCAGACTGCGCCGTACAAGTGGTGGAACTGGCATGACGAATACGCCTCCGGCGACTCGCCCGACCCCAGATGGGCCAAAGTGATCGACAACGCTGTGGTGACGCTGAAGCTAAACGACTAGGGAACAGAGGCTGACCGTCCGGAAGTTTAGGGGATCAGAAGTACCTTCGCGGTATTTATTCGCGACAGCACACTTTTGCTCTTTGCCGACGACTCCACAATGGCCTAGATTGCTAGGCATGGCCTTGAACGATCGTCGCTCCTTCTTGAAGATGGCAGCACTTGCCGGCGCGTTTTCCACGAACAGCCTGTTCCGCCAGGCCCATGCGGCAGAGTGGGGGGCCGCGTCCCGCGCCGCAAGCGGTCTCGACGCAGGCCAGGTCGCCCAGAACGAGGACTTCTGGAGCGTGATTCAGCGTGCCTACTCGGTCAGTCCTCAGATCATCAACCTCAATAACGGTGGAGTCTCTCCGTCACCCATCGTCGTGCAGCAGGCAGTGGAACGCTACAACCAGCTTTCGAACGAGGGTCCGTCGTATTACATGTGGCAGATCCTTGACCAGGGCCGCGAACCGCTGCGGCAAAAGCTCGCTCACCTTGCGGGCACGCCGGCTGACGAGATTGCGATCAACCGCAACGCGACCGAAGCCTTGAATACGATCATTTTCGGTCTCCCCCTCAAGGCGGGAGACGAGGTCGTCGGGTCCAAACAGGACTATCCCAACATGATGAGTGCGTACCGCCAGAGGGCGGAACGCGATGGCATCGTCTACAAGCAGATCGGTTTTGACTTCCCGATCGAGAACAACGCCGCGATTGTGAAGGCCTACGAGCAGGCCATCACTCCGCAGACGAAGCTCGTGCATGTGACGCACATGGTCAATTGGGTGGGCCAGCTTATGCCGGTCCGGCAGATCGCCGACATGGCGCATGCGCGCGGCATTGAAGTGATCGTCGATGGCGCCCACTCCTTCGGGCTGCTGGATTTCAAGATTCCAGAGCTGGACTGCGATTACTTCGGAACCAGCCTGCACAAGTTCCTGTCCGCGCCGATCGGCTCAGGGATGATGTGGGTCAAAGCGAACAAGATCGAAAAGCTCTGGCCGCTTACCTGCGCCGGGAACCCTCACAGCAGCGACATTCGCAAGTTTGAAGTGCTGGGAACGCGCAGTTTCCCCATCGAACAGGGCATTGGGGAAGCCATCAACTTTCATGAGGGCATCGGCGCCCAGCGCAAGCAGCAGCGCATCTTTTATCTGAAGAACTACTGGGCGATGCGTGTGCGCGAGATTCCCGGCGTAAAGCTGCATACATCGCTCGATCCAAAATTCTCCTGCGCGATCTGCGGAGTCAGCATCGATGGCATGACTCCCAACGCATTGATGACGACTCTGTTTGAGCGCTACAAGATCCACACGGTCGGAATCGACTATGAAAACATTCACTGCATTCGCGTCACTCCGCACGTCTACACAACCACCGCGGACCTGGATAAGTTCGTAGGCGCAATAGGTGAGATTGCAGCAAGTAAGAAGGCTTAGGCAGCAACGCATTCGATCGAGGCGTGATTGCTTGTCTTCGGTGGTCTCCTACGATTAGGAGGTCAGAAAAGCAAGTAAACGAAAGGGCTACAACAATCAGGAACGGCGCTTACGACACTCACGAACAACGAGCGCAATACCGCTGACAGGTTTGCCGTCCACGCTGGTTATCGCGTCAGCCATCATCGCAGCCGTCAGGCTTGCATCGTGAAAACATCTCCGGCCCAAGCCCAAAGGTTGTGAGCACAGTGAGCGAAAGCGTATCGCTCGCCCGTATGATCCGGAAACGTGTAACAGGGCAGTAGCGCTTACTCAGAACTACTTGGTTCCTGATAGCGCATTCCTGAAAGTTTTACTCTAAGTGTTGGGGGACAGGCGCGCAGACAAGTGTCTAAAAAATCCTTGAACGTCGCCAGCGAAAAATCTTAAAATTTTGCCATGCAGTTCAATTCTTCCATTTTCAGATTAGGGGCAGTCACCATGAACTCCAACGCTGACTATGCACATCGTCTCAACGATGACAGCACCTTCGACTCCATCTGTCTCCATTGCTTCCACACGGTCACGACGGCGAACAGCGAACCCGAACTCGTTTTCGGTGAAGCTCAGCACACGTGCCCGCCAGATTCGACACTCCACACGAAAAGTATCGCGAAGCTTCTACGTCAACTGACTTCTCCTATGATAGAGTCGGCGGGTGGGACACTAAGCGCAAACGCTGAGGAAGGTTAGCGACTCCTGACGTAATGCTTCCTCTCGCACTGCTCACACCTCCACGGGAATATGCCGAGAAGTCGAAGTATGTATCGCTCAATGTAGCCGTGACGACCACGACGAACGAGCGAGCCACCGCAAGATTTGCAATTAATTAGGGCCATTACATTGTTGGATGCGCGGTGCCGACTACAGCGAGACTACGTGCCGATCTCGGAAATAGTGTGCCCTTTCACTTGACCTTCGGGTTAAGCTGATTCAAGAAGACAAAAAAAAAGGGGCGGCCAAGAAGCCACCCCAAATGTCCGTTTTGCATTTATTAAAGGCGTGTCCTCCCTGACACGCCTTGGCATTCAGTAGCTGCTGATGCCGCTAATGTGATGTTGATGGGTTGACTTTTCGTTGCCCTCTGCATCACGTCTTCAAACGCGTTCAAGTAGCAACCCTCATACTTTCTTAAGGTTTCATCTGTATGTGGGACATTGCAAAAGACCATGCGGCCAAGTCCCGGCCACGGAAGTGAATTGCACATAGAATTGCTACGGAGCAACTTCCTCGCAACAGCGATGAGCGCTTGTAGACGGGCTTTCTTCCGAGCCAAGAGACTTTCGAAAAAGGCTTTCGCGTGCGGATCGCAACGGGATGGGACCAGCGCCGTCATGTGAAGCGCTCTTCTCAGATGGCGATTCCGGCGCGACTGATGCGTGATGCCCTCCTCACCGAGCTTCCTGATATTTCGTGCGCAGGGGTCAAGGCCGCGATGTGGCCACCCATTCTCTCACCGTAAGGTCCGACGGGAGGGTCGACAGTTCCGCGAGCAAATTGCATCCCGCTCACCTGTGCGATGCCTGGAATCCTGACCAACAGATCAAATCGCTTGCGAAGCAGGTCGTCCTGTCTGAGAAGCCAACTACACGGCAACTTGCTTTGATCTCTTTTGTCGAAAGTGTGTGTTGGCGATTTAGCGCCAATCTGTAGCCTGGGGAGACGGTCGTTAGAATTGCATTCATGACATGCGCATTGGAGGCAACGCCTAGTTGATTCGGACAGTTGCTAATGGGTTTTGCACCTTACTCACGCAAGGAAGCAAGCTTCGTCATGCGTTCCTAGTCGCTCATTATCAAGCTGCTACGTCTGCGGACAAAATTCTCACCCTGCACGTGAAGCGACGAACAGACTGTTCGATAGCAGCCGGACGTCATTCGCAGGTGCCTTCCGGGTTTCATTCGAGTCTCAGAGCATTGCCAATGAACCGTGACGGTCTATTGGCAATCGCCAGCGAGTAGTCAGTCACCATGCACGTGTCGGCTCTCATTTTCAACTATTTGCAGATGGCACTCGCATTGCAATATTGGCACAACGTCAGGCACAGCCGATGCGAGGGAAAGCATGACACTTATCGGACAGGTAGTGATCCGTTGCGTTTGTGGCGGCAAAAGGCAGCATATTTCCAGATGCGGACGTTGACGCTCCATAGTTTTCAGCAGTAACTGCGAGGGTGACAGCGCTGTGATTGCCCCTAATGGCGATGTATTTGTCGGCCGTTACCCGCAACGTCGATTAGAGCTTTCCGGCGCCGACAGTGAAAGCGCCTCTCAGGAGAGAGCGTCAGGTTCATCGACGCCGGAGAAGCTAAATACCGTACAAGGTTGCCTGAGTGCGCCTTGGCAATGAGGAGAGCAACAAAATGAAACTACACTGCTCTATCATCCTTGGGTCTATAGCCCTTGCGGTGTTTCTCACGGCGAGCGCCGGGGCAGTTGCGCAGGATGTCGGCTCCGATGCTGGGAAATCCGCGGAGAGTAGGTGCCACGCAACAGTCAAAGTGGCTAGGAAGATCGCAACTCGCATGACGACTGGCGGAAAGACTCCAAGCGCTGGCGAACACGATATCAAAAAGACTGGACACAGAAGATGAGTATCAAGGACTGCCTGTGTCTCCTTATTCTGGGTGTGTGTGTCAACAGTGCAGTGGCGGCCCAGCAGATCTCCGCCCCCGAACCACAGACTGGAACCATCATAGGAACTGTGACGGATGTGAATGATGGCACCGTTCCGGGCGCGACGGTCGATCTTGAAAGCTCCTCGCTCCCCGATCCGCAACGCGTGGAGACGAACGATAATGGTTTCTTTCAACTCGACCATCTCAAGCCTGGAACACCCTATCATGTCACCGTCAGCGCCAGCGGATTCGCAAACTGGACTTCGCCCGAAGTCACGCTGAGGCCTGGCCAATATCTGGAACTAACGGGCATCGAACTACGAATTGCAGCAGCGGTAACCACGGTAAACGCAGTCCTCTCGACTGAGGAGATTGCCAGAGAGCAGGAAAGGGTGGAGGAGAAGCAACGTGTCCTGGGCTTTATTCCCAACTTCTACGTTGTGTATGACCGCAACGCCGTGCCACTCACGCCGAAGCTGAAGTTCAGACTCGCTCTCAAGACAATGACGGACCCCATCACGATCCTCGGCTCTGCCTTCATTGCTGGCGCCGATCAGGCGGGCGGCACTCCCGACTACGGGCAAGGTGCGAAGGGCTATGGCCAGCGTTGGGGGGCCAACTACGCCAACGGCCTGACCGACATCATGATCGGCGGGGCTATCCTGCCCTCGATCCTGCATCAGGATCCGCGCTACTTTTATCAGGGCACGGGCACAACGAAGTCGCGCATGATCCATGCCCTGCGAACGCCATTTGTCTGTAAGGGGGATAACGGACGCTGGCAGCCGAACTATTCAAGCCTAGGGGGCTATCTGGCCTCGGGCGCCATCTCCAACGCCTATTATCCGGAGTCGAATCGCGGCCCGGGGCTGGTATTTTCGACCGCGGCAATTGACATTGCCGCCAACATGGCCAACGGCGTCATACAGGAGTTCGTCCTGCGCAAATTCACTCCCTCAGCCAAAAAACAACCTCAGTTAGAGGCGGGAGGCAATTAGGAATAGAACTGGACTACGAGTTTGCGCATGCGTTGTGCTGAGAAGGTCTTCTATAGCCGGCAAACAGGTTGACTGCTATCAGCCGCCTCCGCAAGCTCGGGCATGGCTATGATGGGGATCGGTTTGGCAGTAACGCGCTCAATCGTGGAAGCGCATGGCGGGCGGCTTTGGGCTGAGAATAACGTAGACGGGGGCGCCACGTTCAGCGTAGCTTTACAGCTCTCCTCTGTGAGTGAAAACCCAACTTCCCAACATGCAGAATGCTGCTCTCAGTTCGGCCCGCTGCCAGGCACACGCGGATCTGTCGATCGCAAATGCATCACTCCTGGAAACGGATTTCTCGCTCTCTCTGGCGGAAGCGAATCTAAAGAGGACAGTCGGACTGATGCCGCGATAACACAGTATCTCAGAGGAATGAAGGATTCGACCCAATTGCGGGAGTAAGTCCAATGGATAACACCCTAACCAGCATTCTGGCTGCCCTCGGAGGATCTGTCATAGGTGCCTCAACTCCTGTCGTTAGCAATTTCGTCCTGCAAAGAAGCGTGACGCAACGGGAGATAACTAATCGCGAGATTGCAAAACGCGAAGAACTGTACTCCGAGTTCATACGCCAGGGAACCTCTTGTTACGCCAAGGCGCTTTCGCAAAGCTTGGAAAATCTTGATGAAATTGTCGCCATGTACGCGTTGGTCAATCGAATCAGACTGTTCGCATCGGACAGTGTTCTTGAAGCCGCCGAAACTTTCGTGAAAAAGCTGGTCGAGAAGTTCGGTGAAAATAACATGAGTCTCGATGAGATCAAGACTGTCGCGCTCGAGCAACACGTCGACCCGCTCAATGATTTCGCTCTCAAATGTCGATTAGAGTTGCGAAAGGTTTACGCCCGTGTTAGTTGGGGAAGAACCTGAACTGTTCGGTCGCAGAGACTGTACGAATTGGTTAGCAAACACCTCAGAAGGTCAACGAGTGCGTCGCCGTCCACCGGTTTCCGAAAGAGGCTCAGGATTTGGCGTATCGTTGGCTATTCGGATTCGATCCACTCAGAGCGTAGAACACGACGTACAGGTAGCAGATAAGGGGAAGCACGAAAGCGTCATGAAGCCCGACATGGTCAGCAATTACCCCCTGAATTACCGGGAGGATTGCCCCGCCTACGATGGCCATGTTCAGGATGCCGGACCCGCTTCCACTTAAAGGGCCGAGTTCCGCTTCTCCCAAACTAAAGATGGTAGGAAACATGATCGAGTTGAAGAACCCGACGGCGAGGATACTCCACATTGCTATATGGCCGCTCCAGAGCATTGAGGCAGTGACCAATGTCCCGGCAACAATCGCACAAAGAGCAAGCAGATATCGGGGCCTGAAACGCTGCAGAAGTCCTGCGCCAAGAAAGCGCCCGAGCAATGGAGCCACCCCAGAGGAACGAGACAAACCCTGCTGCAGTCTTGGCGGAGAAGCCGGCAATCTCGGGCAAGCCCAAATAGTTTGCCAGAAAGCTTCCGATCGAAACCTCGGCGCCCACATAGGCGAAAATGCCAATTGCGCCGAAGACAAGATTGGGATGTTTCCAGATGGAATCCTTACCATTCTCTCCGGAGCGGCTTGTCGCGTTTTCAATTTTTGGCAGCCTGGAAACGGCGATCAACACCGCCAAGAACAGCAGTGCGACGCCGATCACCACATATGGCAGCTTGACCGAGGCCGCTTGTTGCACACGATATGCATGCAATGCTTGTGGCGTGAGCTGGCGTAATTGTTCTATCGCCAACGGCGCCGCACTCAAGATAAGCAGCCCTCCGATTTTCGGAGCGATTGTCGTACCTAGCGAGTTGAAACCTTGCGTCAAATCCAGCCGGCTCGACGCCGTTTCAGGTTTTCCCAACAGATCGACATAGGGATTCGCCGACACCTGCAGACCCGTAATCCCCGCTGCGAGAACGAGGAATGCGGTCAAAAACAGCGGGTATGAAACAGCGGATGCGGCAGGAACGAACAGAAATGCTCCCAGCGCCATGGTCAGCAGGCCAGCCACCATGGTCGTCTTGTAGCCGATGGTATTCACGATCTTCGACCAGGGCACGGAGAATAGGAAGTAGGCCGAGAAGAACGCAAACTGGATAAGCATAGCTCGCGCATAACTCAGGTCGAAGATCGACTTCAGGTGTGGCACTAGAATGTCATTCAGGCAGGTAAGAAATCCCCACATGAAGAACAGAGTGGTGACAATGGCCAGGGGGCGTGAGTAATTAGGCGTCGCCGACGCGGCCGGAGTGCTCTGGACAGAGTCAGAGGCAGTCGTAATTGGTCGAGTACTCATTTCCTTCACCTTAAATTCCAGCATGTCGGTGTTCGTGCCATAGTGCGTTGTTGAAGACGTGGTCCGGTGGAAACCAGGAGCTATCATCATGTTTCAGGCTCTACCACCGCAGTGACCACGACTCCGACCGCAGTTGCCAGGGAGCGTCAAAATGCATCTTCCACCTTGGGTTCGGGATAAAGTGTGCTCTTCCTCGAAGAAACGACATCGGATCAGAGGATCTCAACCCTTAGAAGATAATTCGCATTCTCGCGCCGAGCAGAGTCGTTGTGTAAGCCTTGGTTGCGTAGGTGGGATGAACTGAAACTTCTACATCCGGGCCAATCTCGACACTTTGAGTCAGACGAAGGCGATAGAACGACTCAAACACGCTCTCATGGTACTTACCAGGGAGGTTCGGTTGGGTGTAATTGAACGCAGCGCCGAACATATCTCCCCGACGTCCGAATGGATGAACATGAGCCAGACCGATTCCGTAGCTATCTTTGATGGCCGTACCTTTGTTGGTCCCGAAGACGAATCTTCCAAATGGCGTCCAGCCATTGGACAATTCATGGTCGAACGCAAAGCCGCCGCCATATCCACTCCCGTTCTTCCTCGTATCGTCTCGCCACATGCCAGCGCGATAATGCCGGTATTGTTTCCCAAGTGAACCGGAGGACCATCCCACTTCGAACGATTCCATATACTTCCGATCGACGAGCGTTTCGATATCTCTCTGTTGTGCGCCCTCCGTGTCTACGGCGAGAGCGTGAACGTAAATATGCCGACTAGCCTGGAATTCAACCGCGCCGCCCCCGGCGTATGTTCCATCCGAGGCAACTGCAAGATTACCGTCGTTTGCCCCATTCAAGAATTGTGTGCGTTCGTCGTTGTTGGTGAGTTTTCGGTGAGGGTGCGAAGCATGTCTGTGCGAGTGTGAACCAGTCTGCCGAAGTGCGGTCAGGTGCCGATGTAATTGACAAGCAGGGAGTCCATGGCATCGCCAACGCCATAGCCCAGATTGTGGCTGATTGTGCGCACACGGTCTAGCCGGACGATCAGGGCGTCGCGGTCGCCTGCAGATAGTTGAGGAGTGACCTTGAGAGCCTGTTCGAACATATGGACCAGAGCATCGAAGTAACCTTCATCCTGGTAGCCGACATCGTTGGAGAAGCCAGCAGCACGTTCGCAATAAAACACCATCAGCTCTGCGAGCCCGGCAGGTTCGCCAACCGCCTTTCGGTAACTGGAAATGGCCTGTTTGGCCTTTGCGATAGAAGTATCCTGGTTACGCACCGCATCCGGCCAGAGCCAGCGGTCCAGTGTTTCCTTGTAGGGCTTCAGAACGTCCTCGCCCAAGCCAAAGCGGGTGTGAAGAAAAGTCTGATTGTCCTTGTGGGCAGCATAAAGATCCTGAATCAGGCTCATTAATCCTATCCGGTCAAGGCTGGCGAGCTTTGCCTTAACACCTGTCCATGTGGGCTGCGATCGTGGAGCTCGTCTCGTCATGGGAGTTCAGAGTCTTACTCGTTGAACGAATCATATGCCAACGTTCTTGGTATGCGTAGATCAGAAGCAGTACCCCTGGGCCACCCAATAATGCCAGTCTTTGATGGCTTCGGTTGATTCATCCGGGTCGATAGCAGTTAGTTGGGAGAGCGGGACAGCCATGGTGCGGCCCTGCCACCGGATCTGCACGAGCATGTCGCTGGAGCAGGTGTCTTCGGGCGCCAGACCGCTAACTTCGACAGATTCGCCCTTTCGCAGGGGCGAGGTCACTTTGGAGGCGATGCACTTTGCCTGAAACGGGAAGCGGATCTTATCTTCCAGATAGTAGTACCAGCCCATGGCCTGCTCCTCGGGCCCATGGGCATCCACCACGATTTCCTCGTGGATGCGCTCCTCACGGACGGGATCGCGCTTCGGTTTTGCCATGGCTCTCTACGACTGAAGAAGTTGACGGACACGGGAGAAGCGCAGCAGCTCTTCCGCCCCCATCACTGGATTTTCGAGCCAGAGTTCATCCTCGTCCGGGTCATCGAGTTCGTCCAGATCGTCCATATCGCGATCAGGGTCCAGGGGAGCGAGATATCTTGTCTTCTCCAGACGATCAAGATAATCGCAAATCACTTCGGCTGCAAAAAGCCGCTGGATCTCCCTGATAAAGTTAGGCACCTCGACGGCGAACATGGGATCCTGCTCCGCTGTCCTCAGGAAGGAGAAGAGCTTCTCACCGATGAGATAATCCAGAGCACTGTGCAGACCGAAGTGGTCGCGGATGTCTTCAGTCGCTGCGCATTGCTCGATCCAGATTTTATGGAACTCCGTAGTCGAACTGCTCATGATCCAGTCCTTTCGTACAGGATACGACGCACGGAAGTGCGACCGATGTTGAGGCGGCGGGAGATTTCGGACTTGCTGAGGCCGGAGCGGTGTAGTTTACGGACCTGGCCGGCATGGAGCCCTGCGGTTAAGGGTCGACCCAGCCGTGTGCCGTTCTGGCGGGCATGAGCGAGACCGGCCCGCACGCGCTCCCCAAGGATCTCGCGCTCGAAGGCGGCGAAAACGGCCAGCAGCGCGGCCATTGCACGAACCCGCGGGGGTGGTCAGATCCAGCGCCTCGGTGAGGGATACGAAGCCGACACCGAGATGCTCTGCCCCTGGCCAAAAACCCTCCCGGATTTCCTGAAGCCGGACCCTTGTTTGACGGGCATTTCACGAAGCTCCCTGCGTATGGCCGAAGGCTATCCTTTCCGGCCATGCAGGATTCATCATAACTCTAAGCGGGATCAGGTAGATTCACACTCCGTGCCAGAGTCTCGCGATAGTTCCATGGCATCCATTCCACGGGACAGGCGGCCAGTTCCTGGGCGTGGCGTTGTAACTCGATCAGATAGTCGAAGGAGTTAGCCCCACATAACTGGCAGGTGTGGATCAGGCTCATGAAAAAATCACCGACCTGTGCCCCGTTCAGAGTGCGGTAGAACAAGGCGTTTTTGCGATGAAGGACCGCACGCTTCAGTGACCTCTCGACGATGTTATTGTCCAACGGAGCCCCGGCTTTGCGGAGGAACAACGTCAGGGGCAGCCAGTGGCGCAGCAGATACATGATCGCCTGCCCAAGACCGGAGTTCGGCTCCGTCCGACGCTCGGCTAACTGGGCCTCCAGCCATCCGTAAAGTTGGTCCATCACCGGTCCGCTGCGATCCTGATGGAGCCGCAGCCGCTCATCCGGCGTCAGGCCGCGTTCCCGCGCTTCTGCATCGTGACCATACACGTGGCCGAGCATCTCCAGCACATAGCGGCATTCGCTGGGGAAGTTCTCCGCCACTTCTACGAACTGCCGACGTCCGTGGGCGAGGCAGTTAGCAAGCAGGATCTTCACGCCCGAAGACAGCCGCGGGACATTGCGCGATAAGGCATCGCACATCTGAATCGGACTCGGCAGTTCCGTTCTCCGCTGTTTCAACAAGCCGGCGATATTCTCGCCCGCATGCAGGCCTCCAGTGAAGTACAGCGCGATCTTCCAGTCCTGGCCGACCGACACGATCCCGCTCGTGAATACGCCTGTTCGCTCGTCGGACGGATCGCGCTTCAGCCGCAGCACGCGCATGCTGGTGTCATCGTTGTGGACCACCGTGCCCTGTGCTGCTTGCCGGATCAACTCATCACGCGCCGGCTTGATCAACTGTGCGGCTTCCTCCACGATCTCCCACTGCGTCGCCGCCGGTAACGGTATGCCCAGTTGCTTCTCCAGTTGCTCCAACCGGTAGAACGGAGTTCCGGCGCCGTACTTGAGTTGGGCGATCATCGCCGCTGCCGTCTCGTCGTACCTCTGCGCTCCCACTCCTTCCGGCTCCTGTGCCGTGAACACCTGCCCGCAGGCGCCGCAGCGCAAACGCTCCAGCGAGTACACGGTGGCCGCCAGCAGCGCCTGGCCAACGATCCGCACCAGCACTTTCGGCTCCTTCTGCCCGTAGACGTTGCCTTTCCGCACTCGGGACAGCGATCGCCATGCGTCAACTTCTGGTGCTGGATATCCACTTTTCGCGAACGGCTAAATGCTTCGGCTCCGTTTCGGCCATGTCCAGGGAGCGGAGGCGTGCTCTTATCTTTTTGAGAGTCTTCCGTCTTCTCCACCACAGAACTGGTCTTCTCCGTATTGCGCGGCCGCACCAGCATCGCCGCCAGTGCATGCAACGCCTCATTGAGTTTGCCGTGATCCGACTCGCTCAACGGCGCTTGACGGGCTCCATCCAGCACCCGGTCCAGTTCCTCCAGGTTCACGTCTATGCGGCGTCTGGCGTCTTTCATGCTGCGCCCCCGAGCAGTTCGCGAAACTGCTTCGTCAACGGATATCCCAGAACCTCCTTGATCGACCGGTTGGGAACGTAGCTGTTGGCTTGCTTGCCGCGTCCCGTCGTCCTGCCCATCAGCACCCAGTTGGCTGCACGGTAACAGGTTCCGCGAAACCGCTCCGGATCGATGAACGTCTCCAGGAAGTAAATCGGATGCTCATACATCTGTTGCCAGTCATCGGAGATCCGCGCCGCCATGCGGCCCAGCAGATGCGAAGCCAGGTGCTCCACTCGTACCCACGGCAGGATCAGGAAGCGCGTGTTGTAAGCGATGAAGCGGATGTGGCGGCGGCGCGCTGCCGCGTCCCAGCCGATATAGCGGTCGCGACTGCCGAGGTGACGTGGAGCCGATGACCAGGCTAGGCACGCGATGGGCCGGCCTTGCACCCACACCAGATATTTCAGGTGCTCTCCCACCGGCTGTTCATAGCCAAGGTAGTGATGCTCCTCCATCAGGCTGTTGAACAGCGGCTCCTGCGCGGTGCGCCGCACCTGTTCGAACTCGAGCGGCTGCAGTTTGCACAACCGATCTTCGATGGGAGTGGTGTCGATCAGCACCGGCTGCGGACGGGCACGCCTGGACAGCGGATTATGGCGCACGTAACTCACCGGCGGTAACGCGATCTGCCCCGCCCGCTCCAGCATCAGCAACATGCCTCGGCACACCATGTCGCGCAACGCCCCATTCGCCTGGCGCCACTGCCAGGCTTCACAGAGTCTGGTCGACAGCTTGCGGCGGCTTTCGTTGGGGTGCCGCTCGATCAGCGTGCGTATATATAGGATGTCTTCCTGGCGGATCTCCCGGCCGCGATATCGGAACTCAGCCATTGCCCAGCAGTATGAAACGGTCCCTTCTTGGAACGCAAGGGAAAAATATGTGTGTGTTGCGATCCCTACTTCAGCTCGCTCACGCGGCGCCACATCGGCGCGGCGCAGACTCGCGACACATCGCCGGCCACCATCAGCAACTGGGCTTCGTAGGCCTCCTGCCGTTTGGCCGGTGAGTTCGATTCCGGCCACCACGCGAACCGACCCTTGGAAAGGCGCTTTTGTGCAAGCCAATACCCCTGGCCGTCATAGCTGAGGAGTCGAATCGATGTTCTCCTCCGGCTCCGAAAAATGAAAACACAGCCGGTGATTGGGTCTTCAGAGAGCTGGTCATGGCAAACGCGAACAAGACTATCAATGCCTTTGCGTCCATCGACCGATTCGATCGCGACCAGCACGCGCATCTGCGCCGTGATATGAATCATCGTTCCGCTTCCCGCCACGCACGAAACAGACTCGCCCAATCGGGCGCAGTCGATGCCTTCCATTGAATGCGCATCTTGCTTCCAGTCGAGAACTCGAACTCGATCACGCAATCCGCCATCGTCGGATGGTCAGCGATCAGTTCAACGAATGTCGGTTTGGCTGCCTTCTTTCGGGGGCTCGGAACTCCGTCGAGCCGCTTCTTCAGCCCCGTATAGTCCAGCCGCAGCGGATGAGCGACCGAATGCACACCATGTTGCCGGGCCAGTTCCACCGCAGCCTGCCACAGCGTCTCAGGCAGCTTCGTCCGATGCGGCTGCGTACTGCGAAACTCATCCAACTGCCGTTGCAACTGCTCGATCGGACCAGGAATGGGCGTTGTGTTGTTCCTGTTCAATATCAGCCGTCCTCGGCGACTGTTTGAACTTAGCAATGTGACTCACTCGGCGTCACGCACGCTTGCCGAAAACTCACGTTGTTGAACATGCTGAGGGTTACGTATTCGCTGGGATGGATCTTGCCCGCATAAAAAGAAGCCTCTTGCGGAGGAAATCTTGCCGCCAGTAGAGGACGTTTACGGTGATTGGCTCCTGCGGGCCACCGCCCTGAAGGCAGTTGAGGTAGAGCCCTGAGCCGAGCCTGTCGCTGAGGTTGAACTGCTGACTCATACCAATGTTGGTTCCGGAACGAATAAGCAGGCTGATCGATCCCGCAGTGCGTTCATGATCGTACACAGCCCACGCTCCGGTGAAATCGAGGCGTCCGCTGGGCTGATCGTGCCGGACACCGTCCGGCGTAATTGTTGCGTACTGGTTCAGAAATGTGTAAGTAGCGCCGAACTTCAACCGCAGAGAGTGAATACTGTTATCCACAAGTCTGTCGACTGGCTGCAAGATCGGAGCTACGGGATCCGGTTGTATGAGTGGGTCTGCGGGTATCTTTGACAATGCTATTGCGTCCGCATCAAGCTCCTGTTTGAGTTCGTCAGGCTCGCGGCTCTTAATATCCGACGGCTGGCTTTGAGATGATTGACTCAGTTGGTCGCGACAGCATCCCCGACATCGCTAAGTCGCAGTCGCTCGTGATCACATTAGGGATGAAGATGTGAATCGCGTTAAGAGAAGTCACACCCTTGCATCAGGCGTTTGCGAATATGGCTGCGGGCTCGAACCGCGCGGGTTTTGATTGCAGCTATACTCAGGCCCAGCGCCACTGCGGTCTGTTTGATAGAGAACTCATGGACATAACGCAGCTCAAACGCCGAGCGAAGAGCAGGAGGGAGAGAGCTAATCATTTCCTCTAGCCTCCTAGACAGTTCTGTATCTCGGTAGTGCTGTTCGGGATCTGGGCGCGTATCTGGCGGATCTAGGAAGGGGATTGAATCTTCATCCGTTATGTCGAAGATCGGAATGTTCTTCTTCCGGGACCGAAGGCACATCAGAGCCTGATTGATTGCTATCCTGAAAAGCCAACTGGAAAAGCGGGAGGCTCCCCTAAATTGATCGATGCTTGTGAATGCGCGCATGAGGGTATTTTGCAGACAATCCTCAGCATCTTCTCGGTTTCTCGTGATTGTCAGGATCTTGTCGAGCAACCTTCTCAGATATGGCTCGACTAGTAACTCAAAGGCTCGAAGATCGCCCTGCTTCGCACGTTTTAGGAGCAAAGCATCATCGGTATTATTCGAGAGTGCATTGCGCCCGATTGTAAGGTGATCTTTAGCCATGTTAGTCGTCTTTATTGATTTCAGTAGGTCTTATGCCGAGTTTAATTGCATCTCTTTCCGCTGCCTATTACAGGTTTCTACTACTTGCTCTTCGATGTCCTGCCGTACTGCGATTCTTCGTCCCTGGATTGGAACCGGCCTCCTCCATGCACCTCTCTTCGATTCCCATTTACGTTGTAATAGTTACAATCCTTCGTTTTACGCAGAATCGTGCAACTGTTCGATAGCAGCCGGGGGTCATTCGCAGAGGCCTTCCGGATTTCATTCGAGATCTCGGAGCGTTGCCAATGAACGGTGACAGTCTATTGGCAATCGCCCTCGGGTTGAATTCAGCCTGAGTCACTACCGTCCAAATCGGTCCCTGAGCGATTTTGCGACCGAACGTGCGTATTTTCATCTGAAGGTAGACGCCCTTGCATGCCAAACCTTTACCCAGCCTCCAGCCAGGAAATTCGATTGCGCCCTTTTCTTCCAAGAGGTGATAGGAATTCCGCCCGTCAGCAAAGGGGCCGATCTCTAGTGCCCGCAACGTTGTCCTTTAGCCGGACCTTCCGAGCGTTTCGGCATCGTGATTTTCGCCTCATGTGGATCGGAGCATGTGCCTCGACCATTGGGACGTTTATTCAGCAGTTCGCACAGAGCTGGCTCGTCTATGACCTCACAAAAAATCCCTTTTATCTGGGATTGGATCTTTTCCTCGGGCAGCTCCCTATTATCCTGTTCTCGCTGGTCGGGGGTGTCTTCGCCGACCGTATGGATCGAAGGAAGATGCTACTGTCCTCGCAATACATCCAGATGACTTGCGCCTTCATTCTCACGGCGCTGTTCCTTACACACACGGTAGAGGTCTGGCACATCCTGTCTCTGTCTTTCGTCGTCGGTCTTGGACAGTCATTCGGTGGGCCGGCATACTCTGCTCTCCTGCCGACTCTTGTTACCGTTGACGATCTGTCCAACGCCATCGCCATGAACTCGATTCAGTTCAATCTTGCGCGCGTCATTGGCCCGACTCTGGGAGGCCTCGCTTACGCAACTCTCGGGGCCGCTTGGTGCTTCGCGTTGAATGGAGTGTCCTTCCTCGCTGTCATCCTTTCGCTCAGAATGATCCAGGTAAAATTCGTGCCGGCAAGATCAAAGGAGACCATCCTCAAAAGCATGGGCGAAGGGATTGCTTTCATTCGACAACGTGAGGGATTGGCTCCGCTAGTTTTTCTCGCTTTCAGCACAACGCTTCTCGGCTTTTCTTTGACGGGGTTCCTGCCGGTAATCGTACGTACGGTCTTCCATCGAGGACCGCAGACGTATCAGCTTCTGCTGGTCTGTTCCGGCGCGGGATCGATCGTCGGCGCCCTGATCGTTGCCGCGCTGGAGCGCTTGAAAGGGCAGGGGCATGTCGCCTTACTGACCTTGCTGGCACTGGGAGCTGCTATCGCCGGCTTCGCCATGAGCAGATGGCTCCCACTTTCCTGCCTCTTAATCTTTATCGTCGGGGTGACGATCATGGCGTCCGCTTCGCTCATGTTGTCCCTGGTTCAGCTGATCGTCTCCGAACAGATGCGCGGCAGGGTAATGAGTGTCTACAATCTTGCCTTTCGAGCGGGCATTCCGCTGGGAGGCCTGGCGCTCGGTAAGCTGATCCCGATTGTCGGAATAACGGCTGCCCTCGGCGGCTCGGGGATCCTGTTGATCGCGGTCACCCTTATTTTCCTGGTCGTGATGCGGGGCGTCGCGACCTTCCAACGCGCGGCGGCTGAAGGTTGAAACCCATCGATCACGGACAATCCGGAACTGAACTTCTGCGCCGGGCTTACTTCCCAATTGTCTACAATCCGACCGGAACCCGCCAAGAGCGTTTGCGGTCGCGCTGATCCTCTTCGCAGGGGTAGTTGTCATTTCTCCTGAGTCAGCGCAGACGCGGCAGGATGCATTCGATCCGGCCGCGTCAGGAACCATCGTGGACTTGGAGCAATTCACTCACCTCATGCCCTGCTCGATTGTGATCAACAAGCCAGTCGAAGACGGGCTTGCATACCAGGCCGTTGCCGTGCGGCGGCCTCGTGCAATACCCGTATAACGAACGGCTTATTCGAGCTCGAACATCGCGCCACCCACCACGAACCCGTGGATGGAGATATCCGCACGATAAACACCGACTCCGAGTGTGTGCGCCGCGAGACTGTAGATGTACTCACAAGCAGTGGGGTCGAATCTGAAGTTCGAGCCACTGTCCCGCAAATGTTGTATTTGCCCTCGTCTATCGAGCCAATCGTCCCTCCTGCGCTCAAGTTGTGTGACATCCCGCCACGGCTGGGATGGCAGGATGTCACGTTGTAGTCAGGTTAGTTATGCTTGCCGGGACTGAGCATCACTAGCATGTGTGATGTGGGTGATGCATTTCGTAGAGGCCTTACTGGTGCGCACTTTGAATATCCGAGAGGTTGCTTTCAGGTTTCAAATCGCCATGTTGATTCCTGGCGCGGGTGAGCGTAAACGCATACACTTTGTTGTTTCCAATTCCTGGCGGGATATTTCGGTAACCGGAGCCCCAGTAGATGGTGCCGTCCACTATGGAGGGCCCGTCGATAACCGAGCCTCCGCTTGCGAAGTTCCAAAGAATCTTTCCGGTCATCGTGTCCAGGGCGTACATCTGCCCTGAATAAGAGCCCGCATACATCACGCCGTTTGCAACACTTACCGAGCCAGTGTCGATGGTGCCAGGGGTGGGGTCTGGTGTCTGCCAAAGAATCTTCCCAGTGGCGACGTCAAGAGCGCTCCACGAACCCCAGTTAATCTGCTGTCCTGAACCCACCAAGGTGTAGGGGAGGTGATCCTTATTACCGATCGCCACGTAGATGCGCTTACCATCGGTCGCGGTACCCCACTCAATCCCTCCGAGTGAACTGCCTGGCCCAACTGGTGTGCTCCAAACGATGTTGCCGTTATCAGGGTCAAGTGCCCAATAGATGCCGCTCTTCTGGCCAAAGCCGACGATGTTACCCACCAGATTGGGTCCCGATCCGCCAAGGTCGAAATCCGGGCTGCTCGGTACGGGACAATTGGGGTTTGTTCCGGTGGAAAGTATGCACGCTACCGTCCAGGTATCGAGGCCTTGCAACCTCTTCGCCCACCTGATATGCCCGTTTTTTAAATCCAGTGCAAGGGCGGTGTCAAAAAGATCGTCCCCTGCAGCGCAGTTGCCGGAAGGACTTGCGTTCTGGCAATCTTCCACAGATTGAGGTGCGGTGTAGTTGTTGCCTGTACCGACGTACAGTAAACCGCGTTTGGGATCAATCGCAGGGGATTGCCACACCGCACCACCGCTATACTGGTCGGTTCTACCACCATTGTCCGGCATGTCAAAGGTTTTCCAAAGCAATGTACCGGTCTTCGCATCGAGTGCCACTATGCTGCCGCGAAAGCTGCAACACGGATATGCTGGATCCAGTGCCAGCGATTCCTCGTTTGAAGAGACTCCGATATAAACAATGCCATTGAATACAACCGGAGAACCCGTAATGATTGCTGCCGGGTGAGTGTCGACCTGTGTGACCCACCGAAGTGTTCCGGTGTGTCGATCCAGTGCGATCACGTTTGCGCCATTATGAACTTGTTTGGAACTTAGAATGTCTCCGATGATCAACTGGTCCCCATCGACGGCAGGGCTGACTCGAGATATCGCTCCTGCGACGCCGTCGTAATCGGAGATCCTGTGGGACCAGATGAGACGGCCGCTGTTTTTGTTTACGGCGAACAGGTTGCCACCCCAGTCGGGGAAGTAGATCGCATCATCACCTACAGTAGGAGTAGCAGAAACATCACCGCCCGTTGTGAAAACCCATTTGGGATTCAGACGTTGAACATTACTAGGACTGATGGAGTGCTCTGCCGGCTGACCCCAAGTGTTGTTTAGATTTTGACCGGATCGCTGCCATTGTCCAGACCGGGATTCATCTGAGCTGTCCTGGGCACTTAATCCAGGAGCTAATAACGACACGGATAAAACGGCAGTAGTCAATAACCCCACTGGCAAGAGCCACTTACAAGTCTTCCCTGACATAGAAGATTCTTCTCCTTGGAATTCGCTTAGGGTTCTACTCGTCCGCTTCCCTAACTGCACAGATCAGCGGAATCGATTGAGGAAGGTTTCTAACTTGATTAATCGCGGGACGGCAATGCCTCTCTAGAGAGCTGCCTAACAGAAAACTGAATTGTGTTGGTATGCCGAACAGGACGAATTACCTTTCCGGCATGCAAACTGCGGAGAGAGGCGGCGATGGCGGGTTAAATTTACTGACGTGCGCGCATGTTGTGGTGGTGATTGAGAAGGCTAAGCAATGCCGATGAGCATCAGAACGTGGCATAACTGCTCCGTGATCTAGTCAGATTTAGGTCTTGTTGCTGAAGCAAGAGACCTGACTAGAACCAAAATATGGAAAATGGCATTTCTGGTTGTCATCCTAATGTCATTAGATCTTCAGTATTTGATTTGCTGAGCACGCGAGCCAAGAAGTGTGCGGTTTCTCTGACGAGTTCTAATCGCTGAGCTGTATATCTGCGCACTTGTAACGCGGAAATGATCGATGTCAACAACTACTCTTTACCATGTCGTGAATGATACTCATGATTTCTGGGAAAAGGGAAGATCGGCTAGCATCAATGTTCACGTATAGATTCTGATTCACGTCCTTTCTTCCGGGTTGTGGAGCAAATACCATCGGAGCCCTGCTCGTGGTCTGCGATTTTGACCGCTTCGAAGTTCACACCAACTTCACTTCAACCGCCAAGCGCGTCTATGCCTTCAATCTTGATGACCTGAACCGAAATCAGGTTACCGCGGCCTGCCTGCTTCCTCCCATCAACGTGCTTCGTGCGCTCCTCGGTGACTACAATGTCCTTCGTCCCGAGCGTACGGACGCGCAGGTTACGCAGGACGCAGCAAAGCTATTTTCTTCGAAGCCATATGCCGGTCATGAAGCGCGCTGGACCCACTGCTCGGAGTTGGCCCCGCCACACCACTTAACGCTGCTTCGCTTTCATCCACATCGCGATAATCGCATCCGTCTCTGTTCGGATGAAATTCGTCGCACGGGATCAGCACGACAGCGTGATTATTGCCTTCCGGAGTGACCGCATTGCCGATTATCTCTCCACGTTCATTGATGAACACTCCTTCGATCACCTGCAACGCGGAGCGGTTGACGATCAGTCGGTTCAGGTCGAACAACACACCATGCTCCCACAGGAACCCGTGCGCGTGCGGGCCGTGGCACGCAACCTGATTTGAGTACCCAACGACCTGCAGTCGCGAATTCAACGACATGCCCTCATCGCACAGATCCCCTGGGATAACGCCGAGATCGAGAATCCCTCCATTGCCCCAAAGAACCGCATGAACTACCGTGTTACCGGGTAAGCGGGCAGCACCTGTAACGTAGCCGCTGTCATTGATTGCCTTCGCTTCTGATCCGCTGCCGCCAAGTGTCCCTAAGTCCACGATCTTCCCGTCCCGCCCAGGCCACAGAAACGCGTGGTGGAAGTCATCGCCAGCCCGGTTCGAGTACCCGGTTACCTGGCCGCGATTATTAATAGCGCCAGCGACGCCAAAGGTACCACCCAGCGAACCGATATCGATCATTTTGTGTCCATCCCAGAAGAAGGGATCGATCGTTGGTATGCCGGTGCCAGGGTTTGGGATTGAATTGATCGTCGACAAGCCGACGACTTGACCCCGCTCATTGATGGCGTATGTACCGCTTAAAGTTCCTCCCAGCGTCCCAAGGTCGTGCATCACTCCGTTCTGCCAAAGAAAGGAATGTTGCTGGGTCGCTCCAGGCAGGCCGCCTAGCGCTCCCGAGGCATTCAAATCATCGGGTATGTCATTCAACGAATCGCCAGCCACCTGACCTGCGTTATTAATGACCCACGCGACGCTGCCATTTCCTCCCAACGTCCTGAGGTCGTGGATGCGTCGCTCCGGATCCCACAGGACAGCGTGAATTTCCTTGATTCCAGTCAAAGGGTCGATCTGGCCATTCTCGGATGCCCCCACAATCGATGCGCTCTCGTTGATCCATTGCGGGCCGGCATTTCTGCCACCTCGCAGGGCTGGCAACGGAGTGCGATGGCCGTCGTTCCAGATATAAGAACGCTCTATGTATGGATCGCTAAAATATGGGTTCTGTATGGCAAAATCCGGATCTAAAAAAGAAGTGTCCGCAGCACCCGTGACCGCACCACTTGGATTGAGAGATTCATTGGAGCCAGGCAGACTGCTGTTCGGGCCGCCGAATGTGCCGAGATCGATTAGTTGGTAATGATGATGGCTGCGAGCATGATCGGCGTTGCTTGTCCGTTGGACTGCGCGTGCGCCGTCAATCCAGCCAGTGCTAGCGTGGCAGTGACTACAGCTGTGAACACCGTCGCACCTATGTTTGAAAGGAGAGGGACTTTCATAGGAACCTCCATTTACGAAATGCCGTACGAGGAAAATGGATCCGATGTTGTCGAAGGTCAACCAATCTCTTTCTAAACTGGCAAGTCTAGTGCGGACAGTACGTTGGCGGACTTGCTAAAGCACCAACCCGCCGCGACTAGCGCGCCATGGTAGACTTTCGGCTATCTTTTGGGGTGCGGCGGCGGTGGAAGCGCAGATCCATGAGCGCTATAGGTTTGGACTTTATGAAGTCGACCTTTCCGCCAGAGCGCTGTATAAGCGCGGAGTAAATGTTCATCTCCAGGGAAAACCCTTCCTTTTACTCTCAATGTTGCTGCAAAGACCTGGGGAGGTAGTCACCCGCGAGGAACTACGGAACTCGCTCTGGGCTGCCGACACATTTGTCGAATTCAATGATGGAGTGAATACGGCAATTGGCAAGCTGCGCAGTGCTTTGGGTGACTCGGCTGAGCAACCTGCGTTCATTGAGACTGTTCGCGGAAGAGGGTATCGGTTTATCGCTACGGTCGCGAAAGAAGAGGACAAGGACGCATGGCAGGAGCGCCGCTTCGACTCTCCTAAAGCCGAGAAGATAGCTCCGCTTCCTTCCCCGAAGACATCTCGGCCAATGGTTTTAGCGACAGTAATTCTTTGTCTTTTAATTGTTGGAACAATGGTCGCGCTCTTGCACAAGCGATGGATATCATCCGTCAGCCTTACTGAAAAAGACACACTCCTCGTTGCAGAATTTGCGAACTCCACGGGGGATCCAATATTTGACGACAGCCTTCGTGAAGCATTGACCACGCAACTGGAGCAATCTCCCTATTTAAGTCTTGTTCCTGTGAGGACTGTGCAGGAAACGTTGTCGCATTCAAGCCAATCACGTATTCACGGCCTACGCCAGAGATTGATCCACAAGAGCATTAGAAGGGGCAAGCAGAAAAGTCGCCAGCTTTGGCTCGATTCAGAATCGAGGTTGAGTTTGGAATCAAGACCAGCGCCGCTTGCCGCCGAGTCCAGAACTTCGAACCAGATCACCGCGAGCAGCCAACTCAAAACATGAGGCCGCGCCAGAAAATGGACGGCCGAGGCTCCCAGCGAAAGCACGAGAAGGAAAAGCGTAATCGGAAGACTGCCACCTCGACGCAGAGCCAGGTGCAACACCAAAACGAATGTCGCGGCCATGACCGCTGCCGTGTAGAACACCACGCCATTCAACCCCAACACGTGGTGAATCGCCGCGATCAGCACGTCATACAGCCATTCCCATGCGTACCACGGCCGCCCGCTCATGGTGGCGGAGAACGGATCGACGCGGGTGATCGAGTGCGTCTGCAGCATCATCTGCCCATTGCGGATATGCCACCCCGTGCCCGCATCGCGCAGCAAGAGCCGTCCCAGCGCACCGCAGCTCAAGCCCAGCAGCAGCGCCGCAAAAAGTAAATCGGAAACTGAAGGCATCAGGAGCTGAAGCCAGCGTGACGCACCGCGGGACTGGGCCGAGGTATTCGATTCAGGCTCTGTTTGCGGAGGTTTTGAATGCAAAATGTCTGCTCGCGCCCGACCGGGTCATGCTATTCGATTCAGCGAACCAGCGGGCCACCCTTTTGTTGTTCGATTGAATACGGATTGCGGTTTCGAGCGCTCGATCAGTTCTGTGAATAACGTCGAGAGCAAACCAAAAATAGCCGATCGTCAAGGATGGTACAACAGATAGCCTATCCCAACCCGCATATGATGAAGCAAGCGATCGGGAAAGCTCGCCGCAATTGTGAGTCCTAGCGTCGCGTGTATCAACCCCAAGGGAAAAATGTTGCGATAGCGGCGGAACGTTTCGCAGAACAACAGGCCGCCAGTGAGACTCAGCACCGCCAGTATCGGGCTCGGCAAGTGTGCGACGCAGAACAAACCCGCAGCGCCACACACCGCGAGACGGCTGCCGAGAAGTGATTCCAACCGCACGTAGAAAAACGATTGCAGGATGAATTCCTGCTCCAGGGCCCAAATGCTATACTGCCATGCCCTTTTCCAGGGCACTACTTGCGCTGGCCCGACGCTGCGGATTACCGAGCCCACCGCGATCACGGTAAGTACCATGACAACTCCGGCAACGAGCATCGGGACGGCCCCGGAGAGGGGCTGGGCGAGCCCCAACTCCCTAACGGAATAACCACCGCGCACGGTGAACCACACAATGCAAAGTGCCGCCAGAAGGCCGATGATGGCGTTAGCGCGACCGGGCGGAGTCCACACCGCCGCCATGATCAAAGTGAAGACCACTCCAACCTGGAGTGAGCCTGACCAATCGACTGCGAGGGTTCGCGCTGATGCGTCCGCATTCCGGGCTGGTGCAGAGACAATCGGACGATCAGTCCCAGGGTTGGCGATTAAAGTTTTCGACTCGGCAGCCATGACGAGAATCTATAAATGAGATGCTGGTTTTCTCTGCATCGAGTATTGTAAGCGCCGTGAAGTTCGATGAAAGGTTCGGATGAACGGTAAACCTGTACCACAGGCCGTAATCGTCGGGGCGGGATTCGGCGGACTGAACGCAGCCCTCAGGCTCGCCCATTATCCGGTCCGAATTACCCTGATCGACCGCACAAACCACCATACCTTCCAGCCCCTGCTCTATCAGGTAGCAACGGCGGGGTTGTCGCCCGGAGAGATTGCCGCGCCCATCCGCTGGATCGTGCGAGGCCGCCGCAACATTGAAGTTCTACTCGGAGAGGTGCAGGATTTTGATCTGGAACGCCGCCTCGTAAAGCTCCCCGATCGCGAACTTCCGTACGACTATCTGATCGTTGCCGCGGGCGCAAGCCACGCCTATTTTGGACACGACGAGTGGGAACCGCTGGCCCCCGGCCTGAAGACGATTGAAGACGCGCTGGAAATCCGCCGCCGGGTGTTGCTTGCCTTCGAACTGGCCGAACGTCAGGCAGCCAGCGGCCTGGGGCAGGTGCAGTTGAATTTTGTCATTGTGGGAGGCGGACCGACCGGAGTGGAATTGGCGGGAACGCTATCGGAAATCGCGCGCCGGGCACTGGCCGACGAATTTGATTCCATCGATCCCAAGCGGACCCGGATCATCCTGCTCGA
>Ga0207060_10142_pt1 | contig 27008 bp, 21 predicted proteins | sample Alteio_BWMinCont_30_FD_153270 | JGI IMG/M metagenome (GOLD analysis project Ga0207060, IMG submission 153270) | Enriched cells from forest soil in Barre Woods Harvard Forest LTER site, Petersham, Massachusetts, United States -... | ecosystem: Environmental > Terrestrial > Soil > Temperate forest >...
ATTTGGCTTCCATTATGGTGAAAATTACGGAAAACTTGTAAGAAAAGTCATCAACGACCTAAACATAAAAGGACAAAAAATCGGTATTGGCGACCATATTTGGGGCTCTACCACAGCAAATTTGGCTGAAGGCGTGAAGAATGCAGAATTTCATCCCGCGGGCAATTTGATAGCTGGAGTGAGAGCGACGAAGGACGATGAAGAAATACGGCTACTTCGCGAGGCTGCTGTTCTTACCGACAAAGTAATGGAAAACGTCATCCCCAAAATTACTGAAGGGGTCACCCAACATGACATTGAAACTGAAGTTGAGTTTCAAGGTCAAAAACTAGGTGCATCTGATGTGGATTTTAGACCAACGGCTATTTTTCATAAGACTGGTAGTAAGCCTTCGATCGGTCCGGCCAGTTATCCGAAAGAAAAAGGTTTGGTCCCCGGTACTTCAATCGCTTTTGACATAGGATTTGTTAAGGATGGTTACTGTTCTGACTTTGGAAGGAGTTTCTACTACGGCACGCCAGACTCAGAGATGAAACAAGGATACGCCGCTCTGCACTCAGCAATTCTTTCGACTGTGGACAGACTCAGTTCAGATGGCCTCAGAGCATGTGACCTTTTTCCGATCCTTGAAAAATATCTAGAAAAATTAGGATTTGGGAAGTATCTACCTACTTACTTACCAGAGCTGCTTGGACACAGCATTGGAATAGAGGCCCACGAATTACCCTGGTTGACGCCGCGTTACAAGGAGGAGATAGTTCCCAATATGGTAATGGCATGGGAGCCTAGAATCTGGCGTGCAGGCAAATATTACATGAGAGTTGAAGACATGATCCTCGTAGGCAAACGTAAAGCGAAATTGCTGACACAGTTTGACAGAAATCTCTTCCAATTATCCAATAGATGAACCGATCAGAACTTGAGAATGAGCGAAAACGAAATAGACTCTTAGTTCGATGAAAATCCCCGTAGCCGAGGTCTACTTCCTTTTAGGTTGCATCATCAGCCATAGTTGAAAAACATCGGCGTGATGGGCGATCCTTTTGCTGCTTCACTAGAAAAGGGGAAAGCGGTCTTTAACATAGCAGTAACTAAACTTCAAAAAATTATTGACGATAATCTCAACTGCGCACGAGTTCTTCTACAATTCTGCTTGGCCGTCTGCAATGACGTGCATTGTGATTACAATCTTCAGCTAAAATTCACAACGATCCTGCGGGCCGGCAGTGAAGTCTACCTTGGTTGCAACACTCAAGATTAACTTCGAGGGATGCCTCTGGGAATGGTAGACCGTTTGTTCGGCCACGACCGGCTCTACCTCCTCCCAAGGATTCCCGCCCGTGTTGAAATTTGGGGCGAAGACTGGAAAGGCGCTTGATGATACTTCAAGCCTAATCGAGTGACCGGGCAGGAAACGATTTCCGGTTGCCCACAAATCAATGTTGATTTTCACAACCTCGCCGGGCGAGACCAAATGGGATTTTTCATATCCGAATCGGTATCGGAGTCGAGAGATTCCGTGCCCTAATCTCATCGCGTAGCCGGAGGGATGGACATCCGAAAGTCTGGCAAAGAAATCAGTGTCGAGGGCTGAAGTGCTCACGTATAACTCGGCTTCCACGTTGCCAATCACATCTAGAGGAGAATGGAGGGGTTCCGAGGTGAAAACAAGCACATCGTCTCTCCTCTGAATGAAACGAAGGTCCTCGTTGGTCCCGCACTGAAACTGCTCCCTCCAATATGGAGCCGGTAACGGTAGTTTGGGATCGTATATGAATGAAGATGAAACCATCCCATCATGGTATGCCGACAGTTTGCCTTTTCCTGATAGTCCGTTAGCAATCCCATCAGACCCAAGCAAGAGCTCGTACTGATTATTCTGTGATGTCGGATAATCAGTGAACTCTGCCCAGCGATTTACGCCCATAACAAAAAGTCTGACCTGCGATTCGTCCATAATTCCATTTTCCTCGTCCTTCAACCAGTAATCAAACCACCTAAGTGCCTCTTTGTCCAGCAAGACGATCGAATCAGGTGTGAAATCGAAATCGCCCAGTCTCGAGGAATCAGTAGAAAGTCTGTGAGCCCAAGGACCTATCATTAATTTCTGTTTTTTCCTCATGGCGGGATTTATCTTACTGACCTGGCTGAAGTGATCAATGGCACCCTTTAGGGCATCATCAAACCATCCGGAAACAAAGTAAGATGGAACATCCACCAGTTTGCTCATGTCGTCCTCCCACAACTTCTTCAGGTACGAATCGAATTTCAGATGCTCGAACCTTTCGAGGAAAGGCTGTCCATCTAGACCGAGCTCGGAAAAGATCTTGTTTAGTGGGCGGGTGTACAAGAGAGATTCCCAATCAAAATTTGGCTCGCTTATTTCGTCTTTGACTGTCTTTCCTGAAGTGTAGAAATACCACATTGAAATTATCAGCAGATAGACTCCGGACGTGTAACCAGAGCAATCCCTGAATGGATGAAGCGAAGGAGTGCACTTGATGAACGCCGCTTTGTGGTGAGGAGGTCTCAACCTCATTGAAGAGAGTTGTAGAGCACCTTCGTAAGACGATCCTATTGTTCCAACATTACCGTTGCACCAGTTTCTTGACGCCACCCACTCGATCGAATCATACCCGTCTTCAACTTCCTGAAAGTAAGGATTGAAAGTCCCCTCGGAGTTTCCTCTGCCCCTTACGTCCATTTGAACGACTACGTAGCCATTCGCGACAAAAGTTGAAGCAGCTGTGAACCTTCCCTTGCTATCTTTTCCATATGGTGTTCGATTCAATACTGCAGGAAACGATCCCTTTTCTTTTGGAAGGTAGACATTTGCAGATAGTTTCGTTCCATCTCTCATTGGAACTTTGAGATCAAAAGACCAATCCAAGTGATATATTGTGATTTTCCGGTGCTTAAAAATCAGGCTCGGAAGTTACCTCTCTCAGTAAAGGGTTTTCAGCTATGATTTGGAATGGAATATGAAACTTGCCTTATAGAAGAGCTTCCTCCAAATGGTTTCTCACGGCACGGGAGAATTACTTGCGATGAGTACAAGAAGTTCAGCAGGGAGAAGGCGAGAAGACTTCTTTTATCTGCTCTAGTTGGTAAATTAACTCCCTCAACTTCCGCCTGACGCCTCCGTATATCTCAGTCTCGAGCCAACTTTGCAAGAGCGTGATGATCTTCGGATCCTCGAGATTGCCCAGCGCGACTACAGCTTCCGTTTTAAGTCGTGGGTCCAATGCATCTTTCATCTCGAAGAGAAAGTCCTTGATTTTCTGAGAATCATGTTTTGAGACTTTTCCCAGGTAAGAGATCGCCGCCACTTTGCCGTGCGTCTCGTTCCCATTTTTCGCGTAGTCCAAAGCTAGTGGAATCGCCCGCGCGTCAGATTTTTCGGCAAATCCTTTGAACGCGTGAGTTCTGACTATGTCAATTACCGAATCCTGCTCTAACGCAGATTTCATTGCATTGTAGGCTCTTTCGTCGTCGTTGTAGAGTCCGAGCGACCAAACAGCGTTTGCTCTGACGTAGTAGGAGTCGTCGTTATTGAGAAGCCATATCAGGCAGCTGATAATTTCCTCTCTAACTATCGTTTTTGTTGCTATATCGGCAAAGTTCCTAAGCGCGAATGCAACTCCCCTCCTGATTTTCAGATCAGCATCGTCTTTTGCGGAGAGCAAAAACCGCAAGGCAACTTCCGACTTTAAACTGCCCAGCACCTTTGCTGCTTCAAATTGAACACCCCAAAACCGGCTATCCTCGACCACCTTCTCTAATGCGGCGAGAACCTCCTCCGACTGAGGGTGTCTCGAAATCTCCCATATAGCCCATATTTGCTCCATTACAGAAGAACTGGAATCTTGCAACTGGTATAGTGACATTTGGAGAGGCTTGTGAAAATCCAATATCTTTAGAATCCAGTCATTTGGATCGAAAGATACGTTCCGGGGTTCTTCCTCGGCCACAAAGACGAACACTTCTTTTGGCGCCGACATTCGAATCACCTTGATTTCGGATTTGTTTTCGAATGTAAGTTTGATTTCGATTGGATTTGAAAAGAGCGGGATATTTTCCTTCCCTGCATTCTTCTGTTCGACTGCAAGCGCAATTTCTTTTCGATCGTGATTCCAAGAATAGCTCACGTCGTAGTCGGGGATGCCAGGGCTATAGAGCCATTCCTCAAAAAACGAGCCCAGATTGTGCCCGGAAACCTCCTCTACACATCTCTTGAAATCCTCAGTTTCTACACTGGAATTCTTGTGCTTCGAAACGTATAGGTTAATCGAGTCAAAGAATTTTCGATCTCCGAGTATTCCCCTAAGCAAATGAAGCACCCACGCACCTTTTTCGTAGGCATGTCGATCAAAAATTTCTTCAGGATCCCAATAACGATTAGTGACAATTGGTCTAGCATAGCGTTTGTACTCTTCAAGAAACGACTCACGGTAAGGGTAATTCATGAAGTAGCAATAATTGTCTTCGCCCCGAGTAGACCGTCTGTAAAGCGCTGTGAAGTAAGTCGCGAATCCTTCATTTAGCCACGCATGGGACCAGTCCTTGCATGTGAGGTAATCTCCAAACCACTGGTGTGCAAGCTCGTGAGCTACCACATCCTCTCCATTCTCATAATCTGCGTGGGCCCTTGCATCATGGAGAATCTCGTCACTAACTATTGTGGCGCTTACTGCCTCCGTCCCTCCGCCTGTGAAACCGACTGCTGTTTGTGCATATTTTGCATATGGATACTTCGTGCCGATAATTTTGGAAAAGTATCCCAACATTCGCGGAGTATTCCCGAAAGTGCGAAGGGCTTCGTCCTTTGATCGATTCGAGAGGACAAAGTACTCCAGTGGGAGGCCTTCCCAGGAATCCTTAATCTCAATCATGTCGCCGGCAACAATCGATCTAACGTATGGTGGATGGGGAACATCTTGAACGAAGTGCCAAGACTTCAGTCCGTTACCTGAATTAACAACGGAGACCAGTTTTCCGTTTGAAACTGCGATCATTGATTCTGGCAGAGTGACCGTAGTTTCGGTTGAACTTCGCATACTTGGATGATCGAAACAAGGATACCAGTACCTAGAATCGTTTGGCCAGCTGTGAACGAACTCTTGCCTAATTCCCCCCGAATCAGGCTCAGCTGGCCCGCCGAAGTAAAGACCCTTTTGTGGCATTGCCGAATACTCTAGAATAATTTCAAACATGTCACCTACAGAGAGCTCAGGTTCAAGCAATATCTCTAGTTCTGTGTTCGTTACCTTGAAGCGACAATTTCTGCTATTGACCTTGACTGACTCGAATTTCATCCCCACCGCATCTAGGATTATGTTTTCAACAGGAGAGGATAGAGAACACTCCAATTTAGCTGTCCCGGATATCAACCGCTTTTGAAAATCAAGTATCACATTTAGGAAACTGTGGTGAATCTCGTACGGATGCGAGGTAGGAGGACTTACGGGTTGACCCGGCAAGAAAAAAGAGCAAGAAGGGGAGATCATTGATTGATGATTCGGCTGTGTTAGCTCCTTCAAGTAAAAGAAGGTAGCGTCGGGTAAAAATTCCTCTCAACAAACGAGAAGGTCATTACGCCATACCGATCGTGCTCCAAATCATTGGATGCTCTGGAGGCCTGAAGTTTCCTCGTCGCAATATAGCAAAATCTTCAGCCGTAAACGAAGGGACAATCGAATTTCCGAGTAGGCTCCCAAATCAAAAGTTTCAGGGCAACATTGCCTCATCGATATTCGTCTTGATAACCATACTGTTCATCTCTTCCACCAGTGTCATAACCGCAGAGTTATCCCAATCCCCTCTGTCTTTTTCATATACTAAACGACTGAACATCTCATACGCCCACTCAGCTCCATTCAGCTTGAGTTCTTTTGATTTCGCCATTTCTTTGACAAATCCTAAGTCCTTAAGATGGTGCCGTGCTTTGAATCCCGGGATGAATTGTCTTCGCATGACCTTGTCTGCACGCGCATCTAGCACCCAACAACGCGCGGCCCCATCTTTAATGGCCTCACGGACTATTGCTGGGTCTATCCCGGCACTTTCGCCCAAGACTAGGGCTTCTGCAACCCCCAAAAACGACAAGGCCGCTATGAGTTGACTGCAAGCTTTAACGGTTTGTCCAGATCCACTTGGCCCAACATAGGTTATTTTCTTGCCTAATACTTCAAAGATAGGCTTGCACTTATCAAGTATCTCCTTTTTGCCGCCAACCATTATCGCGAGAGTTCCGTTAGTGGCACCTTCCGTACCACCAGAGACAGGAGCGTCAAGGTAGTCAACTCCAAACTTCTTGAGGGTTGTGGAGATGTCTTTCTCCACATCAGCCGAAATAGTACTCATATCGATGACAACCAGACCGGGTCGTGCAGATTCAATAACCCCATTAGAACCGAGCATCACCTCTCTTACATCGGAGGAATCTGGTACAATTGAAATGACCACATCCGACTGCTTCCCAACCTCTCCGGGATTTTTTGCCCGATGAGCTCCGAGCAATTCCAGCTCATCCATGGCAGCTGAACTCCTGTTGTATACCGTCACCTGATAGCCTGATTTGATAAGATTCTTTGACATTGGTTTTCCCATCAAACCAAGACCAATGAAACCGATTCTCGGGAGTTCCTCTCGTTTTCGACTCATGCACACCGGAAACGCTGCCCAATATAAAAAAGTCGTCCTAGGTTTGCCTCTCTGAAAAGGGCAGAATGAAAATATCATTTGTCATTTTCTAAGATGTAGATAGACTCTCTCAACCTCCTACTAACCCTACCCCAGACTTCGCGCTCCAGCCATTCTTTGAGAAAAGGAACAACTGACACATCCTGCAGTTCGCCAAGCATGACTGCGGCCTCTTCGCGTACACGCAAGTCTGAGTCTTGCTCAAGAGAGAGCAGCACATCTTTTGTGTCGCTTTGTCCCATTCCAAGCGTTCCGATTGTCCTTATTGCCTGAACTCTCCCAGATGATTCTTTGCCGTCTGCGAGGTAAGAAAGTGCCAATGGGTATGCCCTAATGTCTGCTCTTTCTGTGAATCCCATGAACACCATCTTTCGGACTACCCCCTCAGTTGAATCTTGCTTGAGTGCTCGCTCCAGTTCGGAAAATGCTCTCTCTGATTGCTTGTAGTAGCCGAGTGACCATGCGGCCTGTCCTCTTGTGTAAAACGAGACATCTTTTTCCAATAACTCGATTAGAGCGTCAACGACTTTGTCTTCGTATCTCTTGCCTAGGTGAGTGAATCCCCTCAACCCAAAAGCAATCCCTCTTCTAGTACGGTGGTCAGAATGTCCAACCCTTTTCATCAAAGCATCAAGTGCTTCAATGCTTCCAATTCTCCCGAGCGCTTTGGCCGCTTGCAGCCTCACACCCCAGAAGTCATCCTTATCGATTCGCGAAGCTAATATTTCCACTACATCTCGCGAAGGAAAATTTGATAGCTCTATGCAAGCGTAAACTCGTTCAATCGCACTGTCATCCCTCGAAAGTTGATGGAGGAACATCTCCTTCGTTTTTTTGATAGCCAGTTCTTTCAAAATCCAATGATTCGGATCTATGCTTACGTTGAGTGGTTTTTCCGGTAGTGCAAATTCAAAGTCTGCTGACTTGCGCGAGAGTCGAATTTTTTCAATGGTTGCCTCGGCGCTCTCAAACTCGAATCTCACTTCAATCGGAATGTCATAGAGCGGCGTATCCTCGATTCCTACATTTTTCTGTGAAATTAAAATTCGCATGGTATGTCTTTGCTCATTCCAAACACAATGCGCACTATAAACCGGAAATCCCGGAGTGTACACCCACTGGTCGAAGAAACTCTCAAGGTTCAAACCTGACACGTCTTCGAGCACCTTGCGAAAATCCGATGTCTCAACGTTTGAGCTAGCATGCTTACTTACGTACAAGCGTATACCTCGAAAGAAAGCGTCCTCACCCAATAACCCCCTGAGCCCGTGCAGCACCCAAGCACCCTTCTGGTAAAGATGCCGATCGAAAATGTCGTGGGCAGTCCAGTATCGTTTAGTGACGATGCTTCTTTGATAGCGGCTAGTTTCCTCGAGAAAATCTTCCATGTAAGAGAAACACATGAAATACTGAAACTCGTCTTTTCCCTCGTCGAACTCTTTGAAGAGTGCCGTGAAGTAAGTCGCGAATCCTTCGTTTAGCCACGCATGGGACCAGTCCTTGCATGTAAGATAGTTTCCGAACCAATGATGGGCGAGCTCGTGTACGACTATGTTGTCTGCCGTTGGTCGATAATCCATTGCCCAAACAGGATCCTGGAGCACCTCGTCAGTGATTGTAGTTGCCGTGACATTCTCGGACGCTCCAAAAGGAGCATAACTAACCGCACATTGCGCATATTTGGGATATGGGAAGTTGCAACCTGTGATTTTAGAAAAGAAATTCATCGAGCTGGAGGTTTTCTTAAAGGCCTCATAAGCCAAGGCTTTCTGTCGTGGAAAAACGATGTACTCGAGAGGAACATCACCGCACTTCTCTTCAATCTTCACGAAATCTCCGGCAACGATTGAGTGCAGATATGCTGGATGAGGAACTTCCAATTTGAAATGAAAAGCTCTCTTTTTGCTATCATCAAGTTCGCGCACGGAGACCAGATTCCCATTCGAAACTGCGAGCATATTCTTTGGCACCACTACTATGGTTTCCGAAGTATACCGCATGTTAGGGTAATCGAAACATGGGAACCAATACCGCGAATCCTCGGCAAATCCTCTAGAGAAAACATGTGATTCTTTGAAAATTAGTCCTTTCTTTGGAGTCGTCGTGTATGCGATTGACAATGTCAGTCTCTTTTTCGGCTTCGATTCGTCCTTCCCAATAGTGATTCGTAATTTGCCATCCTTGAGCTCGTAAGGAACATTTTTTTTGCCGTTTAGGCTGATCTCATTGCATTCGATCTCGATACAGTCTAGCTCAAGGGTTTTCACTTGATTTCCGATCACTTCGATCGTATGAGTGACATGGCCGGACACAGACCTCCTGTCGAAATCAAGCTCGATTTCCAGTTTCGTATGCCAAACCTTGATGGGGCGGTCTCGACAATATCTTATCGGCTGTCCAGGAAGAACGAATGGAACAGTCATTAACTGTTCTGGCTCGTTGAGTTCGAATCTTTAAGGATCTTGAAATTGTCGAAAGGACAATTCCTGATCTTTACAATTCTAGTGAGAATGCAGCTGCAAAAATGCAATGATGCAAGCGTGTATGGCCTCTGTTAGAGTGTAACAAAACATCATTGGTCCAACATCTCACGAAGCCGCGGTATTTGATCCGACTGCCTATTTGGGAAAATCTTTGATTGAAAATTGTTCGATCTTCTTTTCGTCGAGGTCCCAGCCGATTCCAGGCTTGTTGGGCACCCTAATGTAGCCTTCATCCAGCTTGAGCGGTTCCTTCAACAAAAGGTCGTGAAGCATTATCTCCGTAAATTCTACAACGGGGTCGGCGTTCTTAATCGCTACTCCTAAATGCGTCTTTACTGCAACCATAGGCCCAAGTCCATACTCTGTTCCAATAACTATTGGTTTCCGAGCGGCTTCTGCTACTGTCGCCCACTTCTTTACTCCAGAAATACCGCCAGCTTTGGAACACTTCGTATTTATAATGTCACAAGCATTTCTCCGGAGAATCTCATAAACTTGGTATAGGCTGTACGCACTTTCATCCGCTTCGATTGGTGTATCCACAGCGAATGCTACTTTACGCATTCCTGAAAGGTCCGAACATGTCACGGGCTGTTCCAAGACTTCCAGACCTGTTTCGAACTTTTCAGCGAGTCGCGCTAGTCTTATGGCTTCTTGGATTGTGTAGCCCTCGTTCGCATCTCCTCTCAAGCTGATTTTTTCTCCCAAAGCATCCCTGATAGCTTTAAGGCACTTTGCATCACTATCGGGATTTGATCCTATTTTTGCCTTGATTCCCCTTACTCCCGTGTCATAGTATTCACGGCTGTGAAGTTCCATCTCATCAGGAGAACCCCTGGGAACCTCGACAGATGCGAGTACCTTATCTCGATATTTTCCTCCCAGCAGGACATATAGAGGGACACCAAGCGATTTACCGAGGATGTCATATAAAGCGTAATTTATCGCTGAAGTAGCATGGCGGAGAGCCATTCGATCAGTTCGCCAGCTAATTACGTCATTGTTGCGCTCTATGTCTGTTGGATCTAGGCCAATTAAGTTGGGAGTCATATATCTGTCGATCATCAGTTTCACCGTCTCCACGGTTTCGTAGCTGTCAGTGGGAGCTTCGCCGAATCCAACTAGATCGTTGTCTGTCCGTACTTTAACAAGAACATAGTCCATCAAGAGATTTCCCTCAGAGTCACGCTTCCTTTTGTGGACTATTGGCTCACCCTCGTAGAACTTGGTCGGGGCGTTTTTGCCCGTTACCTTGTCCATTTTATCTTTGAATGCGCTCATTGGGATACTCAGAGGAATTGTTTCAATTTCCTTGATTTTCATTTGAGGAGCAGAGTCCGAAACCCGATTTTACTCTACTATAAACTATCCCTTGACAAAGGCTAGACTATCTAAGCCCTCAGATATTCCATTCGCAAACAAGTTTAAAGAAACCAGACCGGGGTTTTCTGATAATGGCAAGAACAGTAGCCGCTAGCCTGGAAAAGCCAGGTATGATCATGCTTAGGGAGCTAGACCTCAAACCTGGTCCGAGACAAGTACTTGTAGAAATTAATCAAGCTTCGATCTGCGGGACCGACAGAATCGCTTTCCGGGGCGATACTTCAGCCGAGACTGAGTTTCCGATTTTCCCTTGGGGTCACGAAGGAGGTGGGACCGTTGTCGAGGTAGGAGAGAAGGTACACGAGCTGGCAGCAGGGGATAAGGTCATGTCTTTTGGCATAGGGACATTTGGAACTCATGCTCTTTACGAAATGCCTTTCGGCTGTCTTCCGGCTCCCGAAGGGGTTGACATGCGCGTAGCCTGTTTAGGGGAACCACTTTCCTGCGCAGTCTATGCGAGCCAAATTGTAACGAGAAATATGGAGTTGGGGGATGTAGTTGCCGTTGTGGGGGCAGGCTTTGCCGGTCAAATTCTGTCACAGGGTATCAAAAAGGGAGGAGCCGATTCTGTAATAGTGATCGACGTGGCTGACGAGAAACTGAAACTAGCCAAAGAATTAGGCGCCGATATCGTAGTCAATCCGAAAACGGAAAGGGTCTCAAAATCTATAATGGATCTTACAAACGGAAGAGGGGTAGATGTAGTCGTGGAGGCCTCTGGCACTGGTGAAGGATTGAACACTGCTTCTGAAATAGTGAGACACAACGGGACAATTGCAATCTATAGTCATTACATGAAGCCAATTACGGTCAACTTGTTTAGGTGGCACGAAGACTGCTTGAAAATTGTTCACACCTGTCTTGTTCACAGAACGGACGAGGAAACTATCATAGGAGTGAGAGACGCGTTCCGGTTAATCAAAAAAGGAATATTTGATGTCACGCCTCTGATAAGCAAAACAAGATTCAAACTAACGGGAATTACAGAAGCTTTCGAGCTCGGCCTCGAAGAATCTGCCTCCATAAAGACTCTAGTTTTGCCCTAACTTCATAGGCAGAGGCTGCCTGGCGGCTTTCTTTACTGCCCTTCAGAAAGCAAGCGAAACTGTTCGTGTCACAAAATTTCCGTTCAAGTCAGCCGATCAAAGTAGAGTGTCGGCAGCAAAGCACCATTCCAGTAATAACCATGTATGTTCGAGGTCATCACCATGAAGCCGCTGTAGTAGAAGGTAGGCAAATACTGCACCAACTGGTTCGAAAGAGCTAGCATTTCATTGCTGACCGAAACTAGCCCCGTGAGATTGCCGGAGCCGTCCGCAGCAAGTGCCTGTTGATAAAGCTGACCGAAAGAGCTGAAGTTCCAGTTGTCAGTCACAGCAAAAGGATGTCCTGGCGCAAGGACAAAACCTAGCACAAACGTGTCCCATGGATAGTCGACTGACCATTGGAAGTAGTAGGTATATTCATGAGCTATATTACTGTACATATATCCGACTGGCACTGGTGCTACGTCAACGGTAAGCCCCATGTTGTAAGTTGCGCTCACGTTGTTGACTGCGCTAGCCATCTGGCCAAGAATGTCTTGGGCCACAAGGTCTCCAGAGTCGTAAGTAAGCGTAACAGTTTGTGCAACGGGTTTACTGCACTGATTGTTGGAATTCAACGTGGGGCAGCCGAATGTGTTATTGAAGAGTCCGGCAGGAGCTGCGGAGCCGTTCACCAGGGTAAAATGAGTCAGCGGTTGCTGCATAGCAGAAAGGAGTAAGTCTTGGACAGCAGTGAGATTGAGGCTATAGCGCGGAAGTATTGAAGGGTTGTAAGATCCAACAGGGGGTGTTCCCGGAGGCATGATATTTTGTGAAACTATTGCCAAGTTGTTGTTCACTGCCGAATTCAAAGCTGTAACGTTTATCGAATCCGAGAAGGCTAATCTAAGGCGGACATCTGCGAATGGCTGAAATGAATAGTAAGAACCAGTCAAAGCATTGGAGACATTCATGTCAAAAGCGAGTGCGTTCCCACCAACGCCCGAATATGGCCCTAATACAGAGACTCCTGGAATTATCGACTTGAACGTACCATTGTTAAGCCATGTATTTCGATCAACAACATCATAGAGATTGGTTGGAGGCACATCGATTATCATTGCTTTACCTGAGCCGGCAGCGTTCTTGAGATCTATTTCTCGCGTAGTAAGGCTTGGAACAAAGTTCATGTTAATTGTTTTGAAAGTGGGGACAATTTTAGTTCCCCCAGCATATTGGAAGGGTGCACCCCAGTAGTTTGGGTTTGCCGCAAAGACGAAATCATTAGTAGACTTACCATATGACTGTAGAATGTAAGGACCAGTTCCAGCTTCCGAACCCTGATATGAGCCATCTAGATAGGTTGTCCCGCACCCCGTTGGTGTGGATCCAGAATTGCAAGTTGCAGCCTCGTCGACGAGGTACTGATAAATCTGCGAAGTTTCGTTCCCAGCAAGAACTGGGTTTGGAAGCGTATACCCAAGAGAAGTTTGATTCCACAAAGCGAGATCATGTTGCATCACAAATTGCGGGGCCAACATCATGCCATAATTATATGCAGAAAGGATGAAAGGAATGAATGAGTTCGGACTCGACACATGAATCTCAAGGGAAAGAGGCCCCGTTATTTGAACAAAGTTTTCATTGAGGACATCATTAACATAATTTTGGTTATACGTCATGTGGCACCCGCAATACGCGGATGATAAACTCTTGTTCAATAGCTGTTGGAAGTCCGGTGCAAACTGGGTTGCATGGCTGCTTGGTGTACTCCCATCCATCACGAGAACACGGTTCAGAGTAAAGTAAACTGAGGTCGAGTTGAAAGGCTCACCGTCCGCAAATGTTATGCCACTTCTTAGATTGATTGTGTACGTTTTGGAGTCAGGTGAAACAGTATAGTTCTGAGCTAACCATGGAAGAATCTGTGTGGTGCTTGAGCCATTGAAGAAAAACAGTGTTTCATATACGTTACCAAGAAATACTCCGAAAGAGTCGTATAAGACAGCTGGGTCAAGCCACGACGGGGAATAGATTGTCTCGTACGTCAGAGTCGTAGGACCGCTTACCGACGAGGATGTGGAAGCTGATGTGGTGCTGGATGATAGTTGAGAAGACGAGGAAGACTGTGAAGCTGAAACCGAGGAAGTTACGCTACTGCTGAACGATGAAGAACTGTACGATGAGATAGAGCTGGTGCTTTGAGACGAGGATGCTGAGATTGATGACGTTCCGGTATTCGAGTTACTCGAAGTATTGGTGCTGTTGGTACTAGCACCAAGCAGAACAGAAGCCAGTCCTCCTACAATGATTATTATTACAACGACAACAATTACAACTATTCCAGTCGTCCTCGAAATGCCGGCTTTGGATCGATAGTTCAGCATCATCGATTGAAATCCAAAGCGGCAAACTATTTATACAATGTTACCACTTCCTTCCACCGCTCTCTAGGGCAATACTATTTAGGAAGGATTTCAACGGGTCCCTCGCTTTTTTTGGAATAGTCTTTTCATTTCCTCTCAACGAAGTTTTTGAACAAGTACTTTGTCAACCTGAACGCTCATCGGTTCAAAATTTTTCACTAGGACGTTTTTCTGAATTCTAATCCAGATATCTGTCGCTGAGCATTCGACTTTAGGTTCAAATCGCACTCGGGTAGCTATTTTCGTGGTGGTCCTTCGGAGGATTTGGATCCTAAGATTGCACCTACCAAGAGAAGAAAAATTTCCTGCGCCGCAACTCAAACCCTAGTTCCTGTTGCCTCGATCTAAGTAGTTTTGTAGTACGCAAAAGTTCCGCATCTGTCCAATCGTTTAGTTCGGATGGGGTCAAGACCTGTGAACAAACAACCTCGGTTCTCACAGAGTCCCCAAAGAAATCAGTTATTTTTCGTCCGCTCAAAGCAATAGTCTTTCTATTTACATATTCGGACAATGCCTCTCTAGACAAAGATGTAATGCTTCGATTTTCCTTTGAAGCCATTGAAACCAAAGAGTCGAGAAGAGACTTGTCGCTTGCACGGAAATTAAGACGTAGAGTGTTCCGCGTCTAGAGAGTCAACTGGGCAGCGACCCCGAAGATGATTTTAGCTCTGCGTGTGTGCGCTACTACAAATCTACCACCTGAACAAGTATCCGCGGCGCCTGAGCTCCGAATCCAGTTCTTCCTTTCGTGCACGAATGAGTTTTGCCATGCGAAGCAATTCCTCCTCGTCCCAACCATTTAGCTTACTTGGGCTTAACACTTGATAATAGAAAGGTTCTGAAAGAGCTGGATCTGCTAAGAAGTTGTCCAGCTTCTGGCTGGAGCCGCCGTTTCGGCGCGTTACAAATTCTGCGAGTGCCGTGCGGACGAGTGTAGTTATCTCAACTCCCTCACTCTTTGCTATGTTTAGGACAGCATCTAGTATCGGCTTGTCTTTTGACCTTATGTTGACGGGAATCGTCCAGCGAGGTTCCGGTACCATTTTACTTCTTCTTTTGATCTCCTTTCATGGCAAGGAAGAGCGGTTAATTGATGCGTGCATGCAATGCATGATCTTTCACTTCAGATGGCACTTCCGTTTTCATCCTCATTTCTAGTATCGTCCCTTACTATCAGGATCGCGTCCTCGTGAAATGAATACCTAGGCTGCCAGCTTGCTTTCTCCCTATCCAGTCTTTTAATCCCCTCATGTGTTATTTTCCAAACGCCAAGCGGTATACTTTCGTTTCCTGCGGGAAAAATCTGCTTTTTCAGCGTGAGGTTCTTTTTGCTGAACTTTATCACCGTGTCGGTGATCTTCTTTCTCGACTCGGGGTACCGAGCCTCAAGGTCGTCCGTACTTAGATGATCAAACCATCCTCTGACTTCTCGGATAACGTCTCTAGCGCGCATTCCATTGGATGGTTCTCTCGCTAGCACTGAAAGTACCGGAATCGAACAAGAGCTACACGCAGGAGACTTGGCACTTACCGAAACAATTTTTCTGGTAGATTTCTTTCCATTGCCTTTTTCTGATGAATTGCTCGCGATTTCACCTGCTTTTTCTCCCGATTCCTCCTCCCTAACTCGAAGAAGAATATCTCCTCGGTTCAAATGGGTTTTCAGAGACGCGGACACACCCGAGGTGTCCTAAATAGATTGTTGTCTGAAGAGTAATACCTGGAAGTCTGATCTATCAACCGTCGGGGAACACTAGAACGCGATTCTTAGGTTGTCAAGGAAGGTATTCCGATCTTCTTGGAATTTTCGTATCGTTGTTAGTTCACTTTCAGCAACCCCCAGACCCTTATCGTGAATCAAACAGGTGGAGCCTCCGACTTCACAGTTCGGAAGAAAAATTCCATCCCAGCGATGAATATTTTTCACGATTCAGACTGAGGTTGTTTTCAGATATATGTCCGAATTTTTCACTGAACAATCATAACTATCACTTTCAATCCGTCCCTCGTTCCTGTAAGGTCTCCTTCAACACCTCTCGGATTCTTTATCAAATGATCAGGATCGTAAACGAAACAAAATAACTTCTTGCAATCTCCGTGTTTTTTGTACCGGTCTATGTCAATTATCAGCTCGTCACCGACCTCCTTGTCCCGCAAATTTTCCTTCGTTTTCTTGATCTCCGCGACTGTTTGCTCTTTCTTCAGCAAGAAATCCATTCTTGCAGCTTTTCCTGCGTAGCTAGGTGTCCACTCTTCGGGCCTAATATCGTCAAAATAAAGCTGCAAAAGCGAGTGGAAAACATCTTGCACATCATACTCGTCCGAGATTTTCAAGGTCTGTCGCGAGTCGTGCCTTCGTTCTAATTGTCGGGCCACAAGCGGGAAGCGTGAAGCTATTATTTTCAGAACTTCCAGATCATCTTTACTTTCGCTGGGTGAAGCAGTCGTTTTTATTTTCGAACTCCACGGAAAGGGTTGACCACACTTACCGCAAAAGGCTGGCGGTTTTGATTCAAAACCAACAACAATGGCTCCACCGCCACTATGATAGTAACCGTTTATCTTTGTTTTGCACTTAGGGCATTCTGTGATAGTGGGACTTCCACACAATTCACAGTGATCTCTTCTTTCCTCTGGATGAGTCTCATAACGATCTGTTATCACATCCCCATTCGTACAGACTTGCATTGTATCATAGTACGGTTCCCTCATCGGCGGGCCGCCTATCCTGAAAGCCATAGAGCTTGGAAGAACATTTCACTCATTCAATTTTAGTGTAACTAATCGGAACTATTGGGAAAGTGGGTTTCCCATTGGAAAAAGGAGGCTCCACCGGCAAGACTTACCCTCACCTCTTTCTGAGCGGATTTAGAATCCGAATTCAGAATAGTCAAAGAAATTCTACTCCATTTCACATTTTCAGCCCTCATGCGAATAACTCGCAACCACATTCAAGACACCATCGAGCTTCCCCTCTCTTTGGACAAAGGTAGCCTAATTGATTTTGAGACAACCGGTTTTCCTTGGATTAACGGCTGCGAGATCGTCACGCTTGGATATTTTTCTAATAACGACATTGTGATCACCCAGCGCCGCACTCGCACAAAACACGACTACTATGTCGAGATTTCCAAAATCCTCGACAGCCTTCCCCGTCCCTTCTTTTCTTACAACACTCTTTTCGAAGGTTCTGTTATGAGAAATCTGTTGAACATCTCCGTTCAACCAGATCTTCTCGTTGACATCATGAAACCTTGGCGGCGAAAGGCCGAAGCAAAGGGAATGAAGTGGCCGAAGCTCGACGAGCTCATGAGCGAACCGGAAGACTACTTCAAAGATCAAAAGATCTGTGGAAAAGATATTCCCAAGATGTGGAGCACCTACCTGAAAGTTGGGACCGAATCCTACCTGAAGCGTATTATGGAGCACTGTCTGAGCGACATGCTCCGAGAAGCAATTCTCCTGTTACGTTATCATCCTTCATCCGCTATTTAGAAAGAATCCGATCTTGCAACTTGTCCCTTTCGAATACAACATCGGTTCCATCCAAGACGATTTTCTCGAATGGATGGAAAGACATCGAAAGGCCGACTACTTATTTCTCATAGACGAGGCAATCGGCTTCGCCTATGTCCGACCTCTCGCCAAACTATGGGTCGTCGATGTCGGCCACATCGCTGTCCTAATTTCAAAAGTAGAGGCTCCTGCCTCCCAAGATCTTTTGATCAGTCGCGTCATCTACAGGGTGAACGACTGCGTTGTCCACGAATTGATTCATACGTGCGACATCTTACATGCACCCAACACGCTAGACTTTCAAGATATCGAGGATGGCATCGAAGTAAATCAATCGATCTATTATTCCGTCGTTAGGAAATTAATCTCTTCGTGACACTTGTCTCGTAGATTGCATTTTCTTCAGTTGTTAGTTGATCAAAGCAATCTCACAGATATTCGCCATTCTCCTCTTCGCTAGAATCAACAGAAAATACCTTATCAAATCTAGATAGCGAAGTCGGCCTTAGGAGCTCTTGATTGTAGTGAACAAATTTTCTTAACAAGGGTTGGGATTTCCATGAATTGGAAATCTGGTCGTTTTGAATGGCTGCCTCAACGATCTTTTTCATTCGAAATCTGTTTAGCTGTTTTCTCGGAATAAAAACTAAGATTCTTGTGACTATAGCAGCATCATCAAAACTAGAGCATTTTGAAAATCGCGCGATAAAAGAGTCAACATCTAATTTTCCCTTTTCAGCTATTCTCTCAGCGATCTGAAGGACTCCCTCTACTGCTTCGTTATTATCCCATCTAAGGGCTTGGTATTTCCCTATGAACCCGTATGGAGCCTTATCAACGCTTACAGGAATGATACTTTTTCTAAGAGCGAGTGCGAACCCGCTTTCCTGATCTGTCCAATCCGATTTGGAGAAATTCCTACTTACAATCGGGATGAATACCTTGCAATTTCGGAGTGCAATCCTGATCTCCTTCTCCCAAAGCGATGTTGGTTTGATATCATCTTGAGCAATGAAAGATGTAATCGATAATCTCTTGGGAATCTGTTTTATTTTGTCTGCGATCACATTTTCCTTGTGATGGTGACACGTGAACAAACGACCTCAGTAATCATAACAGAGTCGCCAAAGAAATCACGTACCTTCTCATTCTAAATTGAAAAATCAGACAATCTTTAGTGTAATCTCAACGAGTTGCTTTTCCTTTAATCCCATCTGTCGGATGATTTCCTGTGGGATATTGAGGTACCAACCCCGAGTAACCTCACGTGAGTATTTCTTAGATCGAGCCTTCATGTGTAGAACAGCTACGGTAAGAGTGATTTTCCGATTCGGTTGTGCTTCCTCAGTCATGCGTTAAGGCACCTTTTGGTCCACGTCTTTGCAAGGGTAACAAAATCCCTCGAGGCCATGGTGCCAAGAGGGAACATTGATGGAATTGTATGCTTCAAATTTTTCAATTGAAAATTCAGCTGAAGCAAGTTAAAGAAATCTTTGTTCAGTAAAATTCACTCTCAGCAATTGGTCAAGCGAAATCTGAGATTTTGAATTTGTTAATGAATTGCCAGCGCTCGAAAATCTCAGATTTTCTTAAAGGTATAGATTAGTCCAATTGCCTAAAACGTAATGTCTACCCAATCCCGCAAAAAGTCTCGCAACGTCGTGGAGTGGTTCGCACAGAACGGACCTGCCACTGCAAAAGAGTATGCGCGAGAATTTGCTAATGTAAGAAACGAGCAAGCTTGTAAATCAGAAATCCACACAGCGTGGACTAGGCACCAGCTCTCACGTGTCGTTACAATAGAGAAACAAAAACCCGTTTGGTTCTACTACACTAATGAGGAACAGCTTTACTTGCCGTCGAGCAAGGAAATCTACGTTCCTCTCAGGAGACTGGACGAAATGAAAAGGGCAGTGGTCATTCACGCCATTCAGCAGCTAATAAGTCACAAAGGTCGCCGAGGCACAATTGATATGGTTGCAAAAATAGCCGGATATTCGACCCATGAAATTGAGAACGAGGTCTACGCCGTTGCTCCAAGTCTAAAATTCCAAATTTACAAAGAATAATAGTTTGAAAAGATATGGCCACAAACGCACGGCGTTCACATATTTTTCTAAATACTATGAGCACCTGATGGCAACAGATTTTACCTAATATTTTGATAATTCCTTGAATTTTCGGTAGCTGGGACTCGCACGAACTAACGCTCTTTGATGTGTAATAGCTCGCGACGAGAAAAGAAAATTATTGATCCTCCCCCTGACAGATCCTATCAGTTTCACGCTTGGGGCCATTCGTGGACAATCTAGCGGACACGGCGGACATCATGACGGACACCATGGACGCGTGAAAAGATGCTTATGAGAGTTCCAAGAGAAATAGTTAGGGCAGACACGATTGTTGAGTTCGCAAAAGGTAAAGTAGTAGTTTCACTGATCACAGTATATCGAAAGAAATGTCCGAAACAAATTCTGCAATCAGGGCCACGGTAATAGATCTCTGGTTTCACAAAGATTTGTCTGCTCGTCAGATAGAGCCATTAGTGCCGCGGAAAAAAACTTGGATCTCCGAGACCATCCAGGAGTACCGAAAGAGCGATCCAACCATTGATGAGCTCAAGGGCTTCTACCAGATGGTCAAGAAGAACAAAATCAACCCTCGCGACTTACCGAGAATAGTCGTATTCAAAGGAAAACTGGACGGCTTGAACTTCGCCACAGACAGCCTCCCCGGTTGCCTAAAGATTCTCGCGTCATTTCCCGACAATTCGGAGGAGGCGGTAGCAGCAGGTCTTTTGATGATCGATCTTCAGGCAGAAGAGGGGAAGACCTTTACCGAACTCACCACCGAGTTTCCTATACTTGCTGCAAATGTCAAATCCCTTCGGGAAAAAGAGACTAGCCTCACCAAGACTGTAGAGCAGCTGGAGAAGATAGTTCCCGAACATGAAAGACTTCTGGAACTTTCGAAAAAGTTGAAGGAAAGAGGTCTCTCAAACTATGACACGCTCGATCGCTGGATCGATCGTCAGCGCAAGTTGGATGAGCTTGACTTTACAGAGCAGGCAGCCGATTCACTGGCCAGGGAACTCGCTGCGAACAAAACTACGCCGATTGAGTCGGCCAAGATTGTGACCGGTATCCTTGTGGAACATAATTCTTTGTCGGATGCAATTTCTGTCGAGAAAAGGAATCTGAACGAGCTAGATCAACAAGTCAATCGCGCGCGTTCGACGATCAAAGACTATCAGACTAGTATTGATTCGATGAAGACGACCTTGTCGAAGCTGAACGTCGAAGCTGAATCTCAGAAAGAAGCGATTGCCGAAAGCCAGAGTGAAATTGACTTTTCGCGCGCATTCACATCCCTAGCCAAAGATCCACGATTTCTTACGAACTCGCAGATCGATACGTTAAGTTCAAACCTCCAAGAAATAAAGCGAGCAAGAGAAAGTGGGTTAACGCATCTCTCAGATGCAAATGCTCAAACTTCCAAGGAATCTCTGCTGCAGGGCTTGGTCGACATTGTCAAGCTTGATGTTGTTAGAAAGTCGGAGTTTGAGCAGCTCAGCGAAAAGTACGAGATACTTTCCAAGCAGTCTCGAAAAGATAAGTCAGACCTAAACGAGAATGCATCGGAGTTAACTAAACTTCGATTGGAGAAGGAAAGCATGGTAAAGGTGGATGCACAACGAGGCCTTCAGGATCTCGTTTTACTCGGAGTGAACGATGTGCTCTCAGGGTTCCAGACAAACTTTGGAAAAATTCCCGTCTATTGCATTTGTCCCAGATGTAAGGGTCGCCGGGGGCCCCAGAGGATCGACTCCACCAACTTCAAGGCCAGCTTCAACTTTACTTGCAAATATTGCAGTGAGGAGTCTCATCCCTCAATTCAACAATTGTACCTTACCACGCTGAAACTTACGCTAGGGGCGGAATCTGAGCCGCCACGGCCGAAGTACGCGCTAACCGAAGAATAGGGGAGCCAGCTATTCTAGCATATTGCATACCAGTGCCATATCGAAGCTTTCAAAAGAACTCCATCCTCGGTTGCTGACTGCTACAAGATGGGTTTTTCGATGAGCTGATTGAATGCTTTATCGTCTTCGATCGAAGAAAATCGTAGGTAACAGAAGGCCAGTACAGTTTAGAGAAAGTACTCTTTGAAATCCAACTCTCCATTCGTCTTCTAACTCCGTTAGACTCTTTATTCGCTATACCGCATCCCATCACGGAAAAATATTGGAAATCTCCATAGACATTGGAACCGGGATCCTCGACGGAATCAGCAAGGGGCTGGACGCAATCGGTCCCAACGTCGAACAGGTCTTCTACACCGAGATGATGCTCTCGCACAACCTGACCAAAAACGAGATCCTCGACCGGCCCGAGGAATTCACTGAGGCAATGTCCAAGTTTTTCAGGGTCGGCACCTCGCTGGTCGAGCGGACCATCGGCCAGGAAATAGTGAAGAACTTTGGCATCCCGGTCTCCCCCGGACTGAACTTTAAGACCGCACTGGAGATTGTGATGAAACTCCCGGCTCCCTCAAAGTTCAAAACGTTCACTCAAGTATACGACCCCACTTACTGCAAGACGTGTCAGAAGATAGGCAGAGCAGATCCCACGGTTGCGAGAGTAGCATTCAGTGACTGCCAAGAGCACTATACGAAACGGGTACTGAGACTGAAAAAGTACGTCCGGATGGAAGGCAACGTGAAAGTTCATCCGATGTGGAATAGTGGATAAGCTATAGATCTGCTACAAATTTACGCTGTTACTTGACCCCTTAGCAAGTGCCTGCATCATCATGGGGATGACCTCGCTTGCACGCAGGACTTCTAGATAAAGCGGATTTCTCTGCTGTCCGCATGGAGCACCAAATCCCCAACTTCCTCTGCATGTGATAACTTGCCTTTCTCCCTCAGGATGACCGACAGTACGTCAGCTTCAGAATCGTATTCCAACTTATGTTTCATATCGGTCTCTTCTCACAGAATAGAAGGTAATTATCGATCTAGATATCTTGAAGTTTTCAGATTGAATTAATCGATTCGTAATCGAGGAGGTTGATAGACTGTCCGGGAAACTTTTGCAGTATCTCTCGATCATTGGTTATCAATTTTGTTCCCAGACTCATTGATGCATGAACGTAGGCAGCATCATAGAATGTAATACCCTGTTTAACAGCGATTTTTTGAACTTCTGCAAGACTCGTAATTCTTACTTCCTCTATGCTTTCCAAGACCTCTCCCCAAAGTTCCATCATCTTTGGGACGCTCTGTAAATTTTTATCATACCGAGCCGCATTTCCGATTTCGTATTTTGTCAAGTCGAGCACTCGGATCCTACGGAGCAGATTAACATACGCAGGGCTCTTTAGTTTCAAAAGCAGAGGGTAAAGTGCAGAAGCGTCAATCACGTATGTGCGATCTGTCTTCTTCTCGTCTTCCTCGAATTCTTTATTGCCCGAACCCATTCTTCTTCAGTAACTCCTTTCATCTCTTGTTTTAATTGCTCTGCAATCTCTAGAAGCCTAGCTTGTTTTTTCTGGGAGACGGCTTCCTCCAGCGCGTTTTCTACTACTCCTCGAACATCCACGCCAAGCCTGGCGGCTTCTTCTTTGACCTTCCGATTCACCCTGACGGAGATTACGTCTGACGCCAATGTATACAGTAAATGTAAGCTTACATACAAATAAAGTTTACATTGCGCTTGAAGATATAGGTCCGGGATGGAAGGGAACCTGAAGGTTCATCCGATGTTCAATAGTGACTTCTGAATCGTTCTCATAGTTACTCAATGACTTCAGAGCTCCAACAAGTCGTGGGAAAACATGAACCCACCTTCAATAAACTAGGGATAGGATCCTAGATCCATTGAGCCGATCACAAACTCTCAGAGTAATTACCGGCATGTGCAATACATGATGCCCGTATAGAAGTATTACAGAAACGAACCGGATTCACGAGCCATCCAAACCTAATAAACCCTGGATTTGTTACAGATCCCGGTGTGGTAATCGATGTCTCAGAAAGAAAAGGCGCAGACATTTCGCGAACTGCATAAGAAAAAGGAATTGCTCATCCTGCCAAATGCTTGGGACGTCCCGAGTGCGAGGATATTTGAGAACACAGGTTTTCCCGCAGTTGCAACTTCAAGCGCCGGCATGATGGTCTCGCTCGGATACCAGGATGGAGAAACGATCAGCAAGGAGGAATTTCTGTCAGCCTTAAATCGAATCGCGAGAGTCCTATCCATTCCGCTCAGCGCAGACATTGTCGGCGGCTTTGGCGAAACTCCCGAAGAAGTGGGGCGCTTTGCAGGACAGGTAATACAGGCGGGAGCAGTTGGAGTAAACATCGAGGATTTCTCGCACGCGACAAAGAAACTCCATCCCGTGGAATTACAGCTTCAAAAAATCAAGGCGATAAGAAATCAGGCTGATCTCCTGGACATTCCGATCGTGATCAATGCAAGGACCGACGCCCTGAGATTTGCCGAGGGCGAAGACAAGATGCAGGAGGCGATCTCCAGAGCGAAGGCCTACAGAGACGAGGGAAGGGCAGACTGCGTTTATCCCATGGGTCTCGTTGATCACGACTCGATTTCAAGATTTGTCAGGGAGCTGGATTTCTTTCCCGTCAACGTCATGGTCCGAAAAGGTCTTCCAAGCATTCCCGAGCTGCAGAAACTCGGAGTAAAGAGGATAAGCTTCGGACCCACTGCGTCGTATGCGGCAATGGGACTCCTGAAACGGATATCGAACGACCTCTTGGAGAAACAGGACTTTCAAGGACTCGTGGAAGGTGCAATCTCGATTGACGAGCTGAACAGCCTAGCTATCCCGAGGTCTTAGTCACGATTCAAAGAATTGTTTCAAGATCTTTTAGAATGATAGTATCTCTCCCAAATCCTTCCTACCAGTCTCAGCAGACTTTTGCCAAGCTAGTCGGGATTATTTATTGCTAGTCTACTATTTCGCCGCAGGTCGCATCAACTGCAGTTGCAGTTATGGCACTGGCATAGTCAGACGCCAGTAGGACTGAAGCATTCGCAACTTCGGTGAGCAGTGGGAGTCTCCTCAGGGCAGAAGATGGAATTTCCACTTGACAATAGCTTAAGGCTTCGAAACTCTAACTATTCCATCAATCCCATCAAAATCAGAGTCAAACGAGATTACACTTTTTATTTTTCTATCATACATTATTCTCACGGAAATAACATCAGCGAAAGATAGTTTTTGACCGAACTTTAGAAAAAGGTGTAACGATCTCTCGCATAATCGTTTGTTAAGAAAGACAATCTTTGTGCTGGAATCAAAGAATAAAGTTTCAAAAACATGACTACCAGCTTTGGAGCCAAGTCGAGCTGCTACCCCGGTTATGCTCTCGGATAGGATCAGATCGGAGAGAACTTTCTCACCTTTGACGATACTTACCAGTTCCTTTGCTGCTTCATGGAATTGATCATCTTCGTCAGCAAGCGCTAAAATGAAACTAGAGTCTAGGAAGAAAGTCAGAATTCTCCCTTCTGTATTCTTTTCTTCAATTCAACCGCATTAGATCTTTTTCCGCTACGACCCAGAGCAAGAATATCTGTCAGGGTCGGTTTTTTTTGCAACTGGACTGAAACTCCCCTGTTTGAGATCTCCCAGAGGACTTCGTCGCCGACACCTATGCCGTAGCGCTTCCTTAATTTGGAGGGCACGACAACTTGAAATCCACAATTCAGGTATCCTGCCCTAACTCAAATTAGAGAAAATAAGTGTCAAGAGAGTTATTAATTGGGGTACGCAGATACAATTGAAAAAAAGGTGGGTAGAGAAGAATCTAGCGTTTCTTTACAGAAGCGAGAGCTTCTTCTCTTGTTGAAATGGACTTTCCGTGGACCCTTTGAGCATGGAATTGCACAACTGCTGCAGCGTCTTCTTCACCATGAGGTGTTGTGAAGGTAAAGCCGCAAGGACAGTCGACACCCAATTTGTCGGTCATTTTACGTCAGAAATGAAGAGTGAAGGAGATCGATTAAACAACGACGGGAATTGGATTGCCGAAATCCACAATAGCTAGCGGGCCCGAAGCTAGCGAAGATTAGGTCAATGGATGCAAATGACGTTCGCATATTCTGTGAGATGGCTTTTGCAGGGCTCAACCTAGTCGCTACAACTGCAAGACAAATTAGCCCTTCCACAATATCGAGAAAGATGGGTCTCGACGAAAAAACTGTCCGATTGCGAATTCGGAAAATGGAAGAGTCTGGATTCATCAAGTACTATCAAGCGAGACCAAACCTGTCGCTTCTTGGCATGAAGTACAACTGCTCGTGCCGCTTCGAGGCAATGAATGTGCCAACAAAATACGGTGTCCTTGATTACATCCAAAATCTCTACGGGGTCGTAGAAGCTTACGATTATCTGGGGCCGATAGTATCAGTTGCAATGGCAGGTGCTTCCGAAACAGACATTGCATCGCTCACCGGTCAAATCGCTGGGAGATTCGAGCTTACAAAGATGAGCCTTGGCGCGCAGAGGCTCCGGGACATGCAGAGAGAAAAACTGGACACCCTTGATTGGAAGATAATTCAGAAGCTGAGGTATGATGCTCACGTTACCGCCAAGGAAGTCGCGGACGCTCTTTCAATAACGCAACGAATGTCAGAGTACCGCATCGAAAAACTTCTCGACTCCGGATTTGTCACCATCAGACCGGTCATAAATCCCCTGTCGCAGCAAGGGGTAGTGTTCTACGAACTCGGAGTATCCATCGAATCTTTGAATCGGACCGAAGAAATGCTTCGCCAGAAACACAGCGGAAATATTTGGTCTATGCATACCGCCCCCAATGGAACCATAGTGATGGATATGTTCGGCTTCAAGCTTGCCGAGCCTGAAGAGAGAGCAATGGAACTCTTATCGATGGAGGGCGTGAAATGGTGTTCGATCGCAGTACTCAAAGAAGTTATTGAGCCTAAACGTCCAAACTGGATCGACGAGTTCATCCAAGATAACGCAGTTTCGAAATAGACTCATACTGTCTTGATGAGGCTCTTGATTTCACCCTCAGTAATCTTCGTTCCTGGATGGTGCTTGCTAAGGTGCATCTCGATATGTTCTACGACATCCTCGTCGCCGAGTGGAGTTATTACCGTCCATCCGCAAGCGCAGCTGCCCATCTTTGCCATGAGTAACCGAAAAGCGGGTTGCATTATTTAATTCATTCTACGCTTAATCTGATTTCACTCTCGTGGATTCCTTTGCAATGCTCGGGCCATCCTAGCTTCCCTCTTAGATCGATCTTGAGAGTTGCACATTAGGGCAGGATACGATTCAAGGCTGGTTGACTAAATGCGAGTGATGAGATTTTTAGCCCTAGTTTACCGGTAATTGTTCTTGGAGCTACGAAACGAATTAGGAACAGGATTCCCAGACGAATTTACATAGAATACCAATTGGGACTCTTTTGATACTTT
>Ga0207060_10133_pt1 | contig 26948 bp, 18 predicted proteins | sample Alteio_BWMinCont_30_FD_153270 | JGI IMG/M metagenome (GOLD analysis project Ga0207060, IMG submission 153270) | Enriched cells from forest soil in Barre Woods Harvard Forest LTER site, Petersham, Massachusetts, United States -... | ecosystem: Environmental > Terrestrial > Soil > Temperate forest >...
AGCCCATATCCATCAAGGCGAGTGTTGGTAAATCCGGCGGTGGTGCGCTGAAGACGGTCGAACTTACCACGGGAGGTCTGTTGCATGTCGTGGAAACACGACTGGAGAAGAAGCGATTCTTCTTGAACGTGCAGCAGAGGTCAGCAGAAGGTATATTAGTCCAGTAGACCGGATGAAGGCCTGAACGATAGGAGAGGCAAGTACGTGGCACGACTCAACGGTGCAAAGCGGCAGAATAACCAGCTAAAGCTGGCCTTCGGGGAAGGGACGACGAGTGAAGCTCGAAGTCAGTCCTGTGAAGGGACCGAAGCATCGGCGGCGGAGTGCAGTGCAGAAAGCCTGGCTCCGGATGAGCAGTGGATGGAGCGAATCTGCCAGCGAGAAAACCTCTGGCAGGCGCTCAAGCGTGTGAAGGGAAACGGAGGCAGTCCGGGCATCGATGGAATGACGGTTGATGACCTGCCGGGCTACCTGAAGCAGCACTGGTTAGAAATCCGGGAACAACTGTTGAGTGGGACCTATCAACCGCAACCGGTACGTCGGGTGGAAATCCCGAAGCCGGACGGAGGCGTGCGAAAACTTGGCGTTCCTACGGTGCTGGATCGAATGATCCAGCAGGCAGTGATGCAGGTTCTGCAATCCAGTTGGGATAATACCTTTTCTGAATCGAGCTATGGGTTTCGTCCCGGACGCTCGGCGCATCAAGCGGTGGCGCGTGCCCAGCAGCATATTGCCGCGGGGCACCGCTGGGTGGACGACCTCGATCTGGAAAAGTTCTTTGACCGAGTTAACCACGACCGACTGATGGGTCAGATCGCAAGGCGAGTATACGATAAGCGCCTCTTGCGACTGGTTCGGAGCTGGCTCAAGGCGGGTGTGTTGGAGAACGGGCTCGTAGGACCGACGGATGAAGGGACGCCGCAAGGTGGTCCTCTTTCGCCTTTACTATCGAATCTTGTTCTCGATCAACTTGACCGTGAATTGGAACGAAGAGGCCATCGGTTCGCTCGGTATGCGGACGATTGCAACATCTATGTCCGCAGCCGTCGAGCAGGCCAACGCCTGATGGGAGGGCTCACAAGACTCCTTGAAGGTAAGTTCAAGCTGAAGGTAAACCGGGAGAAAAGTGCTGTGGCACGACCGTGGGAGCGGAAGTTCCTCGGGTTCAGCTTTACGAACGGAACAAAGCCAAAGCGCCGAATCGCGCCCAAAGCAGTGCTCCGGTTCCAGTCAAGGATCCGAGTCCTCACTCGTCGAACCCGAGGCGTCAGTCTCGAGAAGATGGTTCGCGACGTGAGCCGCTACCTTCAGGGATGGCAGAGTTATTTTGGGTTCTGCCAGACCCCGACCGTGCTGGACCGTTTCAATAAGTGGATCAGGCGTCGTATACGCTCTGCCGCCTGCAAGCAATGGCGGACAGGGAAGATACGATATGCCCGATTGCGAAAGTTAGATCTCAGTCACGATCTGGCCGCTCGTACGGCAGGACATCAGTGGGGACCGTGGCGGCTTAGCCGAACACAGGCTCTCTCCTATGCCATGCCAGCCGCTTACTTCGATCGCTTAGGGCTTCCTTCCTTGCGCTGCAAACCCGGCGCTTAATCCTACCGAACCGCCGTGTACGGACCCGTACGCACGGTGGTGTGACAGGGAAAGCGAGTGATCGCCTACCTATGTCAATTCCATGCTCCTTGAGGTCGTTGTTTTCCTCGATGGGATGAGCCTGCCCGCTGCCGTGTAGCGTCCCAGCCGATGCGGCCCGTAGGTCAGGGTGATGGTTCCATCGAGGTGTTGATGCACCATCACATTGCAGCCGGCGAGGGTGCCCCGCCAACTGACCGCTTCGATCTGCAGCACGCGGTTCTGAAAGCTGACGGTGTTGTCGCGGTTGACCGAACGTTGGAATTGCAGCGAGAAGGTCAGGTCCAGATCGCGGCGGGGGCAGGCTGTGAACGCTGTTCCGCGCTGCGTGGCCGGGACCTGGAAGCGGCGGTTGAATTCAGCGGTGTACACGTCGCGCAGAAAGCGGTTGGCTTCGCCCACGGTGCGGATATCGCGCAGCCGCAGCTCCTGCGGCAGCCGTCCCTGCCAGGTGGAGAAGCTGCGCTCCGAGCGGCCGCGCGCCTGCGGCGAGTAGGCTGGAATCATCTGCACGCCCAGATCGCGCAGCGCCCGCCCCACCTGCGTCACTCGGTGCGGATCGACCTTGCCACCGGCCTTGGGCGTCAGCCAGAAATGGCTGCCCCGATCGGAGTACAGCGCACAGAACAGCCCCCGGCGCTCGATCACTTCGCGCAGCGCCGCCATCACCGTCACCGTCGATTCCTCTTCCACCAGCTGCGCGTAATAAATCTCGCTGGTGGCATCGTCCAGCATCACCAGCAGGTCGTACCAGCGCTCGTCCTGGAACCACTGGTGGCGGCTACCGTCCAGATGCAGCAGCATCCCCGGCAGCGGGCGGCGCGGGCGCCGCTTGCGGTGCACACCGCGCTTCCGGCTCCTGGCCACCAGCCCGGCTCCCTGCAGCGCCTGCTTCACCCACGTGTAGCTCCACGCGATCCCGTGTACTTCCACCAGCTTCTCGTGAAAGTGGCGCACGTTCAGATCGAAATACTGCTCCCGATACAACCCCAGCACCTGCTCCACCTGAGCCAGCCGCACTCGTCGACCACTCGGCTTGCCCCGTCGCCGGTCGATCAACCCGTCATAGCCCTGCTCTTCGTACCGCTCCCGCCAGCGCCGCATCGACCGGTCGCTAATGCCGATGATCTCCGCCGCCTGCCACCACCTGATCTTCTTGGCTATGGCCCTGAGTATCACTTCCTGTACCTTCATCGCCCGCTCCACCGCGGCCCTCGGATAAGACTCCATGCTCCGCATGGTCGCCTATCCTCGCCGCCCGCTTAGCGGACAGATCATGTGCTAACTCAACCGGACATATCATCTGCTAACGACACTGAGCCTGAAAATGGCTTGCGGTGTCGCGGTGATTGTGGTATAGCGAAACTTCATGCAATTTAGTCGCGAATTCAAGTACTGTCCCTGGATGCGCCCCGCGATAGCGTGCTACGGCGTTCACGGGCCGCCGTACGACACTCACGTCTTGCACGCCATAGGCTCCGCACCCGCTGGCACACCGGCCGTCAGTAATTTTTTCGAGTTCATCAAGGATGGCCACTACGGGCAGGATTGGTGTGCCGCGTTTGTGAATTGGTGCTTGCATGAAGCAAAGATCCCTGAGGCCCCGGATAGCAGCGGAGCCCGGAACTTTCTTAGCTACGGCAAACCAGCGCCTCCAACATGGGGTTGTATCACAGTGCTCTATAGAGGCCCGCATAACGCAAACTCCAAGCATGTAGGGTTCCTCGTCGAGCAAACGAAGAACACGGTCTTGATCCTTGGCGGAAATCAGAGAACCGATCCAAAAAAGAACACCGACCACGAAGTGAAGTTCTCACATTTCCGAAGGAGCGACGTGGAAGCGTTCCGATGGCCGAATCATTTTCCTATCCCCGTACTTACGAATACCGGTGTTCATGCGATTTGAGGTCCCGCTGCGATGTAGGCCTTGCGGATTTGATCTGCTTTGCAGCGTCAGCGACGCTACGAAAGTACGACCGTGGTCATGGCTCCCGGGTTGTATGTTCGCGCTCTGCGTGGGAGGACTCCTCGCTCAACAAGATGAGGGACCTATTCTGAAGCCGAAATCCAAACCAAAACCAGCAATCGGCACAATCCTGGTGATGTGCGATCTCGCCTGTAAGTGGAATCTGGACGGCGAGACCAAGGGGCATATCGATGCCGAATCCTCGGTTAAGATCAAGGTCGATTTGGGTCAGCACATTATCGTGGCAACCACCGAGGACGGTGCCGATCAGGTGAAGCAGCTGAGCGAGATCAAAACAAGCGGGCAGACGGTAGTAAGCATTGAACTCCAGCTTGTGCGCGAAACACGGCTCAAGGCTGAGCAAGCGGCTCGTGACAAGGCTGCTGAGGACCAGCAGCGCATAGAGCGGGGGAAGCATGTACTCGTAGATGGCGACCAACAAAGCAAGCAGCAAGCGGCAACTCCGAAGGAGCCGCTGACTGTGCAGCCACACTTCCGCCCGTTGAATGAACAGGAAAAGCACGCGGAGACAAGCGGACTAATATGGATAGATCCGGCCACTGGACTGATGTGGACAAAGAAAAATAATCCTAGCAGCGTCAAATGGCAGAAGGCGGTTAACCATTGCCAGCAACTGCAACTCGCCGGTCACAATGATTGGCGACTGCCCACAATCGAGGAACTACAAAATGTTTATGTTGGCCCTGCACCTGAGTCGCGTTTCTTTTTGAGTGGTCCGAAGCCGGGCTTTGGGAAGGGAAACATGCGTCTCTTTTGACCATGGAGCAGCTCACCGGGAACCGGTCCGCTTGACGCTTGGATGTTGGATTTTATGGACGGAAGGCGGTACTCGCTCAATAAACAAGGCTACCCTCAAAGACGTGATCTGTGTTTGTTCCACCCAATAGTCGGGCAGCCGGGGGTACATTCGCCCTCGGCCGCTGCGCTGAGGTGAACTCTTCTTTCCGTTGTCAATTCTTCTCGGAACGAGGACCAACTTGCAAATTTTTTAGCCAGCGCCTTCAAGCGTCGGCACGCTTATTCAGGATGACGCAAGCATGCCACGACATTTGGCCGCGTCACCGCACTACGCAAATGGCATCACAAGGATTCGCTTGCTCCGGCAAACGCGTTCTGGAGATGTTACCGCTGGAGTTAGCCATCACGCCATGCCCCATTAGGGTGAAATTGTGCAGGCACAGCCCACGGATGAAGAGAGATATATATATATAGTGGCATGCGCGAGGATGGGTTCATTGTCTGGCTATCGGAAACGAATTGCCTTCAGAAAGATCCTAAACGTTCCCGGAGGTAGAAGGTTATGCGCCCTCCAACAAACGTTCTGACGTGGAGCACGAGTCTCATTCCAGACAACTGCGGGCCAGATCGGCTGGATTCTCCACAGCAGCGATAGCTCCCAGCAAGCAGTGTGCTTGGAAGCTGGGGCAAATCCGGTTCTGTTGCGAAGTTTGAGTGAGCAGAGATCGAGAGCGAGATGAGCGGTGGGGAGAGAAATCTAGGCAGCGATGCCGAACAGCTTCGCTACAAAGCGCGCTTGAGCGCTGACATCATCTTTGCTACCCACCTCACTCGTCCCTTCCGGATCATGTTCACCGTCTCGATTCCTTCAAGTGTTCGCCACGCACTTTGAAACTTTGAAACGAACCGTAGCCCTTGGCTAACCACGTACGTTTTTTCACCGACCGGTGGTCTTGCTCGACGATGTTGTTGAGTGGGGTCACGGCGCATTAGTATATCTTCCACGGTTGTCTGGCTTTTAATGGGAGAGCATGATCACATAAATCTTCCAAGAAAAGGAGCAACTACTAAGATTATCGAGTGCCAATCGATACAAATCTGGTACGCTTGCGTTCGATCGGGAAGTCTGCGTTTTGGCGTCACTGTAACCTGGAAACATGCGCTGTTGGTTTGCGATCCGAGTGTCGCGACTCTCAGCGTTTGCTTCGTCTTTTCCCTCCACAATATTCCTAAGTATTGACTCTCTCCTGAGAGCTTTGTGCTCATGGCTTGGTTACTGCGAAATCGGCTCCGATATGAATTGCAACTGGGGTAGTTGTAATAAACGATCCGTCTTGCTGTTTGAGCTGAAGTGGGGCGGTCATTTTAACGGCGATATCGCTCGCCAAGGCATTCTGCCCCGTCTTCGGTGACAGCACATCTTTTAATCGATCCAAGAACGGATTCATGGTTGCTCCCGTAATTGATTGTTCAACCTCTGCTGAGGCCGCCATCAAAAGCACACCCTGGGAAGCGACCTGGGGGGGCGGCGCAATACCCGGCGTTCGGCTGCCAATAGCATCCCGCAGCCTAGCCGCAAAGGCTCCTTCTAAGGGCGGTATCATTGCTCCGGAGTCACAGGCGTCCATAACTACGACCAGTCGCCTGGCTTGCAAGTAACGTAGCTTCTCCGCAAGTTCGGCCGAACTGATCGCGTTCTCGAGCCCATCGAAGGACGTCTTGACATCGGAAGGATAGAAATAAAATAACTCACCCTGCCCGGTTCCAATTGTTGAGGACCCTCCATGTCCAGCGAAGATGAGCACAACCATATCATCCGGCTTGACCATGGCCATCATCTTATCGAGGCAGCCGAGGATCGTACTTTTTGTGGCCACTGCTTTGTGTAAGGCCCCCCCGCACTCGTGGTCCCAGTCCTCCAGCTTTTCTCCCGCATATTGAGCTCGGATTAAGGCCTCCAATCGCTCCACCGCGGGCACCGCGGTCGGTATCGCCGGTTCGTCTATATGATCGTATTCGCCCACCGCAACCGTGAGCAGATGTACAGTTCCTTTGATCGGTACTTGTTGGCCATCCCACGGCGTCACGAATTGATTATTCTTAATTGTCTTCAATGCGTTCACAGTACTTTGCGGATTGGACTGATCGGATAACACCATTCGGTTCTGGCAATTCGGATGTGCCGGATCAGCCGTCACCGCAATAGGACTCTGCCTGAATTCCTGGAAAATATCCTCTTTATCAAAGCAAACGACCGCTTTGCCCTCGAGCAGCATTGGTCTCGCTCCGGCAGTCTGGAGCAGCAGTTGCGTGCCAGGTAACTCAAGCAAGGTAGTTAAAGACAATCCATCCGCAAGATGAGGCGGCTGTCCGGCAACTAAAAGCGGAAGAAGTCCCGGAATGTACAACTCGTTGAACAGTGTGTCGACCGGCACTGGAGGGGATGAGGGAGACGAGCGATAGGATGCCCACTTAAACGCGTTCGGCGTTCCATCGAAAAACCCCGTGTCTGAAAATACAAGCCAGTCTTGAGATGCGATTGGAACTAACTGGCTCCGCCGAGTTCCCGATGGATCGAATAGACTCACGATGCCGTCGTTGCTGAGGGCCGCCGCATCTCCAACACCATCCGTGGTGAGTGAGTAGACTGGGTGCAACGGAATCGAGCTCTTCACCGACTTGGCGCTGCTGTTGATCCATGCGATTCTGTCGGCGCTCAGTTTTTTGATAACAAGTACGATTGTGTGACCGTCGTTTTGCATTTGGCAGTTCCCGATCTCTTCTCCAAAAGACAATGAAACCGGGATGTCGGTCACAGCCTTTGTGATCAGATCCACCGATTATGAAGAATGAATTGGCAGATACCATCGAAACAATTGCCAATACATTGACCGATCAAGATATATCTATTGCGATGCTTATTCAGCTTTTGGGTGGTTTCGCTGAGAAGCACGCGGGGTCTGGGTATTATTTCACCCCGCGAGATGATCGCTTCGAAACGGTTTGGGTTGGCATCACAGATGATCAGGCTGAAGAGCGTCCGACTGACATTGAGATAACCTTGAACGCAAGATCCAAGCTAACTATCGCTAATTTAGATCGTGTGCTAGGCCCTCATCGGTTTGTTCCTTTCAATCCGGATGGCAGAGAACACCGCGTTTCATATCGATTCCGCAGGCCGAATAAGCAATATACGGCCGCTATCTATGCAGTCACCGATGACGAACCCGAATCCGATACTCGAGTGAAACGGGTCTCGATTCGTCGCGACTCTCGCTAATGTGCGCTATCCTTCGGTCGAGAAATGAGACTCGCGTTTCTCGCCTTTTAAGTTAGCCGGGCCATCCGAAGAACGGGCACTCATGCATCTCACCGTTGGCTGCAGAGAAGAATTGCTGAGGCATCCGCTAAGCTGACAGGGATTTTCGCGGAGCATGGCTGGTGCGTGAGCGGCATCCGACGGGCATTGATACTGACTTCCGCATCCAGCAGATTCATGCCGCTGATTACCTCCGAGTATCCAAACGCCTTTCCCAGAAAACCACCGAAGAAAGCCACGTGTCTGGATCCATGTCCGGATGCATTAGTAGCAGTGTTGTGAGGGAAGGGACTTCTTCTCAGTAGTGGAGTGATCTGTAGAGGTGATCCTTTATAGCGTCTACCCCAACTATTGGTTCTCTTGATTCCGGTGTCTGGTAAATCGATAGAGATATGGTCGTTGCCTGGCCCCCATGCTGATCGGAAAAATATTCTAGATCCTCCCTTTCGCGAACAATGTATGCAGACAATTAATTTGAGCGTGGTATCTGATTGATGATCCACCCTGTATTGAGTTTTCCGATATAAAAGGTCACATTGTTTTCTGAAGTCTGCCCATCGTATTGCAACACTTGGCGGCACTTAACCACAGCGTCTTCCCTTCCCTCCAAAAGAGAAATGTGCGTAATGGTAAGGGAGAGATTCACCCCCTTATGCTTACTAGTGAGATCCTTCATGGTCTCAAGTTGATCTTTAGGGACATCGGGCCATACCGTACGAAGTTGCTTGATGTCTTTGTGCACGACTGCGTTCGCATAGCGGTCCAGCAATGCTTGAATCTGGTTGTGATCTTCCTCCGATATTCCAGGGGTTGCTTTGGAAACGGGGGCGCTGGGTATTGGTGTGGGTAATAACGTCGGAAGCGGCGTTAGATTTGCCACCAACTCGGCCGTTTGTCCGGCGGTAATATTCGAAGTTTGTGTCCACGGTTTATAGCCGTTGAGAAATACTTCGACTTCCCTTTGGCCAGGTTGCACCTTGCTTCTGAACGGTCCTCCCGTCGAGTGGCCCGCGAGCTGCTGGTCGATATGTAGTTCAGCCCCGGCCGGAGCTTGGATCACGATATACGTGTCCGGGGGTTGCGGAACAGCCGCAACCTGACTGGGTTGAATCCCTACTACTTGCGCTTGATCAGAGGACTGGCTGCCACCAGCATGGCTTGCGATCTGTGCAGTCTGCAGCGGCCTGAGATCGAAGCCAACTTGAGCCGTTCCATCCTTCGCAACGTTTATGGTCTGAGGAAGGGGAGGTACAAAGCCAGACTTCTCAACGTGAAGCTGATGCGAGCCAGAGGAAGTCTCGATCTGATACTTTCCGTTGCTGCCGGTCAGTCCGACAGGCGCTGGCTGATTATCCACAAATACTGACGCCCCCGGAATCGAAGTACGCACGGTAATACGAGCATCCTTCGACACTGTTGACGGTGGCTCGGAAACAATGGCTGGGACAACTGGCCGGGTTGCTACCTGCGATAGTGCGAGCACCGGTATCTCCGTCCCAAACCATGGAACCCGAATAGTCTGATGCAATGGGTTAAAGCCCGCCATTTCCGCCTCAACGTCGTGCGTCCCGGCCCGCAAACTCGGGGTGCACGGAGTTGCGCATGGCTGCCCATCAATGGTGATGTTCGCATCTCGTGGAAGCGTCTGAATCGACACGCGCTTAGGCAGAATCAAAATAACTCCAACACCCGCGACGCAAACCACGGCAATTGCTGGAATCATGAAACGGCGAATCGCACTGCGAGACTCCGGCTGGACTTGCGTCGACACAACGGCGCGATCCGTCACAAGGCTTGGCGATGACGAAGTGTCAACATCCAAGGGCTCAAGCTCCGGGACATCTTCAAACTGTGCAGCCTCCGCGGACGCACTTTCGGCAAGATAAGCGCGGCGGCCGGTAATAGTCGTGTCTAGCTTGCTTTCAAGACCTCCGAAGTTGGCATCCTCGGGAAACTTTTTCAGTAAATCTCTACGCCGCGCCAGGATAAGGTCGAGTTCCGCAACTCCAGTCGCCTTCGAAGCGCTCGTGACCAGCATTTCTAGATTGGTTGATATGCGTCGGTACTCTTTTTTTCGCTCCTCGACGCTATATCGGATCCTTTTCACCAACTCGCTGGCTTCCTCTGAATCCTCTGAGCTGAACTGTTCGGCGACAGCATGACCTGCGTCTATCTCCGCCATGCTTTTTGCTGTCGCGATCTGCGCGGCTACTTCTTTCAGCCGCGAGATAATCTGATCAAGCCGTTCCAGCTTGGTCTGCGCAACGTTCTCAAGTTGTCGGGAGGCTTGATCAACATCCGGGTCGTGAAAGTCAGCAATGAGCATTCTTGCCTGCTCTTGCAACAGACGAATCTGTCCGGCGCTGCGCGCCGTCGATACCGATTCAATCAGATGGTTTAGTTCCGAAAGAAGTGATTCCTTGTGACGTTTTACCTCTTCAAGATGTGCTGCCGCCTGTTGCACGAGACTGCGAATGAACCCATCCTCGAGCCAGGACTCAGTTGCCTCCTGTATCTGCTGCTGCATCTGCGTGAGCATCGAAAGGTCCTGAGTCGCCTGCACGGCGCGAAGCAGCTCCGATACTCTCGTGCAGATGGTTTCGCGTTCAAGCTTGAACCTTTCGGCGAACTTGCGAATTTCGTGGTACTCGCCACGAATTTCAGCATCATTTCCGTGTTGTTCAGCGATAAAGCGTGCCCGCTCGGCATTGGAAGCGATCTGGGTGTGGTCTTTTAATTTGCAGATCGATCGATGAAGCTCCTTCAGTTCCTCGATATCTCTCTTCCATTTGTTTTGACGGAAATTGAACTCGGCCAGCAAAGCCGAGGCTTGTGCTGCCTGTTCAGCATTTAACTGTTGATCTGCTGACGCGGAAGTAATTCTCTTTGCCATCCCACTCAATTGTGAGACAGGTAGTTTCTGCGCCAATGCGGCCTGGAATGCCGTCAGCATGTCAAAGACTTCCTGACGTCGCTGTGTTGACTGCTCGACAGAGTCCTGACTCGATACGATTGCCCGTTGTTGCTTTTCCCGATCCTCTTTTTCTCGCTGCTTGCGCTCCGATTCACTCCTGGCAATCGTCAGCAGAGTTTCCAGATTGCCTTCATCACGATAGGAGATCAGCGTTTCTTCCAGCAGTCGTATGGCTTGATCGTGTTGATCTGCATCCATCAGCCGACGGGCTTCCGCGCTTGTTTTGTCAATCGTGCGTCGTCGCGCGATTACGTCCAGTTGGCGGCTCGCAAGCTGAAACAATTGGAGTAGAGAAGGCTCGTCAGGAAACCTTACGAGTGCAACCCGGCAGGCTTCGAGGGCTTCCACGTAGCGATCCCCACTCAGCAGTTGCCCAATTTCACTGGTATAAGCTTGCAACTCGCTTCTGAACTTCTCCTGTTCGTGGCCTCTCGCGGCCCAGCTTAGAAGCTCACGAATGTTCGAGTCGGATGGATCGATTTCTTGGGCCCTTTTCAAGGATTGCAATGCTGAGAGGAAATTGTGGCCGGAAATCTCCCGACGAGCCTCCTCAACAAAACCCTGTAGCTGTACCCGCTTCTTTCGCTCTTCGAGTTCCTTGTGTATAAGACCTTCGAGCGCCCGCGCTTCTGTATGACTTTGCTCGATCTCGAGAGCCTTCTTCACCGCGATTTCCGCTTCCCCAAGGTCACCCGCATAGAGTGCGGCCTGCCCGCGGCGTAGCGCTTCGGCCAGTTCTCTCGCCTGTTCCACCTGCGTCTTGATCGAGGAAGAAAGTGCGATCAATTCCTTGTCATCGGGATCCAGCCGGCGTGCCATTTCGATGCATTCGAGCGCTTCCTCGTAATGCAAGCCGGTTAAAGCGATTTGTGCCTGGGAGCGCAGTTGCACAATCTGCACAGATCTCTGTTCCCGTTGAATCTCCTGGCGGACAACCTGGATCAATTCATTGGCTTCCAGATTCCTTCTTTCGTATTTCAGGATTTCCTGTAATTGCTGTCGCGCCAGGTCCCACTCCTTCCGTCCAATGGCGAGCTTTGCCTGCAACAGAAATTCGCGGGCCATGCCGCGTTTGATGGTGTCCTGTAAGCGCGAGAGTTCGTAACCAAAATCTTCTGCCGTCTGGAAACGCTCTTCGACGTTCTTTGCCATCGCTTTGCGCAGCAGCTCGTCTAGCTCTCCAGGAAATTCACCGGAATACCTATTAAGAGAAGGTATTGGGTCGTTCAGAATTTTTAGCAGCGTGGCATGCGTATCCCCATCCGCAGCCTTAAAGGGAAGCTCACCAGTAAGAAATTCAAAGAGCATCACTCCCGCAGAGTAGATATCGGTGCGCGAGTCCACCAGCCCCCCGCTGATCTGCTCGGGAGACATGTAGTAAATGCTGCCGATGATCTGGCCGGTTCGTGTAAGGGTTTCGCTTCGGCCGGCCCGCGCGATGCCAAAATCCACTATCTTGGCAATGCCTTCTTTCAAAACGAGGATGTTGGCCGGCTTTATGTCGCGATGAATAATGTTGCGCGCATGCGCATACTGGAGTCCTTCGCATACTTGGCAGACGAGTCCAATTTTGTCGACTACAGGCTGGGAGACATGCGACGTGATCATCTCCGCCATGCTCCTGCCCTCAAGGAACTCCATGACCATGTATGGGAAGCCCTCGAAATTGTCGAGTGCATAGACCGTCACGATGTTCTTGTGTTGAAGGTTCGCGGTCGAACGGACTTCGCGATGAAAACGCTCCAGCAGATCCCTGTCCTCGGCGTACATTCCGTGCATCATCTTGATGGCGACGGTACGGCCGATGCTAGTGTCGATGGCTCGGTACACGACCCCCATGCCGCCCCGACCAATCACTTCGAGCAGTTGATAATGACCGACCTGCTTAATGAGAGGTTCTTCCATCCGAAAACTCCGGACTTGTTCCGAAAAGCAACAATAAGGGCGTTCGACAGCTCATCGGATGAGTGAACTCGCGGCCTCAAGGGGGAAGATATCAAAATCCGGAAGCAAAAAGATATGGATTCCACTTGGCCCGGTACCACCAGCGGATGGGAAGCGCGCCGTGATGGGCCTTCGAGAAGCCCGAGGAGCCCTCCACAGACTCGGGATCAAAGCAAAGCATTTTGGTTCGAAATTTGTTGTTGACAAGAAACTTCGAAATTCTGCACTCTAATCCGGCAGTTCCTTCGGCCCTTTAAGTCTTATCGCCCTATAGAACCTCCGGTTTGTAGTTTTTTCTATTTTCTCCCCCTGGGAATCCCGAGCGAGGCGTTGGCCCCTCTGAGGCGGCTCGAGCCCACTTGCATTCGTTTATGCGGATTTGTGGTAGATCCAGCTTGCATGGGACCTCCGTGATTACGCTCGCCCGTCACTCAAGTCTCGTTGTTAAACGCGAAATGCAATAAAGCTGTCGACAAAGTCTATTAGCCGACAGATGGAGATCGGATAGATGTCCACTCGCGCACGCCTTTCAGATTTCCTTTTTGTACTTGTCATAACCTTGAGTCTTTCCACCGGGAAGAACGTATGGGCTCAGCGCATTCAGCAATCTAATGGATCCGGTTCAATTGCTGAAGATTCCCCTTCGGAGGCAAGACTTAACGGTTCCAAGCCTTTGTCTTCCGCTACACTGCCTCTTAACTTCGAACAAAACCTCGGTCAAACAGACAAAGCTGTTAGGTTCCTGACTCGAACTCACGGCTATAGCGTTTTTCTCACCGATCACGAGGCTGTGTTTGCGTTTAAGAATCGACAAGCCAAGAAATCCGAGAACGAGGCAAAACCAGAGACGTCTTACTTCAAGCTACAGTTCGTTGGATCTCACCCAAAGACTCGTCTCACCGGAGAAGAAGGATTATCCGGACGAACGAATTACCTGATCGGGAACAACTCTACCGACTGGCTGACCAACATCCCAAACTATGGAAGAGTGAGGTACGGAAATCTCTATTCAGGGATAAACGCTGTTTTCTATGGCGATCAGCACAAACTTGAATATGATTTCGAAGTCTTACCGGGAGCCAGGCTGAGCCAGATTGTACTGGAGCTCGTCGATACGAAAGACACTCGGCTGAATGATAAAGGCGACCTACTCTTTCGGTGCGGCAATCGCGACTTCACAATGCAGAAACCTCAGTTCTACCAAGTCAATGCTTCGGGTCAACACGAGACTCGTCGAGGCAATTGGACAATAGACACTCATCACAGATTGAGATTCGATGTCAAAGACTATGACCAGTCCAGAGCTTTGATCATTGATCCGCAGCTAAATTTTGGCCTCGGTTCGTTCCCTTTCGCCACTTACCTAGGAGGATCATCGCTTGACGAGGGAAATGCAATTGCGGTCGACTCTGCGGGTTCGATATATGTTACCGGCGATACTTCTTCGCAGGATTTCCCGGCAACAACAAACGCATTCCAGCCCATCGCTCCGACCAGCGTAGGAAATGCATTTGTTGCGAAGTATAGTTCGACTGGATCCCTAACTTATGCAACCTACCTAGGCGGGGCAACCGATGTCCAATTTCCGCAGGCATCTGTTGTTTCCATAGGCTATGGCATAGCTGCGAATGGGAAAGGGAACGCATTTATTCTGGGCTATACAACTGCGCACGGCAGCTTTCCTGCTAGCGGCACGGGATGCGGGAGCCCAGTAACCCAGACAAATTGCTCAGACGTCTTCTTGATGCAATTGAATCCAGCAGGTGATGGTCAAATTTATAGCGAATTCATCCCAGGCAGTTCAGGTTATGCAATTGCTCTGGATTCAAATGATTCGGCTTACATAACCGGGAGTACAGGCGACAACGTACCTGTAAACAGCTCCCTTCAACCCAATTTCGGAGGCGGCGACTCGGATGCATTTGTTGCGAAGGTGGATTTGGCAGGGGCTCTGAAGTGGTGGACCTATTTGGGAGGAAATGCCCACGACCTCGGACGTGGAGTGGCACTAGATGGAACGGGCAATGTTTATGTTACCGGGTTCACAAGCATTAATAATCAAACCACCGGCGACAATACTTTTCCCACTAAGAATGCACTCCAGCCCACGTTTGGCGGAACATCAGATGCCTTCATTGCTGAAATCAATAACTCTGGATCGGCCCTGATATATTCGACATTTCTTGGGGGCTCAAATGACGATTATGGTGCTGGCATTGCAGTTGACCAGAATGGGAACGCCTATGTAGCTGGAAATACTTTAAGCTCTGATTTCCCGCTGGTTAATCCTCTAGAGCCGAAATTTGGTGGGGGCTCCGTTAGTGGAGATGCCTTCATAAGCAAAATCGGCCCAGCAGGAGCAGGCCTCGTATACTCGACATATTTGGGCGGCAGCGGGGAGGATGCCGGTCGGGGAATTACAGTTGATACCCAAGGAAATGCATATATTGTGGGTTCCATTGGCTCTGCGCCAGTTCAGGATCCCCTGAACCCTTTTGGGCTTAGTACCATTGGATCAATTGACTCAAATCTCTTAAACCTCGGACCTAACTCGATCCAGCCACAATGTGGAGATTCCGAGGGCTGTGCAGATGCTTTCGTAGCCGCTATTAGTACAGCCGGAGATCAATTTCTCTACTTTACTTATCTCGGCGGGAACGGGCTTGATGACGCATATGGCATAGCCCTCGATAACTCGACTGGCTGTTCGCAAGGCGTTTCATTATCCACTTCATTTGCCTCTCCATGCGCATATGTAACTGGGCGCACTGCTTCATCAGATTTCCCGGTGAGTGATCAGACATCATTCGCGGGCGTGTTTGATGCATTTGTGGCACAGGTCCCGTCATTAAGTCTTCCGGTTTGTAATAAGTCACTTAAGCAGGTCGGTCTAACTGAGACTGTTACAGTAACCTGTACGCAGAACTTTTCCGGCGGCCAAGGCAATATCAACTGGGGTGACAATACAGAGTTTTCGACTATCAGCCTGACATTACTGAATACTCCGACATCACCTCCCCCCCACACATACTCGCAAAGTGGGACCTATACGTTGAGCGCGAGCATGACGAACACTGCCGGCACGGGAACTGCGTATGCAACACCATTTCCTGTCATGCAGCTCGGCCCAGTGTTCGTCGGCGTTTCTGCACCTACTTCGACAATTAACGCACCTTCCACACTGCAATTTACGGCCTCGGTGCAAAACGCAAGTGACACATCCGTCACATGGAGAGTTAACAATGTCCAAGGAGGGAACGCCTCCGTCGGCTCAATCAATGAGCAGAGTGGCGTATATACTCCTCCATCGGGGTTGACTAATCCGATTACAGTGGGCATTACTGCGATCGCTAATGCCGACAACAAAACATCCTCGACACCTTTTCAGTTGATCGTTAATCCGCCAGTCTTCGTTACAGTAACTCCCGATGCACCATCTGTTCAGGCGGGGGGGGCTCCCATTACCGTAACAGCGACGGTTCCTTCCTATGCCTCCACACCAAATGTCAGTTGGAATCTCACCGGATCGGCCTGCAGTGGAAAACCTTGCGGATCAATCAACACCCAAGGGCCCAGCACCGCTACTACCTACAGCCCGCCTGCCGTGTTACCTGGTTCCAGTTCAATTGTTGACACTTTGGTTGCGACTTCTGTAGCCGACACGACGCAGAGCGGTCATTCCACTATCACCGTCACTCCTGGTGTCGTAAGCGTATCGATTAAGCCAAAATCTGCAACCGTAATCGTAGGAGAGAGCAGCCCAATCCAATTTAGCGCAACTGTGAATGGGTCATCCAACACGGCGGTTGCTTGGACGTTGTCTGGAACCGGATGTAGCAATGCACCGTGCGGATCTCTCAGTTCGTCCGGTCTGTATACCGCGCCTGTCAGCCTTATTTCACAGTCACCTCAAACTGATACTGTTACGGCAACTGCTCAAGCCGATACTTCAAAGTCAGATTCTGCTCAGGTCACGGTGACAGTCCCGACTCTCGTGGCTAACCCAGTTCCATTGATAGACGAGCCGCTGGTCCCCACGAGCAACGTGCCGGGTGGACCCGGCTTTACTTTGACAGTGAATGGTGCCGGTTTCGTAGGAGGTTCAGTTGTAGAGTGGAACGGCACAGCTCTCTCTACTCATTTCACAAGCAGTACGCAGCTAACTGCCACCGTTCCCGTTTCCGATGTGTTCGATCCGGGCACGGCGTCAATCGCTGTAGAAAACCCATTACCGGGGGGCGGTACGTCCAACACCGTGTTCTACCCCGTGGCTCCCACAAGGAGTCAGGTAGGCTTTACCCGATCTGATTATCAAGGCGGCGCGGGAGTTGCGGGAGTCACCGTTGCGGATTTGAAGAATGATGGCGATCAGGATCTGATTGTGGCAAACGAATCCGCCGACACTATTTCGGTTTTTGTTGGAGATGGTCATGGAACCTTCGCCGCGAAGGTTGACTACGCAACGGGTGCCTCTCCTCTTAACGCGGTTGTTGGAGACTTCAACGGCGATGGCATTCTTGACATAGCAGTTTCTAACTTGAATTGCGCGCTCAACTCCAGTAGCTGTGGCAGTGTGAAAGGCTCTGTGTCGATCCTGATGGGAAATCGAGACGGAACCTTTCAGAGCCATGTAGACTACGCTTCGGGGGATACCTGGACAACGAGCGTGTTGGTCGGGGACTTCAATGGCGACGGCAAGTTGGACCTAATTGCTGTGAACGGTACTTGCCCTGGGGCGCCGTGTAGTGCCGGGTCCAGCTCCATCTCCGTACTTTTAGGAAATGGGGATGGTACCTTTCTTTCCCCGGTGAATTATACTGTTGGACTTCGACCTACATCTGGCGTGGTCGGAGACTTCAATGGCGACGGTAAGCTGGATATCGCCGTAACCAATTCCTTCGCTAATGAACTTTCAGTCGGCAATACATTTTCCGTTCTGCTGGGAAATGGGGATGGTACCTTCCAGACGCAAAAGATCTCCACTGCGGCTAAGAATGGGAAAACGCCGATCGGCATGGTCACTGCCGATTTCAACAATGATGGAATATTGGATCTGGCAATCGCGAACGAAGGAGAAGTTACAGCACAAAGCGACACCAGTAGCGTGTCCATTCTTTTGGGGAATGGTGACGGTACGTTTAAGCCAGCACTTGAATACGCGGCCGGGATAGCTCCACAGCGGCTTGCCGTGGGCGACTATAACGGGGATGGGGTACTCGACCTTGTCGTGACCAACTCGGATTCCAGCTCCATCTCCCTATATCTAGGCAATGGCGATGGTACATTCCAGCCCAATGTCATGTATGCCGCAACCGGGCAACCTTATGGAATCGCGAGCGCGGACTTTAATCACGATGGTCAACTCGATGTTGCCATTACGGAGGAATCTTCCGGCGATGGTTCGGGCATCGGCTCTATCGGCACATTCATCGCCGCACCTGCGAAGACGACTCCGACGGTGGCGGTGACGCCGTCTTCATTGACCATTACCACCGCAGAGTTTCTATCCGTAGGAGTATTGGTGAGTGGCGGGACCGGTAAGCCAACGCCGACCGGAGCGGTGACGCTGACCAGCGGCAGCTACAGTTCGGCGGCCACAACGTTGAGCAACGGGAGCGCCACGATCAGTATCCCTGCCAGCTCGCTTGCCATTGGAACCGACATCTTGACGGTGACCTATACCCCGGACAGTCCTAGTTCCTCAACTTACAACACTGCAATTGGCACAGCCTCGGTCACGGTCAACAATCCAGTAACTGTCACTATTTCACCCAACGGGACGTTCTCGATTGAGACCGGGCAAAGCCAGGACTTCATATCCAATGTACCGGTGGTTTGGACAGTAACAGGTACAGGATGTGACGGTGGTCCTTGTGGAACAATCAGCCAAGCCGGGCACTACGTCGCACCGGCAACGCTGTCTTCGTCCCAAACAGACACGGTCGTAGCTACAGCCCAAGTCGATCCTACAAGATCTGCAACGGCCCAAGTGACTATTTTCTTGCCTTCAACTGCGCCAACTCCTCCTCCCGTGACGGTTCCTCCGGGCCAACCGGCTCAGTATTCTGTGACTTTGGCTCCTGGAACAGGAGACCCTCTCCATCCACTCGCATTGAGTTGCTCCAATCTGCCGAACGGATCGAGCTGTCAGTTTAGTCAGAATCCTCTTCCTTTGGGCACTATGACTTTTTCAGTCACGATTACAACTACTGGTACGAACGTCTCATCATTGGGGCAAGATCTTAGAGGCTCGGTTATATTTGCGGCTGCTACGCCTTTACTCGGGATATTTCTCCTTGGATTCAGCAGAAGAGGATCTCGGAAGAGGTTACTCAGGCTAATTCCTCTCGTGATCCTTTGCATATTAATTCCATGCGTATCGGCTTGCGGCACGGGCGGAAGTTTCGGGAAGAATCAATTACCGTCTCCATCGTCCACGCCTGAGGGTGTCTATACGGTTTTTGTGTTTGGACAACCGCAAGTTCCCAGTGGGCAAGTTCAGCCCGCTGCTTTTCAGGTGACTTCATTACCTTTGACGGTGAACTAGGCAGCTGCTTCTTTCAGTTTGTGTGGATTCAGGGTGTGAGATTTGTCAAAGCAACTTCTGGAATGCGAGGGCAGGATGCTTAGACGGCTATTATTTGTTCCTTTGATAATTGCTACTTTGTGTTGTAGGAACGCAGTTGCCCAATCGAGTTCAGATTTTTGCTCGAGTCACGCCGGAACTCTGTACTGCCTAACCCCAAATCTATATGCAAATCCTATTCCCGATCCATTCACTGCTGTTCTTTCGACTGTAGGAGCACAATTGGGAATGGTGCCTTTAGCTTCCCCAGCATCCGGCATCATCTACGAAATGGATCCAGCCCTTAAGCTTCCTAAGCCTACCGGCACCGAGACCTTTGGTCCGGTCATGGTTGAACGAGGTGAGACACTTGGCGCGCGCAAATTATTCATTGCGTTTACATATCAACATTTCTCGTTCTCCAGTATCGATGGTGTTGATCTTCATCACATTCCTATCGTTTTTCAAGTATGCGATCAGGACAATGGGCAATGTGCGCCAATTGCGACTACAAACCGAATCGATCCGACAATCAATCAGTTCGCTATCTTCGGTACATATGGCATTACAAATCGTATCGATGTCTCTGTGGCGATTCCCATCATAGATAGCCAATTGGAGGTTGCGGCGACCAGTTGTACGCAACCGTATTGTTCCACCCCTATATTCTCTAATCAGCAGCACATTACATTTACACCTGCTTCCCTTCAAGGTTCCGCAACGGGATTAGGCGATGTGGTGTTCCGGGGAAAAGTACAGGCGTGGCGGGGAGAACGATTCAGACTGGCGGGCGGCGTTGATATCAGATTTCCTTCTGGAGATGCTTTGAATTTTCAAGGCACCGGGACTACGGGTGTACGGCCATTTATTGCCTTCTCCCGTTCGGGTTTCGTCGCGCCGCACGTAAATTTAGCCTATCAGTGGAATGGCGATTCAATTATAGGTAGTTCTGTGCCTGGCACAAAAGGTAAGTTGCCAGACCACTTTTTCTATGATGCAGGCGTGGATCTTCGAGCAACAAAACGACTGACTATAGCCGGGGATATCCTCGGTGAGTACGTGTATGACGCGCTCCGACTTAAACGTGTAGTGGTTACGCCCCCACCTACCATCACAGTCCCTGTTCCCGTTCCAGTCGCCAGTGTCGGTATCTCGCGAGGATCATATCCCACTCTTGAGGGGACGCTCGGTGCCAAGGTGAACCCATGGCGCCAACTTCTGATCAGTGGCAACGTCTTATTGTCGTTCTCTCACAACGGCCTTCGGAATAATCCTGTTCCGTTAGTGGGTGTCTCGTACACCTTCTGACCTTTTGGATATCTAGTTGGCTTCCGAAAAATCGATACTTTCCAAGGCTAGAATTTGGGATTGGGCAAGGCAGCGATTGCTGGAATCCCAACTATGGGCAAGCAAACGCAACCCAAAATCGAACCCACAATAAAGACTTCTACGTTTGTATTCCAAGGACTTACGGTGCCATCCGTGTCGTCTAAGTTGTTGTAACTACAAATCATTTAAGTTCTGAAAAGGCCGGCGTCGGCGGTTCGATCCCGCCTCTGGCCACCATTTAGAATCAATAGCTTACGGACCAGTACCGCCTTCATTCTCCGAGCCCATTTTTAGTCCTTCCCCGCAAGTGGCTGAAAATACTGAATCGACGATGTTCCCAAAAATTGTTCCCTCAGCCATAAAACCGCCTCGCAGATGAATTCCTCATGATATGAGTCAACCGTCGTACCGTTGTCATGCCGCAGAAAGTCCTGATTGAGTCAAGGTTGCGGATTGGCTTTTTTCAGGTCAGGTTAATCCCAGCACGCTTCGTAAAGCCACCCGTGACGTCGAACAAGAACGACTTCGTCGATGCCGAAGCGATTGCAGAAGCGGTCGAGCGTAAGAACATGCGCCATGGCACCCAAGACCAAGCCGTTACGTGCGCAACAATCCTTAAAAACCATTTTTCACGGCATGCCCCTCTCGCATATAATTCGTCCGCATCAAGCCCTGAGCGGAGATTTGATGATCTATACCAAAGCCCATGTCCAACTGTTTGATCGAGATGCAGATGGCGACAAATCAAAGGGCCTTCCAGCGGTCATTGCCGCTTTGAAGCGACCTCTCCCTTCTAAGGAAGAATACCCCGACGAAGCGGCGAACGAATATGCCGTGCGTACGGTTAGCTACCTAACTGAAATGAGGTCTAAACCGTTGATTTGGAGCAAAGTTCTTCCGGTGCAGGGAGCACGTCTTGTCCTCTTGGAACGGATATTCGATACCCGACATTTGAAGAAGCCAGAGGGCATGGAAACTATGTTGCGGGAGATTAAAGGTACAGCATTGCTGACCTTGACCTTCAGTCAGGCTGGGCTGAACCTTTTTTAGTTCCCTTCCGGATTTAAGCAAATAGCAGTGATGCGAATCTTGAACCGTCATTCGGTTATCGGACGCACCTCTCTTCCGATGAGAGCGATCCGAGCCTCTTTCTTCCCGATCGGCATTCACCCTGTATCGGGCTTGTTCACGCCATATCATCGTGGAGGTCCAAAAGCACAACATGCCCCGATTCCACGGTCTCACTACGTTTCTTTGACGACCTTCCTTGGATCCTTATCCTCTCGGAGACGAACAAAAGTGGCGCTACGTAATATGTCTCCGCCCGTCCACTCAAGGAATTCGATTTGCGTCACGCTCTCCGGTCTTAGCCACACCATACCTTTCATGGCTTCCGCTGTGATCCCCAGCCCCCAGCGGCCCGCGGTGGGCTGAGGCAGATTAACGAACGGGCATCTGTCGGTCTCTAGCTTGTGGATCTTCTGAAAGACCTGGCGCCTGGTGACTGGGGTAAAGCCGGCGCGGACGCGGGAGCTGAAGTAAAGATCCTTGCCACGGTAGACACCAACGATGATGGCATCCAGGCCGAGATGGCTGGGAGTGTAGCCGCCTATCACGAACTCCTGAGTCATGTTGAACCGGATCTTCACCCACAACCCAGTGCGCTTTCCCGGGAGGTACTTGCTGTCCGCGCGTTTGGCTATGACTCCTTCCAGATGAAGCGGGAGTAGATTTCCAGCTTTGCGCCTCGCACCACCATCATCCGGTAGCCATCGAGCTTGATCTCGTAGAGCCAACCCGGACCTCGCGGTACTTTGTCGGATGCCTGACACTCCATAGGTTCGATGAAACCGGGCGTTCGCATGCGTCATTGTAATGTTGACGTTCAGCAACTCTAATCGTCTCTACGGTGATAAGGAGAGGTTATTGCTGGGTAGGAGATGGTTCCTGGTTGGCCTTCGTCGTTTGAGAACAACCGAGCATTGCTGAAATGCAACGGCGTTTTTCATTACTGATGTCCGAGTCCAGTTGACTCTCAGGTTTTGGAGAGGGTCCGATTAGGGGGGAAGATCCACATTGTGGCTGCCGTGAAAGGCGTGGCGTGCTGCGTGGAGTGCGAGAGTTCGCAGGAGACTAAACGTGCCTCACGACCTGCGTGAACTCGATCAGTTAGGACGGTCTGTCTTGTGATTTAATTCGTCTCTTCCGAGAAGGCACGGGTTGAATTCATCCTGGTGCCTGGAGGCTACAATCCAAACATCCCTAGCTGCCCGCTCTCATCTGCTTTCGACTTACGCTTTGGTTTTTCGGGGCGCTTGGGCTCCTCGGGAGGAGCATCTTCCTTTACTGGCTCAATAAGCGAAGGCTCATTGTTCCGGACATTGTTCACCCGCCTATCCACCCGCCTATCCACCCGCCTATCCACCCGCCATGCTTTCATCTGGTCTGAATCGAACGGACGGATAAGGGGTTCCATTGCGAAGTTTGAGTGAGCGGATTTGGTACGGTAAGGCATGTCGATTACCGCTGCCAGGCCGTTCAAGGGACGCCAGTATTCAGGGGAAGTGATCCTAACAGCGGTGCGTTGGTATTTGCGATGCCCGCTGGCTTACGAGCATGTGGCCGAATTGTTGGCGGAACGGGGACTTGCCGTGGATGCCAGCTGCATATGGCGCTGGGTGCAGGCATACGCAGCGGAGTTGAACAAGCGATGTCGCCCGCATCTCAGGGCCACCAACAAGAGTTACCGCGAGGATGAAACCTATATAAAGGTGAAGGGCCAGGAGAAGTATCTTTATCGAGCCGTGGACTCCACCGGGCAGACCATCGATTTCCTGCTCACAGCCAAACGTGATGCAGCTGCTGCGAAGCGGTTCTTTCGAAAGGTATTTCGCTCTTCTCATAATCCAATACCGCGAGTCATCAATGTCGATAAGAATCCAGCTTACCCCGCTGCGATCAGAGCGCTGAAACGCGAAGGCCTACTGCCGCGCCGCGTGCGGCTGCGACAATGCAAGTACCTCAACAACATCGTCGAGCAAGACCACCGGTCGGTGAAAAAACGTACGTGGTTAGCCAAGGGCTACGGTTCGTTTCAAAGTGCGTGGCGAACACTTGAAGGAATCGAGACGGTGAACATGATCCGGAAGGGACGAGTGAGGTGGGTAACCAAAGATGATGTCAGCGCTCAAGCGCGCTTCGTAGCGAAGCTGTTCGGCATCGCTGCCTAGATTTCTACCCCCTACAGCTCCATCTCCCTCTCGATCTCTGCTCACTCAAACTTCGCAACAGAACCAATTTTTTCACTCAGGCCTTTGGCTCTGAGTTATTAGGCATGCAGAAAGAGACTTTTGATGTAGACGATGTTCAGCCTATGCCATCGACGAGTCGTTGGTCTAGATTGAGTTCGGGCTTGTTTACGATTTACTACTCACTTCGAAGCATCACCGCCGGACCGATCCGAATCGCCCGCATCACCGCCGGAGCCGCTGCGAGAGCCACCGCCAACAGCAATACCACCGCAGGCAATGTCATCATCGACATCTCCGTGCCTTTTACTCCATATAGCAGCGATGCCACAAACCGCTCCGACGCAAGACCCAGCGTCAACCCTAGCGCCGCGCCCAGCAGCACCATTGCAAATACCCGCGCACTCACAATCTGCGCAATATTTCCCGCCGTTGCGCCCAGCGCAATCCTCACCCCGATCTCCCGTTCTCGCTGCATCACCGAGTAATGCAGTATCCCGTACAGCCCCACCGCCGCCAGCAACAGCGCATCCCCGGCAAAGAACGCTCCCAGCATCGCCAGCAGCCGCTCCCGTACCGTCTGGTTGTCGATCAGCTCCTGCTGCGTCTCAACATTACTCACGCGGAACCCTGCCTCGGCGGCAGCCACCTTGCGCCGCATCTCTGCAGCCATAGCCATAGGATCCGACGCCGTCGTTTTAACTAAAAACGTCCCACTCGATTCCTTCCCCACAATGCCTTTGTCATTCACCTCGCGATACGGCACAAAGGCTGCGGGCAGCATCTCCTCCCGGAGATACCGGTACGGAGTATCGGCCACCACACCGACCACCCGGCACAGCAGCTTCCGCGCACCGCCGCCTGTCTTCTCAAACGTCTTCCCCAGCGGATCCTGCCCGTGAAAGAAGTCCTTCACAAACCTCTCGTTCACGACGGCTTCTCCGGGAAACGTATCCGTCGCCGCGATTGCTCTGCCCTCCAGCAGATGCATCTTCATCGTGTTGATCCATCCCGGTGACACCTTAAGGAAGTAGCCCAGGGTCATACTCGGCGGGCCGCCGTTGACCGAGATGGAACCATTCCAGGAGCCCGTCGACAACAGCGGCCACCCAGATTCGGCTACATCGGTCACACCTGGCATTGCGCGCAACTGCTCTCCCATCTGCGCCCATGCCTCTGGTGTCTGTCCATGCGGGGACTGCGTCTCCAGCAGGAGCAAACCTTTCGCCTCAAAGCCCATTGGTTGGCTCGACAGCCGATGAAACGTTACCGCAAACAGTCCGGCAAGAAACAGCACGAGGAAGCAGAACGCCGTCTGCGCGGCCACGAGGGCGTACATGGACCGACGCTTCGCCTGCGGCTCCTCGCCACCCTTCAGCGCCATCGTCGGCTGCATGGACGAGGCGCGCAGGGCCGGAGCCAGCCCGAATAAGAGGATGACCGCCAGGATCAGCAGAAGTCCCACGATTAACACGCGCACGTCCGCGGGCAGAGCCAGTCGCGCAGGATTGCTTGCAGGGCTAATCAGGCGAACTACCATCGGCGCAGCCCACCACGCAAATACACTCCCGAGTCCGGCTGCCATCAGCCCGAGCATGGCGCTCTCCACCATGACCATCTGCATCAGCCGCAGCCGTCCCGCTCCAATCGCCACCCGCAGAGCCATCTCTCGCGCACGCGACGCCGCCAGCGCGGTCATCAGGTTCGCGACGTTGCCGCAGGCGATCAGCAAAACCAGGAACACGAGCACGCCCAGCCATGCCATCGCGTGACGATAGTCGCCCTGCAACGCGGAGACTCCCGCTGTTGCAGGTTCCATCAGCAGCTTCGCAGCGAGAATCACGGCGATCTGCTGTGCCGGCATTCCTGTCCAGCCCTTCGATCGTTCCGTCTCAAACCCACGGCTCGCTGCGTCCAGCTTTGCCCTGAGCGGTTCCATTGCCGTCCCGGGCGCGACCATCGCGAGCGTTCGATGCCACGAGGCGTCCTCGCGGGTGACCCAGCGGTGCATCATCGTCGGTAGGAAGATCTCCGTTGCGGTGCCTGGCTCGGTGCCGGTAAATTCTTTTGGCCCTACGCCCACGATCTCGAAGACCTGCTCGCCCAGATCGAAGGTTCGGCCAATCACCTTTGGATCCTGCCCGAACCGGCGGCTCCAGTAGTCATAGGAGATCATTGCGTAGGGATGTGCTCCCGGCGTCCGGTCGTCCTCCTGCGTCAGCAACCTTCCCAGAGTGGGCTGCAGGCCGAAGCTCGAGAACATCCAGCCCGAGACGTACTGTACATACGCCTTCTCCATCTCCTCGTCCGTCTTATAGGTCAGGTCGTAGCGCTCGGTGTAGGAGACGGCGATCAGGTCCGCATCCTTCTTCGACACGTCCCGCATCCGTACGAAATCCGGATAGGCCCAGGAGTCGGAGTTGTGCCGCGCTCCCGTCTGATCGATGACCTGGCGCGAGAGCACATACAGCCGCTCCGCATGCGCAATCGGCAATGGCCGCAGAAACAACGCATCCACCAGCCGGAACGCAGCCACGCAGCTCCCCATCGCCAGCCCCAGCGACAGGACCGCCGCCGCCGTCGTCACCTTGCGCTTCATCAGTTGACGCCATCCAAAACGCACATCCGTTGTCAGCGACTCCACGAAGGGAAGTCCTCTTTCCTCGCGATGCATGATCCGCACCTGCTCCACGCCGCCCAGCTTGATCCGCGCCAGCCGCCGTGCCTCGTCCGGCGTTGCGCCCTTGCGCATCATCTCGTCTTCCAGCAGCAGGAGGTGCGCGGCCAGCTCTAACTCCATCTCCGCATCGTCACGCTCGCGGCTAAAAATCGCCTGCACCTGCCGCATCATCCGCCGTATGCTCCTCATACCTGGAACTCCTCGTTCAGCAGCCGTTCCACCAAACCCATCATCTGCCGCCACCGGGCCGTCTCTTCACCAAGCGCCTTTACGCCCGTCTTCGTAATCGCATAGAACTTCGCCTCGCGGTTGTTCTCCGTCCGCCCCCACTCACCTGCGATCCAGCCATACTGCTCCAGTCGCACCAGCGCCGGATACAACGTCCCCTGGTTCAGGTTCAGCAGCTTCTCTGACACTTGCTCCAGCCGTGTCGCAATCTGGTATGCGTGTTGCGGCCCCATCGCCGCAAGCGTCCGCAGCACAATCATGTCCAGCGTCCCCTGCAGCAGTTGCATTCCCTCGC
>Ga0207060_10059_pt1 | contig 26732 bp, 20 predicted proteins | sample Alteio_BWMinCont_30_FD_153270 | JGI IMG/M metagenome (GOLD analysis project Ga0207060, IMG submission 153270) | Enriched cells from forest soil in Barre Woods Harvard Forest LTER site, Petersham, Massachusetts, United States -... | ecosystem: Environmental > Terrestrial > Soil > Temperate forest >...
TTGCATATGCATATATGTTCAACAGCCTACTGTCTCCGGCAGAGTTTCTTCAATACATACTGGCTGACTTCGGTCTATCTGTTTCCGGTAAGAATAAGAGCGAACTGTTATTTGAACTGAGTCAGTTTTTGATCTCGCGGGGATCGAAGAAGTTAACTACAGTCCTTATTGTCGACGAAGCGCATCATCTGTCCGCGGAGATACTCGAGGAAATCCGCCTTTTAACAAACTTAGAGACGACTGAAGACAAGCTGCTACAAATCGTGTTGGTTGGCCAGCCTGAACTGGATGATAAATTGGATTCGGTGCGGCTTAGACAGCTTAAGCAGCGAATTGCTCTTCGCGCACGACTTGACCCCCTGGATGAGAATGAGACTAAAGGATATATCGACAGGCGGCTACAGATTGCAAGAAAGGACTATCAGAGTAACACTATTTTCCCCCCGCAAACAATTGCGGCAGTGTATCAGCATTCGCGTGGCTTTCCTCGCTTGATCAATACAATTTGCGAGAATGCCCTTATAGCTGCTTATGCCAGACAAATATCTAGCGTGACCCCCGAGATTGTCGACAACGTGGCAAGAGATCTTCGACTCCACGTCGTCTACATGCCTGAGCCGGAGAGGCCCGACGGTCACAACGAGGTGGATATCCAGCGCGCCACAAATGCGCTCCTCGATTTGTATGCCGGAAGTGACTCTGGTCTAGATACAGGCCAAGCCGTTCAAGTGAGTGAACATGAGCCTTATATTTGACGCACTGCAAAGATCGGAACGAGAACGCTCGGGAGTCGATGTACCGGCGTTGTCAACAGCGACTGAACTGCTGCGGCTTGTCGAGCGTCAAGCAGCATCGGTTGGAAACAACTCCGTTGTGTCTGAACTGCCTGGTGCGACCGAAAACACTGGACACGCAATGGTATTGCCTCCACGCGAGGTGCCACCAATCACAACGGCAGTTGAGCCTCTCGCAGAACCTGACCTCTGCAATGAAAGATATCAGGCTCTATTCGCCCAATTTCCGTCCTTGCAAGTCTCGGTCAATTCTGATGGCCAACTTCCTTGCCTGACAGACAGCGAAAGCATGGCATCGGAAAAGTTTAGGTTTCTGGGAGTGCGCTTGCGACATCTCCGGCGAGAACGGGCTCTCAAAAAGCTGCTGATTACAAGCACAATTCCTCATGAAGGCAAGAGCATGGTTGCCGCCAATTTGGCTTGCACACTGGCTAGAAAAGAACATCAAAAAACCTTGCTACTGGAAGGCGACGTGCGGCGGCCGTCATTATCGCGATTACTCGGGTTGGAGAGGCTTCCGGGTATCTGTGAATGGTTGCAAGGCGAACATAGTCAAATAACGAATATCTATCGTCTAGATGGTCCGGGTGTCTGGGTTTTACCGGCCGGATGTGCATCGGGCAATCCGTTAGAGCTTCTGCAATCCCGAAGGCTGGCTGTTCTCATGGATCAGCTCGTCGCGATGTTTGATTGGATTATCATCGATGCCCCTCCAGTGTTACCGCTGGCCGATACCAGTGTATGGTCAAAATCCGCCGACGGGATCCTTCTGGTTACACGTCAGGGGACAACGGACAAGCGTCAATTGCAGAAAGGATTGGAGGCGCTTGACCAATCGAAGCTAATCGGCGCATTAGTGAACTGCTCGCAAAGCGCTGCCATGAGCGATCATTACTACTACTACCGTTCGTCAACTGCCAGCGACACGGCGATTCCCACCAAAAGATAGCTCCGTCTAATTCTGTGCCGGAGAATGTGTCAACTGTACGCTCATGAGTCAAGACACCTAGACAACCGCACCTTTAGTGGACTCACCAAACAGCAAACTAGTGAGTGTTTCTGCAGGGAGCACGTTCCTGCCTGCTGTCGAGGTATGCGAGGGATCGTCACCCCTCGGAAAGTAGGTCGGAATTGAGACTTCACCCCCGAATCGGCGTTCTGTCTTGTGCGCCAGCGAATTTGCACCCTAAATGACATTGTTGAGATCCAGTACAAGTGCAAGATGATCTACAACGGCAAAGTGGGATCGGGCATTTCCTGTGATGATCCTGAGGCCACTTCCAATTGTGTGAAATGCGGTATCACGAATTCTCTCTCCGGAGTTAATTAATGAAGCTACTTATTGCTGGAGGCGCCGGCTATCTTGGCTCGGTGCTCATTCCAAAACTGTTAGAACGCGGTTATAAAGTCGATGTTGTTGACCTGTTTTGGTTTGGAAACCATCTGCCGAAACAAGTTGGGATACTCAACAAGGACATATTTCAACTGACTGTCGAAGATCTTGAACCATACGATCAAGTGGTGTTTCTCGCTGGTTTATCGAACGATCCAATGGCAGAGTATTCACCTAGCAAGAACTTCATTTTCAATGCAGCTGCTCCTGCTTATTTGGCCTATATTGCCAAAATCGCCAGAGTGAAGCGCTATATTTATGCCTGTTCCTGTTCAGTCTATGGATACACAGAAAACGAGCTGTACGACGAAACCCGTACGGTGAGCTCTAGCTATCCATACGGAATCTCAAAACTCCAGGGTGAGCAGGCGGTTATGCAACTTGCCGACGAGGAATTTTCGGTGATCTCTCTACGAAAAGGAACTATTTCCGGCTATAGCCCTCGAATGCGATTGGATCTGATCATCAACACGATGTTCAAGACCGCAGTAAAAGACCACACAATCACTGTGAACAATCCGTCGATATGGCGCCCAATCCTAAGTATAGAAGATGCAGCTACAGCCTACATCCGCGCTATAGAAGCAAATCACAAAATTTCAGGTATCTTCAATCTTGCATCAGGAAACTACACGGTGGGCGAAGTGGGCGACCTTATCAAGAGCGCAATTGAAAGCAGACTTAATCTACGAGTTAATCTCTGTATTAAACACATTGAAGATTTTCGTAATTATAAGGTCAGCACAGATAAAGCAGCCAATGTGTTGAGTTTTCATCCATCTGGTAGCGTCAAATCAATTGTAGATAATTTGATTGATAACATGGATAGATTTCGTGACTGGGACAACCCATTGTATGCGAATATTCAAAGCTTCAAAGAGATGGAGAAGTCTATTGAAGTTCATAATATGGCGGTCGTTGCATGAAGAATCACCGGGCCGCAATGGGCAATCTAGCGTTGGTTAACGCGTGAACGCGATGCCGTGCTCGTCCACGTCAGGTACAGACTACAGTTATGTGGTCTTAATCGGGGCCCCCTATTGGTTATATAGCTATTTCAGGCTGATTAAGGAGAAGGCTCGTGACCTTATTAGACTCAATTGATGAAGCGACCGCCCGCTCACTGCTTTCCGGATCCACCAGTGATCGTAGTTCCTTTGGCGAGGAGGCTTTTCGACGGATGCTCGTCATTGAACGCAAAAGGACGGAGCGGTCGGGAAAGCCCTTCCTACTTATGTTGGTAGGAGTTGGAAACCTTCAGTGTTCGGAAAAGAATGGGAAAGCACTCGACAGCATGTTGTCAGCTTTGCTGTCATCTACGAGAGAGACCGACGTAATCGGATGGTACAAAGACCGGACGACAATCGGTGCAATGTTTACGGGGCTCGTGGTCGACGACAAGAAGCTAATTCTAGGCACAATTCTAACTAGGGTTAGCAACACTCTACGAGATATGCTGACCTTCGAGCAATTCAATCAAGTCAATATCTCATTTCACTTTTTCCCCGACGATTGGGACCACGATAGTTCTGGACGTCCGAGTAACGCAGCCCTATATCCCGACTTATCGAGCCGCGACGAAGGAAGACGACCCCTGCTAGGCGTAAAACGGGCGATGGACATTGCGGGTAGCCTGCTTGCACTAATCATCTGCGCTCCACTATTTGTAATGATTGCAGTTGTAATCAAAGCCTCTTCTAGAGGCCCCATATTGTTTAGGCAGCAGCGGGTAGGGCAATACGGTCAGTGCTTTACATTCCTGAAATTCAGGTCGATGCACATTGACAATGACCCGAGCGCTCACCGGGAATATGTGAAGAAATTGATTGCCGGCCAGGCGATGCGCGAGCAGTCAAATGGAAATGGCAATGGCGTCTATAAGCTTACGAACGACAAGAGGATCACCAGTGCTGGCAAATTCCTTCGGAAGACTAGCCTGGATGAATTACCGCAGTTTCTTAACGTACTCAGAGGAGAGATGTCGCTGGTCGGACCACGTCCGGCAATTCCTTATGAGGTGGCATCTTATCAGACTTGGCACCGGCGCCGCGTATTAGAGGTTAAACCCGGGATCACCGGGCTGTGGCAGGTGAACGGACGGAACCGTATCAAATTCGATGAGATGGTACGGTTGGATCTGCAATACGCGAAGTCGTGGTCCCCATGGAATGACCTCAAAATCCTTATGCGCACACCTCGCGCGGTGCTCAGAGGCGCGTGTTAGGCTCTCCATCCGACCTATCTGGCAATGCAAATCAATTATCCTTGTCTTTCTCTGCGTTACATTGACCCTCCTCCAAATTCAATGGGAAATTCGACTCATCATTCTAAGGGGCGGTGAACTATCGTGAATTTCGGTGTAATTGGGTACGGCTATTGGGGGCCGAATGTCGTCAGGAACCTGGTGAGTCTTGAGGATTCCCAGGTCCTCGCAATCGCTGAGATGAGCCCGAACGCGCGCAAGCGCGCGCAAAAGGCGTACCCGGAGATCCGCGTAACTCCGGACGCCGCTGAGGTGATCTCGTCGCCTAAGATTGATGCTATCGCTGTCATTACGCCAGTCTGGACCCATTACGAGTTGGCAAAGGCTGCCCTAGAGAATGGTAAGCACGTATTCGTTGAGAAGCCATTTACTAGTAATTCAGCACAAGGTGAGGAACTGATCAATCTTGCTCGGCGAAAGAATCTCAAGATTATGGTGGATCATACTTTCCTGTTCACCGGTGCGGTGAAAAAAATCTGCCAGCTTCTCGATGAAGGAACTCTGGGCAAGCTCTACTACTATGATTCGACTCGGGTCAATCTTGGACTTTTCCAGCATGACATTAATGTGCTTTGGGACCTTGCGCCGCACGATCTTTCCATTATGGATTACCTCATTAAGGGAAGTCCCGAGGCAATTGTCGCGACAGGACAGAAACATCTAAACGGCCATGAAGATGTCGCCTACATGACGCTTTATTTTCCGGAAAAGGTGATAGCGCACATTAATGTCAACTGGCTTTCACCAGTAAAAGTGCGGACGACGCTTGTCGGCGGAGAGAAGAGAATGCTGGTCTGGAACGATCTTGAAGCCGACGAAAAGGTGAAGGTGTACGACAAGGGAGTGAACATCACGAACCGCGAAGGGGTCTACGACTTGTTGGTGAACTATCGCTCCGGGGATATGTGGGCCCCACAGCTGGAGCAGGTCGAGGCCTTACGTCAAGAACTGTCTTACTTTGTAGATTGCGTTTCGACTGGGCAAAATCCCTTTAATGACGGATGCGCCGGATTGCGTGTGGTGAAAATGCTTGAAGCCGCCAGCGAATCATTGAATAAGAGAGGGTCACTTATTTATCTATGAATGCCTACAACTGCATCGCAGACGACGTGAGACTTGGGCAAAACGTTCGCTTGTCGAAATTTATAAATCTGTACGGGTGCGAGGTTGGCGACGAGACAAAGATCGGCGCTTTCGTCGAGATTCAGAAAAATGCCAGCGTCGGCAAGTGCTGCAAGATCTCCAGTCACACATTCATATGCGAGGGTGTTGTCATCGAGGATAACGTTTTTATTGGGCACGGGGTGACGTTTATCAATGATAGCTATCCGCGCGCGACAACTCCTGATGGCGACATGCAAACCGAAGCCGACTGGAAAGTTGAACCTACGGTGATAAAAAAAGGCGCATCTATCGGCTCGGGCACAACTATCCTTGCTAACACCTTCATTGGCGAAAATGCGATTGTGGGAGCTGGCAGCGTCGTCACGAAAGACGTCCCCGCTAACTCCATTGTTGCCGGCAATCCGGCGAAGGTCCTCCGTTATATCGAACAAATTATGGAAGGTCAGAATGTCCGTGTTTAACAGCGTTTCGAATAGTATTCCGTTCTTGGATCTGGTTACTCCGCATATTGAGCTCGAGCAAGAGCTCACTGGCGTGTTTCACCAGGTACTCCGCACGGCCGGCTTCATTGGCGGCCCCATGGTGGAGGAATTTGAGCAGGCGTTTGCGGCCTTCTGTGACGCCGACCATTCTATTGCCGTCAGCAGTGGCACCGACGCTTTGCGTTTCGCCATTATGACTTGCGGTGTTCAACCCGGGGACGTTGTACTCACAGTGCCGCATACCTTTATTGCCACCACTGAAGCCATCTCACAAGCCGGCGCTCTGCCTGAGTTTGTTGACATCGACGAGCGCACCTACAACATGTCGGTCGAGATGCTGCGCGAGTATCTGGAGATGCAATGCACTCGGGACGAATCAGGGACGCTGATCAGCCTGAGGAGTGGGCGGCCTGTAACGGCGATAGTGCCCGTGCACCTGTATGGCCAGATGGCAGACATGGATTCGATCATTAGCTTGGCTGAACAGTATGGTCTTACGGTGATTGAAGATGCTTGCCAGGCGCACGGCGCTGAGTATTTCTCTAAGAGATTCAATCGCTGGATGAAAGCTGGGTCCATGGGGCGAGCTGCAGCGTTTAGCTTTTACCCTGGGAAAAACCTTGGAGCGTGCGGTGAAGCCGGGGCAGTGACTACGAATGATGCCTGCGTCGCCGACAAAATCAAAATGCTACGCGACCACGGCCAAGCAAAGAAATATCACCACGATCTCGAAGGTTACAACGGACGGCTAGACGCAATCCAAGCCGGGCTTTTGCATACAAAACTGGCTCATCTAGCAAAATGGAATGCGCAGCGACGCGAACGTGCGGCCGAATACAATCGTCTGTTGGCGGACAACGGCGCGGTCTCGCTCCCGTATGAGCCTTCTTGGTCTAGAGCCGTCTATCACCTTTACGTGATCCGTACCTGCGACCGCGACGGCATGATGAAGCACTTGAAAACAGCCGGCATCGGCACTGGAATTCACTATCCAATTCCCTTGCACTTACAGAAAGCCTACACTTCGCTTAAATATAGCCTAGCGGACTTCCCTGTGGCGAGAAGCGCCGCCAACGAGATCGTCTCGTTGCCAATGTACCCGCAGCTTTCAGTAGATCAGCAGGCCAGAGTAGCCGAAGAAATTCTAGCCTTTACTTCCAAAACTGCACGAAAACAGGTGGAAGTCAATGAGACGTCGTTTGCAACTGCAGAACAAACTGCATAATGGGGTAGCAGTTAGATCGGTTTATAGAGCGTGAATAGAAGAGCTTCTACAGGCGTATGCATCGTTGTCGAGAACCTTCCCGTGCCCCTTGATAGGCGTGTGTGGAAGGAAGCATGCGCACTCCGCGATGCGGGCTATCGTGTATCGATCATCTGCCCAAAGGGAAAAGGATTTTCAACGGGTCACGAAGTCCTTGATGGCATCGAAATCTACCGCCATCGTACATGGGAAGCATCAAGCATACCTGGATACTTCCTGGAGTACGTTGTGGCATTGCTCGCCGAATTTGTGCTGACACTGAAAGTGTTTATACGGACAAGATTTAAGATCTTACAGGCATGTAATCCTCCCGACACGATCTTTGTAATCGCACTGCTCATGAAATTATTTGGTGTGCGGTTTATCTTCGATCAACACGATCTCGGCCCTGAACTGTTTGAAGCAAAGTTTGGCAAGCGCGACGGCCTGCTCTACAAAATGAGTCGGATGTTTGAATGGTGCTCATTCCGCGCGGCGAATACCTGTATCGCTACGAATGAATCCTTCAAGGAGATTGCTATTACGCGAGGGGGCAAACATCCGGATAGTGTGTTTGTTGTCCGGAACTGTCCTGACCTCACTTCCTTTCGTCATCCACAAATAATAACTAATAACAAGTTTGGAAGGGAATTACTGGTCACTTATGTTGGATTTATGGGGAGTCAAGACGGTCTAGAGCTGCTTCTTCAATCCATTGAACACATTGTAAAACGTGAAAATCGGCAGGACACCCACTTTGTTCTTGTCGGAGGCGGAACTGTCCTGCACCAATTACAAGCAACGATTACACAAAAGGGACTGGACGATTATGTGACTCTCACGGGCCAGGTTTCACACGAAGAAGTTGCAATGTATCTCTCCAATGCCGATTTGGGTGTAGCACCTGATCCGAAGAACGTAATGAATGACAAGTTGACGATGGTAAAAATTCTTGAATACATGGCGTTCAGCTTACCTGTGGTGCTCTTTAACTTGGAGGAGGGGCGACGTATCGCAGGCCCTGCGGCGCTATACGCTGTTCCAAATGATCCGGTTGACTTTGCTGATCAGATGACCCAATTGCTTAACTCCAGAGAGCTTCGCCAACAGCTCGGTGAGAAAGGCAGGAAACGGATTGAAGAGAGGTTGAACTGGGAAGTTGAAAAGAGGTCACTGATTCAGGCATATGAATCAACACTAGAGAATAACCACGTCTTATGTGTATCGCAGAACCAATAGATTCCTTACTCGTGTCCCATGCAAATTATTCTTCGCAGCACACACATGATTGTGAAAGGGAGCACGCGCTTCGCCACGTTTGTCAAGGGGACGGGTCTAGTACACGTTCAGCAAGAGACAACTCGCCGCGGACGGACTGCATGCGCCACACTATTCTTCATGGTGATGTCGTCATTGTGGTGTTATGCATCTGATGTAGTCTTGATTCGCCTACCCGGACGGCCGTCCCCGGAGCAACATGAGCTAGAGCTTGCTACGCAGTTTTATGGACTTGGACTCGATGTCGTGATCGTCGACGCGAATCATGCTGCATCAGTCCTTGAGCCAGTCGAACGCAGGTCAACGCTAGGAGTGGCAATTGAGGCGGATGCTCTTGCCACTGTTAATCGGGGCACTCTTCTGGAAACCCTACGTCGTAGGCCTGGAAGCAATGTACCAGTGCTCATTCTTGGCGTGACGCCAGAAACAGACCCTACTCTTTTGAGCACCTGGTCAAGCGCAGCTGTAGTGGGCGCGGCACGCATAAAGAATTCGCGACTTAACTATGTAGTCGGGCAGGCCGAAGATATTACTCAGGAGCTCAGTGGCATGGAAATGCCATTTCCTGGCGAAGATGTGTACTACTTTACGTTAGGGAAAAAGAGCAACGGTCAAGAAATCATGATGGTCCGAAAGGGCGACGAGGTCGTCCCCATTTTTATCAAGGCAGGCCTGCAGCAGCAAAACGTATTCCTGCTCAGCAGGACGCATTTTTCGGGCGATACAGCTGCCGACTGGAATGCTGATAATGTCGTGGACGCATTTGCAAAACTTGCTCCAGTGATGATTTTTGTGAAGCATTGCGCCGGAGAACGAGGCTGGCATGCCCCCGGTCATTACGCAAATTTTACGATTGATGATCCTTGGCTTCGTGAGCCATATGGCGACCTCAACTATAAAGGTCTACTCGATGAGATGGAGAGGCACGACTTTCATACAACGATAGCATTCGTACCATGGAACTTCGATCGAGGGGACAGCGAGGTTCTTTCGCTCTTTCGAGAGTACCCTAATCGATTCTCGATCTCTGTTCATGGCAATAATCACGACCACAAAGAGTTCGAGGGTTTGCATGACAAGCCAATAGATGTGCAGGTCGCCGGCTTGAAGCAAGCTTTAGCAAGAATGGATAAATTCCAAAGGCTGACGGGAATCCAGTATGACAAAGTGTTTGTCTTTCCTCACAGCATTGGTCCAGAGCGCACTTTAGAGGAGCTCAGGCGCTACAACTATCTAGCCACGGTCAACTCCACCAATGTCCCAATGGACAGTGTCATCCAGTCAGAACCGCTGTTTGCACTTCGATCCGTAACAACGTCATTCGCCGATTTTCCAAGTGTTATCCGCTATCCCGCGTCGATGGCCAATCCGAGCACCTTGATCGCGATCAACACGTTCCTCGGCAACCCCGTGTTGTTTTATGCTCATCATGATTTTTTTGCGAAAAGCATAGGGGCCTTTGATGAAGTGGCAGATGTAGTGAACAAAGTAGAGCCGTCGACTCAGTGGGCGAGCCTCGGCGACATAGCGAGCCATTTATACCAAGTGAGGCTAAGAGACGACTCGAACTACGATGTGCTCACACCTTCAAGTAGCATTTATCTAGCCAATACCGTCGACCACGATTTAGTCTACTACGTTAAAAAACACGAGGTCTCCCCTTCGACAATAAGCTCTGTAACTGTAGATGGGCAGAGCATGCCTTTTCAGGTGCATGATGGAATTCTAGACATCAGCATTACTGTCCCCGCGGGCGAAGCACGGAACGTCGCCGTAACATACAAGAACGACCTTGACCTTGCCTCAATAAGCACATCACGGAGATCTCTTCGTGCCTACCTACTGCGCAAAGCTTCTGATTTCAGAGACATCTGGTTATCCAAGTCCTACGTAGGCGCGGCTCTGACGGCTATCTATTATAGAGATGACAAAGCGCCTGTAAGAATTATTGAGGGTGCGTGCATGTTAATGGCACTGTGCATCGCCTTGAGTTGTACTCTTGTGGTGACTATAAAGAAGCGGATGAGAGTAGCCGCTGTCTCAAATAGCGTTCCAATCGATGGTGTTGTTGATACCAGGAAGACCCCGCAATAACGTCATACGAGCCTAGCTGCCCCGGATTAATAGGAACTACCAATCTCACGGTCAGTACTCATGTATCTTAGCCATGCCTTTGATAGAGAACGAGCAGCATAGTAGCTAATTATGACTAAAAATTGTACGAAATACGTGGTTATTACTCCTGTGAGGGACGAGGAGCAGCATCTCCAGTTCACCATCGAGAGCATGATTCAACAGACAGTATTACCGGAAGAATGGCTAATTGTAGACGATGGCTCGAAAGATCGCACTGGGGAAATCATAGACGACTATGCCCGCCGTTACCCGTGGATAAAAGCTCTTCATCGCACTGACAGGGGCTTCCGAAAGGCTGGCGGCGGCGTTGTGGACGCGTTTTATGATGGATATCGCTCATTAAACAGCCGAGATTGGGAATTTGTTGTCAAGTTCGATGGCGATCTTACCTTTGAGGCCGACTATTTTGAGAAGTGCTTCGACGAATTTCGCCTTGACAACAAGCTAGGCATTGGTGGCGGGGTGATCTGTTATGTAGTCGACGGAGAAAAGAGCTTCGAAGAAGCCCCTGCATTTCATGTTCGAGGTGCTACCAAAATATACCGGAGGGATTGTTGGAACGGCATCGGCGGACTTCTGACGGCTGCAGGCTGGGATACATTGGATGAAATGAAAGCCAATAGCCTCGGTTGGACGACGAGGAGTTTTCCAAACCTTCACCTCGTTCATCAACGGGTCACTGGCGCAGCGGATGGGCTGTGGCCGACTCTTGTTAAGTACGGTCGCGCCAATTATATCTGCGGATATCATCCCCTCTTCATGACTGGCAAATGTATCGCACGTCTAGCCAAGAGGCCGTATGTTGTCGGTTCTATCGGTTTGATGTATGGATTCATTTCGGGATATTTGTTGAACGTACCGCAGGTAGATGACCACGCGGCTGTTAAGTATCTTCGCCATCAGCAAATTAACAGGCTATTTGGTGGGGAAACGATGTGGAAATAGGAAACTTGAATGGTGCGGCTAAGTGAGCCGGAATACAATCTCACCCATTGACAATACAATTTTTCATTCAATTCCAGGAAATGGCAGGGCTTTATGGCGTCGAAGACTGAACAGGTGAAATCGTTGTTCGAGGTTCCTGAGAAATACCTCAGGCCACGAGAATTCGACATTAGAATTCGGACTGAGACCGTTCAACAGTTCACCAACGCGCTTAAATTTGATCGTGTGTTGGATATTGGTTGTGGTAATGGGGCGATCTCGCTGCCGCTGTTGCCCCGTTGTAGCAGATTGACTCTGCTGGATCTCTCGAGCCAAATGCTTGAGCTTGCACGTACACGGATTCCGTCCGAACGCATGGGCGATGTTGATTTGATTAATGATGATTTCTTAAGTGCCAAACTTGAGCCTCAGTCTTTCGATCTTATCTTTTGTATTGGCGTGCTCGCGCACGTGGACTCTCCCGCTGCAGTCATCGCAAGAGTAGTCCAGCTCGCAAAGCCCGGGGCCTGGGTGATTCTAGAGTTTACAGACAGCTATCATTTCTGGGGCATCCCCGTCGTTTTGTATCAGAAAGTGTTGAAACTTCTTAGGCCCGAACCTTACAAGTTGAACCGTCTCAAGAAGCGGCAGGTTCTCGACTTGTGTCGAGATAATGGTCTGAGTGTGTCCGGGTTGTATCGTTATGGGTTACCTCCTCTCGGTGCGCATAAGGTCATCGGCCAAGAAGAGATGTATAGCCTGACTCGCCGCCTGTTTGGTCCTTCAGACCAGAACCGAAAACGGTGGATGGGTAATCAGTTCATTTACCAGCTCCAGAAGTCCTAGCAGTTCTCGGTCGCTTGGATGCGAGGCCACGCGGGAGTCATGTGAAGTCGTGCACACCTGGAGTTTGATCAATGTATGAAACTGAAGCAAATCATAGGACTGAATCAAGCCAAAATATTCCACTGGATGTGATCCAGCGGTTTGGGGAATTGAAAAGGAAGTCGCTCGACCGCACAGTTCTTCCTTGGAGCGAGCATTGCACGGAGTGTGTCTGGCCGACTTGCTATTCGACATGCGATCTCTATAGTCCGCGCGAGGATGGTAGATGCCGTCGGTTCATCGACGGGATGGTTCGAGTAGCCTGCCCCGAGGCCGCAAATTCATATTTATTGAAGGTTGCGTTTAAGCGGTGGGGGAAACTGTGGTCGCCGGGAAACGTGCGTCTTCATTCAGCCGCACTGGCCGAACGGCTGGAACGGAGAGATTACCATATCGGGACGGTGCTGTACCAACTTCCCGTGCCTTCGAGCATGAAGAGAGTGATCACGAGTAAGAGGTACAGCTTTAAGAAAAAACTTGCCAGCCAGACGGTAGACAATGGCGGCGCACCGACCTCGTTCCTCCTTGAGTGTTATAACCCTCAGTCTTACGATATCCGACTCTCATTGACAATGAAATCTGTCAATGATGAAGACAGGATACCGTTTCAAAGACTTGTAGAACTCACACCTGGCTTCCATCGAGTGCGCGTGCCTGTGAGCGAGATTAAAAGAGTCTTGAATCTGCGGGTTCCTTTCAATATCGACCTTATCCCTAATGATGTTGAGGATGGGACAACGCTTTACTTCGGCCTGATGGAGTTCGTTGAAGAAGTGGAGCATGTAGCGGAGAAAGCGAAGAAGATCAAATGCGTAGTGTGGGATTTGGATAATACGCTGTGGGACGGCATCTTAGTCGAAGACGGTCCGGGTAATGTGAAGCTGAAAGCTGACATTATCGAGATTATTCGGGTACTAGATGCGAGAGGAATCTTGCACTCCGTTGCAAGCAAGAATAACCAGGATGAGGCAATGCAAGTACTCAAACAGTTCGAAATCGATGAATACTTTCTTTGCCCCCAGATTTCATGGCGACCTAAGAGCGAAGGTATCAGCACGATCGCGCGGCGGCTGAACATTGGTACGGAATCTCTTCTTTTTGTAGACGACTCACAATTCGAGTTGGAACAGGTAAAGACCGTATGCCCAGCAGTTCACGTCCTAAATGCGCTTCAGTATCGCTCCTTACCCGAATTGAAAGAATGTCAAGTGCCGGTCACTGCGGAGAGCAGGGAAAGGCGGAAAATGTACCAGGTTGAGGCTGAAAGGCAGGATTTGGCGGAAGGTTTTGGAGACGACTACATTGCGTTCTTGCGTCATTGCCAAATCCAGCTATCTATTCGTCAGATGACGCAAGAAAACCTCGATCGGGTACACGAATTGACGCAACGCACCAACCAGATGAATTTCTCAGGCAACCGCTATGACCGCGATGTCTTAAGAGGCATTCTCGCAACTCCCTATTTGAATACATACGTCCTTAGCTGTGAAGATCGGTTTGGTTCATATGGGATTGTTGGCTTTAGCATCGTCGACACCCGCGAGCCCCGAATGACGGATCTAATGTTTAGTTGCCGAATTCAGTCGAAGCGAGTTGAGCACGCATTCCTTGGTTACATTATCCGGAACTGCATTAGAGAGTCGGGCAAAGATTTTTTTGCGTATTATCGCAAAACGCCGCGCAACGCGCCTTCGGGGAAGGTGTTTGCTGACCTTGGAATGGAAGAGGTAGAAGTTTTGGATGGTGTCACTTCTCTGATCTTCAGGAGAAACAAGGAAGTACCGGACGATGCGGTTATCAGGATTGTTGCGCAGGAAGCCCCGCTACCAGTGATCTAAAGCCATGAGAGTGAGAACACAACTTGGCTTGATTCGACGGAAGGTGCTGTCTTCCATGTGCTCACGCAGAGCTTCATTAGGCAATCGCGGACCAATTGTATCTTTTACGTTCGATGATTTTCCTCGGACCGCCCTCACGGTTGGGGGCCACATACTTAAGTCCTATGGCTCACGGGGTACTTATTACACCGCGATCTCCTTGATGGACAACGCAAACCATCTAGGGGATCAGTTTCGGCGTGAGGATCTTGAGACTCTTCTACGCGATGGTCATGAATTGGCGACCCATACGTTTGGTCATGTTTCCTGTCGTTCAGTCTCTTCCACCAAATTCAAGGAAGAGGTAAAGCAGGGGCGAAGGGCTCTTGAAGAGCTAGTCGGGCAAAGTAGTTTCGGCAATTTCGCTTTTCCGTTTGGAGAAGTCACGCTGAATGCCAAGAGGACGGTAGGTCTGGATGTAGCCAGCTCCAGGGGGATTTGGGGTGGGTTTAACGGGCCTGAAGTAGATCTGAACTTGTTGCGAGCGAATAGCTTATACGGCGATCACGCTAGATGTCGTCAAGTACGAGAGTTAATTCTGGAGAATGACCGACGAAAGAGTTGGCTAATTTTCTATTCGCACGACGTGTGCCCTACTCCGTCTCGGTTTGGTTGTACGCCTGAACTCCTGGAATTCGCGGTTTCATTTGCTTCGCAACAGGGCGCTCGTATCTTGACAATTGCAGAGGTTGTGGCTGAGTTAGTTCCACAAACGGGAAGGGACGTTAAGCGGTGAAACTATCAATTGTGATTCTTTGTTGGAACGACCTCAAGGTCATCAGTAACTGCTTGCGTTCTATTTTCGCAGGAACGCATTCAACCGAGTTTGAGGTTATCGTTTCTGACAACGGATCCACAGACGGATCCGCGGAGTTCATCCGCGAGACGTTTCCACAGGTTCGCGTCATCGAGAACGGAGCAAATCTGAGATTTGCGCTAGGAAATAACGTTGGTATTCAGTCTAGCGTAGGCGAATATGTGCTGATTCTGAATCCGGACACCATCATTCATGAGGGTTCGCTCGATCGGTGGCTTGAGTTTGCCGACAGGCATCCTGAAGCCGGTGGGTTTGGCTGTCGGGTTTTGAATCCTGACGGCTCATATCAGAGTTCGGGGCGGCCTTTCCCGACTATCTGGCGCGGGTGGCTTGCAGCTCTCGGCTTAGGAACTCTCGGTTACATCTCAGACGTTTTCGTCTCTGAGGAATACATCCGGTGGAAGGGTGATACCGAGCGATCCATCGATTGGCAGTCCGGTTGTTGCTTGTTGGTACGCGCAGCTTTGCTTAAGAATCTCGGAGGTTTTGACGAGCGCTTCTACTACTATTATGAAGACGTCGACCTGTGCCACCGCATCTGGGATGCTGGTCAGCCTATTATTTTCACCCCTGAAGTGACGATTACTCACCTTGGAGGGCAGTCGTCAAGCCAGCGATTCCCGATTCCCTTTGAATTAGACAAATATCGCAACCGTTATCGCTATTTTTACAAATATTTCGGCAGAGAAGGTGCGCGTCGATGCCGCCGATATTCTTTGGCCAGAATCCGCGTACGCCAGATCGGATATGGACTCATCTGGATTGTTAAGCAATCAGACCGTCTGAAAAGGCGGTTGGAACTCTATCGCGCTGCGGCTGAATGGAATCTGCGGGTTGACCCGGTACAGCTTGTGGAAAAAGGGAAGGAACCTGCATCTGGTGCTCAAGTACCTTTACATGCTTCACAATAGTACAGAAGTAGGTACGATAAGGCGAATCTCTGGGCAGACGGTCGGAGGTGTATTTCCATGCAGTGTTTTCCGCCGCAGGCCAAATGCCAGAATCAAAGATAAGCATCTTGGCAAATTTGGACGTACATGTGAGACTGTTTGCAGCTCTCCCCCGGAGGTAAAGGTGCAAAACAGTATTTTGTGCAGTATACCATTGTGTATTCAGTCGCAATGGCGCAGAACGGTATTCCTTTTGCTTTTTTCGTGCATGGCGTTTTCCCCAATCTTCGCTGCCTGCCATGCGGTTACACCCAGCGGCTCAGGTTCAAAGTCTGGAGCTGACTGGAACAATGCTTATGCAGGACTCCCTTCGAAGTTGGTGCGCGGAGACATCTACTACCTGGCTGATGGCAACTATGGCAATCATTTGAGCATCGCCACGAGTGGTTCCGGAACACTCGAACTTCGCAAGGCGCAGAGCTACGATTACGGCTCTGGCTGTGGCAATTCGATTGCTGCAGGCTGGAATACCTCAACCATGGGTTCGGCGCAGGCTTATTGGCAGTCAACCGGCTCAGGGAAGGTTGTTACCCTCGGGAGCGAGGGCGACATAATCATCAACGGCAACGGAAACAACGCAGGCACAGATGAGATTGGCTGCGGAGGCGTGGCCGCGAATCCGCCTTCAACCATGAGAGGGCCGGCCCCGCATCCCGCTGCTTGCGGCATTAGAATAGACGATTCAACCTGTACCTCGACCGCGACTAACGGGTGCGACGGTGGCAGCGGTGTCATTAACGGCGGTGGGGACAACATTACGTTTGAGTCTGTGGAACTCTTCGGCCAAGGACAGAACAGCAACGGCAACAACAATTCCGAAACCTACTTCTGGTTTGCTAATGGCGGAAACCTCGCCAATGTCACTATCACGCATTGCTACTGCCACAATGCAGGCACCACGTATTTCACGGTGGTTAGTGGTGGATGGAACGACGGAAGCTTCGACCACAACTATGTATGGGGCCTATTTGACGGCTCGACGAATCATGGCGAGGCCGTCCAACTGCAAGGGTCAAACGGCGTGGGGGGAGCCAATGCCATCCACCACAACATTTTTCGCGATCAGCAGACTAACGGAGATGTGGTAGCTGTAATATCCGGAACACAGACATATGCCTTTTACGATAACGTTGACTTTTGCTCGGTGGGAGGCTCGTCTACCAGCTGCCGCCATAACGATGGCGTGATCGGTTGCTTCAACAGCCAGACATGCTCAGATGTGCTGATTTATAACAATACATTCAGTTTCCCAAGCGACTGCGGCTGGAACGTCACTGGCGGCCCGAGCTCGATGACCGTCGAGAATAATCTCTGGTACAACTGTGGCGCGGTGACCATGCAGGGCGGCACGAACACCGTTGACTATAACTCCTACCTGAACTCCCACCAATCTGCGGTTGGAAGCCATGACATCTCTATATCCAGCAGCGTTTCAAGTCCATTTGTCAGTTCAACGAACTTCAAACTGGCATCGGAGAATGCAAACTGGAGCAACCGTCTGCGTCTCGCTTCGCCTTACGATGTGGATGCCGCTGGTTTCACTTTCACCACAGACAGGGGAGCATATCAATATGTCGCAACAGCGACTCCATCTGCTCCGCTAAATTTGGCCGCTACCGTTAAGTAGTGTTGTTTTTTACTGTTAGGATCTCGACTTGCTAATTTGAACGTTCAACGTCGAGGAATATAAATGGATGTCGTGATGCGCGGCAGTGTCACTCTCATTGGTGCTCTGTCGCGCAATTGCGAAGCGTAATCTCAATAGCCTTGCGATTTAGTTTGGCTATACGCAGTCGATTGTCTAACCGTTGCTAAGAGCTTTTTAGTACAGAGAGCACTCACATACCTCTAGTCTCTGCCAAGGACTAACAGTGTCTTCAGTTTGCCTGTCATCAGGAGGACGTCAGAAGCACTGCAATGCATTTTTGCAAGTCATCCTTTAGTCGATGCCCATAGTCGCGAGGCTCTAATGATTGGCCGACTCGACTAGGCCACAGTTCACTAGCGACCTACGGACAGTAAAAATTACCAGTTGGCAGGTCGCACCGTGGACAAGCCCCTATGGAACCAGAAAACTACCGATTTGGCGGTGGCTCCTCAGCTACCTTGATTCATCCTCTAGTGGCGGTAGCGATGGTGGTGGCGATCATCCTCATTTTTCGCCTGCCCCGTAAGCATATCGTTACGCCTCTACTGCTCGCTATTTTCCTGATTCCAAAGGGGCAGGTACTGGTTTTAGCGGGCATTCATCTTAATGTATATCGAATTATTTTGCTGGCTGGACTGGCTCGACAGGCGATCTTGAAGCGCTCGTCTGAGAGGATGCGCGGGCTCAATTCTATTGATCGCGTATTCATACTGTTCGCCCTTTCTAACTTCGTTATTTTCTCGCTCCAATATATGCAGACCCAGGCTCTGATTAAGTCCTTGGGAGATCTCTTGGACGCGTTGGCCGGCTATTATGTACTGCGATTCTTCATCCAGGATAGGGACGACATGCGACGGGCCATTAAGGCTTTCGCCCTAATCGCCATCATCATGGGTGTCTCTATGATCAATGAGCAACGGACTGGCGCGAATTTCTTCGGACGGCTCGGCGGCATGCTAGAGGCTCCGGAGGTGCGGAACGGGAAAATACGCTCGCAAGGCGCTTTTCTGCATTCGATTCCTGCCGGAGCTTTTGGAGCAACACTTGTTCCATTACTAATTTGGCTGTGGTCAGATAATAGGCACCGAAAAGCCGCCTTCTTCGGACTTCTAGGGGCATCCGTCATGGCATTCACCTGCCATTCCTCTACAGTGCTGGGCTGCTACGTTGCAGGTATTTTTGGCCTTTGTCTGTGGCCACTTCGCAAGCAAATGCGCGTGATCCGATATGGACTTGTGATAACAGTAGTAGGATTGCATTTGGTCATGAATGGCCCCGTCTGGTCGCTCCTTGAACACATAGATCTGACAGGGTCTTCAGAAAGCTTTCATCGCTATCAGCTCGTAGACACCTTCATCAGGCATTTTTGGGACTGGTGGCTTTTGGGCACCAGGGAGAACGGTTCTTGGGGTTGGGAGATGGCTGATACGTCGAATCAGTATGTCACCTATGGCATAAGTGGTGGGTTGTTAACCTTTGCCTTGTTCATAGCTATCATTTCCAGGTGTTTTGGAGGGCTTGGAGCGACGCGGAAACTCGTAGAAGGCAACCGCAACGACGAATGGGTACGCTGGTGTCTTGGAGCTTCGATGTTCGCGCACCTCGTAGTCTTCATCGGAATCGATTATTTTGACCAGAGTCAGTTCGCCTGGATTGCACTGGTGGTCATGATTTCCATGATCGTCTCTGAGGTCAGGCGTCCGGCGGTGCATAAAGTCAGTCAGGCACCCTTGAAGCAACTTGCAGAGCACCATGCTCACTTGAGTTGGGAACACTTAGCGGCGAAATAAATGATGATTGATTGTCGCCAGATATTGCCCGGCGCGGACAGGACGCATTGAGAGCGTCTGGCTTTCACCATGGCCATCTGAACCATATCCCCATGATTGGTGATTAAGAAGGACAAAAATGATGTCGAGCATTTCAAGTGCAATGTCGAGTGTTGAGGGAAAAGCCATCTCGATAGGCGATTGCCCATGTTGCGGCGAGAACAACTCAACACATTGGCTGTGGGTTCCCGACCGCGCCACGTATTGGATGCAGGTCCCCGACAGATCTCACAGAGGAACTGATGGCCATGATCTCCTGCGCTGCTCCTCGTGTTCGCACGTTTGGCTGGGAAATCGGCCGACACCAGAGGAAATGAGCTTTTACTATGGGGAGGGATACCATCAAGCGGTCGGGTCGACCGGAGAAATGTCGCCAAAGCGGTGGACGCGGCAACTGGAAGTTATATCGAAGTACAAGTCTGGCGGAGACATTCTCGATATCGGCTGCAGTTCAGGCGGGTTTCTTGCACGCCTGAAAGACGGTCCTTGGAAGCTGTATGGAGTAGAGGCAGATCTGCCTACAGCGGAAAGGGCGCGTTCCCTGACAGGTGCAGATGTTTTTGCAGGAGACGTGCTCGACGCAAATTTCCGGCCGAACAGCTTTGACGTTATCACTTGTTCTGATGTCTTGGAACATCTCTATGAGCCACGAGCGATATTCCGGAGAGTCTACACCTGGCTAAAGCCAGGAGGAATATTCTACGTATTCGTGCCCAACATCATGTCTTGGGAAGCACGACTGTTTGGTTCATATTGGATTGCGCTAGATGTGCCGCGACACCTACATCATTTTTCCAAGAAGTCTTTAGCTAATCTGGCCATGTCAGTTAGTCTCCGCCAGGTGCGATTGGTCACGCCTAGAGGGTCTTATGTGGAGCATAGCGCTTCCATATTGCTGGATGACTTGCTCCGCAGGGCGGGAGTGAGGCGGACCAAACCATTGAACCTGACAGGTGAGGCCGGTCTAGGTTGGAGAGTGGTCCGAAAAGGGTGGCGCCTCAGCGTGGAAGCGTTATATAGTACAGCTGCTTTTTGCTGCGGAGCCGCGCCAAGTATCCAGGCAGTCTTTCAAAAAGACGCTGGCTCGATTCAACAATGACGATGGAGCGTCCAACCACATCTGCGAACGCGACATGTTCTAAGACGAGCCTGCCAGAAACTCAGTCGCACAACAGTTGGTAGGTAGCTAAAACCCTGACTAATTGATTAGGCTTGCGCGTCGAAGGACACTTGCCTCCCCCCTGGTTTCGCAAGCAGCTAGAACTTTTGACGCTTGCTGTGGGAACGCTCAGCCCTGGAAGGGTCCCCGTCTCGTCTCTCGTTAACAAGCCTGCAATGTCCCGATCACACTGCACTAACACCCCCACCAAAGGACCTAGATGGATTCTGTGAAAATGTATGGCCGTGCTAAAGCTATGGCCAGTCGGATATTACTCGGCGAAGGCCTCAGAGCCAAAACCGCGCGCGGCGGAGCTTGGCTCGGAAGTGGAAGCTTTGTCGAGCAGGTTACCCGATTTGCACGAAATATGTTGTTGGCACGGCTGCTGGCACCGAGCGCCTTTGGCGCAATGGCGATTGTTTTGTCTTCGTCTTCCCTTATTGCATCCTTTTCCGATGTTGGAGTGTTGCCGGCGATCATCCAAAATCCGCGCGGAGGGCATCGCGCATACCTCAATGCTGCCTGGTGGATGGGAATGTTGCGGGCGATTTGCATGTATGCCACGATCTTTGTTGCGGCACCCTGGATCGCACATTTCTACGGCAACGCAGACCTATCTGCGCTGCTACGAGTGGCCTTATTGAGCACGATACTCGATGGCATGTTGAGTCCTCGTGCCAAGCTGGCGCACAAGGAGATGAAGTTCGAGCGGTGGGCGCTCATCAGCAATGGAGGAGCCATATGCGGTGTCATTCTTACGATAGTTCTCAGCTTCATTCTGCGAGATGTGTGGGCACTGGCGATTGGCTATTGTAGCGAGAATGCTTTTCGCTGTCTGTTTTCCTATATCTTGTATCCGGGATTGCCGTCACTCAAGTGGGATAAGCATGTTGTCCGAGACATTCTGAAGTTCTCAAGGGGAATGATTGGTCTATCTTTCTTTAACCTTGTCTTTGCACGCACCGACATATTTGTATTAGGAAAGTTGTATTCACCAGCAGCATTGGGGATCTACGCGCTGGCGGTGAACCTGGTTCAAACTCCATCAAGCTTTTTGATAAACATGCTGGCTCAAACTCTCATGCCTGCGCTCGCTCATGTTCAATCAGACAAAGAACGTATGAACCGCATTGTGTCGGAAGTGACGTCCTGGGTAATTCTGCTCGGCCTGCCAGCGGTGGTAATGGTTTGCATGTGTGGCTCGTCTCTTTTGAGAATCACATATGGAGCTCGATATATAGCAGCAGCCGGGGCTCTGGCGGTCGCCGCCGGAGCAGTGTTCCTGAACATTCTCAATACTTTGATAACCAGTCTGTTTTTTGCCGCTGGTCGTCCGGCCCTGCATCGTCGCGCCGTGATTGTTTCTGCGGTCACTATGCTGATAGTGATATATCCAGCTTGCAAGTATCTTGGAATGATCGGAGGGCAGATAGCCGCCTTGATTGCAGTTACTGCCAGCTATGTTCTCCAACTTGCGCGCGCGCGTGAAGTCACAGGTTTAAATCTGCTTAGGTATGGGAAAAGCTTTATCCCGGCGACGTTGGTTTCTGCGGTAGTTGTAGGCATTGGTATTAGCGCGCACTTCCTCGGGTTAACGACAAAACCGCTAGGCAACATAGCTATTGCAGCCGCGTCCTGCATAGTTGCTTACATCCTGTGCATGCCGATATTTATGAAGATCAGAGAAATGGCATAAGGTGCGAGCTAAGAGCAACCCTAACACGCTGGTTCTAGTCGAGTCTCTCCAACTCGATCCCATCTTCATTCAAGGAACTCCGCATACGGTGATAGCAAAAACCATAAAATTGTTTGATAACGACAACATCTCGTCCTTCAAGTGCTGTGGCTCAACCTCGTATCCGCCGCTGGGACAACGGGTAGTATGACCTCGGTCTCTAATAAGCCAATTACTCGCCGTGAAGATCCGTTATCACTTCTTAATAGAATTAAAATTAAGCTATATACAGTATGGATAAGTCATATTTATCCGTTCATATCAAAAGGTAATGATTTATCAATTCATTACTCCTGCGATCTTAGCAGACAAGCTGCTAGCCATATCAGGCTCGGTAGCTCCATCATTATCAGGAAAGATTCTTGGCTTAACATAATTGCTGGAGGTGCTCACGAGTTAAAACTGATCATCGAAGACAATTGCTCGTTAGGCTACCGAACGTCTATATCCGCAAAAAACTTAATTCACCTGGAGCGGAACGTCATAGTAGCCGCCTCAGTGCTTATTCAAGATCACAATCATGCTTACGAAAACATTAAGTTTCCCATCCGAGAACAAGGTGTTACCCCTGGAGGCAGGATTCGAATCGAGGAAGGTTGTTGGATCGGGCAGGGAGCGGCAATCGTGTGCGGCAAGGGTGAGTTGGTGATCGGCCGCAACAGTGTTGTTGGGGCGAATGCAGTCGTGACAAGGAGCTTTCCTCCCTACTCCGTGATTGTTGGGAGCCCGGCTAGGCTTGCGAAGCAATATGACCCGATGAAAAACGCGTGGATCGTATATGGGCCAGTCGGAGAAACTGGTGTCGCCAGTGAGCTACCCGAATGGGAAGTCGAAGAAGTGTAGGTCATTATCATTGGCTTCTACTACAGCACCATCCATAGGTATTGTTACCGTTCAATTAATAGGTCACAAAAAAACGCCAAGCCGTGAAGGAAGGTAGAGTATGACAACATATGCAGTTACACCGCAGTCGCAAGGCGACTTGCTCGACGCGTCGATCCAGCCGAAGATCGGGAGCATGATTGATGATCTCGTGGCATCGCTGCCAGACGCGAAACAATTAACCAGCGAAGAGCGGCGAGGGATGATTGCCCGCTACACGGCCGTTCTGGAAGGGAACTTCATCTACTGGATGACGGCCGCTTACCTTGCTGTGCAGGCCGAGGAAGCGCGTCCGCATCTGGTGGAAAACCTGTACGAGGAAGTGCGCGATGCCCATCCGGCGATGTTGCGGAGATTCGCGATCGCGGCGCACGCGTTCCCGACAGATGCAGACGCGCTGGCCGTGAATGAAGACCTGACGAAGGTGCGGTTGTTTCTGGGACGGCTCTCGGGAGTGCAGTCGCTGGTGACGATGGCCTTTTTTGAAGGGTTCATCCAAAGGTTCATGGGGTATCTGGCGGAGCTGGCGATCGCCCAGGGCTCAACGGACATGGAGTACACCGATGTGCACGGGGTCTGTGACATCGCGCACACGCAGGGACTCTTCGAAGCACTCTCGGCGGAGATGGCGGTCAACCCGCCGGATCCAGATGTAGACCTCTATGAGGGCGTGAATCTGCTCCATGCTCTGATGCAGACGGTCATCTTCAACCGGGTCAATACCCTCGCGGCTTGATCTACTCCTTCTACGGGCATCCTACCTTGTGCCGATATCCTTATGATCTGCCTATCCGTTACATGACTGGTATCTTGACGAAGTGACGGTGGAAGTGTGAGGAGCCCAAGGGAGTGTGGAGGTCTGCGATGAGACGTAGATCGTTGTTTATCTACCTATTGATGGCCGTGTGCCTTGCAGGGGTTGGTTTGTGGGCTGCGGTCAGGGCGCGCGTGACTGCTCGAAATTCCTTTGGGACCTATCGAACAAGCTGGAGCCCAAAGTTGGCCGCAGATTACCTAGACCATCGTGAAGCCTGGTGGCAATATTGGCCGGCTGCGCAGAGGGACCACGGAACGGTCTGCATTTCCTGCCATACGGTTGTGCCGTACGCAATGATGCGGTCCTCGCTGGGCCAGAAGTTGCACGAGCCCGCAATGCCTGTGCCTGAAAAGGTCTTAATAGCCAACGTGGAGAAGCGGGTTAACAATTGGTCAGAGATGGTGCCGTTTTACTCCGATGCTGTCGACGGACCCGGTAAGACGGCAGAGTCACATTCCACTGAAGCTGTTCTAAATGCTGTAATCCTGGCTAACTATGACGCACAGAACGGGCTCCTGGGTCCAATTACCAGGACCGCATTGGACGAGGCGTGGGCGTTGCAAGAGAAGACCGGCGAAAGCGCTGGTGGTTGGCAATGGCAGAATTTCCAGCTGGCTCCATGGGAGTCTAGTGAGTCCGCCTACCAGGGTGCGGCACTGCTGATGTTGGCCGTGCAAACTGCTCCTGGTGGATATGCAGGTGAGCCTCAGATCCAGGAGTACATGGAAAGACTCCAGGAATATTTGCGCAATCACTACGCGGCACAGCCTCTCGTGAACCAGCTGTACGTCCTGTGGTTGTCTCCCAAAGTGTCCGGATTGCTGACCAAAAATGAGCGCAAAATCTTACTTGATGCCCTTCAAAGCAACCAACGGTCCGACGGTGGGTGGACGCTCTCCTCATTGGATCCCCAAAGGCGGCCAGACGGCGACCGGTGGAAGCGGCTGAAGGAACAACTTATCGATCTGGCGACGCCAGTGGAGAGTGATGGGTATGCGACCGCCATTGTCGTGATGGCGCTTGAGGAATCCGGAACAAGCCGCCAAGACAACATGTTGAAACATGGACTGGAATGGCTGGAACGCCATCAAGGAAGCGATGGTAGCTGGCGTTCCAATTCTCTCAATGCGCGTCGCGATCCGCAAAGCGACATAGGGCGATTTATGAGCGATGCTGCAACTGCTTATGCGGTGATGGCATTGGAAAACGGACAGCGGATTCAATAATGAGATGGGCTCGTTGATTCAAGCTATGCCGGCTACTCGAGGATTCAGGAGCGCGTGAATACCGCAAAATGTCTTCTCTCGAGTTCAGTAACCAATGGGGACCGCTAACCAATGATCAAGATTGTTGTTACTAAAATGGGATGCCGACATACCAGATTCGCGATACGCTGGGAGCGATATCGGGGTGGGTGTTGCGTATGATGCATGATTTTCTTCGTGCGTAGACTCGACAAAGTGCAATTCGCCCTGTTCCTTAGGCATAGGATCCGATCAGAGAAGTCCCAGTCAGTCGTGGGAGTGACATTGGCGAAGCCCTATCCAAAAACTTGTTCTTGACCACAGTTTGGCAGTCAGAATAGATCGATGTTTTGGCTGTGACTCACGTGTTCTCCCGTATGCGATTAGCCATTAGCAACTGAGTATCGCTAGAGCGGACGCAGCAGTCTGTTTGTGTTCGATAGTTGAGCACATTTCTAAGCGAGTATTTCCCCGGCAGTATTCCCCCCTTCGACACTTTGAAAGCCAACTCTTGGGCCAAACGCCAAGCCGTGAAGGAAGGTAGAGTATGACAACATATGCAGTTACACCGCAGTCGCAGGGCGACTTGCTCGACGCGTCGATCCAGCCGAAGATCGGGAGCATGATTGATGATCTCGTGGCATCGCTGCCAGACGCGAAACAATTAACCAGCGAAGAGCGGCGAGGGATGATTGCCCGCTACACGGCCGTTCTGGAAGGGAACTTCATCTACTGGATGACGGCCGCTTACCTTGCTGTGCAGGCCGAGGAAGCGCGTCCGCATCTGGTGGAAAACCTGTACGAGGAAGTGCGCGATGCCCATCCGGCGATGTTGCGGAGATTCGCGATCGCGGCGCACGCGTTCCCGACAGATGCAGACGCGCTGGCCGTGAATGAAGACCTGACGAAGGTGCGGTTGTTTCTGGGACGGCTCTCGGGAGTGCAGTCGCTGGTGACGATGGCCTTTTTTGAAGGGTTCATCCAAAGGTTCATGGGGTATCTGGCGGAGCTGGCGATCGCCCAGGGCTCAACGGACATGGAGTACACCGATGTGCACGGGGTCTGTGACATCGCGCACACGCAGGGACTCTTCGAAGCACTCTCGGCGGAGATGGCGGTCAACCCGCCGGATCCAGATGTAGACCTCTATGAGGGCGTGAATCTGCTCCATGCTCTGATGCAGACGGTCATCTTCAACCGGGTCAATACCCTCGCGGCTTGATCTACTCCTTCTACGGGCATCCTACCTTG
>Ga0207060_10143_pt1 | contig 26698 bp, 14 predicted proteins | sample Alteio_BWMinCont_30_FD_153270 | JGI IMG/M metagenome (GOLD analysis project Ga0207060, IMG submission 153270) | Enriched cells from forest soil in Barre Woods Harvard Forest LTER site, Petersham, Massachusetts, United States -... | ecosystem: Environmental > Terrestrial > Soil > Temperate forest >...
TGCAAACTGTAAAAACCTTGTTAGTTTAGCTATATTTGACCCATTGTTCAATTTTTTGTGTTAGATTGTTAAAAAAAATACCTTACTTTAGCACGTCTGCATGCTATTAATATGAAAAAATATCTACTTTTTAACAGGGTGATACCGCGTTGGATGATAATGATATTGGATATCCTGATCGTTGCTACGTCATTCTCCTTTTCTTATTTTATTGTTTACCGTTTTGAGTTCGTAAATATTTTACGGGGCTATTTTTTTATTTATACCGGCTTATATTGTATAATCACCGCCGAGGTAATGTATATTATGCGTATACATACGGGTCTAATCCGTTACTCAAACACCCGCGATGTAATGCGCATATTCGGTTCGGTATTTTTAAGTACCCTGATCTATCTCATCATACTAAATATGTGGGTTTTACCCAAGTGGCCTATTAACCCGGTTACTATCAACACGGTAATGGTGGTTAATTTCTCGGTTTCAAGCACTTTATTAATTTTACTGCGTACGGCTGTTAAAAGCGCCTATTATTATATAAACAATTATTCAAACGCTACAAAAACCACTGTGCTGATATACGGCTCGGATAATAGCGCCGTTTTGGTCAAGCAAGCGCTCGAAACCAGCGCGAAGACTAATTTTGCCGTAATAGGTTTTGTTGATGATGATCCTAATAAAATCAACAAAGAAATTCAGCAGGTTAAGGTATATGATATTGATAAACTTGATAAGCTGATTGAAAAAAGCAAGGTCGATAAACTCATCATCATGAACCATCACCTTGATGAGGATGCTAAAAAAAATGCACTTGAAAAATGTATTGCTTTGGGTATCCAGGTGCTTACTGTTCCCCCTTCAGACCAATGGATATATGGCAAGCTTAACCTTCAGCAAATCAAGGATTTGAGGATAGAAGACCTTTTACAACGCAAGCCTATTCACATTGATACAACGCTCATTTCACAGGACTTAAAAGGAAAACGGGTATTGGTTACGGGGGCAGCAGGCTCTATTGGATCAGAGATCGTTCAGCAGGTATTAAGTTATGAACCTTCAATGGTTATTTTGTGTGATCAGGCAGAGTCGCCTTTGCATGAGTTGCGTCTGCAGGTAGAAGAAAACTTTCCCAATGTTACTTCCAAAATATTTATTGCCGATATCAGGAACTACGGGAGGATGTATAAGCTATTTCTTGATTGCAGGCCCGAGGTTGTTTTTCATGCCGCAGCGTATAAGCATGTTCCTATGGTGGAAGAAAACCCTACCGAAGGCGTGTTAACCAATGTTTTAGGTACCAAAAATGTTGCCGACCTGGCTATTGCTTTTGGTGTTGGTAAATTTGTAATGATCTCGACAGATAAAGCGGTTAACCCATCAAGTGTAATGGGTACTACCAAACGTATTGCCGAGATATATATTCAGTCACTTAAAAACAGTCCTGCAAATAAATCCACGCGCTTCATAACCACCCGTTTTGGCAATGTGCTGGGATCCAACGGCTCGGTTATTCCACGATTTAAGGCCCAGATTGAAAAAGGTGGTCCGCTGACGGTTACGCACCCTGAAATTACACGGTATTTTATGACTATTCCCGAAGCCGTACACCTTGTGTTAGAGGCAGGGACAATGGGTATAGGCGGCGAGATATTTATTTTTGATATGGGCGAACCTGTGAAAATAACAGATCTCGCCCTGAAAATGATCAGGCTGGCCGGTTTAGAGCCTGAAAGAGATATAAAAATTTTATATACAGGTTTAAGGCCCGGCGAGAAGCTTTATGAAGAGTTGCTTAATGATGGGGAGAACACAATGCCTACCTATCACGAAAAGATCAAAATCTCCAGGGTAATTGATTACTCTTACGACCAGGTTATTTCAGACATCGCTGAGTTGCTTACACTAAACAAGCAACATGATGATATAGCGATAGTGAACAAAATGAAAGAGATCGTTCCTGAATTTATTAGTAAAAATTCACAATTTGAAGTACTGGACAACAACGGCAGTATCGAAGAAGACGTTTTTGAAATTTAATTACCCCCCTGTCAGGCATCCCTAAAGCATTTTCCTGAAAATTGATTTGCGCATCATCTGCAATAGTTCAACGGCTACCCCGCGTAAGTCAACCTATACGTCTTTTCAGTATTCAATACCAAATAAAAAACCCCAACCAAAGCTGGGGCTTTTTAACGCAAAAATTAAAATGGATAAGCAACTTGTGCATCTAATTGCCGGGCTTTATTTCTTCTCCTTCGCGTAGGCGTCATTTAGCCTTTTTATAACATCGATGGTTACATCAAGGCTTTGGTCGCCATATAAAACGGTGGGATTAGCTTTTGAGAACATCAGCACCAGTTTATAGCCTTTTTCTTTTGAATAACCTTTTACAAAATCGGCAATTTTATCGTAAACCTTGCCAGCCTCGGTCGATTGTTCATTCTGAAATTGGGCTGTTGCATTTTGCTGATAATCCTGCAAGTCGTGCTGGTCGCGTTGCAGGCGTTGTTCGGTTGTCTGGCGTTGGTCGGCAGGCATTGTATTGGCATTCTTTTGGTATTGGGCAACTTCCTGCTGAAAAGTCTGTTGCCTGCCGCCCAGGTCGTTTTGTGCGGCTTTACCTTTATCCTGCATGGTTTTCGTTACATCCTTTGCATATTCGTACTTACTTAATAAGGTATCCTGGTTAATAAACACGATCGTTTCTTTATCAGTAGTGGGCGAAGCAACTTGTTTGTCAGTAGCTTTAGGTTTATTGCAGGCGGCCATGCTCCCGGCAATTAATACACTTAATGTGATTTTTGTAAAAATAGAAGCCGTAGTTTTCATTTCTTAATTGGTTTTTATTGCGCTTTAGCGCAGGAATGTTTTATGGTTATAATTGTAAAAATTTTGACAAAGATAAACTTTCGGTGCAAGTATCCTAATGTTTTGGCGGGCATGTTTATATCGTACCATTTTTATCAACAAATGCTGGATTTCGGGGTAAAATCCGTACTTTTGAAGGTTATTGTTTTAACCCAAATATGAGCGAAGAAAATCAGGACAAATCAAATTACTCGGCAGATAATATACAGGTTTTAGAAGGTTTAGAGGCGGTGCGAAAACGCCCGTCAATGTACATCGGCGACACAGGTTCAAAAGGCCTGCACCATTTGGTATACGAAGTTGTGGATAATTCAATAGATGAGGCGCTCGCCGGCTATTGCGATACGATAAAAGTTGTCATCCAAAAAGACAATTCAATTTTAGTTTCCGATAATGGCCGTGGTATCCCAACCGGCATAACTACTAAAGAACAGCGGTCGGCTTTAGAAATTGTAATGACCGTTTTACATGCCGGCGGTAAATTTGATAAAGACACTTATAAAGTTTCGGGCGGATTGCATGGTGTTGGCGTGAGTTGCGTTAACGCGCTTTCAATCAATTTAACCGCTTTGGTTTATCGCGAAGGCAAGATATGGACACAGGAATACGAAAAAGGTAAACCTATGTTTGATGTTAAAACCATTGGCGATACCGATAAAAGGGGCACTACCATTATTTTTAAACCCGATTCGGAAATTTTTACCCTAACCACCGAGTATAAATACGAAACCCTTGCCGCCCGTTTACGCGAGCTGGCATTTTTAAATAAAGGTATCCGGCTGTCGTTAACCGATGAGCGCGAAGTTAACGATGACGGCACCCACCCGGTAGAACAGTTTTATTCGGAAGGCGGTCTGCGCGAGTTTGTTAAATACCTTGATGGTACCCGGGCATCATTAATACCCGAGCCTATTTATATTGACGGCATGAAACAGGGCATCCCGGTTGAACTGGCGCTGCAATACAATGATACCTATTCTGAAAATGTGCACTCGTATGTTAATAATATTAACACCATCGAGGGTGGTACACACGTTGCCGGTTTCCGCAGGGGCTTAACGCGTACTTTAAAGGCTTATGCTGATAAGTCGGGCCTGTTGAAGAATATGAAGATAGAAATTACCGGTGATGACTTCCGCGAAGGATTGACCGCAGTAATTTCGGTGAAAGTAGCAGAGCCGCAGTTTGAAGGGCAAACAAAAACCAAATTGGGCAACAATGAGGTAATGGGCGCGGTGGATATGGCTGTCGGGGAAATTTTGGGCAACTACCTGGAAGAAAACCCAAGAGAGGCAAAGATGATTGTGAACAAGGTGATCCTTGCCGCTACCGCACGTGCCGCCGCCCGCAAGGCGCGCGAAATGGTGCAGCGTAAAAATGTAATGAGCGGATCGGGCCTGCCGGGCAAGCTTTCGGATTGCGCCAATAGCGACCCCTCGTTATGCGAGCTATATCTTGTAGAAGGTGACTCGGCCGGCGGTACCGCCAAACAAGGCCGTGACCGTGAGTTCCAGGCTATTTTGCCCCTGCGTGGTAAGATATTGAACGTGGAAAAAGCCATGGAGCATAAGATTTACGAGAACGAAGAAATAAAAAACATGTTTACCGGCCTTGGGGTGAGTATTGGCACGCCCGAAGACGATAAAGCCTTAAATATTACCAAGCTCCGTTATCATAAAATAGTGATCATGACGGATGCCGACGTTGACGGCTCGCATATCACTACGCTGATATTAACTTTCTTTTTCCGTTATATGAAGGAGCTGATTGAATTTGGCTATATATATGTAGCATCGCCGCCGCTTTATCTTGTAAAAAAAGGAAAAGAACAAGAGTATTGCTGGACAGAGGAGCAACGTGATGCTGCTGTTCAGAAGTTAAAAGGCGCCGGCAAAGAGGACAGCGTACATATACAGCGTTATAAAGGTTTGGGCGAAATGAATGCCGAACAACTATGGGAAACCACCATGAACCCTGCTACACGTACCTTGAAACGTGCAAGCATTGAAAATGCCGCCGAATGTGACCATACGTTCTCCATGCTGATGGGCGACGAGGTAGGCCCGCGCCGCGAGTTTATTGAAAAGAATGCGAAATACGCGAGAATAGACACGTAGTATTATACCATATCAGACTTACGAAGTTTAGGAAACTTCGTAATTCTTTTCGTTTTGAAGTTGCTTTTTTAGCTTAAGCGTCTGCTTTCCATAATTAATTATCGCTCCATACTTCATCAGTATATCGCCGCCCAGTACTCCTAAAACTTCTGGATGGCCTAATTGGCGATATGCCATGTTAATGGTTGAAAGGTCCAATACGGCTACCTCAAATTCGCCGATTAATAAACTGCCAATATAAAGATCGGTAATTATTGCGGTTGATGAAACCATGGTAGTTGTTCCCAGGCCGGTGGAAAGTTTGTCGCTCATCGTTACCACAGCCTGTTCATGTGCCTGCAGCAACATTGCCTGGTCAAAAGCCGTCTTTGACGCCCCGGTATCCAGCACCAATATAAAGGGCTTTCCAAAAACCGAAATATTTGCCAATGGGTGAAACCCATCCTCCTGCAGATCAATGATTTGCAAAGGAATTACCACACTTTCTTTTTTATTACTTTTATAAGCCATTAACTGCTATTTGTTTTTATCGTTAAAGAATATTTAAAGCGCAAAATCAGTAATATTAAATTGACAATTCACTAAATCACCAACTCGCTAATTCACTAAATCAACAATTCACTAATTAATCATGATCGGATGCATCCCTGGCCATGTCAATAATGATAGCATCCATTCTATCCAACTCGTTTCTGATATGATCAAAGATCTCAGTTCCCGACGGATCGTCTTTCAATAAGGCGAACAAGCCCTGTAGGTTGGCCAGGGGGCTGCGGATCAGGTGCGATTGTTTCCAGGCCATATCTTTAATACTGTTGATATGGCTTTGTATCCTTTCGTATGCGCTTTTTAAATCCTGCTCGGCGTTTTTCCTTTCACTTATGTCGTATAACGCCATCATTAAACCCAATATTTCTTTATTATCATTCGTTATCGGGAATAGCCTCACATAATACCAAAGCACCGTGCCGTCAGCCTGCGGATAATCGGCTTCATAATTAATGTTGTTCCCTTGCAGTACGTCATTTGCAAAAGTTGTAAATTCAGGAAATCTTTCCTCGGGAAAAAAATCGATAAGCCGGTCGCCCTTTTCAGGAATATGATGGTATTGCTGGTTAACAAATTCAACTGCCTTCGGGTTAAAAGCCAGCACTTTAAGGTTAAGGTCGAACAATGCGTAAGCGGTATCAGTTGTTTTCAAAATCGTTTGCAGGTTGGCTTCTGATTTTTGAAGCGATTCTTCTGCTTTTAGTTTTTCAGTAATATCGTTTGTTAGCGAAAGCCTTACCGGCTGGCCACCGAAAACAATATCATGAGAAATTATCTCAACAGACATTACCGATCCATCTTTTTTAACGTGCTTTACTATGCGTTGAAAAGTCGCATCGCTGTTCACATCCAGCAAGTAATGTTCGCGTTGCTTTTCTAAGTCTTCGGGATGCCGTAAAATAGAAGTGCGCCTGTTCAAAAGTTCTTCTTTTGTATAGCCATATAACCTGGCAGCGGCTTCGTTAACATCAATAATGGTAAGGTCGTTTTTTGATATCATCCACAGGGGCGATGGGTTACTTTCAAAAAGAAGTTTATATTTTTGCTCTGAGGATTTTAACTCTTCTTCTGCCTTTTTGCGTTCAGTAATATCTATCATTGAGCCAATAATGGTGGGCACATCACCAATTGTTGTCTGGCTGCCATATAATTCAATCCAATTTGAGGCGCCATCCTTTTTGCGTCCCATCGCTTCATAATGTACACTCTCCACTTCGCCCTCCATTCGGCGCCGTATATGCTCAGTAGTTATTGCACGGTAGCTTTCGTGTATAATTGCTGTCACCGGTACCGTGTTGATCAGCTCTTCGGGTTTATAATCAAAAACCTGGGCAAAACGTGGATTTACGTAGATATATTTTCCATGTTGAACTATGTATACGCCAACCATTGATTTTTCCGCTATGGTCCTGAATTTTAGTTCGGCCTCCCTGAGCTCGGTTTCCATTTTTTTACGGCCGGTTATATCCCTGGCAATAACCATAATACGATCATCCGAAAACATTTTTGCATTGATCTCCACTGTAAAAGCCGATCCGTTCTTGCGTACAAATGTTCTTTCCCTGAATATCGACGCCCACAGGTGATTTACACCATCAGGCAATGGGTCAGTTTTCAATTCCTCGGGGTCCATAATCGACTCGATATTTTTTCGCAGCAATTCTTCACTGTTATAGCCTGTCATTTTGCACATGCTGGCATTTACATCGGTAAAATTACCTTTGAAGTCGAGCATATAAATAGCATCGGAGGCCTGCTCAATGAGTGAGCGGTATTTTGCTTCGCTTTTCTGAAATAGTACCAGTAAATTTATCAGCTCGCCCGACCGTTCCTCCACCATTTTCTCAAGCCCGGCGTTCATGCGTTTAACTTCTGCCTCTGCTTCCGAACGTTGCCCGTCTATATTGTTTAGCCAATTGGCAGTGTTCCAGATCAGCAGCAGGCTCGCCAATAAAAAGCAGACGGCCACCACTGATACACCTATATCTAACGATGAAAATAACCGGGAATGCTGGGTTTGAAGCCTGAATAAGCCAAATATGATCACCATCAGGATCATCAATGTAAAAAGCCGTCTTGCCATTTGATTGCCTACCCGCTCGCCTGTAAAAAGCCTGGCCATACCGATGGAAGGATTTAAAAGCGATGCCCCCAGCGATAAAATAAAAAAGAGTATAGCTGTATGCGTAGCCATTGATGTTTGGTACAAAATGGCGCGGAAGAATGAGACCCCATACAGGTAACCAATTAAAGCAATAGCCGAAAGAATGGTTACGAGGTGAAAAAAAAACTGCGACAATATGTTAGATGAACGTGTTTTGAATGTAAGCAGCAGAAAGCCGAGGCCAAGAAAAAAAAAATTGATAGACGCATTAAAAGCCATACGGCCCGGAAACGGAATGCTATAGGAAGGGACGGTTTTATCAGTTACAAATAATTGGTCGAGTCCTGAGGTAAAATGAAACAGGTCCTGCGTAACGGTAATTAAACCAATTATGGTACCAAGCAGCGATAATATAAAATATATTACCCGGGTATACCCGCGTGATTGGTATTGGGTTAGTAAAAGGGCGCCGGCAAATAAAACGAAACATAAAGCCGTATTAAACCTCATTGCCTCAAAACCGGGAATTATACTTTGAAAAGCCGGGATGTTAAAAATCCAGCCTGTCATTACGGTAAGGCCTGCTATTATTGTACCCAGGCTTATGATTATAACTGTTCTGTTTTTTTGCTGTTCGTCCATTCAAAAATGGATTTAGTGTAGTAGTAATAGTACCGGCTTGGTTTTTTAGCGGATCAGGGACTATATTTATTATTATTAATAAAGATAAGGTTAAATCGGCATAAAACATGATTTATAGCCATAAAATTACAAGCATAATTTATTTAAAAAGCCGGTAGCACCGATTAAAAAAATCACTAATTATTTATATTGTTGTCCGATGTATCAGCCATTTCAATAATGATGTTGTCCATCCTGTTAAGCTCATCGCGGATGAAGTCGAGTACTTCACTGTCGGCGGGGTCTTCTTTGAGCATAGCCGCCAGCCCCTTTAAATTTGCTAACGGGCTGCGTATGAGGTGCGATTGCTTCCAGGCCATATCTTGTATATTGCTAACGTGCTTTTGTATCCTTTCGTAAGCGCTTTTTAAATCGTGTTCCGCTTTCTTTCTTTCTGTTATATCGTACAAGGCCATCATCATACCCAATATCTCTTTGTTATCGTTAGTTATGGGCGATAATCGTACATAGTACCAAAGTACCGAGTCATCATCCTGCGGATAGTCAATTTCATAATTGATATTGTTTCCTTTGAGCACCGCCCTTGTAAAATTTATAAACTGGGGAAACCGGTCAATCGGGAAAAAGTCAATAAGACGGTCGCCCTTTTTGGGCAAATGATAGTAATGCTGCTTTACAAATTCAATTGCCTTTTGATTAAATGCCTGTGCTTTAAGCTCCAGGTCAAATAAAACGTATGCAGTATCGGTTGTTTTTAAAATTGTTTGAAGATTGGCTTCCGATTTTTGAAGCAACTCCTCCGCCAAAAGTTTTTCTGTGACATCGTCTGTCAACGAAAGCCTAACCGTCCGGCCTTCGAACATTATATCGTAGGCGATTAAATGTATCAGCATAATTGAGCCATCTTTTTTGATATGCCTGATAATGCCAAAATCTGTCGAATCGTTTGCTTCATTCCTGTAGCGCTCCCGTTGCAGTTCTGCATCCTCCGGCAGCCTTAATACGGCAATATTCATGTTCAAAAGCTCGTCCTTCGAATAGCCGTAAAGTTTGGACGCCGCTTCATTGGCGGCAATAACTGTCAGGTCATCTTTTGCTATCATCCAAAGTGGCAATGGGTTACGTTCAAAAAGCAACCTGTACTTTTGTTCAGATGATCTTAGTTCTTCTTCGGCTTTTATCCTTGACGAAATATCAATACCTGTCCCTAACAAGCAAGGCTGGTTTTCGTACATAACCGGCGTGCCGGTAAATAAAAATGAGATTTTTGCGCCGTCTTTAGTTACTGCTTTTGCCTCAACAATGGCATAACCATCGGCGTACGCTTTTTCTATCGCTTTAGCAACTATCTCCTGGTCTTCTTTCGTTATAATATCGTTGACTCTTAATTTTTTTATTTCATCCGTTGTATAGCCTGTTAGTAATTCGAAGTTTTTATTCCACCGCAAAAATTCAAATTGGGCATTGTACAAATAAAAAACGCCGGGCAAACTGTTTATGATGGTGTCCGAAAGCGTCTTTTCCTTTAAAATAAGCTCCTCGGTCTTTTTACGCTCCGCAATATCTATCATGGATCCGATAATAGTTGGTTTGCCATCCATTATAACCCTGTTTCCATAAATTTCAACCCAATTGGTCGTTCCGTCTTTCTTTTTGCCCAACGCTTCATAGTGCACACTCTCTACCTCGCCTTCTATCCTGCGCCTTACATTTTCCTGTACGGTGCTCAGGTAACTTTCATGGAATATCTTTTCCGTCACATTGGGATGATCGACCAGGTCTTTAGGCTCGTAGTCAAAAATTTCAGCAAATCTTGGGTTTACATAGGCAAATACATCATTTTGAACAATATACACGCCTACCATCGATCTGTCTGCAATGGTCCTGAACTTTAATTCAGCGTCCCTAAGCTCAATTTCCATCTTCTTCCGGTCGCTAATATCGCGCGCAATAACCATGATGCGGTCGTCATCAAAAATTTTAACATTGATCTCAGCATCAAATATCGTCCCGTCCTTGCGGGTTAACCGCCTTTCACGAAATTCTGATTGCGGGGGTGCATTGTTAATTGTTGGTAATGGGTCGGTTTTTAATTCCTCGGGGTCAACAATTGCTTTCACATTTAATTGCAGCAATTCCTCCCTGCTATAGCCCATCATTTTGCACATACTGGCATTTACATCGGTGAAATTCCCGTTAAAGTCGAGCACATAAATGGCGTCTGACGCCTGTTCAATGAGCGAACGGTATTTTACCTCGCTTTTCCTGATCTCTGCGGATCGTTCTTCCACCCTTTTTTCAAGTTCTGCGTTCATTAGTTTAACTTCCGATTCAGCCTCAGACCGCTGTGCATCGATCCTGTTAAGCCAGTTGGCTGTATTCCATATCAGCAGCAGGCTTACTGATAAAAAACAGACCGCGAGCAGTGAAACGCCGGTCTCCAATGAAAACAAGCGAAAATGCTGGGCTTGTACCTGGCCCTTTAATGAGCCGAAAAGGATAACCATTAAGATCATTAAAGTAAAAAGCCTTTTTGCCATCTGGTTGCCTACCTGTTTGCCTGCAAATAAACTGGTAATGCCCATTGAAGGATTTAAAAGCGATGCCCCCAGCGATAAAATGAGAAAAAGAATGGCTGTATGGGTTGCCATTGAAGTGACGTAAAAAAGATCGGAGAACAATGTTGCCCCATAGATGTATCCGATTAACGCGAAAGCCGAAAGAATAGTAACCGCCTGGAAAGTGTACCCGGATAATTTATAAACAAAGCGGTTTTTACTTTTGGATCCTAAAAATCCAAATCCAAGAAAAATGAAGCTCATTGAGGCGTTAAAGGCCATACGGCCCTGAAACGGAAAATCATGCGATATTATGGTCCTGTCAGTTATAAACAGCTGGTCGATCCCTGCATTATAATGAAAAAGGTCCTGCGATAAGGTGACCAGCCCGAGCAGTGCAGTAAGCAGCGATAACACAAAAAAGGCAGAGGTGTTATATTTATTGGCCCGGTATTGATTAAGCAGGGACGCGCTGCCCAATAAAACAAAACCCAGGGCTGCGTTAAACTTCATGGCAATAAAGCCGGGCACTATACTTTGAAGAACAGGGATGTTAAATATCCACCCCGTCATTACCACAACACCAGCCATTATGGTAAGCAGGCCAATAACTATGATCGTTCTATTTTTCTGTGGATGATCCATTTAGAAATAGATTTGGTATTAAATATATAAAGTTTCAGGGTGGGGGCATCCATGCATTCAGCAATTATTTGATCGGTAATAAAGATAAAATTAAATCAGCAAAAATATCAATCCCGTTGTTAAATATTGCGATTTTGATTCATTGTAGAATTGTGGCGGAGTAGGGTATAGAAATCTTGAACCGTTGAAAAATGCTTGACGCCTGGAGTAAAAAGGTTGAGGGGATAACGCTTAAATGTTGTTTTTATTTACCTGGCTAACTTTTCGTTCTACATCTTCATAAAGTTCATCCCCTATTTGCTTTAAAATAGATTCTTTGTCCTTTTCAGACAAAAAATCATCGTACGACCAATATTTTTTTGACTCATTTTGGCCGTTTATTATTACACCATACCGGTAATCTTCAAAAACAATATCCATATTGCCGTGCGACGTAAACCCACTTGCCATATCTGGTTTAAAACCTTTTAAGAAGAATTGCACAGACAAAATATTTAAACCTTTATTAGGAGACTTTAGTGAGTAAATGGATGAATCTTTAAATTGTTTAAAGTCGTCCCCATATTGCGCCTGGTTATTAATTACAAGTTGATACTTAATATCATCATAAACTACCTGGAATTTTTTCAGAAATTCTATCAACTCATCCAAAAAAGGATGAACAGATTCTTTTAAAAAAAGCGCTAAAGATTCAGCGTTTCCCCCCCCCCCCCGATTTTTTTTAGGATTTGTTTTTTTTAACAGCACAGCGAGGTTTTTATCCAGATCGGCAGGCTCTTCAATGTTTTCGCCTCTTGCAACCTTTATTGTCAAATCCAGGCTCCAAAGTAATTGTTCGCCAATATAGGTAACGAAAGCGTCAATTTCCCCGGCATCAGCGCGGTTTAGCGCTGCGAGATAGCTATTTTTTGCTTTGCTTTTTATAACTACAATGGGCAGGTTGTTTTTCAGCAAAACATAATTCATTAACAATCTTGCTACCCGGCCGTTTCCATCATCAAAGGGATGGATGCGAACAAACTGATAATGCAGCAGCGACGCAAGTATCAACGGGTGTTCTTCTTTGTAATTTTTATTAAAGGAAGCCACCAGCTTCTGCATCTCGACAGGTGTATCTTCCGGCGATGCATAGTTAAATATTTCTCCGTTTGATAACCTTACTGAATTTGGCGAGGTTTTATATTGTCCCGGTACTATCTCTTTTTTTGTTGCTTTTCCGTCAAGAGTTGTAGCATCCTTCCAAAAGGATTTTACCAATATGCATTTGTTTAATGATCTGATAAATTGTTCTATTAATTGCCGTTCGGTATCAGCGCTTTCCTCTTTAATAATTTTCAATGCAACGTCATGTGCCTGCATCTCCTCATACTCACGAAAGTCGTGACCACCGTTTGTTTTATCAAAAAACAATAATAATTCCGTTTCTCCATAGGTAAGGGTATTCCCTTCTATGTGATTAGAATTATAATTAAATTCAAGACGAAATTTCTTATCAAGCCTTTGCTGGTCTTGTGCCTTTAATGGCCGTAAGCTTTGCAATAATGCAACTTTGGCATCAATTTGTTTTATAGTGTTTTTAAGCGAAGCCATTTTAATATTTAACCAAATTGCAAGTTACTCAACAATAATAAAACATTTCTTTTAAATAGAAATTGCTTATAAAAGTAACCATTTTTAGCTAAATTTTACTTAGAACCGAGGATAATAGAGAGCTATAAACCACTAAATCAGTCATTCACCAAATCACCAATTCAAACTCAAAACGGATAACCAATCCCCAAATTAAATACACCATTTTGCCCAAAACGAACTGGTGTACGGTTAGGTTCAAGAATGGGGAAGCCTAAATCGGTGCGTAACAATAAAACGGTAAAGTTAAAGCGCAAGCCAAAACCTGCATCAGCCGCTATCTGGCTGAGAAAGTTTTTCCCGAAAGCGGCCCCGGGTAAAAAGGGGTTGCTGTGCAGCAGCCAGATATTGCCAGCGTCGACAAACAGCGCGCCCTCAACAACGCTGAATAAATGTGGCCGGTATTCAATATTGCCTTCTATTTTTATATCGCCCGATTCGTCGGGCAGGAAAGCAGTGCCTTGCGTTAAAGTGGCCGGCAGGGTATATCCGCCGGGGCCAATGGAGTGCGCCTGGAAACCCCGGAGGCTGTTTGCCCCGCCGATAAAAAATTGCTGTGAGTACGGAAGCACCGTTGAATTACCATAAGGTATGCCGACATCAACCATAAACCGTGTCGCCAGTTTGCTGTTGGGGCCTAATTTATGGTAAAACCGTATCTCGTTCTCTAATTTCACATACTGATCAAAAGTGAGGCCGAATAATTTGCTTACTTTCCCGCTTAGTGTATCGGCCCCTGTAAGTATTCCGTATAAATTTCCCGACAGGCTTACCTTTCCATTATAATAAAAAGTATTGGTTTTGAAGGTTTCCATGGTGTTGGTCCAGTTATAAGTATAGGAAGGGCCAAACGTGAACTGTTTGTTAATTACGTGCGCAAGCGCCGGGTTTCGCGTTTTCTGGATGCTATCAAGGTAAAGCTGAGTAACGTTTTCGGGGTCAACGTAAGTTAAGTCTTCAAGATCAAGCGTGTGCTGTACGTGGATACTGGTTTTCCATTGATAACCAAATGACGCGTTGAACGAGTTGAGCGTGTAAAGCTTATTGCGGTTAATAATTGTATAACCGGTTGCTAAAGTTGTACGGGGAATGAAGGCATTATCACTATTAAAGTCGAACGGGCTTATAAACCGGGGCCACGAAAGGGAGGGCTGTATACCTACCTGGTAAATATTATACCCATTATTATATTTGCCAAATTGTAGGTCCCGCTCTCCAAACAGCGTAATATCAAACAATTCGGCCCCTTTAAAAGTGTTGCGATTTTTTAAATTTATGTTGATTTGCGTGCCATCGTAGTTTGCCGAAGTTTGCTGCAGCTGTATCTCCGCTTGTATCGATTTCTTTTTTTGCTGTGTTAAAAAGTAATAAATGTCAAGTTTAGCCGAATCGGGGGTAACATCCTCAAAACGGTTCTTAACAAATTTAAATGGCCCAAGCTCTATAAAACGACTTAACGAATTGGTGTGTTCGGTGCGGTTATAAATATCACCGGGGTGCAGCAACACGCTGTTTTTAAAAGTAAACGGCCTGAAATCTTTTTTTGGCTCGATGACGTTATACCACCTGTATTTCACCGCCGAATCTAACATCAGCGAGGTATCTTTTATTGAATAATCAGGATAAACATAAATGTTCCGTACACTGTATATCCACCTTGCTTCATCGGGCGTTTCATCTTTAACTTTTACAAACATATCCACCTGGTGGCCGGCAACCGTGCTGTCGTACCGCATGATCAGGTCTTCGGGTGCAAAGTAAAAAAAGCCTTCCTCTTTTAACCGGGCGTCAATCCGCACGCGCTCGGCTTTAATAATATCGAGGTTAAATTTGTCGCCTACTTTTAATAGTGTTTGTTTTGATGTTCCGGTAACTGCAGTATCGAGGTCATCATTAATAGTTGGGAAGGTTATGCTGTGATAATGATATGCAGGCCCTGCCTGGACGGTATAAACAGCTTTGGCCGTTTTCTTTTTACCAACCGTGTCGCCGTCAACCTGCGCAAGGAAATATCCTTCGTTTTGCAGCCGGTTTTGCAATATAGTACTGTTTTTGTCGAGATCAACTGAACTTACTAACACGGGCGGTTCACCTAAATGAGTGTTTAGGTAATGTCTTAATCCTCGTCTTTTATTGGTCCTGGTTTTATCATATATCCATAATTTAACCCTTAAGCCTAATATAGCCCCATTAGGTTGCGGTCTTAATAACGCTTCCAGCTCGGTGCTTAAAGCTTTGGCATCGCTCTTTTTTATGTCTTTGTCCGTAATTTTTACCTGCCCGCCAGTGTATAGCTTTTGCCCGGGCGCCAGGTACTTTGTAGTACTGCAGGCGCTTATAAAAACAATTATGAAAATAAGTAAGTATCTGAGTTTGGCCATTTTAGTTTGATGCTGGTTTTTGTTGGGACTGATTTACAGGCTGTACCGGTGCAGCCGTAGAATCAGCTTTTATATCCGCCGCTTTCTGTTCCTGTTTTTTCTTTTTCTGTTCTTCGTCATATTTTTTCTCTAATGCCTTATCTTCTTTTGATTTTTTGGCAAATAATTCCCTGAAGTGGTTATAATCATAAGTTAAAGTAAACCCAACGCCCGTTTCAATCACCTCGCCCTCAATTACAATAAATTCATCCCTCCGGTACACGCGCACCATATACCGGCCGTCCTTGGTCAGTTTATAATTTACCGATACATTGCCGGCAATATCCGTTGTTTTCTGACCCGGCTGGTTTTGCCCCTCCAGGTTAAAATTGTTGCCAACGGTAACCGTCACCCGGTCATTCAGGAATTGTTTTGATAAGCCTACGTTAAGGTCCGTTCGGTTTTGTTCAACGCCCGAAGAGTAATCAGCGCCGGAGGTTAGGTCGAAACTTAACTGAACGCCACCGATTAGGTTACCCGCCAGTTTATTCAGCTGGTCGGATAATAAGCTGCTTACGCTGTTGCGGATCGCGCCGTTAAGGCCGGTGCCGCCCCCCTGGCTCTGCAAAGGATTATCGCCGATAAAATGCCCAAGTATCAAAACGCCAAGCACCTGTTTGTTTAACTCGTTCGGGTCCTGTCTTACCTGGTCAAGCCTTGTATTAACGGTTGCTATCACGTCCGGCCCAACGGTATAGCTGCTGTCTGGCAAAACTATATCGAAAGTAATGTCGGGCTTTAAAAGTGTATTTCTTAAGGTCAGGTCGACATTAAAAGGAAGTTTTTGCTTATACTGTGTGGCATTTTGCGTACTGCCCAATTGGTCGCTCACCAGGTCAATCGGCGGTACGTTTGCAACGTAAATAGCCGTCATGTCCACAGTTGCCAGGGTCGGGTCGCCATCCCACGTTATCGTGCTCCCTCTTTTAAAAAGGAATTTTCTTTTCACCGAGGCATAAGACAGGTTATAAGAGCCCGACTCAACCGTATAAGTGCCGGTAAGGCTTATCTTTCCGCTGGGGTCAATACCGCCGTTTAACTGCGCTTCACCCTTTAATTGTACCACATCCCCATTTCGTTCATCCACAACGATAGTAAAATTGGCCGCTTTATTGATCTTAATAGTTGCCGAAACATCCAGCCCGCTGACAGTCGACTTGCGCAGGGAATCAAGCCGTTTGGCTAAAAATATAGAATCTTCCTTCGGCTCATTCGGGTTAATAACCTCGACGACCCCTTTGCGGTCTTCAATGCTCGGGTCATCCTCGGGCAGCACGATGGTAAGGTCTGTTTTGTCATTAACAGTAATATTTGCATCAACAACCGGCTTTGTCATGTTGCCGCGAATTTTTATCTGGCTGTCAACATACAATTTGCCGTAGTATAGTTTATTGTCCTCTTCAGTAGAGTTGATCACCCTGAAATTATTAGCGGTAATGTCGATCCCAAAACTAAAATCAGTAAAGGTTTTTGTGTAAACTGTTCCTGTTACAATGGCTTTGTTGCCCAGCGAATCAACAAGCGTAAAATCGTCGAACAATATGCCGTCATTATTAAATGTTATGGTTTCCTTGGGCATCGTAAAATATGAGTTCAGCATAGCCACATTAAACCCAACTTTGTTAAAATTGACATCGCCCCTTACAACGGGCGCATCGGTTGTGCCGGTTATTTTCAGCTGGCCGCTGATATTACCGCTCGAATTCCTGATACTTCCGAAACTAAAACCCTCAATGCTCTTCATGTTCAGGCTTACGATGTTCAGGTTTAAATCGAATGTGCCGGCAGGCTTGGTATAGTATAAACCTGTTAAAGTAACCTGGTTGCCTTTGCCGGTAATGGTCACATCGGCACTGTATGCATTTTCTGTCTGGTTATTTATCTTAAGGGCTATATTCCCAACGGTATCTCCTTTAAAGTTAAAATCGTTTATATCAAGGGCCGAGGTAAACTTCATATCCTTTTGAAAATCGCTGATATGCGCATTCCCGTTGATGACGCCACCCACCTGCAGCGAATCCTGCTGCGCCATGGTGGTCAGTGTCTCTATCTTAAAGTTTTTAAAATCAACGGTAAGCGGGGCGTTCATTTCCTGGGTATCGCTGTTAATACTTAGTACCTGGTTGCTGTTGGTGATGGAAAAATCTTTGGCCATTATGCCTTTGCTGCCAAATTCCAGCGCATTATCCGCATTAACCGCCCAGGCGGTATAATTTAGCAGCAGGCCGTTTTGAAGAAAGCTGAACTGGTACTCGTTTGGCAAAATGCTAAATACACCTGCCAGCCTGTATCTTTCCTTTTTAGCTGCGTCCCGTACCTGCAGACTGATATTCAGCTTATCATTTTGCGCGCTGCCGGACAGGCTCGTATTTAAGAGATCAAGTGACGATGATGCTTTTATTTCATCCACGGTTATGTTATAATTAAGCGCATTATTGCCGGTATTTATGGCAAGCTTTAAATTGTTAATAGCGTTTGTACCATAAACAACCCGGGGCATGGAGCCGTTCACTACAAGGTCGCCGGTTTGGCTGTTAAAATGGCCGTTTATTAGCACCGGGTCAAGCTTTTTTAAGGATGGGATGAGCTGCGCAGTTAAAGGTGTTTTAACCAGCCGCATATCAAATACAAATTGTTCCGGCGAGTACTTCGGCTTGGTTTTAACCGATGCAGTTGCAACGGCTGTATTAAAATATTTATTGGTGACGTCCTGCAAAGCGGCGCCTACTTCGGTAAGCTTATATTTTCCGGCTATATGGGCATACAGCATGGGTGCTTTTAACTTTATAGTGCTGCTATCGGCATTCGTGGTCGACACCAGGCTTATGGTATCCAGTTTGATAGTCTGTGTTTTTTGCGCTACCAGCAAGTCGGTTACAACAATATTTGCGTTTAAATAATCCGGGTCGGCTGTGGGGACATCAGCGACAATTTTACCGTGAACAAGCAAAGGATCTTTTGAAAAATTCAGCTTTTGCAGGTTAATACTGTCAATCATCAACGTGGCATTTACCGACGGGTATTTTTTATTCATATCGGCTTTGCCGTCAAGGCTGAAATGAATATTCGGGTCCTGCATACGTGCTTTCGTAGTATAATTGCCATCATGAGCGGTGCCTGACAGCATTAAATTTTGATACAAATAGCCCTTTACATTTGCCTTTACCACATCCCCGCTAAACTGCAGGTTTGCTTTTTTAGGATCAAGTCCGGTTCCTTTTATATTGGCTGTTAAGGTAATGCTGCCGACATTTTGCGGCTGTTTTGTTAAAGCGCCCACATTAAGGTCAGCGGCTTTTATATTGGCCGTGTATGTTGCGAGGCTTTTACTGTTGCCGTTTTTCATCGTTGCGTCCATATCAATAGCCCCAAACGTGGAGCGAAGGCCCATTCGCGTAGCGAAGTTGTACATGCCCCCTTTAAAGGTTCCTTTCAGGTTTAAATTGGCCGGGATAGTAACAGAAGATGGTATTACCCCCGGCGAAACAAGTTTGGCTATATCGGCGCTGCCGGTATTAAAATCGTCAATAGTAAGATCGAAGTACGATTTATTTACATCAGGCAGGCCCTTTATATTTGCCGATGCTTTTATATGTGTATTGCTCAACCCCCTTATTTCAAGGCTGGGGATGCGCAGGTTATTTACCTTGCCCGTAACCCGGCCATCGATCCTGAAAACAGCATTTGGCGCATGTTTAAAAGGGTCCATAGTTGCCATTGATGGCACCAGCAGCAAAACATCTTTAAGGCCCAGCCGGCTGCCATCCAAATTTGCATTTATGGATAGCTTGCCCAAATCACTGCTTAACGAGGCTATTGAGGGATAGCTCACTTGCAATTGTTTTTGTATAACGGTTTGGGGCGTTTCAACATAAAGGTCATTTAAATAAGAGTTCTTCGGCCCATACAAAAAGGTAGTATGAAACTTTTTGATGATCAGCCCGCTTTTTTCGCTGAACGTAAACGAGTTGATCCGTCCCGATATGGTATCTGTGTTATAGGCTATATTTTCAGCATCTGCATTAAGGTCGTGGATATTCATGTGGCCGAAATCAAGCCCTTTGGCTACGGGGCTTTGGGCGTTATTATCGTACTTAATATTATCATTGCTAAAGCTGATCTTCGCCAGGCTGGACGTCCACCCTTTTGAATTTTGCGGTGAGGCTACCAGCGTATCCAGTTTTTTTACCGCTTTTACAATGGTTTTCTTTACTGATTCGGGTTTGGCAAATGTCAGGCCCGCTTTCGTATCATTCAGCTCGATATTTTTGATTGCTACTCTTTGGTTTTTAAGATCGATCTTATCCATCTCCACCAATAGTTTGCCCAGGTCGACTTTGGACGACATTTGATTACTGCGGTAGTCGACCTTTATTTTGGAAATATCAATGGTACCCAGGTTAAGGGTCATCGTTATCGGGTTAATTGCAGTATCGATAGCCGCTTTCGCGATGGATTGCTTAGTCGGCGTTTGAATGATAAGGGCGTCTACGTTGGATAAGTTGATCTTTGGAATGGTAAATTTCATTTTATCCATATCGAAATCCTTGATACGGGTATCAAAATGCCCCAATAAAAACTTCACATTGTAACCGGTGATCTTATCGTTATAGGCAACGTGGATGCTATCGAGGATAACCTTATCGATAGAAAACTTCATGGTCGATGAGGTATCCGTTGGCTTTACAGGCTTTTTTTGTTCGCTTGCAAAAGCCTTCATGATGTAGTCAAAATTAAACACACTGTCGGCGCCCCGGCTTACGTTCGCGGTGATGCCCTGCAGGTCAATTTCATTAACTTCTACCTTGTGGCTAAGCAGCTTAAATAAACTGATATCAACTTTCAGTTTTTCGCCGGCAATGAGGGTGTCTTTTTTCTGATCTTCAAAATAAACACCTTCCAGTACGATCAGTTTCGGCAGGCCTAAACTTATATGGCCAATTTCTACTTTCGTATGGATTTTTCCCTGGATAAAAGTTACCGCCTTATCCTTTAAAAAATTTTGGACGGAAGGCAATTGTATCAAAATTATTACAAGTAGCACCAAAAAGATGACACTTGCGATTATCCAAAGAATAGTTTTAAGGGCAATACGTCCAAATCGTTCCAAAGGCATTTAATTATCAAATGTTAAACTTTATAATCAAATAATGTGCTAAAAGTTTTATAGCGGGCATAAATTTTAATGAAATCCACTTGCACTGAACAATAATCTTTATGATCAATCTGCAATACACGAAAGCGTGATTGACTTTTTTACCACAGAGTTGCACAAAGAATGCACGAAGCGCACAGAGAAATAATATAAAACTCTTTATGGACGACGAACAAGACATGGATATTAAACTCAACTCAGTGCTCTTTGCGCCTTCTTCGGATCTCTGCGTTAAAATTTATGGGTAGTTAGTTTATGGAAGATGATTTTAGGATTTAACGCCATTCGATCCGGTCATCCTTAAACCCCAAAAATCCCGGTTCATTTTTGCGCTGTATTCAGCAACTTATAACCTATCAGTTCTTCCCAGCGGGCGCCGGGCGGGCGGTAGTAAACCAAAAACTGGTAGTCGTTTTCCGTTTCATAGTGGCTGCCTTCCAAAGCGGTATCGTCGGCTTTGCCTGCTTTGTCGACCCAAACGTAAGTATAATCGTACACGCCCTGTTTTAAAAATAGCCTGGCTGCAAACTTATTATTGGCGGCATCATAACGCATTTTGCTGTTATCATCCAGTTTATAGTCATTAAACTTGCCGACAATATAAGGTGTACCCTCATCCGGCGACCTCTTTGTAGCAAGGGTAAAATACATATAAGCATAATCGGCATCGGTACGCGGATCAACGCCATCCTGGTTAAGTACGTAAAAGTTACCATTCAAATCGTACTGGGTAATATAAGCGGATTGGCCAAGGTCCGGGTCGGTGGTAAGTATGACAGTATTAGCGGTATCCCTGTAGATGCGTAAAATATTTATGGAATTTAGTTTTAAGCTCCGTGTATCAAAATGCCTGAATTCATTCCCGCCGGGGAAATCATTTTGGGTCACATCGCTAAATTCCAGTTGCGTACCACGTATATAAGTTGGCTGGTTATTTACTATGGTGGTTTCGCTCCGCGCGTTTTGCATAATAACAGTACGGAGGTCGCCGCTGGGGTTTTGTACCCGCAATGTCCCGTAATCAAGCGTGAAATTTATTTTTTGATTGGTTTGCCTCGTCGAGTTATCGTTCGAAGGCGTCATTTGCGCGTTGATAGAAATTTTCGGGCTAACTACATACAGTTTCCTTGTAATAACAAGTTTCGACTGGTCGCCATCCTCAAAAACCTTTAAAATATAATTGCCCGGGATTTTTGGGGCAATGTTTGTATTGGGCAACCGGATTTGGTAATGGGTATATTTTTGCGTTGTATTGGTGGAATAACTGTAATCTGTGATCCTGTCGTCGCTGTAATTTTGTAAATAATCAAGCGTAGAAAGATTGGATGAGTTCCAGTCGGCATCGCAATGCTCAATAGTATAGGAGTAATTTTGCGTACCGCCGACCAGGTTATCAAACGTGAGCAATACTTTTTCAGTAGAACCAAGCGTAATTATAGGGAAAGAAGCTTTTTTTGATGTATTGTAGAATTCCACGCTTTTTATCTCGTGACGAAAAACGGCATTATCATAAGCGGATTGAGCGAAAACATCCAGTGTGATAAGCCAAAAGAGCAGCAGCGTGTAAAATTTCTTCATCGGGGAATTATTAAAAAATTCAGAAGCAAACTAAATCCGAAATCGAAATTCCGAAATCCGAAATCAAGCTTCAAGTTCCATGATCTGCTCGGCCAACGTTTCCCACTTTAGCTGGATGTGACCCAACTCTAACTTCTTTTTCTCGTAATTAGTATTAATGTCCTTTAATTTTGGAAGGTCGTTATACAGCTTCTCATCGCCAAGCTGGGCTTCCAGTTCTTTTACCGTGCGATCTAATTCGGCCATTTGCTCTTCCATTTTTGCCAGGTCCTGGTTTAGCTTTTTTAACTGCTGAAACTTGTTTTCCGAGTGCTGTTTAACAGGCGCGGCTTCCTTTTTCTCCTCTTTTTTAGGCTGCGATGTGGGAACTGCTGCGGTTTTGGGCTCCAGTTTGCGTTTGGCATACCATACATCAAACTCCGCATAAGTGCCGGGATATTGTTTTATCTGGTGATCTTCAATAAACCATATCTTATTGGCCACATTATCAAGGAAATAACGGTCGTGCGAAACAACGATGAATGTGCCTTCAAATTGCTGCAGTGCCTGTACCAGTATGTTTACCGATTGTATATCCAGGTGGTTGGTAGGCTCATCCAGTATCAGGAAATTGGCATCCGCGGTAAGCGCTTTTGCTAAAGCAACCCGGGATTTCTCGCCACCTGATAATACTTTTATCTTTTTAAATACATCATCGCCTGTAAATAAAAACGAGCCTAATATATTGCGTAATTCAGTTTCGGTGTGGCGTGGGGCGAAGGACTGCAATTCCTGTAAGGCGGTATTCTCAAGATGCAGGGCTTCCAGTTGATGTTGAGCAAAAAAAGTTTCCGTTACATTATGGCCGGTTACGAATTTGCCTGTAAAATCCGGGTCGGCGTTTGCTATAATGCGCAGCAGTGTTGATTTACCCTTGCCGTTGGCGCCTATGAGCGCAATTTTATCGCCTTTTTCGATAACAGCCTCGGCGTGGGTTAAAATATCGATGGCCGGATATTTTTTGGTGATATCTTCCAGCGTTATCACGTGCCTGCCCGATTGCTTCGAAAAACGGAAGCTGAAATTTACCGTTGGGTTATCATCATCCACATCATCCACACGCTCCAGCTTGTCCAAAGCCTTGATACGCGACTGTGCCATTTTTGCTTTAGATGCCTTGGCCCTGAAACGTTCGATCAAACGCTCTTCCTGTTTTATTTTTGACTGCTGGTTTTTATATTCGCCTTTCTGAATTTCTTCGCGCAGGGCTTTTTCCTCAAGGTAAAAAGAGTAGTTGCCCGCGTACACCGTAAGCTTACCCTTGCGCACTTCAACGGTGCGGTTTATTACTTTATCCAAAAACCACCTGTCATGCGATACGATGACCACTGCGCCGTCAAAAGCTTTTAAATAATCCTCCAGCCATTGTATGGAGGGTAAGTCGAGGTGGTTGGTAGGCTCATCAAGCAGTAAAATATCGGGGGCCTGTAACAGTATTTTAGCCAGCATTACCCGCATACGCCAGCCGCCCGAAAATTCGCTCAATTTGCGGTGGGTATCAGGCTCGCTAAAGCCTAAACCGGCCAAAATTTCGTGGGCTTTATATTCAATGTTGTAACCATCAAGCAGTTCAAATTCATGCTGTTTGTCGCTTAGCTTATGCAGCAGGTCTTCGGTATATTCGGTCTCAAGTTTTTGCAGCAGGTTTTCTATCTCGTCATGCAGTTGGTTCTGGCGCTCAAAGGCTTCCATGGCCACATGCAGTATGTTTTTGTCCGACGAGTAGGAGAGGAGATCCTGGTTAAGATAACCGATGGTAAGGTCCTTAGCCATGGATATGCTGCCGGACGTAGGTGTATAATCGCCAACAATAATTTTCAACAGGGTAGTTTTACCGGTGCCGTTGGCGCCTATAAGGCCGATTTTTTCACCCGGTTTTATATGCCAGTTAGCTTCATCATATAAGGCGCGCGCACCGATCTCGAACGTAAGATTATTTATAGCGATCATTTCGGCGCAAAGATACGATTTTGAGGGGAAAAGTCACTAGGTCATTGGTCATTAAGTCATTGGTAAGCTGCCCTGAATATCGAATAATGAATTTTGAATGACGAATATCGAAGGACGCCTGAATCAGATTCCTGGGATTAATTGCTGATGTTTTGTGTCTGCTATTTCTTTTGCATTTCTGACACACTTGGCAAATCTAAACTGGAAAATCTATCGAGTAACGCTCATTTGAGTATTTGGATCTCCATTCTCCCATATACGATCCACCTAATTCACCTGTTATATCATTTGTTAAAGCAACGCTTTTGCCATTTGATAGGGTAAACGAGACGTTTAAAAGGCCCTCGTCTATCGCGAGAAGAAAATAAAATATTGTATCGTCAACACAATCTGAAATAATCGTTTCTCCAAACTTATCTATATCACCACTATTTTTGGCATCACGCCAACGCTTGGCTGTTGGTGACTTCATATTAGTTGCATGTAACTGAACATCGCAGCTTTTGATCGCCAAATCTCTTACATTTTGAATGAGCAGTTTTGCAAATTCTATAGTTTCTTCTTTTGACATGTTGCTTCTTGTTTGATTATTATTTAAAAACTTCAACATTCATCATTCAAAATTCGATATTCGTCATTTTTTACCTCTAACTCACCGCTTCCATCCACGCTTTGGCCATGAGCGCTTCCCCGGCTATACTGGGATGCACCCCATCAAGGTTCCAGTAAGGCGCCGGCGCTGATTCAACGGCTTTATCAAAAGCTGCCTGGAAGGGTACAAATGTTGCATCGTATTCTTTAGCAATATCGCGGGCAGCTTTCCTGAAAAGGTCAAAAGTAGGGTACCAGGTATCATCAACCGCCTTAACTCCTTTTAGTGCGAAAGGCTCGCAGATCACCAGTTTTACATCGGGTAAAGCCCGTTTGGTGCGGTCGATCAGTTTATGGTAATCGGTGGTATAGGTATCGATGGTGCCGCTATAGCCGGCGGTTATGGTATGCCAGTAATCATTTACACCAATATGGATGCTTAAAACGTTGGGTTTCAAAGCCAGGCAATCTGTATCCCAGCGCTCGGCCAATTGATACACCTTGTTGCCGCTGATGCCCTTGTTATAAATTTGCAGGTTTTTATCCGGGTATTGCAGCAGCAGTTGCGCAGCCGTTACCAATGGGTAGCCCGAGCCGAGTGCGTTTGTATTATTGGGCATTGTGTTGGTATGATCGCGCCCCCAGTCGGTAATGGAATCTCCCTGGAAAAGGACAATATCATCTTTATTGAAATCTACCTTTTTAATAGCTTCTTTAGCAAAAGCTGCCGAAACAATATTCGGTAAAGCCAAAGCGGCAATAGTGCCAACAGAGGCACTTTTTATAAAGCTGCGGCGGGTGGAGTTGGGTTTAATTTGGTTCATGGTTCATAGTTCATGGTTCATAGCCGGAAGGTTGATGGGTTATAGTTAATAGCCGTAGGTGGCGTTATATCCCAATTTATCACAGGCTAATATAGCTATTCTTTCATCGCACAAAACTAATCGCTAAAATTTCTACTATGAACCATGAACTATTTCCAAATTATTTTTTGCCTTTAAAATATAATATCACTAATTTACCTGTCCAATTATAAACCGACCAGATATGAAAAATGACATTCCCCAGGAAGGTCCCGGTGCATCGGGCGCCCTGGACGCAAAACCGGTTGCCGGTCCCGGCAGCGTTTCACAAATTAATCGCCGTAAATTTGTAAAAGTGGCGGCAACGGGCGCTTTGGCCTTTAGCATTGTGCCCCGGCATGTGCTTGGCGGGGCAAATTTTGTCGCGCCAAGCGATAAAGTTACCATTGCCTATGTTGGCTGCGGAACGCAGGGCTTCAGGGAAATGCTGCGCCTGTTGCCGGTGCCTGGGTTCCAGGTAGTGGCAGTATGCGACCCTAACCGGTACGCGGTTGGCTATAGGGATTGGTCGAAAAATGAGATCAGGGATAATATCCGCACGGCGATTGCAAAACCTGACTGGACCTCCGGCGGCGATAATTTGATCCCGGGTGGAAGGGAGAATGGAAAAAATATCGTTGATACCTATTATGCCAATATAAGGCCCGGGGATAAATTCAAAGGTTGTGCCGCTTACGCGGATTACCGCGAATTACTTGAAAAAGAAAAAGACCTGGATGCGGTTAAAATAATGACCCCCGACCATCTGCATGGTGTATTTGCAATGGCGGCATTGAAACGCCATAAGCATGTGCTGATGCATAAACCGCTCTCCAATAGGCTGCTGGAAGGTAAGGCCCTGATTGAAATGGCCCGCGACAGTAAAAAGATCACGCACCTGATCCCATGGGATTCCAACGGATCAATGGAACAGGTAATGGCCTGGATCAATTCAGGCGCCATAGGTACACTCAAAGAAGTTCATAACTGGACAAACCGCCCGGTATGGCC
>Ga0207060_10144_pt1 | contig 26690 bp, 20 predicted proteins | sample Alteio_BWMinCont_30_FD_153270 | JGI IMG/M metagenome (GOLD analysis project Ga0207060, IMG submission 153270) | Enriched cells from forest soil in Barre Woods Harvard Forest LTER site, Petersham, Massachusetts, United States -... | ecosystem: Environmental > Terrestrial > Soil > Temperate forest >...
GAGCCGGTGCAGGCGGGCACTTCCACGCAGATAGGGTACTCCCGCTTTACCACGAGTCTGAACGCGCCGTCGTGGCTAGTCGGAACGGTACCGCCTGTGGGGAGTTGCACAACCGGCGATCTTTACTCGCAGACTTCGGGAACCACGACACCCGCCACAATCTACGGGTGTTTGGGGGCGGCGGGTTGGTCTCGTGCAATCAAGTGAGCTTGGCATACGCCGCACGTAAAATCGTGCACGGTCAGGGAGGATTGGGTTAGCCAGTACTTTGGGGAATTTCCTAAAATGTGGACGCCAACAGCAAAACGGGTGTACTATCTCGGGAAATCCGTGCCCTTCCTGCCCCGGCACGCCGGAATCCACGTTTGGAGATGGTTTCCCGTCATGACCCACACCAAGAAAGCGGTATTGCCAAGCTTCTTATCGTTATTGGTTGTAATCTGCGCGCTTTCGCCCCATGTCTCGGCCAGTTGGAAGGAAAGGGTCTTGTACAGCTTCCAGGGGGTTCCCGACGGCTCCCTGCCCGTGGGCGGGATTGTATTCGACTCGGCGGGCAATCTGTATGGAGCGACCACGGAAGGCGGCTCTTCTTCCTGTGTCTCGGTGGCGCAATGCGGCACAGTGTACCAGCTCGCGCCCCCAGCCAGGCAAGGCGGCCCTTGGACCGAGACCGTATTGTACGTATTCAAAGGCAACGCCAGCCAGGACGGAGCGTCTCCCGCAGGCGGACTGGTGATGGACAGCGCGGGCAATCTCTATGGCACCACGGCCTACGGTGGTACCGGGAATTGTGTGCTGCTCGGAACCCTGATGGGTTGCGGCACGGTGTTCGAGATTTCGCCGCCCAAGCAGAAGGGCGGCAAGTGGACCGAGACTGTGCTCTACAGCTTCCCGACCGCCAAGCAGGGCTATTTGCCCAACGGGGATTTGGTGTTTGACGGCGCGGGCAATCTCTACGGAGCAACGCAGTATGGCGGGGGCCACGGAACGACTTGCAATGGCTTCTATCAATACTGCGGTGCAGTATTCGAACTGAGCCCGCCCAAAACCAAGGGCGGCAAATGGACGGAGAAAGTGCTCCACGGCTTTAAGGGCGGCACGGACGGGGCAAATCCTAATGGTGGCTTGGTTCTGGACGGCAAAGGCGGGGTGTACGGCACGAGCTATGAAGGCGGCGCGGAGGGCGGGGAATGCGGTACGGTTGGCTGCGGCACGGTGTTCGAGCTTAGGCCGCCGACCAACAAAGGCGGAGCGTGGGCCGAGACGGTACTTCATCGCTTTCATCCGAAGAACTCGGTCGATGAGTTTCCTACGGCAGGGTTGATCATCGGCGTGAAGGGGAAGCTGTACGGTACGACCCACGGCGACACGGTGTTCCGTCTGACGCCAAGTTCCAAGAGGCTCGGCTCATGGAACGAGACGATACTGTACGGCTTCACTGGCAAGGGGCCCAGCTATGCTCTGGATGCACCACTCATCTTCGACTCAACGGGCAATCTTTATAGCACGGCCTACGCTGGATCAGGCGGATCTGTGGACGGTAACGTTTTCAAGTTAAAACCTCCTATTGTAAAGGGCGGCATCTGGACCATCGATGTGCTTTACAGTTTCGCGGGCAGCCCCGACGGAGCCTTGCCTGCGGCAGCTTTGATCTTCGACCAGCGCGGCAGCCTATACAGCACGACTCAAGCGGGCGGCAGCGGGCAGGCATGCCAAGGTGGCTGCGGCACTGTGTTCGAAGTCTCGCCGTAGCGGCGAGTTAGTGCCGACAGGCGGTTGTGTGGTGACTGTGGCCGGAGCCGTATACTCCCACAGTTTACGTAACCACCATTTCGCTCATTGACCGGTTTTGAGCGTAAAGGCGATTTTGCATCAACAATCGGGTAGGACGGAGCTACTCCATTCCCGTGTACGTAAACCGATAGAACCAAAAGGTTGCTAACGTCGAGTTCTGGTTTGGGTCACTGCTTCTGTACAGGATCGGAACCGTTTCGCCTTCCTCTGGAAGCACTTTGCCTGTTGAGCCTGACTTGCCGATATAAACTTTCCCGTCGGAACCGAGAAAGCGGTATCGTACGGAATAGGAATAACCTGCCTCCATCTCGGTTACGGTTCGCTGCGAAACTGTCGCCACGGCGAGCTCGTAATCCCCAAGCAGTGTCCGTTCCTTTCGGAGCCTGTATAAGCCGACCAGCGCTGAGGAAAAGCTGACGCCAGCCGCCACCCACGCGGAGAGGCCCTGTCCAAAGAGTGTTATCGCTCCGGCTCCCAACACCGCAACGACAAATCCAAGAGCCACAATTGGACGAAACTCAAACGTACTATGAGCCGTCAATCGTGCCGTAACTATGTCGGATTTCAATTGGTCGCGAATGAGTGGCATGCCGCTTCACTGTGCTCCTGTCCGAATGCACTCTACATCGAAAAGGGGGTACTGTTCCACCCCAAGATGCGACGCATATGCGATAGATGACGAAAACAGGCCATTACACTCAAAACCCCAAAGTTGGAGGACTCTCGGAAGCCCAACTCCTGTCGTGATTGCACCGGAACGGGGGGGAGGGAGCATTTTGCCGTCGCCCTACATAGACCCATACGGAGTTTGACCGCATTTTCGTCGCGCCTGTAAGATCGGTTTCCGGCCCTCACTACACTGTCAACTCATCACAATCTCAGCTCAGCGGCTGCCATCACTCGGCTCCTGCTTCCGGCACTTGTCCACATTCTGTAGTGGGTTCACACCCACATTGAACACAAGCCTTCAAGTCTCTACTACAAAGTTGGAGCGACGCAAAAACTGAAAAATCACAAAATTGAAAAATGTCTTTGCGAATATCTAGCAGGTGCGAAGGGGTACGTTTGGACCCACCCTACCCCCTTGATCGGGGCCCCTATTGTGATCCTGCTTAACCCAAAAAAAGTTAAAGACGAGGTTGGGGTCTGGTCGACTGTGCCCCAAATTGTGCCCCCTACTGGCCGCTACTGTGCCTCACCCAGTGATATCGACGATTTTGGCTCCGAGGGAACAAGCTAGGGAAGTGTATGCAGTAGCACGTGATAGCACGAGGTAGTTTGGTAGCGCTACCGGGAATCGAACCCGGGTTTGAAGATTGAGAATCTTCCGTCCTAACCCCTAGACGATAGCGCCCAATACGCCGACGCTGATTATAACAAAGCCGCAGGCTGAAGCGTCGCTCCCAACCTCGCTTGAAGCGCCACGGACGAACTCCTGCCTTTTCCTTGAGATCTGGCGTTCCGAATCGCCCCTTCTATGAATCCTGTGCGGCAATTAATTTTTAAATACTTGACAACCTCCATCCGGCAGTAGAACAATTGATAGCGAACAAAAGGCGAATATTCATATCCGCCCAGAGCCGACGCGGCCCTGCCGTTCCCTGAAATCCTGAGGTTCCAATGTCGTCTTTACCGCTTGTTTCTACCGCGGCTTTAGGCCGCCCCGTTGCCGGTGTCGCCTCGGCATGGCCCACGCTGGTTTTTAAACGCTTGTCGGCCATGCCCAAGCTGGCAGAGGTGATTCCAGCTTCGCAATTGGAGGTGCGGTCCACTCCGCAGATGGTTTCGAGCGGCGTTCGCGAGATCGATACGCTTACTGGCGGGTTTCCGCGCGGATGCCTGACCGAGGTGTGTGGGCCAGCCTCGTCCGGACGCACCAGTGTATTGCTGGCCGCCTTGGCGGCAGCGACGCAGCGGCAGGAAGTGTGCGCTCTGGTGGACATTAGCGATGCTTTCAATCCTCACTCGGCTGCGGCTGCGGGAGTGAATTTTGAAAAATTGCTGTGGGTACGGTGCGGAGGAACCAAACAAAAGGCAGGTTCACCACAGAGACACAGAGACACAGAGATGAAGAATGGAAAAACCGAAAGACCAGTCGAGCAGGCATTGCGGGTCACTGACCTGCTCTTGCAAAGCAGTGGCTTTGGGCTTGTGATTATCGATCTTGGCGATACTCCATTGAAGATGGCGCGCCGCATTCCGTTGACTTCCTGGTTTCGTTTTCAGCGCGTGGTAGAGCGCACGCCCACCGTGTTGTTCGTCATTAGCCCGGTTCCGTGTGCCCAAACCTGTGCCTCGCTGTTGCTGAAGGTCTCAGGGAAGAAGCTGTCAGCTCTCAGCTGTCAGCATTCAGCAGGAACTTCTCCGGCTCATGCGCAGCTTCTGTATGGACTTCAAGTACAAGGAGAACTCTTGCGGTCCCGGTTGGAGCGCAAACCGGCTGGATCGATCACAGCTGCATTCACAACGAAAGTGCGAGCAGGATGAATTTTGTAGTCAGAGAGTTCCAACTGAGAGCTGAAAGCTGACAGCTTTTTCACTATGCCTTTTGCCTGTATCTTCGTTCCCGATTTTTCCCTGGAAGCGCTGCTGCGCGCTGAGCCGGAGTTGCGCTTGCAGTCACTGGCTGTGCTTGAAGGCAAAGCACCGCTGCAAAAAGTTTTTGCGGTGAATGAAAACGCGCGCCGCGCCGGAGTGGATCCGGGAATGACCAAGCCGCAGATAGAAGCCTGCGCCGGATTGGTGTTGCGTGCACGCTCCCTGCCCCAGGAAGCCGCAGCCCATGCCGCGCTGCTGGATTGCGCGCAGTCGTTTTCGCCACGAGTGGAAGCCGTGGACTGCGACACAATCGTATTGGATCTTGCCGGACTGCAGCCGCTTTTTGGCCCTCTGCCTAAAATTGCGCGCGCTTTGTCACGCCGCGCTTCCGCTCTCGGACTCGAAACCAGCGTAGCCGTGGCGGGCAATCCGGATACGGCCGCGCTAGCGGCTCGAGGATTTTCTGGTGTAACCGTGATTCCGGAAGGCAAAGAAGCGGAACAACTGGGTAGTTTGCCGGTGGAAGTATTGTTTGGGAACCCGGTTCAGGAATCCACGCAGTTATTGGAGACGTTCAACCGCTGGGGGATTCGCAAGCTTCGCGATCTTGCGGCATTGCCAGATGTCGCACTGAGTGAGCGCGTGGGGCAGGCTGGAATCCATTTACAAACCCTGGCTCGTGGGGCCACTTCCCGCACATTAGTTCCAGTCGAGCCATCGTTGATTTTCGAGGAAGTGATCGAGTTGGAATATCCTCTGGTGCTGCTCGAGCCCCTGGCATTTCTGTTGGGACGGTTATTGGAGCAATTGTGTGCTCGTCTGGAGGCACGCGCGCTGGCGACTCAAGAATTGCGGCTATGTTTGGAGTTGGAGAACGGGTGGCAAATAGAAGATCTCTCGACAAATAATGGAGGGACGGGCGTCCTCGCCAGTCCGGGACGGGCGCAAGCTCGACTATTCCATCGTACCCTCCGGCTTCCCGTCCCGTTGCTAGACTCCAGAACTTTTCTCAAGCTGTTGCAACTGGATTTGAAGGCGCATCCTCCCGGCGCTCCCATCGTCAAGATTCAGCTGGCGGCAGAACCGGGGCGGCCGCGGACGCAGCAAAACGGGCTTTTTCTTCCTCCCGCGCCTGAGCCGGAAAAATTTGAGCTTACGCTGGCCAGGATTGCGGGCATCGTCGGGGAAGACAAAGTTGGATCGTTAGAACTGCTGGACACGCATCGTCCCGAGGGGTTCCGCATGCAGCGTTTCGCGCCCGAACCGGTTTCACCACGGAGACACAGAGACACAGAGCAAATCACAAACTACAAATCGAAAGATTCCTCTGTGTCTCTATGTCTCTGTGGTGACGACCTTGTAGCTGCGCTGCGCATCTTCCGTCCACCGGTCGGAGTTGTGGTGGCCATGGGCGACGGCAAGCCGGTATCCATCACTTGCCCCAAGAACAAAGAAATGCAGGGAGAAATTCTGTGGGCGGCAGGACCATGGCGCTCCTCCGGAGACTGGTGGAAGCAGGAAGGCTGGGCGCGCGACGAGTGGGACATCGCGGTGCAAGGAGAAACTGGCATCGCTTTATATCGTCTGGTCCGCGATCGGCTCAGCGCGGGATGGTTTGTGGAAGGAACGTATGACTAGCACTCAGCAGTCAGCATTCGACCATTAAACATTCGTCTGTTGCTTTCACTGAGTGCTGAGTGCTGATTGCTGTCATGTACATCGAACTCCACTCCCGTTCTGCTTTCAGTTTTCTCGAAGGTGCTTCCCTGCCCGAAAACTTAGTCGCGGCCTGCGCCAATCTGAATATGCCGGCAATGGCGTTGCTTGATCGCGATGGCGTCTATGGCTCTCCGCGTTTCCACATGGCAGCAAAGAAAGCGAGAATCAAGGCGCACATCGGTGCGGAAGTAACATGCGAAAACTTTTCACCACAGAGATACAGAGTCACAGAGCAAGTCATTGGAACCAGATTCACAGGTGCCAAGAATCAATTTGACCCTCGACAATCCAAAGCCAAAGATTCCTCTGTGACTCTGCGTCTCTATGGTGAATTCAGGCTTCCAATGCTCGTTTCTTCCCGTCTCGGATATCAAAACCTCTGTCGCCTGATTACGAAAATGAAGCTGCGCTCAGCCAAAGGCGAAGGCACCGTGCAGGAAGAGGAACTAGAAGAACACGCAGCGGGATTGATTTGCCTTACCGGCGACGACGACGGCCCCCTTGCTCTTGCTCTCGCGCACGGTGGCCTCGAAGAAGCGCGCAGTTGCGTCGAGCGATTGACCAACATTTTTGGACGGGACAAGGTCTACGTTGAACTGCAACGTCATTTTCATCGCGAGCAGGAAGCCCGCAATCATGCCGCTATTGAAATCGCCCGCTCGCTCCAACTTCCTTTGCTGGCAACCAATGGCGTCTGTTATGCCACCGCTCGAGAGCGTGAGCTTTGCGACGTTTTCACCGCCATTCATCACCATCGCACGCTGGCGACAGCGGGGCGCCTGTTGGCGCGCAATTCCGAACGTTATCTGAAATCGCCGCAAGAGATGCAAGTGCTCTTCGCCGATCTTCACAAGGCGATTGCGAACACCCTGGAACTATCTTCCCGGCTCACATTCACCTTCAAAGATTTGGGATATGAATTCCCCAAGTATCCTGTGCCCGAAGACGAAACCATGATGTCATTCCTTTGGGAGCGCACTCGGGAAGGGTTTCAGCAGCGCTATGGCCGGTCTTCATCGGATTTGCAGAATCGCGCGCGGCGCCAGATTGAGCGCGAACTAAAGCTCATCGAAAAGCTCGCCCTCGCCGGGTACTTCCTCATTGTCTGGGATCTGGTCCGCTTCTGCCGCGAACAAAACATTCTGGTACAAGGACGCGGCTCCGCTGCCAACAGCGCTGTCTGCTATTCGCTTGGCATCACTGCGGTCGATCCCGTTGGCATGGAACTGCTCTTCGAGCGTTTTCTTTCCGAGGAACGCGGCGAGTGGCCCGACATTGATCTCGATCTTCCCAGCGGTGATCAACGCGAACGCGTGATTCAGTATTTATACAAACGCTACGGCGAGCGCGGCGCTGCCATGACTGCCAATGTCATCACTTATCGCAGCCGCATGGCTTCGCGCGAAATGGGCATGGCTCTGGGTTTTGATCCTGAGACCCTCGACAAGGTATCGGCCGCTGTTTCTACCTGGGAATATCGCGACCCCAACGACACCTTCGATCATCGCTTCCGCGATGCTGGGTTGGATTTGAATCATCCCCGGCTACGCAAATATTTCGAGCTGTGTGTCGCGGTGCAGGATTTGCCGCGCCACCTGGGCCAGCATTCTGGCGGCATGGTGATTTGCCAGGGGCAACTGGACTCCGTGGTACCGCTCGAACCCGCCTCGATGCCGGGCCGCGTCGTGGTGCAGTGGGACAAAGAAGATTGCGCCGACTTAGGCATCGTCAAGGTAGACCTGCTCGGCTTAGGCATGATGGCCGTGCTCGAAGATTCTCTAAAACTCATCCACGACCATCACGGCGAAGAAGTTAATCTCGCCCACCTGCCACCCGATGATCCTACGGTGTATTCCACCCTGCAGCAGGCAGACACCATTGGCATGTTTCAGATCGAGAGCCGGGCGCAGATGTCGTGCCTGCCGCGTCTGCGCCCAAAATGTTTTTACGACATCGTGGTGCAAGTTGCCATCATTCGCCCGGGACCAATCGTGGGGCAGATGGTGAATCCTTATTTGCGGCGCCGCATGGGACGCGAACCCGTCAACCACCTGCATCCGTCGCTCGAGCCTGTGCTGGCGCGCACTCTTGGCGTACCTCTGTTTCAGGAGCAATTGCTGCGCATTGCAATGGTTGCTGCCAATTTCACCGGAGGGGAAGCTGAAGAACTGCGCCGCGCCATGGGATTCAAGCGCTCGCAAGCCCGCATGAAAGACATCGAGGCCCGGCTTCGCAGCGGCATGGAACGCAATGGCATCTCTCGCGAGGCGCAGGAGCAGATCATTCTCTCCATTTCTTCGTTTGCTCTATACGGATTCCCTGAATCTCATGCCGCCAGTTTCGCGCTCATCGCTTACGCCAGCGCTTATCTGAAATGTCATTACCTCGCCGCTTTCACCGCTGCCCTGCTCAACAACCAGCCCATGGGCTTTTATCGTCCAGCAACGATCGTGAAAGATGCGCAACGGCACGGCCTGAAGGTGTTGCCGATCGATGTGATGAAATCGGTGTGGCAATGTACGCTGGAGCAGTCAGTCAGCAGTCAGCACTTAGCCAGTTCGATTGCTCTGCGCCTCGGTCTCCGCTACGCCCGCGGATTACGCGAAGAAGCCGCCAAAGCGCTGGTTCATCAACGTAAACTAGTTCCGCTCACTTCCATTCGCGATCTGGCCCATCGCGTGCCCGAATTGCGCAAAGATGAATTGAACACGCTGGCGGAAATTGGCGCGCTGAATTCAATCGGGAATTCACCACGGAGACACGGAGGCACGCAGAAAACCAGGAGATTTAATAAAGAATTCGTGACAACGGATTCCGAACTTCCAATTCCCAACTGCCCGTTGCCAGAAGCAGCTCAATCAGCAACCAGGAATCCAAAATCAAATATTTTCTCTGCGTCTCTGTGCATCCGTGGTGAATTCGCTTTTCACCGCCGCGACGCCCTCTGGCAAGTCGAACGCGCCGTCCGCCATTCTGGCCAATTGCTCGACGAATTATCCGAGCCCGACGCCAAATCCCCGCTGCGCCCTATGAATCCGGAAGAACGCCTCGTCGCGGACTTCCGCGGCACAGGCATGACCGTCGGCCCGCACCCCATGGCCTATCACCGCGCACGCATGCAAGCGATGGGCATCCACAAAGCCAGCGAACTCAGCCGCATTCCCGATGGACAACATTTGTGTATTGGAGGATGCGTCATTTGCCGCCAGCGTCCGGGCACCGCCAAAGGTTTCGTTTTCCTCAGCATCGAGGACGAGACCGGAGTGGCCAACGCGATCGTCACGCCTGATCTGTTTCAGAAAAACCGGCTCCTGCTGAGTTCCGCGCAATTCCTCATGGTGGAAGGGGTCTTGCAGAATCAGGACAATGTCATCTCCGTGAAAGCTGAGCGCGTGTTGCCGCTTTCTATCACCCGCGCCGAAACCAGTTCGCACGACTTCTACTAACCCTTATCAATAAAATCGATGTTTCAGAGAAATTAATTCTTCACTCCCTTTGCACAAATCCGCAACCTTTGATTTATCATTACTACACACTCACACATGCATTTTGTGGAGTTCATCAGGTACGGCCGCAGTGTTTGCGGTCAATCATAAACGATTCTAATTCATGGACTTAGCAGTCCCAAGGAGCATCAATCATGGCGAAAGCAAAGACTCCCCGCACCTCTAAGGCAATCAACAATCAAGTCATCACCATGCCCGAAGCTGGTTCCATCCCCATGGTTCGGAAGAGCTCGCCCTTGAGCAGTTCCCCGGCCGATCTGGAAGCGAAAATCCGCGAGCGCGCATTCCAGTTGTACCTGGAGCGCGGAAGCGCCTCTGGCCACGAGAACGAAGACTGGTTAAGAGCGGAGCGCGAAATTCTCGCTCGCCAAGGCAAGCAGCATACCGCATAGGTTTGATAATTCCGCTAGCCTGAGCTCGAACCCATTCTGACGTGTCCCCGGACGCGCTCGAGTGTCTGTGCCCAAAACTACTCACAGGCAATGTGCGCCGCTGCGCGTTCGCGAGGCCGCGCAAAGCTCAGGAACAATCGAGTAATCGCCCCGGAGTTTGTGCTTACGCTCGCCGGTAACATATAGTGGAGCGTTACTGGCCTGGGATTGCTCAACCCCTTCGTCGTGGAATCCGTCTCGGGCAATCTGAACCCCGGCAAGGCGCTGGAACTCCAGTAGCTTTGTTCGGCTTCGTGGTTGCTTCGGTGGATTGTTTCTGAAAAAATAAGAACAGGATTCCCCCATGTCGCAGATCGGCAGTTTTGCCCTGCTCCTCGCGTTGGCGCTGTGCGCCTATTCTTTCCTGGCGGGTCTGCTGGCGCTGGTTATCACGGGACCCGGATCCGCGCGGGTGGGTGAAACGGCCCGCCGCGCCGGCATTGCCAGCTTCGCGGTAGTTTTCCTCGCGGCGGTGGTCCTGGTGGTGGCGGCCTTTCAGAATGATTTTTCCATCGCCTACATTTTCCATCACAGCAATCGCGATCTGCCCGCGCCTTACAAGTTCGCCACGCTTTGGTCAGGCCAGGAAGGCTCACTTTTATTCTGGGCGCTGTTGCTCTCCGCCTATGGACTTGTCCTCAGGCTGCGATTTAAAACAGACGTCCGCCTGTTTGCCTACGCTTCCGTAATTATCGCCGCCGTTCAAGTGTTCTTCTTATTGCTGCTGAACTTCGCCGCGAATCCTTTTGGCGTCATGCAAGGTTCGTTACCCGCGGACGGTAACGGCCTCAACCCGCTGTTGCAATACCCGGAGATGGTGATTCATCCGCCCATGCTGTACCTGGGCTACGTTGGGTTTACCGTGCCATTTGCCTTCGCGCTGGCGGCATTGATCATGCGCTATCCGGGCGAAAAGTGGATCCAGATCACACGCCGCTGGACCATGGTGACTTGGGGGTTTCTGACTTGCGGAGTCTTTCTCGGCGCACACTGGGCCTACTCGGTACTGGGATGGGGCGGCTACTGGGGTTGGGACCCGGTCGAGAACGCCTCGCTGATGCCATGGCTAACCGGTACCGCATTTCTGCACTCCGTAATGATGCAGGAAAAGCGGGGGATGCTGAAAAGCTGGAATATGTGGCTGATCTTTTCCACCTTCATGCTTTCGATCTTCGGCACTTTTCTGACGCGCAGCGGCGTAGTCAGTTCGGTGCACGCTTTCGCCCAGTCGTCGATCGGGGATTGGTTCGTCGCGTTTCTGGCGATTATTTTTGCGACTTGTCTCTTCTTCTATGTAAAGAACCGCTCGCACCTGCGCACCGAGCACAAGCTGGAATCGCTGATCTCGCGCGAATCCAGTTTCCTGTTCAACAACCTGTTGCTGCTGGTCGCGTGCTTCACTGTTCTATGGGGAACGCTATTTCCGGTGCTCTCCGAGTGGGTTCAGGGAACCAAGGTCACGGTCGGGCCGCCATTCTTCAATCGCGTAAACGTGCCGGTAGCGTTGCTGCTTCTACTGCTGACCGCGGTTGGCCCGCTGTTGGCGTGGCGTAGGACTTCCGTCGAGAGCCTGAAGCGCAACTTCCTTTGGCCCGCAATCGGTGCGCTGGCCACGGGCGTTCTGCTAGTCGCGCTGGGCATGAGACCGTGGAATGACGTTTCTTACTTCTACTCGCTGATGACCATCATGTTGTCCGTGCTGGTTGCGTTAACCGTAATTTCCGAATTCGTTCGCGGGGGCCGCGTTATCGGCCGTCACACCGGCCAGAATCTTCTTGCCTCGATGGTGCAGCTCGCACGTCGCAACACGCGCCGCTACGGCGGATACATCGTTCATTTCGGCGTCATCGTGATCATGATCGGATTCGCCGGCGCCGTGTTCAATCAGGACAAAGAGCAAGAGATGGGCTTCGGCGACAAGATGACCATCGGTCCTTACACTCTCGTTTGCCAGTCTTATACCCAGGACGACAATCCCAACTACGGCAGCGAGTGGGCGGTCATGAACGTCTTCAAGGGTGGAAAACAGATTGCCACGCTCAACCCCGAGCGGCGTTTTTACAAAGCGAGCCAGCAGACCTCTACCATGGTTGCCAACCGCTCCACCCCGCGGGAAGATCTGTACGTGGTGTACGAAGGGCAGAATCCGGACACGGGACGTCCCATCATCAAGGTTCATCTGAACCCTCTGGTGATGTGGATTTGGGTTGGCGTCTGGATCATCATCGCCGGCACGGTCGTCGCACTGATCCCCAACGCAGCGCCAGTGCGAGTCCCGGCCCCGGCGCGAATGCGAGCCGAACCGGTGGGAGCCGGAGACTGATGCGGATTGAAGCCAATTCTCACTCGTTGTCATCCCGAGCGAAGCGAGGGATCAATTCTCACTCGTTATCATCCCGAGCGAAGCGAGGGATCTGCAGTTCTTCGCTATCCGGGGAAGCAGCAGATTCCTCGTCGCTTGCGCTCCTCGGAATGACAAGATTGTTTTTGCGACGCGGCACCCAACTGATCTTGCTGACACTCGCCGTGTTCGCTCTGCTTGGCGCCGGCGACGAATCAGCCCGCGTCAACGATCTCGGCCACCGCATGATGTGTGTCTGCGGCTGCAACCAGATCCTGCTCGAATGCAATCACGTCGGCTGCGCCTACTCCGACCGCATGCGCGCCGAATTAGTCGCTGCCGTGGACCGCGGCGACAACGACGATCTGACTTTGCAAGGATTCGTCCAGAAATACGGGACGACAGTAATGGCCGCTCCAACCAAGACTGGATTCAACCGTGTGGCCTGGATCATGCCATATCTCGTTTTGGCGCTCGGGCTGACGACGGTCATGCTGATCGTGCGTACCTGGAGATCGCGTCCGCTGGTGATGCCGGCCGGTGCGGTCGCTGCAATTCACGGCGTAGAGCTTGAGCACTTCCGCGATCAAGCCAGGAAGGACACCGAAATATGAGCATCGAGCTGCTTACCTGCATCCTGATCACGATCGGCGCGCTGGTCTATGTTTTCTATCTGCCCGGAAAGCTCTACATGGGCCCGGAGAAAACGCGCGTCATCTATCTGCGTGAGCGCAAGGAAGCGATTTACGAGAACCTTCGCGATCTGAATTTCGAATTCAAAGCTGGCAAGTTTCCAGATTCCGACTACCAGACCATGAAGACCTCACTGGAAGAGGAAGCAGCTGCCGTTCTCGCTGAGATCGCGCGCCTGGAAGAAGCTGCAGCCAATGCATCACTCCGCACTCGAAAAGGAGCCAGAGGTTGAACCTTTCACCGCCGAGCACGCGTCAGCCAAAAACCGGGTGCCCCATTTCTCGCGTTTTTTGCGAGAAGTGGGGACTTTCGCTCCTGCTCTGTACGCTCCTTCTCGCGTCCGCCTCTGCCCAAACTCTTACCGGCACGGTCACCAACGGCACGACCAAAAAGCCTGCGGCGGGCGACGACGTCGTGCTCCTAAGTCTGGGCCAAGGGATGGAAGAGTCGGGCCGTACTCAGACCGACGCCAAAGGCAACTTCAGCGTCAAGCTTGACAACGCCACCAGCCCCCACCTGGTCCGCGTCATCCACCAGGGCGTGACGTACCATCGCATGGCTCCGCCCGGAACCACCTCGGTCGAGGTGCAAGTTTACGACGTTGCCAAGAAAGTCGACGGAATCAGCGTAACCGCTGACGTGATGCGTTTTCAGGCCCAAGGCAGCGAGTTGCAGGGCATCCGCCTCTTCGCAGTCAATAACGCTTCCGACCCGCCGCGCACTCAGATGAGCGACCAGAGCTTCGAGTTCTATCTCCCCGAAGGAGCCCAGGTTGACCAAAGCATGGCGATGACCGCCGGAGGCCAACCCATCAACTCTGCCCCGGTGCCGCAGAAGCAGAAGAATCGCTACGCTTTCATTTTTCCCTTGCGCCCCGGCGAAACTCAGTTCCAGGTTAGCTATCACATGCCGTACAGCGGCGAAGCCAGTTTTGATCCCAAGACTCTGTACGGAGCCCAGCACTTTGTGGTGGTGCTGCCCAAGACCATGCAGTTCACCGCTGGCGCCGGAGCGGATTTCAAGTCGATGCAAGACCCGCGGCAGTCGGACGCAGTCGTACAAGTGGCTTCCAACACCACCGCCGGCCAACCCCTTGCCTTCAAGATTTCAGGAACGGGCACGATGTCGGACGACGCTGAGGAAACCAAAAGAGGAGGCGGAACCCCAGTCGGCGGCGCCCAGACCAGCGGCACAGTGGCCGGACGCGACTCCCGTCCCGGCGGTGGACTCGGCCCGCCCATCGACGCTCCCGACCCGCTGAAAGATTATCACTGGTACATTCTCGGAGGCTTTGCGGTTGTGCTGGCCGCGGGTGCAATCTACATTGTCACGCGCTCCAAAACCACTACGCTCCCAGATTTTGGCCCCGTGGATGCCGAACTGCCCGACCTTCCACCTGCTCCCAAAACCAAACCGGCAGATCGCACCGCGCTTCTGCTCGAGGCCCTGAAAGAAGAGATCTTCCAACTTGAAGTCGAACACAAACAAGGCCGAATCTCGCAACAGGAATACGAGAAAGCCAAAGCCGCACTGGACCAGACGCTGGAGCGCGCCGTGAAGCGAGGCGCGGTCAAAGTATCTGGCTAGTGGAGGACGGGCGTCTCGCCCGCCGGGCTGAACGGTTTACGGTGTCCCACGGTGTTGTGCCGCAACCAGGTCCGGCATGAATCTCCCGGCCCGGCGTACCATCTAATGGATTGAGACCTCCTATGGGAAACACGTTCAAAACCGCATTCCTGCTGACGCTCCTTACGCTGCTGCTCATGTTCATCGGTCGCGCCTTCGGCGGACAGAACGGGATGCTCCTGGCGTTGGCGTTCGCTGCAGTCATGAACTTCATTTCGTATTTTTACTCGGACAAGATAGCGCTGGCGATGTATCGTGCCCAGCCCGTCACCCGCGAGGAACTGCCGCGAGCCTACGCCGCCGTCGAACGACTTACGCAGAAAATCGGCATCCCCATGCCCAAGATCTACGTGATTCCCAACGATTCCCCGAACGCCTTCGCCACCGGACGCAACCCGCAACACGCCTCGGTAGCCGTGACTCAGGGCATCCTCAACCTGCTCACCGATGAAGAACTGGAAGGCGTCCTGGCGCACGAATTGGGGCACGTAAATAACCGCGACATCCTCATCGGCTCGGTTGCGGCCACCATTGCCGGAGCCATTACCATGGTGTCGCGATTTGGATTTTTTTTCGGCGGCGGACGAGACGAACGCCGAGGCGGCGGCATGGGCGCTCTCCTCATGCTGATCCTCGCGCCCATCGCGGCCACGCTCATTCAACTCTGGGTGTCTCGCACGCGTGAATACGACGCCGATGCCACCGGCGCGCACTTCACCGGCAACCCGTATGCTTTGGCCAGCGCGTTGGGAAAACTTGATGCCTACTCGCGCCGCCTGCCCCTGCAGGCTACGCCCTCGACCGCGCACTTATTCATTATTCAGCCGTTTCTCGGGATGAACTTCGGCAGCCTGTTCTCAACCCATCCCCCCATCGCGAAGCGCATCGAGCGCCTGACCGGACGGCCGGCAGAGTTCCTGCAGTAAGCACTCGGCATTCAGCCCGCGGCGTTCAGCAAGCTTACCCTATTGAGCGTGGGCCGGAAGCACCGGGCTATGAGACTGGGCCATTCACGGCGTGGCGGGTGGCGCACTTGATCGAGGAGGAATGGGTTGGAGTTGCTAGCGTCCGGTAGGACGGGCTGTGGAGGGGGACGATGCCAAGATCCAGTAGCTTAGAGGACCACGACATGGCAATTCCCTATTACCACGTGGATGCATTCACGAGTGAGCTCTTTGCAGGTAATCCGGCGGGGGTCTGCTTGCTTTCCGCTTTTCCCGCGGTTAGCATCATGCAGAAAATTGCAGCTGAGAACAGGCACAGCGAGACCGCTTTTGTTGTTCCTCGCGCGGATGGTGATTTCGACTTGCGATGGTTTACACCCGTAGTCGAGGACGACCTATGCGGGCATGCGACCTTGGCATCCGCCTATGTGCTGGCGCTGCGGAAACACAGCGTGTGGCCGGTTCGCTTTCACACCCGCAGCGGCATGTTAGCTGTCGCTAAGGACCAGGACAGCTTTGAAATCGACTTTCCCGCCATGCCTCCCCAACCCTGTGAGACGCCAGTCGGCCTCTTACCGGCCCTAGGTTTGAAAGCGGCGCTGGTAATGAAATCACGCGATTACCTCGTAGTGGTGGATCGGGCTGAGCAAGTGCGAGCGCTCTCGCCCGATATTGCTGCTCTTGCCAGACTGGACGCCGGGCGAGGAACGATTGTTACCGCTCCTGGCGAGGGTGACGTGGATTACGTGTGCCGAATGTTTCTACCGTCGGCCGGCATCGATGAGGATCCTGCAACCGGCTCGATACACTGCATACTGGCTCCATATTGGGCGGGGCAACTGGGCAAAGACACGTTTCGTGCGCAACAAGTCAGCGCCCGCGGTGGATATGCGCAGTGCGCAATCAGTGGCGATCAGGTGAAGATCTCCGGGAGGGCACGCCTGTACCTTCACGGCACGCTCGAACTCGAAAGCGTCTGCCTCCGGGGACTGAGTACCGAGTGCTCTCCATAACCTCCGTAACCGCAAACTCCTCCAGCCGCATAGTAGAATCCCAATAATGTCTCCTGAAACCGCCAGCGCCGTTTCCCATCGTGCGGCGCAGCTGGAAAATACCCTCCGCAAGGTGATCCGGGGCAAGGACGACATCCTCCGCCTCGCCGTAGTCTCCCTGATTGCTCGCGGACACCTGCTCATCGAAGGTGTCCCCGGCGTCGGCAAAACTACTCTCGGACAAGCCCTCGCGCGAGCTCTCGATTGCACTTTTCAGCGGGTACAGTTCACCAGCGACATGCTCCCCTCAGATGTAATCGGGATTTCGATTTACTCCGCCGTCGAGCAGCAATTCGAATTCAAGCGTGGCCCGGTGTTCACCAACGTGCTGCTAGCCGACGAAATCAATCGCACCACGCCTAAGACCCAGTCCGCTCTGCTCGAAGCCATGAACGAAAGCCAGGTCACCGTGGACGCGCACTCCTACCCGCTGCCACAGCCATTCCTGGTCATCGCCACGCAAAACCCGGTCGAACACCACGGAACCTATCCACTGCCTGAATCGCAACTCGACCGTTTTCTGATGCGGGTAAGGATGGGCTACCCCGACAGTAACGCCGAACGTGAGATTCTGCGTTCGGAAGCCGGCACATCGCAGTTGGAAGCTATGCAGCCAGTGCTCAGCGGTGCGGACGTGCTGGAGATGCAGCATGCGGTTACGCAAGTCCGCGTGGATGAATCGCTGGTGAGCTATGCCCTCAGCATCGTCAGAAAAACCCGCGAGTCCGAGCAGTTCTCGCTAGGAGTCTCGCCCCGCGGTTCGCAAATGCTGTATCGCGCCGCCCAGGCCATGGCATTCCTCGACGGCCGCACTTTCTGCACGCCCGAAGATATCAAGCCGCTGGTCGTGCCTGTCTTTGCCCATCGCGTGGTCGTGAACGGCCTCTATTCATCGACGCTGAAGAAATCCGAACAGGCCGAGCAGGTCATCCAGGAAATAGTCGACAGCACGCCAGTTCCGGTATAACCAGTTCCTGGCTCCCGGTTGTCTCCCCTCAACAATCCCCGCTGTCATCCTGAACGAAGTGAAGGATCTCTGCACTTTTTCGATACTCGGTTGGCATTCATCGCACTCGAGCCTGATAATAACCCCATGTCCTTTCTCCGTTATCTCATGCTTCTCTCCCTGATCGTATGGCTGGGCGGACTCATATTCTTTCCCGTAGTCGCTCATGCAGCATTTTCCACTATCCCCAACCGCCATCTGGCCGGAACGGTGGTCGGACGCTCCCTGGGCACGCTGCACTGGATGGGCATCATCTCCGGCATCGTCTTCCTGATCAGTTCGATTCTTTACAGCCGACTGACCAAGGGCACTGCCCATGTGTTCGCCGCGCGCCACGTCCTGATTTGCCTCATGCTCGCACTCACGCTGATCTCGCAATTCGGCATTATTCCGCGCATGGACACGCTGCGAGCGTCGATCGGCGAAATTGATTCCGTCCCTCCCGACAACCCAGCTCGCATGCAATTCGACGTATTGCATGTCTGGTCAACCCGAGTCGAAAGCGGAGTATTTCTGCTGGGACTGGTGGTTGTGTATTTAACTGCCGCCAGCTTCTAGCTACTAGCTTTGACACTACGACAATCAATTTTTGTAACTTATCATTTATCCTCACAAGGACAAACTAGAAGCTAGAAGCTAGCAGCTAGAAGCGCCTCTTATGAAAACTGGTATTATCGGCCTGCCTCAGGTAGGCAAGACATCTCTCTTCGGCATTCTCACCAAGGCGCGGTTGTCCGAGCAGGCTTACGCCAACCCGCGCGAGGCGCATCTCGGCGTGGCCAAAGTTCCCGATGACCGCCTCGACCGCCTGGCCGCTCTCTACAATCCCAAGAAGTTGACCCACGCTTCCGTGGAATACGTAGACGTCGGCGCCATCGGTCAGGACGCTCTGAAAGAGACGGCCTATCTCACACACTTGCGCGGTGTGGACGCGCTCGCCCATGTTCTGCGGGCGTTCGATGATCCCGCGATTCCGCACGTCGGCGGCGTCGATCCCCTTCGCGATATCAAGAATGTCGAGTTTGATCTCATGGTCAGCGACCTCGGCCAGATCGAAAAGCGCCTCGAACGTCTGGAAAAAGATTTGAAGAAGATGCGCACCCCGGATCTCGAAAAAGAATTCGATCTGCTCAAACGGGCCAATGCACACCTGGGATCGGAGCGCCCACTGCGCGAAATGGAAATGACACCCGAAGACAAGAAGCGCCTCCGCGGTTTCATGTTCCTCAGCGAAAAACCGATTCTCTACGTCCTGAACGTGAACGAAAGCACCGAACTAGGAAAGGACCTCGAAGCTGCGGCCGGCAAATATAAGCTGGCGGAAGTCGCCTCTCGTCCGAATGCGGGCGCAGCAGCCATCTGCGGGAAGGTCGAGGCCGAACTCGCCGAGATGAGCAACGCCGATGCCGCCGAATTCCTCTCCAGCTATGGCCTCACCGAAAGCGGCCTGGTTCGTCTGATCCGTACCACGTACGTTCTCCTTGGGTTGATGTCATTCTTCACCGCCGGGGAGGACGAGTGCCGTGCCTGGACCATTCCGGTGAATACTCGCGCGCAGGACGCGGCCGGCGCGATCCATTCCGATTTGCAGAAACACTTCATCCGTGCCGAAACCATCCGCTGGGATGAGTTGCTCGACGCCGGATCAGAAGCCAACGCCCGCGCCCGCGGCACTCTGCGTCTGGAAGGCAAAGACTATATCGTGCAGGACGGCGATGTGATGCACATCCGGCACAGTGGATAAGAACCGGCAACTGAGAACTGATATCATCCTCCGGCGTGCATCCGATTCTCCTAAGTCTTCTTTTAGGCCTAACCGCCGCCGCCGCCAATGTATTCGGCGGCGCGATCATCGTCCAGAAGAACTGGGATCGCTCCTACCTTAAGTATTTCGTCGCCTTGGGCGCCGGATTCATGCTGGCCACAGCCATCGTCGAAGTTTTCCCGGCCGCCCTCGAGTTGCGCGGCAAGAGCGCAGCCTTTCTGGTTCTGGTGGGCTATCTCATCGTTCATTTCTTCGAGCACACCGTAACCACCCACTTCCACTTCGGAGAGGAAACCCACAAAGACCAGTTTGTCCACACCCACAAGGGATATTCGATTCTGATCGGTCTGATCATTCATACATTTTTCGACGGCATCGCCATTGCTTCCGGGTTTCTCGTTTCCAACTGGCTGGGATGGATTATTTTTCTGGCCATCTTCCTGCATAAGATCCCCGAGGGATTCACCATCGCCTCGGTCATGCTGGCGAGCGGTCAGAGCCGCCGTGTGGCCTGGGGCGCGTCCGTATTGTTGGGTGCTGCAACTTTTGCGGGAGTGCTGACTATGGCGCTCTTTCAGCACCAGGTGAGCTTCGGTCTGCCGCTGTCGGCGGGTGTGACCATCTATGTCGCGGCCTCCGACCTCATCCCGGAAGTGAACCGCGAGCCGGGGGCAAAAATGGCTCTGGTTGTTTTTTTAGGGGTTGGCTTCCTGTTCCTGTTGGACCACTTCGTCCACGTCCACTAATCTCTACTCCACCGTGTGCTTCGCCGTGTAGCCTTCTCGCGCAATGATCATATACTTCAGATCCTTCCCCTTCTGATCTTTAATCTTGAGCGGACCCCCATCCGGCGCAACCACTTCGACTTTCAATTTCCGGTAGGTGCCGTCGAGTTTCGGATTGGTGGGATGGTAATCAATGCTGTACTGGTTGCGGATATCCCCGCCGATCTGGCGAAAAATCTCCGGAAACTCCGCCTGGAATCGCGGGAAGTAGGCGCGGCCGCCGGTCAGGCGGGCAAACGTGTTCATCTCGTTGTCGGCCTGCAGGTAATCCATCTGACCCACCGGAATACCCATTCCGTGCGGCGCGGCCCCGCCGCGCGCTTCGAAATATTCCCGCGCCTGCCATCCCACGCTGATCGGGAAAATCGTTACGTCCTTCGTAGCTTTAATCTTCTTCGTAATCTGGTCCAGGTTGAGTTTGCTGAAAGTATCCACCCCTGTTGTAACCAGAATGATGTACTTATGCCCTTCCAACCGGTCCACCCGATCCAGCGTGTCATAAAGAGCGTCGAACAGATTGGTCTCTGAAAAACCCGGAATTCGCAACTGGTTCAGCGCGCCATACGCCTCCTGCTTGTTCTGCGTGAAGTCCGCCAGAATGTAGGACCTCATGTCGTAGGAGATCACCGCCAGCCAGTCGTCCTTTTTCAATGTGCCCACGAATGAGTACGACGCCGTCAGAATGTCCCCCATAAAAAAATAATCCCCGCCCGAGAACTCGACCAGCAGCACCGCCGTGATCGGCGCTTCTGAGATGGTGAAGTTGCTGATCTTCTGCGGAGTGCCATCTTCAGAAATGCGGAAATTTTCCTGCTTTAGATTGGATATGAACTGCCCATCTTTGGTCGTAACCATGACCGGCACTTCCACCACCGGCACGTCCACCCGAATGGAATAGTCCGGCATGCCCTCGATCTTCTTAGGCTTCTCTGGCGGCGGAGGCGGGGGCGGCTCATCCTTCTTCTTAGGAATGGCGTACGGCCCAACGTCACTTTGTGGACCGCCGGCCGCCGCTGGCGGCTCGGTTTGCCCCTTGGAAGGTGCCGAGGACCCCTGATCCTGTGCCCCGGTCAACCCGGCAAAGCTCCCCAACACCAGAATCAACAATGAGATACGGAAAAACGGCCTGACCGCAATCCGGCCAAAGTCCCTGCCAAATCGCCTGGAAGCCTGCCCAAATCGGTATGAAATCATTTTGAAGCCCTCAGAAACCCCTGTGCTAGTATAGACGCAGAGCTTCGCGATTGGGATGTTTTGCTCGGCTTTCGCTAAACCCTCTCCTTCCCGGCAAATCGCGTACAAAGCGCGAAGTGTAATTCTGTGGTTAGAGAACCAGTTGGCGGTTCTCGGGGAAATTTGTGGGTGAACCTGTGCGTCGACCTGTAATGAGACGAGTAACTCTCGCCATTGTTGTTCTCAGCTTTCTGCTCGCAACCCAGGCCCAGACTCCCAAGCCGGTCGAAACCATTCCGATTGAGCAGATCCACGCCGGAATGCGCGGCCTCGCCTACACCGTCTTCCAAGGCACGAAACCCGAGTCCATGGAGGTTGAGGTACTCGGAGTCCTCAAGAATGCGAACGGTCCCAAGGGGGACGTCATCCTGGTTCGCCTCGGCGGGGCCAAGGCAGAATACACCGGCGTGGTCGCCGGCATGAGCGGCAGCCCGGTATACCTGAATGGCAAGCTGGCCGGCGCGCTCGCCTTCCGTATCGGCGAGTTCTCCAAAGAACCCATCGCCGGCGTCACCCCGATCGCTGAGATGCTCGAGATCAGCGCACTCGACCGCAACCCGGCCTCCGTGCCAGTCGAAGCAACCTCCGCCGTCCGTTCTCCGAGCAAAACTGCGAGCCCGGGCACTGCAAACCCTCCTTCGCAAGAATCCGCCAGCACTAACTTCACCAACTACCTCAAGCCCATCGAAACGCCTTTAGTCTTCAACGGATTCTCCGAGGACACGGTTCACCTCTTCGCCTCGCAATTCGCCGCCGCCGGAATCGTGCCGGTCATGGGCGCCGGCTCGGTCAGCGACGCCAGGCAGCCCGAACCCATGGAGCCAGGCTCCGCCGTCAGCGCCATCCTGGTCCGCGGCGACATGAACATTGCCGCCACTTGCACCGTCACCTACATGGACGCGCAACACCTTCTGGCCTGCGGCCACCCGCTGATGCAGTTCGGCATGGTCGATTTGCCCATGACCAAGGCCACCGTGCTCGCCACCTTGCCCTCGCCTCTCAACGCTTTCAAGATCGTGAATGCGACCGAAACCGTCGGCGCGTTCGTGCAAGACCGCCACAACGGAATTCTGGGAGAGTTCGGTAAGACACCGGAAATGATTCCGGTCACGCTCACCATCCGCAGCGAATCCGCCGACAAAGAGTTTCACTACGAAGTCCTGAACAACGCCCGTCTAAGTCCGGTAGCAATGATGGCCACAGTCTTCAACGCCCTGCATGGCGTGAACGAATACGGCGAAGAAACCACCTACCGGATGAACGGACGCATCAGCGTGGACGGATACCCGGACGTCACCATGCAAGACATGTTCGCCGCAGCCGATGGCGGACAGCCCGGCGCCATGCTGGCCGCCATCTCGCTCGGCGACCGCTTCAGCCGCATCTTCGATAATCCTTACAGCGTGGCCGCCATTCACGGCGTCCAGCTTGATTTCAACATCGTCCGCGAACGCCGCTGGGCCCGCCTCGAAAGCGCCCGCACCGACATCACGGAAGCCCGACCCGGCGACGACATTACCATCGAAGCCCTGCTCCGCCCCTATCGCGGAGAAGGCGTAGTGCAGCACATCCCCATCCATATCCCAACTTCCACCTCCAAAGGACCGCTGCGCATTCTGGTCAGCGATGGCGACACTCTCGATCATTTCCGTCGCGGCTCACCGCTTCTCGGACGCAAGCTCGATCTGGCCGCCACCATCGCGTTCCTCAACAAGGAACATGTCAACAACCGCGTCTACGTTTCTCTGCTCGAAGCCGATCCCGAGGCCATGATCGCCGACAAGGTCATGCCCACGCTCCCACTCTCCATCATGAACGTAATGGACGGCATGCGCGGCACCCAGGACATGGTTGTTTCAAGCGAGTCCTCAGTAAACGAAGCCGCCACCGCCCCGCTCGACTACGTAGTCGCTGGCGCCCAAGTCCTGACCATCAACATCAAGTAAGCCCTGATTGACAAGCCGCGCGTGATCCCCACGTAGCCCCGGACGCCCCGTCCGGACTGGCCCACGTTTACGTCCAAATTTGTTTAGTTCAGTTCGAACACAGCTCCGAAATCTGAATCACCGCCGTTCAACGTACCGTACAGGGCGCCGAATTTTCCAAGGATTACGCCGTTGGGATTTCGGCTGGGGCCGCCCTGGTTGAAGTCGTACAGCGTTCGGAAGTTCCAGGCGCCGCCAGATTTACCCGGGGGGGGTCAGTTGGAAGACCTGTCCGGCATCAAGATCGATGTCCCCAAAAATAGTGCCATAGAGAATGCCGTTACCTCCGAAGATAATGTAGGAGGGAGGATAGGCGGACGAGTTGCTAAAGTCGTGGATAACCGTCTTGTGCCACGTGCCATTCTTTTGCGGGGTCAGCTTGAAGATGTTGTTCTCACTCGAACGGCCGTGGCAACAGGCCAGCCCGTACAGCGCGCCGCTTTTGTCTGCTACCAAGGCGTAAGGGAAGGCACCGTCGGGCGCGTCCTGGAAGGTGTAGAGCACGCGTTCCGTCCAGCGTCCTCCAGAACGGGGCGGCGCGACCTCGAACACAACGCCGCATCCGTTAGGACAGTTCTGAGTGACCCGACCGCCGCTCGCAGTGCTGCCGTAAAGTATTCCGTTACTGCCAGGGACCAAAGCGCTGGAGGGATTGCCGCCATCGGTCCCGCCGCGGAACTGGTAGAGAGTTTTCTCTGTCCAGGCCCCGCCCTTCCTCATGGGTGGCACGAGCCGCACAATGGTGCCGCAACCATCGTTGTAGAGGCAACCAGGGAGACCCCAGTAGAATGATGCACTGTAGAGGGCTCCGCTTTTGTCGATGACCAGCGGAGTAAAGGGGAAGTCCCCGTCCGCCTTGTTGCTGAATGTGTAAAGCAGCCTGAGTGTGGATTTGCTTCCGCGGGGGGTCAATTGAAACACGCTTCCTCCCGGCAAACCGCCATTGGTCACACCGTACAGCCTTCCTTCGCGGTCGATCGCCAGGGTACTAGAGTTACAGCAGCCATCGTTGCCACCGGTGAATTCGTAGAGACGCGTAAAAATCCACTTCCCTCCAGATGTGGAGGGGGCCGTTTCCTTGAAGATCGTGCCACAGCCCGCTCCTCCATCACAGCTCTGCAAACCGCCATTCCACGTCGTACCAAACAAGTTCCCTTTCTGATCTGCGGTGACGGGCGCGGCAGGCCCTGCTCCGTCGCTCCCGCCGGTAAAGATGTGAAGTCCGGTAACGGTTTGCGCTGCGCAAGGAGAACCGAGCAAAAAGGTTGCGAAGAGCAACGCCATCGCAAAGCGAAAAATCTTTTCGCGGTCGGACTTGTGCGGCTCTGAGCTTGGGATCACTTCTTTAGTGATTGTCACTGGGGAACCCCCTTAATGCAATTCAACAATCCTACCGGTTGTTGGTTCGCCTGCGAAGTCTACAGGAAACCGCAGGAGTGCTACTGATGCCCAGCACCAGTTTTCCTCCCGGTTGGCGGTCGTACGGCGTCCGCTTCGGAAAGTCACGCTTACCCCCTCAGCAACCAAAAAAACTGTGTAGAAATTCATCAGCAGCACCGCGGCCAGACCATCTCGCACTATTAACATCGTCGAGAAGCTTGGCGGCGGCAGCATGGGCGTGGTTTATAAGGCGGAGGACACCGAACTGGGCCGCTGAACTGGTGGGTAAAGTGGAACTGCCGCAATAGTGTCTCGGTAGCAGCACCGTTTCCCGCAGACCCCAGGGAAGCGCTATTTGAACCAGTGGTAACCCACGTTCAGTTGCACCCCATTGAACTCAGGATTCCGCACTCCCAGGTTGGCATTCGAGATGTGCCACCACGCGAACCCCAAATCCAGCGATTGCCGGCTTCGCGTGAACAAGTGAATTCCGCCGCCACCTCTCGCCATGAAATTAAAGCTGGACGTGTTGCCCGGGGGCAGATTGCCGGGCGTGGACACCCCTCCACCCCCCAGCTCGATGTACGGCGCCACGCGCCCTGTATGGAGACTGGAGTTCCAGCGCAGAATCACGGGATCAAAACCAAACCCATGGGTCCTTTGGTTTCCGTAAGTGATAAATAGAGGGATCGCATCCATTCCATATTCCAGACGGCCACGTCGCCAGCCTTTGCCGACTTCTCCCGTGATCCTGCGGCCCACGAAGAAACCCGCTGTCCAGATTTGCGATTCTGCAAAAGAATTGGTGTTCTCTTCCCCGGTAGCGCCGGAAGTTGAGATCCCGATGTCCCAGTTCGCCGCCAGTGCCGGCGGCAACGCGCGCGCCTGTGCGATCGCGCAGGCGCTCGTCAGAAGCAGAATCAGTCCGGCTTTCACCGCCGCACCACGCCAATTCGAAAAATTGAATGAATGTCTCAAGTCAAAAGGCTTATCGCCTGAAGTCCTCGCAACCGCATAAGTGTACGGGCTTCAGATGATGTAACCGCCCCGTCGGTTTCTAACCTTCTGGAGAACAAAATCAACCCAAACCCGGGCCGTCATCCTGAGGGCGCGCTGGCAGCCGAAGAGCCTGCCCCGAGCGAAGCCGAGGGGATCTCGCGCGTAGCATTTCGAACTAACCCCCGCCCGAACCTCCTCCGGTTCCTCCTCGCCGTGACTGGCACACGCCAGTTCCTTTTGCTTGACTTGACATTCCAATCCGGCTAAAATGTAAACACAATACATTAGCTGTTTGATAACAGCGGTTGGTTCCGGCTCTTTGACAATCTGACCTCGTAAACCCGGTGTACTCGCGCGGGCCAGCGTCGCGCGTAGTGCCGTTCGCGAAGTGCCTATCTCCAGGACGTGGCACGTGCTTTCATACACTTACGAAGAATCGAATCCTGAGCCAATGGATATCCCCTTCCGTAAGTCCTTTAAAAGGGATATTTTACGTGGGTATCTCCAAAACTCTTCCTTTGTTTTCATAGATCTAGCCGGAAAACGCAAAATTTTGGGTATATACCCGATATGGCAGAGTAAACACTTTCTCGACATATTTTACTACTAAGTAAACAATGCGTTCCGAACCTTTCCGGCGCCCGCGCCTTCCCCCTCATGATGATATCGAATATGGGCCGTGGTAATCTGAATTCTCCTCCGAAAACTTTGCATTGAGGTATTCGACTTGATCCGTCTGCGTTGGCTGCTTGTTGTCTGTCCGGTTCTTCTTCTGCTTTCTTTCGTTTTTGCCGAAGGCACTCGTACCTGGGAACAGTCGAAGTTCGAAGAGTTGATCAAGGGCACGACCAAAGGCGTGGCCGTACGCAGCGTTGGCGGCCTGGAACTGGCTC
>Ga0207060_10130_pt1 | contig 26495 bp, 24 predicted proteins | sample Alteio_BWMinCont_30_FD_153270 | JGI IMG/M metagenome (GOLD analysis project Ga0207060, IMG submission 153270) | Enriched cells from forest soil in Barre Woods Harvard Forest LTER site, Petersham, Massachusetts, United States -... | ecosystem: Environmental > Terrestrial > Soil > Temperate forest >...
GATTTCACATCCATTTTGTGCATGCGCGTGGGCAAGGGCCAGCCCCGCTGCCGCTCATCATTACTCACGGGTGGCCTGGAAGCTTTATCGAAATGGTGAAGCTCATTCCGCTGCTGACAGACCCCGCAGCGCATGGAGGCAGCGCAGAGGACGCATTCGATGTTGTCGTGCCGTCATTGCCCGGCTACGGCTTCTCCGACCGTCCGCGCGAGCGGGGGATGGACCCGAAGAAAATTGCCGCGCTCTGGGCCCGACTCATGCAGGGGCTTGGCTACAAACGCTTCGGCGCGCAGGGCGGCGATTGGGGCTCAGTAATTTCGATCATGCTTGGACTCGACCATGCTGATCGCATGATTGGGATTCATCTCAACTACATCGCTGGACGCTTTCTTCTGGGAGGCACACTGAACCAGGTGCCCGAGGACGCGATGGCAAGAGTCTATCTCGAACAACTCCGCGCCTGGTGGGATGCCGAGGGCGGCTATAGCCACGAACAGGGGACCAAGCCACAAACGCTAAGTTATGGGCTGAATGATTCTCCCGTAGGACTTGCATCTTGGATCATTGAAAAGTTCCGTACATGGAGTGATTGTGGAGGCGATGTCGAGAGCGTTTTTTCACGCGACGAGTTGTTGACCAACGTGATGATCTATTGGATGACGGAGACGATTCACTCGTCAACACGGTTGTATTATGAATCGCGTCAAGGTCCGCTCAGCCTTTCCTCTAACAACCGCGTCAAGTCCCCGGTAGCAGTTGCGCTGTTTCCTAAGGAAATTCCGCTACCGCCACGCTCGCTTGTTGAGCGCGGTTTAAACATCGCGCGCTGGACGGAGATGCCAAAGGGTGGCCACTTTGCTGCAATGGAGCAGCCGGAACTGCTGGCGAAGGACCTGCGAGAGTTCTTCCGCCCTTTGCGATGAGGCTTGACCTCTACATGAGACAATGCCGCTGTGGCCGCTGCTCTGGAATTTCACAGCACAACGAAACACTTCGGCGCACAAGCAGCCCTCAACGATCTCTCTTTGACACTGGAGCGAGGCGAGATTCTCGGCTTCCTTGGCCCCAACGGAGCAGGCAAGACCACAGCCATCCATCTCGCCCTGGGATTTATCAAGCCAACCGCAGGCGGCGGTACGATCCTCGGCAAGCCCTTCGGAGATACCGCCACACGTTCCAGAATGGGCTTCCTGCCGGACGCTCCCAGTTTTTTCGCAGGTTCAGCAACCGACGCGGTGAAGCTGGCAGGCCAATTGAACGATGTTGCTAGCCCGCGATTGCGCGAGCGAAGCAAGTCGCTGCTTGCAGATCTGAATCTTTCATCGGCAGGGAAAGATGCACGCCGTTTCTCGCGCGGTATGCAGCAACGTTTGGGAATGGCCCAGGCCTTGGTTAACGACCCCGAAGTCCTCATACTCGACGAGCCCACCTCAGCCCTCGACCCTCCCGGCGTTCTCGAAATCCGAGAGCTTCTGCGTACTGCCCGCGATGAAGGCAAAAGCATCTTCTTCAGCTCGCACCAGCTATCGGAAGTGGAACAGGTTTGCGACCGCATCGCATTCCTCGATCGGGGAAAATTGCTGCGACACGGACCGCTTGCTTCATTCCTCGAAGAAAGTGGCCGCGTCGAAATCATGATTCAGGGATTGTCCGCCGAAGTAGAAGCGCTGCAGAGATACAAGGAGTACCAAGGCGAAACTTCAGAAAACGGCCTGCATTTCATCGTACCCATACGCCTGCAGCGCGAACTGATCGAGCACGCATGGTCCGCCGGAGGTTCGCTCAAAAGCGTCACCCCGCTACGGCGCACGCTCGAAGATCTCTTCATCGCATGGACGGGAAGGGAAGGATGATCAAGCCCTGGCTCATCGCAAAGCATCTGCTCTGGCAGAATCGCTGGCTCTTCCTAATGCTCATGCTCTGGCCCTACGTCATGGCTGCGATTCTCTGCTTCGGTGGACAGCCCGATCCAGACGACGTGCTCTGGATGCTGCATCAGGAATGTTTCGCCGGACTCGCACTGGTCGCGGTCACTGGCAGCACTCTACTCGGCAACGAACAGCGGTCACGCCGCATCATTACGGTGCTGGCGCGAGCCGTAAGCCGTCCACGATATCTGTTGTCTCTGCTCATCACGGCATGGCTGCCACTGGTGCTCTATGTCAGCGGATTTGTCCTCAGCGGCATCGTCATGGCAAGCCTGTTGCACAGGTCGTATCATGGAATTCTCCTGATGGCTGTCGCACAGCTTGTACTGGGCGTCTGGGCCGGGGCCATCAGCATTTTCTGGTCGATCCTGCTTCCGCAGATCGTCGCGTCCATCGTTTCAGTGGGATGTATAGGCGTTGCCGTCTACGTGGGGGAACTGGCATGGATCGGGCCGGGAAGACTTCTCCTCGCCTTGTTTCAAACGTCCATCTCGGGGAAAAGTGCGCCGGGAACCACCGGGACCGATGCAGCCCTCACCATCCTTGCTGGAGCGGTATGGTTCACAGCCGCCTCATGGCTCTTCACCCGCCGCGACCTGAATCTTGTCATCGATTAGAAGTTAAGCCTAAGAAAAGTCCCATCTTGCCTTTGTCAAGGGCAGTTTAGCCAAAATTTTCTAACTCTCTCATTCCAAAGGGTAAAAACCTCCGCAAGTTTGGCATACAATTTTCCTCAATTCGGAACAATAGAAATAGGAGAAAAGCCCGCCGGAAATCGGCGGGCTTTTCATTGTAAACAAAGACTTTACGGGCAAGCCGCGCAGATTCAATATTTTGCAGCGATTTCAATAAAGAACGAATGTTCTCAAAGACTTAGCTACCCTCCCACCTTGGAATAGCGGTCAAGGAAGGACCAAAGGGCTACGCTGAACTACTTCGTCGCAGTATTCATCCCGGCTGGATACAGAGTAGCCGCCCCAGCTTTAGCTACCGCCAACACCTGCCCAGGAACGATGCCAAGAATTAGCGTAACCGCAACCGTGATCAGGAGCGCGAAAAGCAGGGGCACGGTGGTGCGAGGAATGCCATCCAACAAATCACTGTGAACAGGCTTTGAATACGCAGACACCAGCAGCCGCAGATAGTAGTAGCAAGCGATGCCGCTGTTCACCAGACCAACGATCGTCAGCCAGACCAGCCCCGAATGCAACGCCGAAGCAAACACATAAAACTTACCAAAGAAGCCGCCGGTGAACGGAATCCCGATGAGCGAGATCAGGAAGAACGCAAGCGCTCCGCCCAGCAGCGGCGAGCGATAGGCAAGCCCACGATAATCCTGAATCAGGGTCAGTCGGTCGTTCATGCCACCGGCATGGCTGAACACCGCGAAGATGCCGACATTCATCGCCGCATAGCTCACGGTATAAAAACTGGCTGCTGCAATTCCATCCTGCGAAAGCGCAGTGAACGCAACTAGTGAATAGCCCGCGTGCGCAATCGATGAATACGCCAGCATCCGCTTCACATTCTGCTGTCGCAGTGCGCCCAGGTTGCCGATCGTCATCGAGAGCGCCGCCATGCACCAGATCAGCGGCTGCCAGTGGTTGTGCAAAGCAGGGAAGGCGACGTACAGAATGCGCAGCAGCACAGCAAACGCAGCCGCCTTGGGAGCCGTGGACATCAGTCCCACAACAGGAGACGGCGAGCCTTCGTATACATCCGGCGTCCACACCTGAAAGGGCGCGGCCGAAACCTTGAAACCAATGCCGATCAGAACCATCGCTACGCCGATCGTAGCCAGAACCGGTGTTTGGCTTGAAGTAAGGAGTGCGGCGACATTCGAAATGACCGTCGTGCCCGTTGCTCCAAAGATCAGCGCAATGCCATAGAGGAAGAAAGCCGTTGCAAACGAACCCAGCAGAAAATACTTGATGGCCGCTTCAGGCCCCTTGGCGCTCTTCCGCCGGAAACCGGCCATGATGTAAGTCGAGATCGACGAAATCTCAAGGCCAATAAAGACCAGCAGCAATTCATCAGCGCAGGTCATCAGCATCATGCCCACAGCGCCGAAGCAGATCAACGCAAAGAGTTCGCCCAGGCCTTCCGCATCGGGACTCGCCGCATCGAGCGTGACCAGCAGTGTAGCCAGCACAATCCCGGCAATCGCTACATGAAAGAAGACACTGAAAGCATCAGTTTGTACGGTTCCGAAGAACGCCGTTCCCGCAGGCAAGCCCAACTGCCAATGACTCGCCGCAAGTGCGGCCAGCGTGCCGAGAACAGCGAGCCAGCCAAGCGGTCTCCGGCTGGCGTTCTTCGCCAGCAGCGGCTCTGCCAGCATGATGATCACGCCGGTGATCGTGAGAATCACCTCGGGGAGAATCCGATAAAGCTGCGGTACGTCTGTCATCGCTTCTCCGCCACGTTCGTCATAAGAGTTACCGTTGCATGCGCGACATTGTCGGCCAGCCCGCTCACGGCGCCACCGATCGCTTTAATCCAGTAAGGAGAAGCCACACCCAGCAGCAGCATAAGAACTACGGCTGGAACCAGCGCAAGGCCTTCACGCCCCACCACATCAGGCACAGCCTTGTTCGCAATCATCTGCGATTGCTTTCCGTAGAAAAGCTTCTGAATCATAGTGAGCATGTAGGCAGCGCTCAGAATCACGCCGACTGTAGCCGCCGCTCCCCAGTAGGGATGCACGCCGAAGCTCGAACTCAGGATCAGGAACTCGCCGACAAAGCCGTTCAGTATCGGCAGCCCAACCAGCGAAAGCGTCGTGATGACGTAAAGGGTGGCCATATTGGGCAGTTTCGCGGCGAGCCCACCATAGAGCGCCATGTCATACGTGCCATAACGCTCGTAAAGAATGCCGAAAAGAACCAGCATCGCCGCGCCAGACAGCTCATGGTTCAGAATCTGGTAAACCGCGCCGTTCAATCCAACAACCGTAAAGCAGAAAATACCGAGAGTGCAGAAGCTTAGATGTCCGACGGTTGAAAAGGCGATGAACCGCTTCAAATCCTGCTGGACCAAAGCGATTAAAGCCCCATAAAGAATGCCAATCACGGCGAGGGCAATCATCAGCGGCGCAATCTGCCGTGATTGCACAGGGAAGAGCCCAAGATTAAAGCGAATGATCGAGTAAAGTCCGAGTTTGCCCGCGACCACCATCGCCATCGCCGTTGGCGCTTCCGAGAAGACATCACTCAACCAGCCATGCAGCGGGAAGACCGGAACCTTGGCCGCGAAGGCAACGAGGAACGCCAGCGAAACCCACCACAAAGCCTGTGGAGCAAAGATCGAACTATTCTGCGAGAGATATTGTTGTGTCTCGACAAAATCAAATGTGCCGGTTTTCGCATACAGCCAAAGCAGACCAACCAGCAACAGCGCCGAAGGAATGAAGGTAAACAGGAAAAACTTGATTGCCGCCTGCGGCCCGCGATTGCGCCCGAACATCGCAATCAGAATCGCCATCGGCACCAGCGATAACTCCCAGAATCCGTAATAGAGGAACATGTCGAGCGAGACGAAGACGCCCAGCATCGCCGTTTGCTGAATCAGGAAGAGAAAGTAAAACTCCTTGGTGCGAGTCTCAATCGCCTTCCACGAAGCAAGGGCCGCCAACGGCCCAAGGAATCCGACGAGCACCACCAGCCACATCGAAATGCCATCGACGCCAAGGTGGTAGCCGATCCTCGGGCTCGCAATCCAGGGATGGTTCTCTTCAAACTGGAAAGCCGTCTGCCCATACTGAAAATGCGCCGGCAGATGCAATGTGAGTGCAAACGTTGCCAGCGTCACCAGCAGCGTGAACCACTGGATCAGCTTGCCCGTCCGCGGCAGCAGCGCAACTACGATCGCGCCCACCGTGGGCACAAACGTAATCATCGACAAAATGGAATCGTTCAGCACGAATACATTCCTTGCTTCAATCCTTTGCTAAGGCACCCGTCAAAACGAGAGGTGCGCTCCAAAACCAAAATACGTCAGCAACAGCAGAGCCGCGGCGCCAAGCGCCAGCCATCCCGCGTATGAGCGAATGTTGCCCGACTGAATACGCTGCACAACCGAGCCGATCCCCTGCGTCGTGTACCCCAGCGCCAGGCCGCCACCGGTAATCACGCCGGTATCAAACAAGCCCTTCAGCACATAGCGCGAAACTAAAAGAACTGGAGTCACAATGACAGCCCCATACAGTTCGTCGATCCAGTATTTATTGAGCAGCAGCGAATGCAATCCGCGAACTTTCGCGGCAAGCTGCGCACGCAGTTCCGGCTTCGCGAAGTAAAGCAGATGCGCAATAAACCATCCAATCGCCCCTGTAACCACCGAAACAATCGCCAGCAGTAATTCGAGCGATTTACCGCCCTCCGCAGCCTCAGGCGCAACCTGCAGTACAGGCGATAGGAAATGATCAATCTCCGCATGTCCGCCAAGCGCTTCAGGAACGCCAACCCATCCACCAATCACCGAAAGAATCGCAAGAATAACCAGCGGCCCCAGCATGATCCAGGGACTCTCATGCACTCCGTGGCTGTGGCCGTGCCCATGATCATCATGCGCTGCTTCCTGTGCGCGGCTCTCGCCAAAGAATGTGAGATACCACAACCGGAACATATAGAACGCTGTTAGCCCAGCCGTAAACAACCCAACGAACCAGACAAGCTTGCCAATAGGATTTGGCGACACAAAAGCCTGATAGAGAATCTCGTCCTTGCTGAAGAAGCCGGCAAACGGTGGAATCCCGCAGATAGCAAAGACCGCCATCGTCATCGTCCAGAAGGTGATGGGAATTTTCTTCCGCAATCCGCCCATCACGCGCATATCCTGCTCACCGCTCAGTGCATGAATCACCGAACCCGCAGAAAGGAACAGGAGTGCCTTGAAGAAGGCATGCGTCAGCAGATGGAAGATGCCCGATGAATAAGCACCCACGCCACAAGCCAGGAACATATATCCCAGCTGCGAAACGGTCGAATAAGCCAACACGCGCTTGATATCGGTCTGAACCAGACCGATTGTCGCGGCAAAGAGCGCAGTAGCTGCGCCGATGATCGCCACCGTGCTCAGCGCGAATGGCGACCGATCAAAGATCAGGTGCGCCCGCGCCACCATGTAGACGCCAGCGGTAACCATCGTCGCCGCGTGAATCAGCGCCGAAACGGGCGTGGGGCCTTCCATCGCATCCGGCAGCCAGACGTACAGCGGTATCTGCGCCGACTTACCCGTTGCACCCAGCACCAGGAACAACGCAATCGCGGTCAGGAAACCGCCCTGCCACTCCGGATGCTGTGAAATCTGTCCGAACACTTCGCTAAAGCTCAGAGTGCCAAAGTGTGCGATGAGCAGAAACATCGCGAGCAGAAAGCCGAAGTCGCCGATACGATTGACGACGAACGCCTTCTTTCCGGCATTCGCCGCCGAGTCCTTCGTAAAGTAGAAGCCAATCAGCAGGTACGATGCGAGACCGACCCCCTCCCAGCCGACAAACATCAGCAGGAAGTTCTCCGCGAGCACCAGAGTCAGCATGAAGAACATGAATAGGTTGAGATAGGCAAAGAATCGCCAGTAACCTTCTTCATGCGCCATGTAACCGGCAGAATAAAGGTGAATCAGAAATCCGACGCCCGTCACCACCAGCAACATGATGAGCGTCAGCTGATCGAGGGCAAAAGCAAAGTCTGCATGGAAGCTGCCTGCTGTGATCCACGTCCCGACATTCTCCGTATAGGGCAGTGTCAGAGAGCTGAAGTGCAACGCAATATTCAGTACATGGAGAAAGGGAATCAGCGTGGCCACCCAGGCCACTGTTGTCACCAGCGCTTTGGGAAAGCGTCGGCCAAGGAGACCGTTCACCAGGAATCCGGCGAAGGGAACAATCGGAATCAGCCAGAGATGAAGGGAACTGGTCATAGTTTCATCAAATCCACTTGGTCCACATTCAGCGTGGCACGCGTGCGAAAGAGAGCGATGATGATTGCAAGGCCGACCGCGGCTTCGGCCGCCGCTACAACCATCACAAAGAAAACAAAGATTTGCCCACTGACCTGATGCCAGTGATGCGCAAACGCAACGAAGGTCAGGTTCACTGCATTCAGCATCAGCTCAATCGACATGAACACGGTAATGATGTTGCGCTTAATCAGAAACGCCGCGACACCAATCGAAAAAAGAATGGCGCTCAGCACAAGATAGTAAGCAATTGGGACCATTCTGCTCAGTGCTCCTTTCGCGCCAGCGCGACCGCTCCAAGGATAGCAACCAGAATCAGCACAGACGTTACTTCAAACGGCAGCAGCAGGTCGCGGAATAAGACGCTGCTCAGATCGTGCGTTGTCACCAGGTAGCCGCCAATCCTGGCCGATCCGAGATGATCGCGCTGCTTCAGGAAGATGTAAACCAGAATGCCGAGCAGCGCTGCCGCTCCAGGAAAGCCAACGACGTATGCGGCCTTGCTGCCATGTGTGCGCTGTTCTTCGCCTGCATTCAAAAGCATGATGACAAAGGTAAAGAGCACCATAATAGCGCCGGAGTAAACGATCACCTGCGCCGCGGCGAGGAACTCCGCCCCCAGCAGGAGATACAGCACGGCGAGTGAAGTCATCACCACAATCAGCGATAGTGCGCTGTTAATAGGGTGGTGCTGCAACAGGAGATTCAATGCTCCCGCAACACACAACCCGCCGAAGATGAAAAACAGAACTAAATGCATGCTCTTAAGCGAAAGTAACCGTGAAGAAAGAAAATTGTAATTCAGCGTTAACGTTATGCCGCGCGAAAAGCCAGCCACAGGCTCGTCGCAATAATATTTGCAATCGCCAGAGGTAACAAAAACCTCCAGCCGAAACCCATCAGTTGGTCATAGCGGAAGCGCGGCAGCGTGCCGCGCACCCACACATAAAGACACAGGAAGAAAAAGACCTTCACCACAAACCAGAAGACCGGCAGCAGCGCCTGCACCACAGGCCCTCCCCATTCCGGCAGCAGGTCGCCGAACGGACTCGACCATCCGCCGAAAAAGAGCAGAGTTGCCACGCAGCTGACGGTGATCATATTGGCATACTCCGCCATAAAGAACATGGCGAATTTCATTGAACTGTATTCGGTGTGGTATCCGGCAGTCAGCTCGCTTTCCGCTTCCGGCAAATCGAACGGTGCGCGGTTAGTCTCAGCGTAAGCCGCCATCAGATAGACAAAAAAAGCCACGAACTGCAATCCGCCAAACACATTCCACGATAGCAATCCGTGCGTCGCCTGAATGTTTACAATGTCCCGCAGCCGCAGCGATCCCGTGCGCAGCACAACACCTACCAGCGACAGCCCCAGCGCGAGTTCATAGCTGATCAGCTGCGAACTCGCGCGCAACGCGCCCAGCAGGGAGTACTTGTTATTCGACGACCATCCCGAAAGCGCAATCCCGTACACACCAATCCCCGTAATGCCGAGAATGACCAGCAATCCGATATTCACATCGGCAATCTGAAACAGGTCGACGCCCTTCACATAGATTTGCTTGCCGAAAGGTATCACCGAGATCGAGATCAGCGCGCAGCTCAACGCAATCACCGGCGCCAGAATATATATAGGCCGATACACGCTTGTCGGCAGCAGGTCTTCCTTCAGAAAAAGCTTCAAACCATCGCACATGGGCTGCCACAGTCCGAACGGCCCCACGCGGCTGGGTCCCCAGCGGTTCTGGATGCGCCCTACGAGCTTGCGCTCCAGCAACACTGTATAGGCCACCGCCATGAGCAGAAGCACCGTAACCACGGCGACTTTCAGCACGGTCAACAGCAAAAAGATCCAAATGCTAACTTCCATCGGGCCTTCCAGAGAATCTTGCTAGTCCGCCGCTGTTTCCGCGGGTTTGGGTGTTGTGTGCGAGTCGACGACAGCCTTCATCATATCGCTGTAACGGCCAAGCGTTCCTGAGGTAAACAGCGAATCCTCTGCGGGCAGAACCAGATCGCGGCGCGCAGATGCAGGCTGAATCTGCACCAGGTCAATCTTCTCCGCCTGCTCTGTCCCTGTCAGCAGTTCCAGGCGCGAAACGTTATACGCGGGAACCAGCCGTTGAATCTCATCGAGCGTGGCAAACGGATCGAACGGGCTGAGTTTAGGCTCCAGACGATTCGCCGCAAGCCATACCGCATGCCGATCGGCTTCACCCGACTCGGGCCCGCGCGACTGTCCCATGTCAGCATGAACACCGCGCCCAAACGGAACCAGTTTCTTCGGATCAGCGCCCATCCGGTCCGCCAGTCGCACAATCAGCTCAAAGTCGGAGCGCACGCCAGCCTTATCGGCAGCCTTCTTCACCAGCTGAATGTCGCCGTAAGTGTTGGTGACCGTGCCTGACTTCTCGTAGAGATTGGCAGCAGGGAAGACAACGTCCGCCTGTGCCGCAGTTTCTGTTAGAAACATATCCTGCACGACAACAAATGTATTCTTGAGCGCCCCGGGATCAACGCCATACCGCGATACCGGATTCGATCCGACAACATACAGCCCTGCCAGATCGCCGCGCTGCGCAGCATCGAACATCTGCAGCAGATCAAGCCCGGCAGCCTGCGGCATAGCCGCGCCGTATTCGTCGGTAAAGTGTGCCGAATCGCTGATCGGAACATACCCCGGCAACAGATCAGGCAGCAGTCCCATGTCCGCAGCACCGCGCGAGTTGGCGTAATCGCCAAGCGCCGCAAACTTCGTGTTCGGAAGCGAAAGGCCGAAGTCCACCAGAGCCTGAATATCGCGCCCACGAAACTCCGAACCAAAGACGATCAGCAGCGACTCTTCCTTGCGTATTGCATCACGGAACGTCGATGTGCCGTCACTGGCGGCAATCGCACTATCGTTGCCTGCGAGGTACTGTATCAGCGAAGCATATCCATCCTGCGGAATCTCGAGGAATGCCTTCGCCTGCCGCCGCAGCTTGATCTCTGCATGATTGGCTATGTAAACACGCGCACGGTGCAGCCGCACATTGGAACGCAGGTTCCACGCCAGTGCCGGATGCTGCTCCGTCGGATCGTTGCCCAGCAACAGAATCGCCGGAGCGCTATAAGTATCGCGTAGGGAAGCGGTGTGTCCCGCTTTGCCGGCAAGTGCAGCAGCAAACGACACATAGTCCGCGGTGCGGTGATGATCGATGTTGTTCGTGCCAAGAACTGTCCGGGCAAACTTCTGCAGCAGATACGCCTCTTCGTTTGTCGTCCGGTTTGAGCCGATTACGCCAATCGACTGGCCCCCCTTCGCCTCACGAATCTCGCGCAGCTTCTTCGCGGCGAAGTCAAGCGCATGGTCCCAACTCACTTCGGCAAGCTTGCCATCGGCCTGGCGAACAAGCGGCTTTGTCAGACGGTCTGTCCGATTCGCAAAGTCGAATGCGTAACGGCCCTTGTTACATAAGAAATCGCCGTTGATGCCGCTCTTGTCGCGGTTATCGCCGCGGACAATCTCCGTGCCGTCGTTCACGCGCCGCACGCCGAGCGTCGTTTTGCAGCCGTCGCCGCAGTGCGTGCAGATCGTGGCAACGTGGTTCATCTCCCATGGCCGCGTCTTGTAGCGATACGTTCCCGAAGTCAGCGCGCCGACCGGGCAAAGATCGATGCACATCCCGCATTCTTCGCAGTTCAGGTGGTCCTGGCCATTTGGCGCAATCACAGCACCCACACCACGGTTCTGAATTCCGAGTGCCCACACATCCATGCCTTCGCCGCAGACGCGCACGCAGCGATAGCAAAGAATGCAACGCGGACGATCAAAATAAACAACAGGCGACCACTGCTGCTCTTCGCGGTGCTGCTTGATCTCGACATACTTCGATTCAGCCGCGCCGTACTTGAAAGTCATGTCCTGCAGTTCGCACTCGCCGCCTGCATCGCAAACCGGGCAGTCCAGTGGATGGTTCCCCAGCAACAGCTCGATCGTAGCCTTGCGCGCCTGCTTGATCTCGTCCGTTTCGGTGGCAACAACCATGCCTTCGGTCACAGGAGTCGTGCACGCCGTCTGCAGCTTCGGCATTTTCTCAATGCGCACCACGCACATGCGGCAAGCCGCTTGCAGCGAAAGGTTGGGATAGTAGCAGAACGCCGGAATCTCAATGCCCGCGTTCTTACAGGCATCAATCAGCAGCGTCCCCGCGGGCGCGGTCAGCTTCTTGCCATCGACTGTGAACGTTACGTCAGCCATGAATTACCTAATCCTCTAAACCAGCGCCGGCTCTTCGGCGTGTGCATACGGGCAAGGCTTGCCGTTCAAATGATCCTCAAACTCATGCCGAAACTTCTTGATAAATGCAATTGTCGGCATGGCCGCAGCATCGCCCAGCGGGCAGAAGGTGCGCCCCATCATATTCTCGGCAAGGTACCGGATATTATCGAGGTCTTTATCCACACCACCGCCTGCATGCACGCGCCCAATCGTCTTCTTCAACCAGTCTGTGCCTTCGCGGCAGGGAATACACCAGCCGCAGCTTTCATGTTGATAAAACGCAATCGTCCGCAGCGCAAACTTAACCATACACGTCTGGTCATCAATCACGACGATGCCGGCGGAACCAAGCATGCTCCCCGCCTTGCCGAGTTGATCAAAATCCATCCCGACGTCAATCTCGTTTGGCAGAAGAACTGGAGTAGACGACCCGCCCGGAACCACGGCTTTTAGACCGCGTCCGCCGCGAACACCGCCGCCCACTTCGTAGATTGCCTTCTTCAGGTTGTAGCCCATCGGCAGTTCGTACACGCCAGGTTTCTCAACATGTCCGCTGATCCCAAACAAGCGCGTCCCGCCGTTGCGCTCCGATCCAACGTTCGCATACGCCTCGCCGCCCATGAGCAGAATGTGCGGCACGCTGGCAATCGTCTCAGCATTATTGATGACCGTGGGGCCGCCATACAAACCGACCACAGCAGGAAAGGGTGGCTTGATGCGCGGAACGCCGCGCTTGCCCTCAAGCGACTCCATCAGCGCCGACTCTTCACCGACTTCATACGCGCCAGCGCCCGTCTGTGTCACGATGTCAAAATCAATTCCCGAACCAAAAATGTTTTTGCCGAGAAAGCCTTTGGCGTATGCATCGGCAACAGCCTTCTCCATAATCTTCAACAGATAACGATATTCGCCGCGCAGATAAATGAAGCCCAGCTTCGATCCGATCGCCAGACCAGCGATCATTGTGCCTTCGATCACCGCATGCGGATCATGCAGAAAGATGACATGGTCCTTGCACGTTGCCGGCTCACTCTCGTCGCCGTTCACGAGCACATACTTAGGCCTGTCTGACTGCTTCGGCACAAACGACCACTTCAATCCAGTGGGGAAGCCAGCACCGCCGCGCCCGCGCAGGCCGGACACTTTCATCTCATTGATGATCCAGTCGACGCCCTTTGCGATCGCGATTTGCACGGCTTTGTAACCGTCGAGCTCGACATATTTGTCAATATCGGTTGCGCCCTGTCCAAAGCGGCGCGAGATGATTTTTACCTCATCGGGATGGGAGACGAGTCTCGGCATCGTTACACGGTCTCCTTTCCACGGCCCGCTTTGTAATCATTTAGAATCTGGTCCATCTTCTCCGGCGTCAGCTCGTCATAAAAGTCGTAATTGATCTGCACCGCCGGAGCCCAGCAGCACGCCCCGATGCACTCGACCTCTTCCAGCGAAAACAGCCCGTCAACGGTTGTCTCTTTGTGCCCAATGCCGAGCCGCTTCTTGCAATGTTCCAGGATGCCGTACCCATCGCGCAGCATGCAGGAGATGTTTGTGCAGACCTGCACGTTGTACTTGCCTGCGGGCTTCGTCCGCAGCATAGAGTAGTAACTGAGCACGTTCCGTACATCGAGTTCCGTGATCCCGATACGCTGTGCGATCTCGGCAATCACCGCATCCGAAATATAGCCAACCTCATCCTGCGCATAAAGCAGCATGGGCACCAGCGCCGAGCGCTTCATTGGATACAGCGTCACCAGGCGGTCAAAGCGCGCCGCGGTTGCCGGTGAAAAAATCGTGGTTTGAGGTGTGCTCATTCTTCAATCCCCGTTCCAGCAAATCCTGTCAAACTAGTCCTCGTCAAAAACCTTCGCGGTAAATGCTTCCGCCGCAATCTCCATCTCGACTGCGCCCCGGCGGTCACTGAACGTCACCAGGCTGTCTGCCCCGATGCGAAATTCTCCACCCTTGAGTCGCCGCTCAGGACCAACCTCATCGTCGTACATCGCCCACTCGCCAGTGCCGATCTGCGCGTCAAATTCAATGACGAGAATCTTTTTCTCTTCGCGGACCGTGAGACGGCTTTCTTCGCCATCATCGACAAAAGCGCGACCTTCAATTCTGCCCAGATCATGCGCCGCCACATACGAGCGCACCAGAGAAACAAACGATATCCAGAGCTCGATAAAAACCCGTTGGTCGCCGACAGCCGTACTCACCTGTCGATCTCCCCAAGAACAATATCGATCGAACCGATCACCGCAACCACATCCGCAATCAGCCGCCCTTCGCACATTGTTTGCAGCGCCTGCAGCGTTGCAAACGAAGGGTTCCGCATATGCACGCGGTATGGTTTTGCCGTCCCATCGCTTACGGCAAAGTAGCCCATTTCGCCGCGCGGTGATTCTACCGCCTGATACACCTGTCCTGCAGGAACGGTGAAGCCCTCGGTGACAATCTTGAAGTGGTAGATGAGCGACTCCATCTGGGTCTTCATCTTCTCGCGGTCCGGCAGGACGACATGCGGCGCATCGGCCGTGATGCGGCCTTCCGGCATTCCAGCCAGAGCTTGCTCGACGATCTTCACCGACTCGCGCATCTCCTGAATGCGAACCACATACCGCGCCCACACGTCGCAATCGTTGGACACGGGCACCTGAAACTGAAACTTCTCGTAGCTCGAATACGGCATGTCGCGCCGCAGATCCCAGTCCACGCCCGATGCGCGTAGCGGTGGTCCCGTCACGCCAAGCGCGATCGCATCTTCCGCGCTCAGGTGTCCAACGCCCTTCAGTCGATTAAAGAAAATCGGATTGCCCGTCAGCAGATTCTCGTATTCATCGATCTTCTCCGGCATCCGCTTGATGAAGGCCCTCACGCGATCGAAGAAGTCGAGCGGGGGTTCCAGCGCGAGTCCGCCGACGCGGAAGTACGAGGTCATCATGCGCTGTCCAGCAACATGCTCAAAGAGGCGCAGGATATCTTCGCGCTCGCGGAAGCAATAAAGAAAGACCGTCAGCGCGCCAATATCCATGGCATGCGTGCCCAGCCATACAAGGTGCGAATTCAACCGCGTCAGCTCATTCAGAAGCACCCGAATCCACTGCGCGCGGTCTGGAATCTCCAACTGCAGCAGCTTCTCGATGGCCAGACAATACGCCAGGTTGTTGGTCATCGGGCACAGGTAGTCGATGCGGTCCGTCATTGGAACCACCTGCTGATAGAACTTCGCCTCGCAGGTCTTCTCAATGCCCGTGTGCAGATACCCGATATCCGGCACGACCTTCAGCACCGTCTCGCCGTCGATCTCGATCACAAGACGCAACACGCCATGCGTCGACGGATGCTGCGGCCCCATGTTCAGGACCATGGTGCGGTCCTTCGCGCCTTCCTCAGGACGCGGCTTGATCAGCGTCGATGTCTCAACGAATTTCGCCAGCTCAGGGCTTGTAGGCATTAGCGGTAGCCCTCCACGGGATAATCTTTGCGCAGCGGGTGACCGTCCCACTCTTCCGGCAACATGATACGCCGCAACTCAGGATGCCCATGGAAGCGTACGCCGAAGAGGTCCCACACCTCGCGCTCGTAGAAATTCGCCGAAGGCCAGATGGGAGTAATGCTGTCAATCGTGGGATCGATGCTCTCGACTGGGCAAACAAGGCGCACGCGATCCTTCAGCGTGTGCGAAAGAATGTGGTACGTCACATGAAAACGCGGCTCGCTGGGATACCAGTCCACGCAGGTCACGTCTTCAAGAAAGTTGTAGCCCGCGGCCTTAACCGCCACACATGCGCCTCGAATCTCATCGCGCGCAATCGTGACGGTAAGTTCCTTGAGGTGGTATTTGGCGTCAAGAACGGCGTCTGCACTCCACGCCAGAAGGGAAGCAATCGCCCTATTCTCTGGCAAGGCCGTGCGCACAGCATCTTTCCCTTGAACAGCTGAGTCCATCGAGTCCTTACTTTTCAGAGCCATCAGCAGGCCCGGGTCAGAGAGCCGTCAACAGGCTCAGATCAGTATAGTGCTGCTGAAGATTGCGTCCGCCGAAAGCCTACAAATCGCCCTTATCGGAAGACCAGTCAAGAATGCCCTTTTTCGTGATGTAGAAGAAGCCGACCAGCACAAAGCCGATGTACACCAGCATCTCCCAGAAACCGAAGAATCGCGACCCGACAATATGCGGCAGGTCACGGTAAATGACCGCCCACGGCAGCATGAAGACGACTTCCACGTCGAAGAGGATGAAGAGCATCGCCACCATGTAGAAGCGTACGGAGAAGCGCCCGCGGGCATCGCCCTCTGCCGGAATGCCGCATTCATAGGCATCCAGCTTAGCCTTGGAATTGCGATGGCGCCCCAGAAACCATGACGCGGTTACCATTCCCGCGCCCATCCCGACCGCGGCAAGGATCTGCAGCAACATGGGAACGTAATTCCAGAAATAGTTTGCGCCGTGCATCTCAACCTCACCGCTTGAGCGTTTTATCGCCGAAGCCTCTCCACTGAGAGTAGTTTCTGCTTATCACTGCCGTCAAGGAAGGCTAGGAATTCCCTGTAAATTCACAGAAATTCACTTCGCATTTCTTGGCATTCCCACAACAAAAATCGCACGGCGGGCCATTCCCAATCCTGCATGGCTGTTCCAATTCGAAACACAAACGCAGACCAACCCGCAACCTTGTGAAGTCCCGTCAGGCCACCGCCGATAGGCTCAGCGGGGGTGAAGCCATGAGCACTTTCAGTCATCCGTTGGAACCCATCCGGATCAAGCGTCTTTCGGTCGTGCGAAAAGATACTCCGACCATCGCAGAGCCGTCTCAGGAAGACATGCATCTCTACGGAGACGATGGGCTAGGCTGCATGCGCGGGCTGGCGGTCGCGATGCTCTGCAACGTCATTCTTGCCTCAATAGTCATTGTAGGCTGGGAACTCTGGCGTCTTCTGCGCTAGCGTCCCTGATTTCCCTGTAAAGTTGTCATCCTGAGCGGAGACTGCAGCAGTCGGAGTCGAAGCACATCTCCCAATCAGTATCGCTATCCTGCGTGCTCCTGCGCGTAAAAAGCTCTGATACCCTCAAGCCATGCAACTCGTCATTAACGGCCTGCCGAGAGAATTCCCCGAACTCGCGGCCAATGCAAAAATCTCTGACCTCATCGCAATTCTGGGCATGAAAAACGATCGCGTAGCCATCGAGCAGAATGGCGAAATCGTCTCCCGCACCTCCTGGGCAGAATCCGCTCTCGAACCCGGCGACAAACTCGAAATCGTGCACTTCGTCGGCGGTGGAAGCCGCTGATGCGCGCCTCTCTATGGCTTTGCCTGACACTCTTTTGCCATCTTGTGTCGGGCCTTCCTGCGAGCGCACAGACTCCTCCGCCAATCGGGCCTACGATCACAGTTCCCGGCATCGCCCCCGGTGCGCCCATGAAGTTGATCGCCTACGGCGACATCCGTTTCACCGATCCCACCAACGTCACCGACACAAACCCAAAGGTCCGGCAATTCCTTGTCAAGCAGATTGCCACCGAAAAGCCTCTGGCCATCTTCCTCACCGGCGACACGCCCTTTACTGGCGCTGACCCCGCCGACTGGAAGGTCTTTCAGGACGAAACAGCAGCATGGCGCGAAGAGCATCTTTACGTTTTCCCCGCAACAGGCAACCATGAAACAAAAGGCGGTCACGACCTTGGAGTTGCAAATTACCGTACTAACTTTCCTCAGCTGAAGGGGAACGTCTACTACTCCGCACAGATCGGAAACGTCTATCTCATCTCGATCGATATTACACAGTACAACTACAAGCAATCACCCCAGGGTCGATGGTTCATATCGCAGCTCGAGCACATTCCTCCAGATATAGACTTCGTCTTCATCCTCGACCACATGCCATGGATGGCCGACCTGCAAAGCCAGATCGCCGCCAATCTTCCCGGCCCGAATGAAGTCGGTCTACGCGATTTGCTCGAATCAGAAACGCCGAAATCGCGCGCAAAATTTGTTGTGATCAACGGACATATCCACAACTACGAGCGCTTCGAGCGTAACGGCATTACATATCTGATCTCGGGTGGCGGAGGTGCCAAGCCCTATCCCGTCCTCATCCGCGGCGACGAAGAGCTTTACCGTGCTTCCGACCCGAAAAAGGATCCTCCGCTCATCAACTACCACTATCTCGTCATCCGGGTAGAAGGAAAACACGCCGAAGTAAAGATGTACCGCGTCGTCGACCCAAAGGCTGAAAAGTTGTCCGTTGAGGTGCGCGACGAATTCGTTCTTGACAAGAAGTAATTCACGCGACGCATACGCCTTTTAGTCGTCTCAAAACGATTACCCGACCGCCGTTTGCTCCAATGACATCGCGAGCATCATAGTGCTCAGCGTTGCAGTGGCCACCTTCAACAGTTCCCGATTGAGAAAGCAGCTGTTCGTCGGCTTCGCATGCCTGGTCATGCTTCTCTTCGTCGCATGCGGGTCGAGCCGTTCGTCCGAAAACGGCATGCCCCAACCCGATTTCACCCTGACGCTTTCTTCCAGCAGCCTCTCGATAACCGCCGGCTCGACGCAAAACTTGACCGTAAACGCTACGGCGATCAACGGATTTACGGGGACCATTACGGTTAGCCCTAGCGGACTGCCCGCTGGCGTAACCGCCAGCCCATCGACACTAAGTCTGTCGCCAGGCATGCCGCAGAGCACAACGCTAACGGCAGCGGCAACCGCCGCGAGCGGCAACGCCACGGTCACCCTCACCGGAACATCGGCTTCGCTCTCGCACACCGCCAGCCTGGCATTAACCGTCAAGCCAGCTCAGTCCGCCCCCGGCGTCGACGCGACGACCTACCACTTCGACAATGCCCGCGACGGCCTGAACGCAAACGAAACCACACTGACTCCCTCCAACGTCAACTCCGCCACCTTCGGCAAAATCAACTTCTTAGCAGCTGACGGCAAGATCGATGCCGAGCCGCTCTACCTCTCGCAGCTCACCGTCAATGGCAGTGCGCATAACGTTCTTTACGTCGCCAGCGAGCACGACAGCGTCTACGCTTTCGACGCCGACACCGGCACAGTTCTGTGGCAGATCTCCCTCCTGCAATCTGGCGAAACCACCAGCGACGATCATGGCTGCGGCCAGATCACTCCGGAAATAGGCATCACCAGTACTCTCGTCATTGACCGCAACCTCGGAGCTATCTTCGTCGTTGCCATGAGCAAGGACGGGAACGGCGGGTACCATCAGCGTCTGCATGCTCTGAATCTCGCAACCGGTGCCGAGATGGAAGGCGGTCCGACGGAAATCAGCGCCTCTTACCCCGGCAGCGGATATGGCTCACACAACGGCACGCAGACATTCGCCCCAGGCCAGTATGCAGAGCGCGTCGGCCTGCTCCTGATGAACGGCTCCATCTTCTTGGGCTGGACCTCGCACTGCGATATCGACCCCTACACCGGCTGGCTAATGATGTATAACGAAACAACCCTCCAGCAGACCAGCGTGCTCAACCTCACTCCAAATGGTCCCAGTACACCCCACTTCAACAATGGCGAAGGTTCCATCTGGATGGCCGGGTCAGGACTCGCAGGCGACACCCAGGGCAACATTTACTTCCTCGACGCCAACGGCAGCTTTGACACCACCTTGGACGGCAACGGCTTCCCCGCGCAAGGCGATTTCGGCAATGCGTTCATGAAAGTCTCGACGGCGAACAATAAGCTCACCGCCGCCGACTACTTCAGTACGTTCAACACCGTCAGCCAGTCATCAAGCGACCTCGATCTGGGGTCGGGTGGCGTCCTGCTCCTACCTGATGTAACTGACTCGAGCGGCACAACCCGCCATCTCGCTGTGGGAGCAGGGAAAGACGGCAACATCTACGTAGTCGATCGCGACAACATGGGCAAGTTCAACGCGTCATCGAACAACATTTACCAACAGCTTACCCACGTTATGTCCGGCGAGTTTGGAATGCCTGCATACTTCAACGGCACGGTCTACTATGGCAGCATCAACAGCAAACTCCAGGCATTCACACTGCAGTCCGGCAAGTTGGGTGTAACCCCCTCCAGCCAAACCTCCATATCCTTCACCTACCCCGGCACAACGCCCGGAATAAGCGCAAACGGCACGAAGAACGGCATCGTGTGGGCAATCGAAAACACTTCCCCCGCCGTGCTCCACGCCTATGACGCGACTAGTCTTGCCACGGAACTCTACAACAGCAATCAGGCAGCGAACGGCCGCGACCAATTCGGCAACGGTAACAAATTCATTACGCCGCTGATCATCAACGGCAAAGTCTTCGTCGGCACACCCAACGGAGTCGCCGTCTTCGGGCTGCTGCACTAAACCTGTAGGCTGCTGCTGGACTCGTCACCCATCTTGCGAAGATAACCGGGCGGGTGTACAACGGCAGCGTCCGCATTAGGAGGATTTCCCTCCGCCTCAATCGGGCGTTGTACTTCCTGCAGCGGTAATCAGCTCAGGATTGAGATCCGCTTATGCTCACGGCCTCGCATCGACCCTCAGGCTTCTCTCGCCTGCTGCTTGTTCTTTCAGCCGCATCGTTCTTTCTCTCCCTGACCGCCTACGGCCAGACCACCGATGTCACGACATATCACTTCGATAACGCGCGCGACGGCCTGAACCCAAACGAAGCCATTCTGACTCCGGCGAATGTCAATGCTTCGACCTTTGGCAAGTTGGGCTTTTATCAGCTCGATGGCAAAGTAGACGCGCAGCCACTCTATCTTTCCCAGGTGCCCATCGCCAATGTCATGCACAATGTCCTCTATGCGGTGACCGAGCACGACAGCGTCTACGCGCTCGACGCCGATACGGGAACAGTTTTGTGGCAGAAGTCCATGCTCAAGAGCGGCGAGGGGACCAGTGACCCCCACAGTTGCGGCCAGATCGCACCCGAGATCGGCATTACAGCAACCCCGGTAATCAAGCGCACAGGGCCGGGATATGGCGTCATCTTCGTGGTTGCCATGTCAAAGGACGCGGCGGGTGCCTACCATCACCGCCTCCACGCTCTAAGCCTGACAACAGGTGATGAGATGGAGCAGGGCCCAGTCGAGATCACTGCCAGTCATCCCGGCACCGGCCAATTCTCCGTCAACGGCATGCAGATATTTGATCCAGCCAAATATGCAGAGCGCGTCGGCCTGCTGCTGATGAACGATGCCATCTTCATGGGATGGACATCTCATTGCGACCAGGATCCTTATACCGGCTGGCTCATGATGTACGACGCACGCACCCTGCGGCAGAAAAGCGTGCTGAATCTGACCCCCAATGGTGCGGAAGCGCCGCACTATCAGGGCGGCGAAGGATCAATCTGGATGGCGGGCGCCGGCCTTGCCGGCGACGCAAAAGGAAATGTCTACTTTCTCGACGCCAACGGCATTTTCGACTCTACCCTCGACAGCAGAGGCTTCCCCATTCACGGCGACTTCGGCAACGCCTTCATGAAGGTGTCATCGATCAGAGGAAGGCTTATTCCCGTTGACTACTTCAGCACTTTCGACACGCTCCAGAAGTCGCTCGCCGATGAGGATTTGGGATCTGGCGGCGTTCTACTCCTCCCCGATGTAACCGACTCGACTGGCGCGACACGCCATCTCGCCGTAGGCGCCGGCAAAGACGGCAACATCTACGTAGTCGATCGCGACAACATGGGCAAATTCAACGCATCATCGAACAATATTTACCAGCAGCTTACCCATGTTCTTTCCGGTGAGTTCGGAATGCCTGCTTACTTCAACGGCACCGTCTACTACGGCAGCATCAACAGCACACTTCAGGCATTTGCTCTGCAATCCGGCGAACTGAGTATAACGCCCTCCAGCCAGACCGCAATCTCTTTCACGTATCCCGGAACGACACCCGGTGTCAGTGCCAACGGCACGCAGAACGGTATCGTATGGGCCGTAGAAAACACATCCCCCGCTGTGTTGCATGCCTACGACGCGACAAATCTGGCAACCGAACTCTACAACAGCAATCAGGCCGCAAACGGCCGCGATCAATTCGGGAACGGCAATAAATTCATCACGCCCACAATCGTCAATGGAAAGGTCTTCGTCGGCACGCCCACCGGAGTCGCCGTTTTTGGGCTGCTGCAATAAGAAAAATCGCTACCTGCCAGCGCGAACCGCAGCCGCCAGCTCTCCCAGCAGCCCATGCGTTTCCTTCCAGTCGATGCAGGCGTCCGTAATGCTCTGCCCATAGGTTAGAGCGTTTCCATTCACCAGATTCTGCGTACCGGCAACCAGATTGCTCTCAAGCATCACGCCCATAATGTGATGATCACCGGCCGCAACCTGCGCAGCCACTTCGCGGCAGACTGTGCCCTGCTGCCGATGATCCTTGCCGCTGTTAGCGTGGCTGCAATCGATCATGATGCGCGGCTTTACGCCTGCCTTCTCCATCTGTTCTGCGGTTGAACCGACGGAAGCAGCATCGTAGTTCGTCGTCTGCCTGCCCCCGCGCAGGATGATGTGGCAATCAGGATTCCCGGCAGTAAACAGAATCGCCGACTGACCGTTGGCCGAAGTTCCAAGAAACGTATGCGCATGCCCCGCCGAGACAATCGCCTCAATGGCAATCTGAACATTGCCCGACGTCCCATTCTTGAATCCAACTGGGCACGACAGCCCCGAAGCAAGCTGGCGATGCACCTGGCTCTCCGTAGTGCGCGCCCCAATCGCTCCCCAGCTCACCAGCTCGGCAACATACTGTGGCGAGATCATATCGAGAAACTCCGTCCCCGCCGGCACGCCCATCTCCGCCAGATCGAGCAGGAGATGGCGCGCCATCCGCAGCCCGTCATTGATCCGAAACGACTCATCAAGATGCGGATCATTGATCAGCCCTTTCCAACCAAGCGTCGTTCGAGGCTTCTCAAAGTAGACGCGCATCACAATCCGCAGTTCTTTGCCGAACTCGCTAATCGCGCCCTTCAGCAGCCCCGCATACTCGCGCGCGGCCTTCGTGTCATGAATCGAGCACGGCCCCACCACCACAACCAGCCGTTGATCGCTGCTGTTTAGAATGTCGATAATTTCGTTGCGCGCTTGAAAGACAGTAGCCGAAGCCGGCTCGGTAACGGGCAGTTCCTCTTCAAGAAATACCGGAGGGAGGACGACTTTCGTCGCCTTGATACGCAGGTCGTTTGTCGTGTAGAGCATGGGTCTTATTTTTAATGTAACAGTGGCGTGCGTTTTCAAAGCGTTCGCCCATCTCTTAAGCCCCTCGCCCGCATTGATAAAGGAATGACATTTCCATGACCGTCCGTTAACAACCAATTACAAAGCGATGACTAATCTGGCTTTAATCAATCGCCAGCATCCTCGGCAACCTCCGGGACGCAACCGGCAAACCCCTTCATCCGACGAGGCCCATTCTGCTTTCTCACAACTCGAGACCGCAGGATGGGCTGAATCTTCAAACGCCATCAAAAAGAAAGCCTCAGTTCCGGCAATCCAACTTCGCTCAGGAGACGTAACCAGGACGTTCAGGGAATTGGGCTCGGTGATTCGCAGAGCAGAAAGTCTGACTCCCCGGAAAATCCCCTGAGGAGAGCAAGTATGAATCTGTCCAAAGATTCGGAATTAATTCCCCCAGCCGATGAAAATTCATCCGGCATGTCACGAAGATCATTTTTTAAACGCGCTGCTGCTGTCGGGACCACAAGCGCGTTCGCATTCAGCGGACTCACCAGCCTGGCCGCGGCATCGGACAAAGGAGCCGATGCAGACCACAAAGACGATCACGACAGCGATGATCTGAAGAAGCGTGACCGCGACATCCTCGTCGCCGCGCAGATCGCAGAAGCGCTGGCTGTCACAACCTATTCCAACATCATCAACATCGCACCTTTTTTTACGCGCCTGGAATCCGACGACCAGGGCTATCTGATCGCCACCCGGCAGGAGGAAATGTCCCACTATCTGCTCGAGGAGTCCGTCGTCGATCAGTTCACTCCATTTAGTTCGTTCTTCTACCCGCATCACATGTTCGCCGATGCGCAAACCACATTGAACACGCTCGTCACCCTTGAGGACGCCTTCATCGCTGCCTATCTGGTGGGGGTGCGCAACTTCAGCACACGCGAATTGCGTGTGACTGCGGCGCGCATCATGGGCATTGAAAGCGATCACCGTACGCTCGCTCGCGTCGTAGGCCCAGGAGTGGCTGCGCAGGACGGTGGCCCGATCGAAATGATCACCGGAGCTCAAGGCGTCGCCGAGAGCGTGGATCCTCCCAACAACAACGGCTACGAAAGAACACTGTGTTGGACCCACATCGATCAGGCGCTCGAGGAACTGTTGCCTTTCGTCGACAAACCTGCGGCAAAGAAGGTTGGCTTCAATACTTCGAAATCGTGTCCGTTTGAACCCTTCAATCCTGTTCTTCCATCTCCCCTTGGAGAATTCATCTCCTTCAAAGGCTGTTAAAGGGCCATCGCAAAAAAATCATCGACGACCTGCAAGATCACAGGAGAATGAGGTTCTGTGATTTTGCAGGCTCGCCTAGAAGTATGGGGATGCAGTCAAACTAAGAGCTGAATACGCTGCAAAATCCTCAATAGCCAGCTCACTCTTCGCGCAGCAATATCAGCGGATTTACCGACAGCGCACGTTGCGCCGGAATCCACGTCGCCACGAGTCCCAGCAGCGACATCACCAGAACAACTCCAGCCAGCACCAGCGGATCACGCGGCGTCGCCTGATACACAATGAACGCGAGTACTTTCGTCGCCAGAAGACCAAGAAGCAATCCAACCACCGAGCCAAGCGCCAGCAATTTGACTGCGCGTCCCAGCGCCGCCTCCAACACTTCGTTGCGCTGTGCGCCAAGGGCGATACGAATCCCCAGCTCGCGCAGGCGCTTACTGACCGAGTACGCGGCCATTCCAAAGATGCCCGTAATCGCCAGCATCGCACCCAATGCTCCCATCACACCCAGCGATACGGTCGCCATGCGGGAGGCAAACAAGGCAGCGTCATTCAGCTCCTGGTTCCACGTGCACATATCAATGGGGAGCCCCGGGTCGAGCTCCAGCACAGTATTCTTTATGGCTGCCGTCAATTGCTGCGGATCACGGTTCGAGCGCACAATCAGCACCGTCGCGCTCGTTGGCGCTTGCAGAATGGGAAGAAACATAGCCGGCTGTGGATCTTCAGTGAGGCTCGCATACTTTCCGTTTTCGACAATGCCCACCACTTGCGTGCGCATTCCATCCGTCCTCTTGTAATATCTGCCCACTGCTCCGTTAACAGAGCCAAAGAGTCTGACGGCGAACTCGCGATTAATGATGGCGACGCGCGGCGAATTCTTGTCGTCATGCAATGTAAGAGCCCTGCCCGCAAGCAACGCTGTGCCTGCCGCAGCAAAGTATTCCGGAGATATCTTGTAAGTCATCGGCTCGGCGGCGACATTCGCTGGCCTTAAATCGGTCGTCTTGTCAGAAAAAACAGTCTCCGTGTTTGCCCCGTAATGCAACTGCGGCCGGTCGATCGATCCCACAGCGTTTACGCCAGGAATCCTTTGCAGAACATCGATCACGCGCCTTTGCATGATGGGCACCTTGTCGCCGCTGTAACCGGCCATCGTCATATCTGTACTTACCAGCATGGCGTTGCGCGGATCGAAGCCAAAATTGCTATGCACCGAGCGCACCAGTCCACGCACGGCAACCATTGAAGACGTAACCAGCACGGCGCAGATCGCTATCTGCACCACAAGCAGCAGGTCCCGAACCGTCATCCTCCGCCCGACACTGACAATCGATCCCGACTTAACCACCTCGTAAGGATTCGTCCGGAGTATCTGTCGCACCGGCACCGCGCCAAAGAGGAACCCACTTGCCAAAGCCAGCATCAATGCGACGAAATAGACCTTTGTATCCGGATTTACAGGCACGCGGATAGGGGCTGTTTCCAGCGGGCTGCCACACGCTCAACGCCCGCAACAAAGCTACGCTGCCCGCCAGTCCGGCAGCGCCTCCGACAATCGAAATCAGCACAGCTTCAGTAAAAACCTGCCGCAGAATTCGGTTGCGGCTCGATCCCAGTGCGAGCCGTAGTGCAACTTCACGCGAACGGTCTGCGGCGCGCGCGGCAAACAGGCTGCCAAGGTTGGCGCACGCAGCCAGCAAAATCAACCCCGCCAGAAGCATCATCCCTGCCAGAAATGCCTGCAGCGGACGCCCGAACCAGTCACCGGCAAGACCAGGACGCGTCAGCGAAAAAGTCATCTGCCCATCATTTTTTGGGATAGCTCTTTTCCAGCCAGGCGCCAATCGAGTTCAGATCGGCAACAGCCTGCAGTGGAGCTATTCC
>Ga0207060_10147_pt1 | contig 26363 bp, 19 predicted proteins | sample Alteio_BWMinCont_30_FD_153270 | JGI IMG/M metagenome (GOLD analysis project Ga0207060, IMG submission 153270) | Enriched cells from forest soil in Barre Woods Harvard Forest LTER site, Petersham, Massachusetts, United States -... | ecosystem: Environmental > Terrestrial > Soil > Temperate forest >...
CTTGAACAGATCCAGTGCTCGCATCTGACCATTATCCTCCTGGATTCCTGCCGCTTGGAGAGTTTGCACCAGAACCCAATGAAAGTACAGGAAGCGAAATTCTTGTTTTCCAGCCTCGTAAAGGAGTAAAGTGCTTCGCGTTGGGCGTACCGAATCGGAACGCTGACGTCCGCTCTGCTCACTCCCCCAGGGAGGCCAGAACCCAACGCCTCCATCACACGCGCCGTCCTCGCTCCATGCCGATACCAGGAATTCTCTGGAGACTGTTATGAAATCCTCAGTCTGCGTTTCCGACAGGAACCGGAATGCTTTCCTCAGAATTGTGCTCTCGATAGTTACAATTGCGCCGCTGTGGTTGATGCTGGTTGCAGCTGACACATCCGCCAATGCTCAAACCACCTCCTCGCCTGCCGACTGGACCCAGTTTCACCGAGACAACATGCAGCGCTGGAATCAGTCTGAGACGGTAATCAACGCCAGTAACGCCGACAGCCTGAAGCTGAAGTGGAAGAATCCCATCGGTACCTACAACATGTCGGGCATACAATCCTCGCCTGCCGTGGTGAATGGGGTGGTCTATTTCGGCTCTGACGATGGCAATGTCTATGCGTTGAACGCCAGCACCGGCACCAAGCTCTGGAGCTTTGCCACTGGCAACCCTGTGGATTCCTCGCCCGCCGTGGCGAACGGGGTGGTCTATATCATCGGCGGTATCAACGTTTATGCTCTGAACGCAGGCACCGGTGCCAAACTGTGGAGCTTTGCGACCGGAAGCTTGGCGATTACCTCGCCTGCAGTGGCGAATAGCGTAGTTTATGTGGGCTCGGATGACCACAACGTGTATGCACTGAATGCCAGCACCGGTGCCAAGCTGTGGAGCTTTACCACCGGAGACGGAGTGCGTTCCTCACCCGCGGTTGCGAATGGTGTGGTCTATGTCGGTTCCGTGGACAAAAACGTGTATGCTCTGAACGCCACCACGGGTGCCAAGCTGTGGAGTTTTGCTGCTGGACCGGTGGAATTCGGCTCGCCTGCTGTCGCGAATGGTGTGGTTTATATCGGCTCAGGTGACGGCAATTTTTATGCACTGAACGCCAGCACTGGCGCCAAGTTGTGGAGCTTCGCCACCCATTTCACCTTGGGGGAATCCGCGCCTGCCGTGGCGAATGGTGTGGTCTACATCGGCAGCTTCGACGGAAGCCTATACGCGCTGAATGCGACCACTGGGGTCATGTTGTGGAGCTCCATTAGAGGTCTGTTTTATTCCTCGCCCGCAGTGACGAACGGAGTTGTCTATGCCAGCTCCAGTGCCAGCGACGGCAACCTATATGCACTGAACGCCAGCACCGGCGCCAAGCTGTGGAGCTACGCCACGGGATTCAACACTTCCTCCCCCACAATCGTGGATGGGGTAGTTTACCTCCGTGCAGCAAATCCCTACCCATCCGTCGCGGGTAATACATACGCCTTCACGCTGGGGCGTGCCGATCTTTTCCTGCGGATCAAGCCATCTACGACTACAGTGCATGAGGGTGATCTGCTCACCTATGCCTTTCCTGTTTGGAACCTCGGTCCGGATGTTGCCGAGGGCGAGGTGCTGGCCAACTTGCAGGTGCCAGCAGGCACGACCTTCGACTACATCCGCATTTCCGGTACGCCGGGGCTAGGCACGTGCACGCATCCGCCCTATGGAGGAACGGGGCAGATTATCTGTCACGAGGGTGACGGCATGGCTTCGAACACGACGTGGACGGTGCGGCTGACGGTCAAGGTGACTGCACCCGCAGGCACGGTGATCACCGAAAGTGCGGCGACCATGTCAGACACGCCTGATCCAAACCTTGCCAACAACACCGCGACGGTGAGCCTCACCGTGCAGTGAACCTCGCGTTGCAGAGGGGTATCTAAAATGGAGTATGGGCGTACCTAACCCGGAACGCCGACGTCCGCATTGCTCACCTCCCCCGTGGGGCCAGAACCCAACGCCTCCATCCTGCGCGCCGTCCCGCTCCAGGCCAATACCAGAACTCTCTGGAGGCTTCGTGATGAAATCCCCGATCTGTCTCGTTAACAGGAAGCGGACTGCTTCCTTCAGGATCGCGTGCCGTATGCTCGCGATCGCACCGCTGTGGCTGATGCTTGCCGCAGTCAACCTGTCTGCGCACGCTCAGACATCCGATGACATTTCCAACTCCGCTGCGGCCGCGCCTTCACCTGCGGACTGGACGCAGTTCCATCGCGACAACATGCTGCGCTGGAACCCGTATGAGACGGTGCTTGGTGTCGGCAATGTTGGGAAATCACAGGTGAAATGGAAGAAACTTTTTCAAAACGGCGTCTTGAATTCCTCGCCCGCGGTGGTCAATGCGGGTGGTGTATTTCGGCGCCCATGACCAGGTGTACGCGCTGGACGCTAGAACTGGCACTGAGCTCTGGACTTATGCTACGGGAGGCCAAGTGAATTCCTCGCCCGCTGTAGCGAATGGTGTGGTTTATGTCGGCTCATGCCTTGGCAACATAGGCGACATGTATGCGTTGAACGCCGGCAGCGGCACTCTGTTATGGATCTACCAAACGTGCCTGTGTGGAATCCTCGCCTGCCGTGTTGAATGGAGTGGTTTATTTCGGTAGGTCATTGGGATGGCAACAACTCGTGAAGACAAGCTTCGAGCAGTGCCAAAGGTCATTCGGAGTGGAGTGTAGTGATCGGATCGAGGCGCATGGCGCGCAGCGCAGGGACGTAGCTGGAGGCGATGGCGACGGCGGTGAGCACGGCGGTTACGCCGGCGAAGGTGGAGAGGTCGTAGGGCGAGACACCGTAAAGCAGGCCGGCCATGAGGTGAGAAACAATAATCGCGCCAACTAGGCCTACGCCGGCGCCGACGCCGGCCAGAGTGAGGCCCTGGCGTAAAACCATCTTGAGGATATCGCGCCTTTGCGCGCCCAGCGCGAGGCGAATGGCGATTTCGCGCGATTGCTCATTGACCAGGAAGGAGATGGTGCCGTAGATTCCCAGGGCCGCGAGCAGCAGGGCAGTTGCGGCAAACAACGCCACCATTTCCATGGAGAACCGCCGCACGGAAAGCGAAGACGAGAGAACGTCGCCTAAGGTCTCCGCGTGGAAGACGGGAATCTCCGGATCGACGGCCTGGACTTGTGTGCGCACCTGCGCGGCGATGGTGGCGGGATCGACCTGTCCACGCAGGTAGAGCGCAAGAAACTTGGCGGGGCGCTGGTAGATGTCGAAGTACATCTGCGGAATGCCGGCGTCCGCGAGCGATTCAGTGCGCGCGTCGGCAATGACGCCGACGATCGTGGTCCAGCCCGGCTTGGCGACCCTCGACCGAACGATGACGCGCTTGCCGACCGGATCCTCGCCCTTCCCATCTTTGCCTGGCCAGTAGGTGCGCGCGGCGGCCTGGTTTATGACCGCGATGGAGGGTGTGTCTTCAAGATCCTGATCGGCGAAGAGGCGTCCACGCAAGAGAGTCATGCCGAGCAGGTGGAAATATTCCGGAGAGACGATCGACGTATCGATCAGCGGAGGCTGGCTGCTCTGCACGTCCTGGCCCTCGCGGATCAATGGCCGCTGCCTGAGATCGATCTGGCCATGGCCGAGGGGAAGAGCCGCCCGATCACTGACGGCCGTTTCTTCCACGCCCGGCAACGTCCGGATGCGACGGAGAGCTTCCCGCAGAAACACCGATTCCTGCGTGGCGGTGCGGTAGATGTCGGTTTTGGGATCGTTGGGATTCGGCAGCGTGGTCTCGATTGCCATGACTCGAGTGGGATTGAAGCCGAGCTGCACCTTGAACAAGTCCCAGAAGCTCCGCAGCAGAAGGCCGGCGGCGACCATCAGCACCAGGGAGAGGGCTAATTCACCAATCACCAGAACATGACGCAAGCGCGAGCGCTTCCGGGAACCGTTGGAGCCACGACCTTCCTGCCGGAGGGTCGTGGTCAAATCGAGGCGGCTTGTGAGCCACGCAGGAGCAAGCCCGAAGATGGTTCCGGCGGCGACAGAGACGACGATGGCAAACGCCAGCACACCCCAGCTAATGGATATGTCATTGAGGCGCGGGAGGCTTTCCGGAATAAATTGCAGCAGGAATTTCCTGGCGCAGAAGAGAACCGCGAAACCGGTGGTGCCACCAAGCACGAAGAGCAACAAGCTCTCGGTGAGGAGCTGACGAATTAGGCGCATTCTTGCGGCTCCCAATGCCTGCCGAACCGCCATCTCGCGTCCTCGCGCGCTAGCGCGAGCAAGCAGCAGATTGGCGACGTTGACGCAGCTGATGAGCAGGACCAGGCCCACCGCGCCGAACAGCAAGATGAGCGATTGGCGAACGTTGCCGACAAGAGACTCGGCCAGGGGAGTGAGGTGGAAAGTCCATTCGGCCTGGGGCGGATAATCCGCGGGATATTGCTTCTTCAACGATGCAACCAGGGCATCGAGGCGCCCCTGCGCGGCCTCAGGCGAGAGACCGGGCTGAAGGCGCGCGATGGTCTCGTAGACCAAACGCGTGCCGCGCATCGGCGGCGTCCGGTCGGAAAATCCATCCGCCGCCCACAATTCGGTACCCACCTGCTCGCGGGTTTGGCCCTGGTCGCGAAAGCTGGCGGGCATGACGCCGACAATTTGGAAGAGATCGTTGTCAAGACGCAGACTCTTCTCGACAATGTGCGGGTCGGCGCCAAATGCGCGCTTCCAGAGCCCATCGCTGATGATGACTTCGCCGTTGGAGCCGGGTGAGGCGTCGTACGGATTAAAGGTGCGGCCCAACGCTGCATCCACGCCGAGCACCGCGAAGTAGCTCGGTGAGACCGTCGCTCCGGCGATGTGCGTGGGCTGAGCGCTTCCGGTAACATTTTCGGAGCCGAAAAAGCAGAAGGACACATATTGGAAGATTCCCGCGTTCTGCAGGTCTCTCAACTCAGGGATGGAGAAGCCGACGTCGTGCGCGCCCACGCCGGGGAGGTTGGCTTCAATGCGCACCAGTTCGCTTGGGCGGGGGTAGGGCAAAGGATGCAGCAGGGTTGCGTCGATGACGCTGTAGATGGCGGTCGTGGCTCCGACGCCGAGGGCGATTGTGGCTACCGCAATGAGGGAGAATCCTGGCGATCTGAGCAGCATGCGTGCCGCGTACCGCAGGTCCTGCGAGAGATTTTCGAAGAAGGGGAGGCTTTGCTCGGCGTGGTAGTTTTCCCGTATCGCTGCGGCCGCGCCGAGTTTGAGCGCAGCCTGACGCCGCGCCTCGGCGGGCGACATGCTGGCACGCAAATTCTCCTCAGTCTGCAAGGCAAGATGCTCGGCCATCTCTTCCTGGAGGCGCTGGTCGGCGCGCCTTCTGGCGGTGAAGTTCGAGAGACGAATAAAAAAGCGGCGCAGAAATCTCATGGCAGGTCCTCGGCTTTGACCTCAAAGAAGCGCGCGATGATAGCCGCGGTCTGATTCCAATCGCGGGTCTCCGTTTGCAGCTGTTTGCGGCCCGTCGCGGTAAGGCGATAGAAGCGGGCGCGGCGGTTGTTCTCCGATGCGCCCCATTCGGAAACGATGGAACCCTCATGCTCAAGCTTGAGCAGCAGAGGATAGAGCGTGCCCTGGTTTAGGGCCAGAATGTCTCCGCTTATCTGCTCAATGCGTCGGGCGATGCCGTAGCCGTGTTGCTGTCCCAGAACATCGAGGGTTTTGAGGACCATCAGCGCAAGCGTTCCTTGCAAAACGTCGGGCTTTTCCTTCATAAATGGACCAACCTTTAGGTTTCCTACAGGAAGGATGGCATGGTTCCTTTTGGAAAGCAACAGGAAACTTCGACCCTTCTTTCGACGGCAGATCCAGAAGAGCTGTCAGGAAAGTGCCGGGAGACTGTCTATGAGGACGGCCTACTTGTGATTTCTAATGAAAAATCGGCTTGTGTTTACCGATCTTCCCATGTTCAAGTTGACGAAAAACGTCTACCCGTATACTCGGCCATTGCCGGCATGGCTGAGTGTGGTCAACGCTCCTCGTGCCATTGGTTCGCGATCTTTCAGTTGAGCGCGCTAATTGCCGCCACTGAGCGGAGGTCGGCGCCGATTCAACGTCTTGAAGGACCCCGCCCTTGAGGTGTACACATAAATATGAGATTCCTACACATCGAGGTGCATTATGCGGACGAATATCGAAATCGATGATCAATTGGTGAGCAAGGCCATGCGTAGCAGCGGCGCGCGCACCAAGAAGGCCGTCGTGGAAGCTGGTCTGCGTTTGCTGGTCAAAACACATTCGCAGACAGCAATTCGCCGACTCCGCGGCAAAGTGCAATGGCAGGGCAACCTGAAAGAGTCTCGTCTGGGTCGCTCACAGGACTAGGTTCTTGAGATGACCATTATAGATACGACTGTCTGGATCAATTACCTCGGAGGAATCACGAATCCACACACGGATTGGCTCGACCGAGAGCTGAATCAACAGCGCCTCGGTTTGACCGATCTAATCTTGTGCGAGATTTTGCAAGGAATCCGTGCAGACTCAACCTTCACCCGCGTCAGGCGTGACCTATCTAACTTCGAGCTGTTCAGCACGGGAGGCGAAGCACTGGCAGTAGCCTCGGCCCAGAACTATCGTTCTCTTCGATCACGCGGCCATACGGTCCGCAAGACCATCGACTGCCTGATCGCCACTTTCTGTCTGACCGAGGGGCATTCCCTCCTTCATCGCGACCACGACTTCGATCCGTTTGAGAAACATCTCGGCCTGAGAGTTGTTCACCCCTAAGGCTCAGCCGTTCAATGCGCTATCCACGGGCAGTCTGCAAAAAGGAAAACCAGGTGAAGCCGAAAGTCAGGATTTTCCAAAATGACGAAGAGTCGCGGCACGGATAGACAGTCGCCGAAGATGCAACAAACCGTCCTTTAGACAGTGCAACGATCCAAATACGAAAGCTCGTCTGTGGTCGTGGTCATTCTGTTGAGGTTCGAACAAAAGTGGCATACACGCTTTTTCTCTTTTCACTGTGTTTCCCCGTGTAAAGCACCTCTCCCCATCCACGAGTTCCCTTCTCCGCTCCAGAAAACGGTGTTGATAGCGCTCCCGGGTTCAAAAATTCCTTGCAATAGGGGGGACTACAATTCAGGAGTAGGACTCTGAATGGCCAGGCGACTGATCGCGATTTTGTACAAAGTTTGTACAGTCAATCTGGCATTCTATGCATTGTTTGAGTTCTATGCGTTCCCCAAATCAGTAACTTAGGTGTTCTCAATACTCTCCACGGGTTCGTCTCCCACCCGCTGCATTTGTGCAAGCTCTCTAGCCCACTGCGGTCTAGGTGCCGCAAAATGGTGTATGAGTGACGCCGAGCGTGCACGGCCTAATTGGCAAAGCAATAATCTCGCACGGCTGAGACAATTGCCGCCAGAGCGAAGGTGTTGATGCTCGTTATTCCTAGGTCGTGGCCGATCCGGAAACTCGACCATGATTATTAGGTCAAATTCTTGTCGCAAGCGCAGGGTCTGCAGACGGGCACAAACGTCTACTGACCTCTGCCCTACAGACTCTCTGCCCGACAAGGATTCTGCCTCAACGGATGTCTTGCTCAACTTCTACTCGAAGGTTTCGCCGACCATCTCTTCGCTCTTCTTCCAGAGAGCCTTTGCGTTCTCGGGGGCGAGCGCATAGCCGCGCACACCTTCGTCAAGCAGGCCGAGCCTTGTATCATCTGCGACAACGTCACTCACGTGGCAGTTCTCGCAATACCGTCCCCCTACCTCTTCGGCGGGCGCGACGACAGCTGCCCATACTGAGGTGGCGGCTCCTTGGGGAACGGTTTTGAACTGGAACGGCTCTTTGCCCTCTGCTGCGGCCTGTTCATTGATCTGTTTGACCATCTGTTCCATTTGCGCCGGCTCCATATGGCGGGCAAGCTCCGTCTGTATGCCTCCTGGATGTACAGCTGCCGCGCGGACCCCGCGTGCTCGATGCCGCTGATCGAAAGCAAGTGCGAAGAGGATGTTCGCGGTCTTCGAACGCCCGTAGGCTACGAAGGGTTCGTACGGCGTCGTCTCAAAGTTGGGATCGTTCAGGTCGACATTGCTGAAACGGTGCCCTGAGGAAGCAAGGTTGACCAGGCGTCCGCCGTCCTTGATCAGCTTCGCGATGCGGTTCACAAAGACGAAGTGGCCTAGGTGATTGGTCCCGAATTGCGTCTCGAAACCATCCTCTGTCTTCCCGAACGGAGTCGCCATGACACCGGCATTGGCGATGATCACATCGAACAAGCGGCCATCGGCAACCAGCTTGTCCGTCGCGGAGCGCACGCTCTTCAGGCTGGCAAGGTCGAGCTCGATCAACTCGAAACTCCCGCCTGTCTCCGCCGCGGCCTTGCTGACTTCCGATGTGGCCCGCTTGGCCTTCTCCAGATCGCGCGCAGCCCCCACAACAATCGCGCTATGCGCCGCCAGCGCACGCGCCGTTTCTACGCCGAGACCGGCCGAAACGCCCGTCACCAGAATCCGTTTACCCTTCAGCTCGATGCCCGCAAGGACATCTTCCGTCGTTGACTTCGCTCCAAACTTTGTCCCCATACCGCAATCTCCTGTCAAACTCTTTGACAGAGGCCCGGTCCCGGAAATAAAACGGAATGGGCCTCCGTTATTCGATAAGATTACCGGAGGGGTACTCCGGTTTCAGAAAGTTTTATGAAACAGCCAGCCACTCCAAAATCCGCCCGCAAGCCTCGCTCTGACGCCCAGCGCAATCGGGAGCGCATCCTGGAAGTCGCGAAGCAAGTCTTCACCCGTCGTGGCGCCGATGCCAGCATGGGCGAGATCGCGAGGCGCGCGAAGATCGGACCCGGTACGCTCTACCGCCACTTCGCGACACGCGACGACCTGCTGGCGACGGTCTACATCTCCGAAGTCAAGAAGCTGGCGGCGGCGCAGAGAAAATTATCTGCCGAACTGCCCCCGATCGAAGCCCTGCGAGCATGGCTATTGGTCTTCATTGACTACATCGCCGCGAAAAAGATCATCGCGCCGGCATTAAACGCAATGGCCGGCGGCCCTTCGCGCGTGTTTCAGCAGACCACGCAGGTGATGGAAGAAGCTGCCCACGCGCTCGCCAGCCACGCTATAGCGAGCGGCGATCTCCGCCCGGACGTCGATCCCATAGACTTGATGCGCGCCATCTACGGCCTCTCCACCGCCGGCAGCGGGGACGACTGGCCCGCGAAGGCGCGGAAATTTGTCGATATTCTCTTACAGGGCTCCCGTCCTTGATAGGCGCTCTTGTGGCGGGTCATCCCGCTCCAGATCGCGGCTCCCGTAACCGAAATCGTGCAGTCATGACGCAGAATCTGTTGATCTCTGGGACAGAGGCACTCGTCCCAGAGATCAGAGCTAATTGCTGAGCGACTGGATAACCGCAAAGAGGTTGCCCCCAGGGATCGGCAAAGAAGGCAAGGCGGAGCCACATCGCGGCTACATCATGCGGCTCGATAATGATTGTCACGCCACGGCGCTTCAACTTGTCGACCGTATCCGCGAGTACCTTTACAGTTGTGTCGGCTCTCTTTGCACTCGCACCTCACTCTCAGTTCAAAGTCGGTGGAGGTCCCAGCCTGCTCGATGCGTTGCGCACGTACTGCAGCGCGGTTGCAGGAGTAAGAAGCCGGAGCCGTTACCCGGCTCCAGCTTTCATGCATTGCACGCTGCTGCTATTGGTTGTTCGGGAAATCGAACAAGCTAAAGAGATCGTCAATGGCGGGGCTATTCGTCGGTATGTACGGATAACCTGGCGTGGGAATGGGGTTGGGGAAGTTGTCACGACTGCGGGACGTGACAGGACCCAGACGCCAGTTTCTCTCGATGAATTCACGATTGAGACATGGTCGGAGTAGTCGTGTGAAATGTGGCCGCTCTTGTGTAACGCGATCCAACGATCAGTGGAATGCGAGTGCCGTCGCCGAAGAAATCGAGCGGCTACACGTAACCGGAGTCATAATAGCCACCGCCCTCATCGAAGGTGATAAGGATTGCCGTGTCCTTCCAGGGCGTCGGATTCTTCTTCACTTCATCGATGATCTTCTTGGTGAAGCCTTCGAAAAGATCCAGCTTGGAAGACGCCGGATGGCCATCAACCAGTCCGCTGGGCTTGACGAAGGAAACTGCGGGGAGCGTGCCGTTCTTGATGTCCTCATACAGGTTGGCCGTGTCTTGGATATGCGCCGTGCGGATGCCCGCATTGGCCATGATCGAGGTGTCATATTGGAACGGGTTGCAGATGTTGCAGTATTCGTCCGTATCCTTTCCGATAGCTGCATAGTTCAGCTGATACGGATCAGGCACGTAGTTGTTCCACTGGTCGCCGTAGTACTTCCGCCTTCGTTAACTGCGCAATAAAGGAGAGTGCCAGTGACGTATGCCCAGAAGATTCGGGACCCACTAGCTCCGTGATGGCACCGATCGGAAGGCCACCTTCGAGTAATGTGTCTATTTCCTCAATTCCAAGTGACGCAACTGGTCTAATCACTCGTGGTGCTGGAGTGAGTGCTGAAGGAATTCTGTCTGCAAGGGCAGCTTCAATCTGAGCACGTAATATGGCGGCAGAAGGCATAAAGCGCTTCGCCTTATGTTCGTTTATCTTGCTTGCCTCTTGTCAAGCACACAAACTTCATCTAATACTGCGCATTAGCTCCTTATTTCATTGAATATAAATGTCTTGCATTCATCATAATAATGTGAAGTATTTTCGTCTTTTGTTCGCTATTATGGTGGCATGTTTCACGGACCCCCAGAACGAATCCACGATTTCGTTATCAGCTGTAAACGCTGCCGGCAAAACATAGCTGCTCCAGTGCGTACGATGCCAGACTCCTGGATTATCCATACTTGTCCCGTTTGCGGCGAGCGTCGGCGCTATCTGCCAGCAGAGATATTCAAGGGCAGACTATCTGGCGAATTTGAAGCGTGGGCTCGGAGAACGAAATATGCCTTCTGAACCTGAGGTCGGCGGCTACAACGTTTCCCCTGATTGGCCCAAACTGGGACCTTCGCTGCTGATCTCTACCTGTCTTATCCTTGCAATTCGCACAGCGAAGTGGCCAGCCACATTCGAAAACACAAGTTCTACTCCCGAGCTTGACAGAGAGATCGAATACGCCACATTTCTAGCCAGTCGAGTCATGGCTTCATTGGTGTCCAAACGCGAAGGACTGTTTCCACAGAGACGCGAACCCTGGTATCAACCAAGAGATGAAGACGTGCCGAAGTGATCAGGATGAAGCATGTAACACTTTCAGGCAGGTAACTTCTTGTTGATTACAAGTTGGTGCAGCCAGGAAACCAAAGAGCACTAGGCAAAACGTGTGGCGACGGTTAAAGTTCAAACATTGAGTAGCACTTGGGGGAGGGCTACTGAATTGTGGCGCCAGTGGACCAACCGTTCACTGGCGTTTTGCATTTAAACAAATGCACGATTCCCTTCCCTTGCAAATGTGAGGCTGTCATGGGGCTAAACGCAACGATTGTGCTCGATAAGGAACTTCACTTCTGTGAAACCGGAAACCGTCCGGCGCTGGAGTATCTGAAAATTTCGCGCGACGTCCTAAACGATGTTGAAGCCGATGAGAGCGTGGATTACATGAAATGCCGCATCACGAACTCATTCGATGCACTCATTAACCATGCCTGCCGCTGCCCGAATTGTCGGGATCACTGAACAGCAAAAGCGAAAGGGCGAAATCCCTTTCGAGACGTCGCCCTCTGCCTGTCCGATTCTCGAAGATCCGGTTCGGCAACCGGATCACAACATCGTCATGCCGGAACTAATCGGGACCTGCGAGCGTGAGCCCGCTTCCCGCGCCGTTCCGCCATCACATCCGCTGTAAGAGCTTTCTCAGGCTGTCCGTCGGTGTCCAGTTTCCTGAATCCCTCCGTGGGTCACGTTGCCGCTTCCCTCAACAGCCCTTGTCTGCTCTCCTCTTCTGGAAGATCTCTCTTCCGTTGAGTTGAATCATACCGCTTATGCGCCGTGTCGCAAGACGTCTGCGAAGATTTTCCGGTGTGGAAATGGCGTACCGATTGTGGAAACGCGGGCCCGGAGAATATACGCTGAACGCATGTGCGGCCGGTATCAGAGACGTAGCGATAAACAGAAGATCGCCGAAGCCTTCCATCTGGGAAACGTGGATGGCCTGGCCCTGGAGTTTGCACCGGACTACAACGCAGCACGGTTCCATTGCGAAGTTTGAGTGAGCGGATTTGGTACGGTAAGGCATGTCGATTAGCGCTGGTAGGCCGTTCAAGGGACGCCAGTATTCAGGTGAAGTGATCCTAACAGCGGTGCGTTGGTATTTGCGATACCCGCTGCCTTGCGAGCATGTGGCCGAATTGTTGGCAGAACGAGGACTTGCCGTGGATGCCAGTTGCATATGGCGCTGGGTGCAAGCATACGCAGCGGAGTTGAACAAGCGATGTCGCCCGCATCTGAAGGCCACCAACAAGAGTTACCGCGTGGATGAAACCTATATAAAGGTGAAGGGCCAGGAGAAGTATCTTTATCGAGCCGTGGACTCCACCGGCCAGACCATCGATTTCCTGCTCACAGCCAAACGCGATGCGGCTGCTGCGAAGCGGTTCTTTCGAAAGGTATTTCGCTCTTCTAATAATCCAATCCCGCGAGTCATCAATGTGGATAAGAATCCAGCTTACCCCGCTGCGATCAGAGCGCTGAAACGCGAAGGCATACTGCCGCGCCGCGTGCGGCTGCGACAATGCAAGTGCCTCAACAACATCGTCGAGCAGGACCACCGGTCGGTGAAAAAACGTACGTGGTTAGCCAAGGGCTACGGTTCGTTTCAAAGTGCGTGGCGAACACTTGAAGGAATCGAGACGGTGAACATGATCCGGAAGGGACGAGTGAGGTGGGTAACCAAAGATGATGTCAGCGCTCAAGCGCGCTTCGTAGCGAAGCTGTTCGACATCGCTGCCTAGATTTCTCTCCTACAGCTCCATCTCGCTCTCGATCCCTGCTCACTCAAACTTCGCAACAGAACCGATTGACCGTACCCTTGTAAGTCGCCGATACTAGCAACAGCGTGCGACAGGGCACCCCCGACCCGCGGCAAGGGAACATTCCCACCTGCTTCGATTCAGACAACGAGATTTGAATCTTCTTTCAGCCTGTATCAGCGGGTGACAGGCGCACATGAAAGGAGATTACCGTGAGCACGTCGAAACTTCCTGTTCGTCCTTCCCTTGAATCCCTTCGCAAACAAGCAAAGAAACTGGCGCGTGACATCGTGGCCGGCAATGCAGATGCCATCACACGGGCGCGTGCGCAGCTTTCAAAAGTAGAGCTGCCTTTGTCCCAACGTGATGCCCAGTGGGTGTTGGCACGAGAATATGGGTTTCCAGGCTGGAAGGACCTGGTTAAAGAAGTAGAACGACGCCTCGGCAGAGGGCTTGAGTGGGCCGTTTCCGAAGCCCGCCACATTATCCATGACAACGACGTCGAGGGTCTGCGGCAGTTATTGACGGAATATCCGGCGCTACTGTCGTGGAAGTCGGATGAAAACGACGGCGGACTGCTTGGGATCGCGACGGGCTCCTTCGGCGACAGTGGCGACGCGTTCCGCGAAGAGCACTTCACGCGCATGGCGTGTGCCGAACTCCTGCTTGATGCCGGCACAGTCGTAGCGCCGTCAGTATGCGACGGGCTCATTCATTCCCGGGCAAGGGGTTTGATCGATCTCTTCAACCGCAGGGGCCTTCTTCCCGGGACGCTGAAGTTCGTTGCTGCGCTCGGCGACGTCGACGGCGTTCGTGCGCGTCTCGATGCGAATGTCGACGATCGTGTTGCGGTGAATGAGGCGTTCATGTATGCATGCCACTTCGAGCACGCGACCTTAGCGGCGCTCCTGCTGGATCGGTCGATTATGGTTGACGCCGAGTTGGGCAGCCGAATCGACGGCGGGCCGGGACGTTCCAAGTTCATCCAATACTTCATTGAAAACAAGCCCGACGTCCACGATCCCGATCCATTCCGGCCTTGGGAGGCCTTTGTCAAGCAACATGTTATGCGCGCGATGGATGATGGCGACCTGTCGTCCTTTGTCGGCTTGTTGAGGCGCGACGCATGGCTGCTGTCCGACGCATCCGCGAAATTCCAAATTGCTTTAGTCGAGAGGACGGCTGTGACGTTCAAGGATCGTGCAGCTTTTCTTAAAGCGTTTCTCGATCTCGATCCGGCCGTGCTGCACACTCCTGTGACATCGGCATCCTCGGGCATCACCTACGACGGGACCTGTAGAGCCTTTATTCACGCGTTCACCTATGGGCAGACCCATCTGCTTGCGATGCTGCTGCGGATCTGGCCTATGCCCGACGATCTACCGCACGCTGCGGGGAGCGGGGACTTCGCACGGGTGAGACGCTGGTTCGACACCGCGGGCAGGCCCGCCCTGGGAGACATCGCAAAGCATTTTCCTGCCAACGATGACTGGATCCGCGGAAATCTGAAATGGGGCGAGCCCACTGTGCAGCAGGTTCTCGACACTGCCCTTGCCTTCGCGGTCATGAACAACTATTTCGAGATCGCCGACTTTCTTCTCGGGCATGGAGCCGATATCAACACAAACTGGAGCTCCCATGAGCCCGCCAGCATCCTGCATGAGTTGGTGTGGCACAAGAATTACGAAGCGATGCAATTCCTTATCGACCGCGACATCGACATGACGATCCACGATTATCGCTGGCACGCTACCGCGGTGGGTTGGGCCGCGGTAGCTGCGAAGGACGAGAAATTGGCGCAGTGGATGCGCGACGCGCAACGACGGCGGGACCAGGCATCGCGCTGACGTGACCACGGGATCAACAACAGGCGTCTCGGCAAGCCTTACCCTTTCACTGCGAAGCCGGCGCCTTCCTGCAGTAGATCAATCGGCGGTGGTCAAGCGATACTTCGCGATAAACCGAGATGGCGTCGGGAACGCTTCTCGATTTACGCGAAATCGCCAATGCGCTCACCGACAACGGAACACGAGCCCACGTGTCTGTATAGTCGGCATCTCGTACAGTTGGGAGCCATGCACTACGTCACAAGCACTTCAACGGATAGCCGGTTACACAGACAAGTGGTTGTGTTCGGAAGATGGAACGATTAGCGCTCAATGAGCGAGTTGGCCTGATAGCGTCAACTGAGGATCATGCGTAGGTCGAACTGCGGACGCTGGCCGACTAGTCAGGACTGATCTGCTGGCAAAGAGTGCACTAGAGATTTGGCATTAACTGACGCAGACTGGGCCCGCGTACCCAGTCTGCTGAATGCCGAATCACGCGGCATCCACGGGAGGGTTTGTTTCCGCGGAAGCCGCTGGCAAGGTGAAGTGGAACGTCGCGCCACGCCCGCCGTCGCCGTTGGCCCAAATCCGTCCGCCTTGCGATTCGACAATCGACTTACAGATTGCCAAGCCCATGCCGCTGCCTTGAGGCTTCGTCGTAAAGAATGCGTCGAATATCTGGTCGGCCTTGCCCGGGGGTAGCCCGGGGCCTGTGTCATTGACAGAGATCTCGATCTGGCAGTCCTCACGCAATTGCGACTTCACCGTAAGCACGCCGCCCGTGTCCTTTATCGCCTCAATGCCATTCAGCATCAGGTTCATGAACACCTGCTGAAGTTGCACCCGGTCTGCCACGGTCTTTGGAAGATCGTCTTTCAGATCAGTACGGATCGATACTCCATGCTCTCTCGCCTTACCTCCCATCATCCCGGTCATTTCGCCGATGACCTCATTGATCGCGACTAACTCCCGTTTGGGAGGGGCCTTCTTGTACAGCGATCGCAGACGGTTGATAATTTCCGACGCAAGGGTGCCCGCTTCGATGATTTTTTCCGTTCCTTTGCGAGCTTCAGTCACTTCGGGCGGGTCGCGCTGAAGCCATCGCAAAGATGCCTGGGCATGAGCGGTAGTGATCTGAATGGGCTGTGCGAGTTCGTGTGAAATGGAGGCAAGCATTTCTCCCATCGTGCTGACCCGGCCCGCATGGGTAAGATCGGTCTGGAGCTGTTCGGCACGTTTGCGGTCTTCAATATCCGTTGCCGCGCCACACCATTTCACAATCTTCCCGTGCTTGTCCCGCACAGGGACGGCGCGTATCAGGAACCAGCGATAGACTCCGTCCGATCCGCCGCGCAGCCGCGCTTCATAATCCAGCGGTTGGCCAGTCGTCTGCGACTCGCGCCATCGCTCAGTGATGCGCTTGAGATCGTCGGGGTGAATCGTCTTCTCCCATCCTGACGCTGACGGTTCTTCCGGGTTCAATCCTGTGTATTGGATCCAACCCTTGTTCATAAAAGTGCGATTGCCCCTGGGGTCGGCAACGAAAGCCAGGGCCGGCATGCTTTCTACTGCCTCGCGGAATTTCTTCTCCTGCTCCTGCAACTGGTGGACACGCACTTGGTGAACTCCCCAGAGCAGTGTGCCGAATGCGAGGAAACAGAGCGCCCGGAAACTCATCGTCTCGTACCACGCAGGAAGAACCTCGAAACTTAGAGAGTCGCCGGCCTGGTTCCAAACGCCGCTGTTATTCGCGGCGATGACGCGAAACCGGTAGGAGCGCGGAGCGAGGTTTGAATACTTCACCTGCCGGTTATTGACAACCTCTCTCCAGTCCGGATCCTGTCCCTCAAGTTTGTAGCGAAAATGCACCTTCTCCGGCGCCACCAAGCTGAGCGCCGTGAAATCGATGGAGAGATCTCGCACGCGCGCCGGCAGCCGTAATCGGTCAGAGATATCGTATTCTTTGTCGTCGGAAACGATTCGCTCAATGCGTACCGGAGGCGGAAGTTTGTTGAACGGAAGGTGATGCGGATCGATCACGCTCAGGCCGTCCATAGTTGTGAACCAGAGCCTGCCATCGGGAGATATCGCGCCTCGGGGTCCCGGCATGGCTGAAAGATTTACCTGGAGGATCACTCCTTCAGTTTCATCGAAGAGAGTAGCCCCTACCGATTTCGGATTTGCACTCTCAGTCGTTGCTAACGAGGCCTCAAGGTCCGATCGTGCAATCCGGATCAGGCCGCATGAGCCGAACAGCCAGAATGAGTGGTCTTCGTCCTCGGCAAGCCAATAGATCTCATTGCATGGCAAGCCGTTCTTCGTGGTGAGCGTGGAAACGCGGCCGTCCTTCCTGCGGCTGAGTCCAGTGTCGGAGGCCACCCAAAGTGCACCGTCGTGATCGAATCGAAGGTCGCTGACGCGGCCCTGTTTGAAGGCAGCATCGCCCACAAACGATGCGCGAGTCCCGCCCTCGGCGAGCCAGGCCAGCCCTCCTTTCGAGAACCCCAGCCAGACGCCCCCTCGCGAGGGATCGACTGCCAAAGCGGTTGCCAGGTCGTCGCGCCCCAGCGCATCCCAGGGGATATGTTGTACTAGTTTGTCCCGGAACAGGTGGAAGAGGCCACGATTGACAATCGAGATCCAGAGATTGCCTTTCGCATCGCCGGCCATGGCCTCTGCCACTCCGCCGGGAATGCTGTCGACCAACACGAACCGGTCATTCTGCAGATAGCCCACTCCTCCGGTCGCGGCGATCCAGATGCGGCCATCGTTGTCTTGAAACAGAGACGCCACCCCAAGCTCAGGCAGGCCGGCTACACTTACCTCTCGCACCCGCCTTTCTGCTTCTTCTTGATTGGGTTCGATGCCTCCTCCCGGCTCGTGATAGATGCCTCCTCCCGGCTCGTGATAAATGGTGACTTGCCCTCTTTCGAACCTGTATAACCGGCCGTAAGGGCTGAACCAGATGCTTCCATCGCGGGCGGCTATCGCCGAAGCACTCCCGCTGCTCGATAAACCTTGTCGCTCCGTGAAGGTCGCCACAGAATAGGCGCGAAACCGATCCAGGCCCTTCGTTGTTGCGACCCAGATATTCCCCTCACGATCCTCAAACAGAGCGGAAACAACATCGCCGGATAGCCCGTCGCGCCGCGAAAATGTATCAGAGCCTCTTTCCACCAAATGCACCAGACCCTGGCTCCAGGTTCCAATCCACAGAGCACCATCGCGATCGCGGAGAATTCTTTGACCGCTGGCAACATGCGCATTACCGGGAACAAAGTGGGCCGTTTCAATCTTTCCATGACTCAACCGTGCAAACCTGTCTCCAATCGGAATCAAGAGCGCGCCATCGCGATCTTCCGCAAAACTGTGAATGCCGTACGATTGGCCGGCGACAGCATAGAAATGCGGTGGCCCGGGCTCCCATTGCCAGAATCCGTTCAGCACGCCCGCCCAGAGGCGGCGGTGGCTGTCCTCGAACAAGCCAAGCACACCGTTGCCAAATGTGCCATCGTCTCCATAGCAGCGGATACTGCCATTGCGAATCGCACAGAGCGTCCCCGGAGGCGTGAAGGCGAATCCGCCCGCCCACACCGTGCCCTCATGATCCTCCAGGAGAGTTCTAACGTACTTTCCAGCAAGCTGAGGATACTCTATGAGCTTGCCGGCTTTCCAACTCGCAAGTCCCTTGGGAGTGCCGATCCAAAGAGTCCCGTCGCGCGCCGCGAGCAGCGCGAGGACACCGTTGGATAGGAGCTGTCGATCGGATGATGGCTGCCATGGCACTGCCCGGACCCCGTCGAAACGAAGCAATCCGGAATCAGTGCCCAGCCAAAGGTAGCCGTCCGGTGTTTGCGCGATCGAGTAGACCGCTGCTCTTAGAAACCCATCACGACTTTTCCACGAGGTGTGCGCGTACTGGCTGATGTCGAGCGAGGGATCGAGTGGAAAGGCGCACGTGCAGCTCACGAGCACTAAGGCCGGCAGGATGGCTGCCAGCCGCCATGCCCGGATCACCAATCCCACCGGGTTGGAGCCGCTGGCACCCACCGAGCTCATACTGGAAACTCTCGTGTTGGTGTACGGGTGCTCTTCATCCTCCCGCACCATCACGGCGGTCAGTATTACATAAATCTGGTATAGAGAGCCGCCACGAACCTCGACTCGGACGTCATTCCGGCTCCGATCTCAATTTACGCCAAATCGCCGACTCATAGAGCCAGCAGTAGAGTTGTGGACCGGCAATACGGAAGGAACCGGATCACTTCCGGATTGGCGATCCGACCTGAACCCGCGATTTGACCTTCAACTCGTCTGGATGAGCGCGTTGGCCTGTTACCGACAGTTGACAGTCCGCGCTGCGGGAAATCCATGCACAGTTGCCGACTTCCCGATATAAATCGGGTTGCACCATTGCAAGTCAACGATCGGAACAGCATTCGGTCGTTAACCGAGAGGTTGGGGGTTCGCCTTGTCTTTATTCCGCTCGCAACGCAGAGGCCGGATCGATCCTGGAGATGCGAAAAGCCGGGAGCACGCTGGCGACGAGGGATACCGCGCTGAGCAGCGTCGCAGCGATCAGTTGTGCGCTGAGGTCCGTTGGCGTCACTTCGTAGAACAACGAACGGGCCGCTCTCGCAAGAAGGATCGATGCGGGAACTCCGAGAACGAGGCCAAGCGCCAGCAACCGCAGCGTTCCCATCAGAACGCTGCCGATCACCTGTTGCGGCACAGCTCCGATCGCCAGCCGCACAGCGAACTCCGGAGTACGGCGCGCGACGGTGTACGCAATTACGCCGTAAAGCCCGATGGCGGAAAGCATCAGCGCCAGCACGCTAAAGATGCTGACCAGCGTGGAGATCAATCGCTCGTTGACGATGCTTTCGTCCATCTGTTCGGAGAGCGTGATGGGTTGCGTGATCAGCGAGTCCGGTGCGACGGTGTGGATCTGGCGCGTGAGCGTGGCGGCAAGCGCCGTGGGCTTTAGCGTTGTGCGCACCAGCAGCGTCAGACGGAAATTGCGATCGTATGGCTGTCGCACCGGCAGGAAGATGAACGGCGTCGCGGGTTCACGCAGGTCCGACTGGTGGATGTCCTGCACGATGCCGACGATGCGGTAAGCCGCGTCATTGATGTGGATCTCTACGCCGATCGGATCTCGCCCCGGGAAGTAGTGGCGGGCCGCGGTCTGGTTCAACAGGGCGACGTGGGGTGCGGAGTCCACATCGCTCGCGCTCAGATTGCGTCCGCGCAGCAGCGGCGTGTTGAGGGTCTTGAAGTAGTCTTCGCTAACGTGATCTAGATTGATGAGGCTGTCCACATCGGAGGTCCTGCGATATCCGGGTACGATGAAGCCCGCGTGGCGTCCGCTGGTATCGAACGGCGTCGCCGCGGAGAGCGCGGCTGACTGTACCCCCGGCGTGGTACGCACTACAGAAAGAATGCGGTCCCAGGCGGCGAGGCGCGCCGGAGATTCCGGATATGTGGACTCCAGCAGATGGATTTGCATCAGGGCGATTTGGCTTGGGGAGAAGCCGGGGTCGACGCTGTGTAGATTGCGCAGCGTCTTCAGGAAAAGCGACGCGCCGACGAGCAGAATTAGCGAGAGCGCAACCTGCAGCACGATCAGGGCGCGTCCGAGGCCCATACGCGACGAGGACTCGCTCATTCTTGAGCCCTCTTTGATCGCGGCGTGCGGGACGGTGCGCAGCACATGCAGGATGGGAGCAGCGCCAAAGATCAGCGTGGCCAGCAGCGGCAGCGCCAGGGCGAAGGCGAGCAGCGGCCCATCGAAGTGCAGGCTGAGTTGCATGGGCTGCGGCCCAGTCGAGAAGAATCGCATCAGCAGACGAACGACGGCGAAGGCGACGGCAAGGCTCGCAGCCGCTCCAATAAAGAAGAGGAGAGCGGTCTCGGTAAGGAGCTGATGCAGCAGCCGGCGGCGTCCTGCTCCCAGCGCGATGCGGACGGCGAACTCGCGCTCGCGGCGGGTGGCGCGGGCCAGCAGCAGATTTGTAATGTTGGCGCAGGCGATCAGCAGTACGAGCGCGACGACTGCCATTAGCGCCTGCAGGGGGCGCGCATACTGCTTGCGCAAATTATCGAGACCTTGGGCGGCGGAGACCAACTCGATGTGATGGAACTGATCGCGGCGCGCCTCGGCCGAGACAGGAAACTCGGTCATATAGCTCTGGAAGAGGGTATTGATTTCAGCGCGCGCGTTCGCAGGCGAGACTCCCGAAGCGAGGCGTCCGATCGCCTGAAACCACGGCGAGTTGTGATCGACCAGCATACCGTCTCCGTCGTGTGGCCCGAGATTCATCGACGTAATCGGAATCGTGATGTCATCATGGTGGCCGGGCTGCAGACCGGAGTAACCCTTCGGAGCGACGCCCACAATCGTGAACGACGTTCCATCGAGCATGAAGCTGCTCCCCAGCACCGCAGGGTTGCCCGCGTATCGCGTCTGCCAGTAGTCGTAGCTGAGGACGGCCACGGCAGGGCGCAACAGCTCATCCTGAGCGGTAAGCAGGCGGCCTAAAGCGGCCCGCAATCCCAGCACCTGGTAGTAGCAGCCGGAAACGCGAGATCCGTTGGCTGTCTCAAAGTTTGCAGAGGACTCCGGACGGATCTTGAGCTGCCCCTGCCCGGAATAGGCGGCTACCGATTGCAGCGAGTACGCCTCGCTTTGCATACGCTGCAGAAAGGGATAGGGAGGGGCGATCCCAAGCCCCGCGGCTCCGGCGTAGTCGACGAAGTAGAGGCGTTGCGGGTCGGCGACGGGAAGCGAGCGCAGAAGAACGGCATCCATCAGCGCGAAGACGGCGATATTGGCTCCCATGCCCAGCGCAAGCGTGAGAATCGCTGCCACCGCAAATCCAGGATTGCGCAGCATACCGCGCACCGCGTAACGCAGGTCGCGCAACAGATGGCTCAGCAGCAGAAAGCGGCTTTGGTCGCGCAGATTCTGCTGGTGCAGGCCAGCATTGCCAAACTGACGCCGAGCGGCGACGGCAGCCTCTTCAGGCGCCATCCCCTGGGCAACAAAGCGCTCGGTGAGAAGAGCAAGATGCGTCTCAAACTCCTCCTCGCTCGACTGCGAGCGAGTGAAGAGAGCACAAAGTTTAGAAAGAAAGGTACGCATCGAATGCCTTTCCGGGACTGATATAACTAAACAACTAGCTCTGCTTTTGCAAGGCCAACACTCTCCCAATCACTCCAGAGATCCGATCCCAGTTCTCCATCTCGACTGCAAGTTGCTTTCGTCCGCGCCGAGTAATCGAATAAAACCTCGACCTGCGATTGTTCTCCGACGTTCCCCACTCTGATTCGATCCATCCCTGCTGTTGCAATCTCAGCAGCGAGGTATAAACCGTGCCCTCATTCAACGTAAGAACGTCCTCGCTTACCTGCTCGATGCGGCGAGCAATCCCGAACCCATGCAACGGCCCGAGCACGTGAAGGGTCTTCAGGATCATCATGTCGAGCGTGCCTTGCAGAACTTCTGATTTGTCGGCGCTCACGATCACTCCTTTGGTTGTTGCAAAGGTATCACAACACCCTTGGAATGTCCAAAGGAGAATGCATGAGCGCAAAATCGCCAAATCGTAAACTGATCCGCTGCTGCCCGCCTCGACGAGTGGTAAGCCCTGATAGCGGCAATCGAGGATCATGCCAAGACCGATCGGCGGACCCTGCAGACTGCGAGGAGCAATCACCGAATCTGCGGAAGCACCTACGCGATCCGAGGCCGACCGATTATCAGGCTGGGCGGTGAAGCGGTTTGCACAATCTGTTCCAGTTCGAATCCGCACCGTGCAAGCAATTCACGGTATTCATTTGCGGTGCGCTCCAGGCCACCGTGTATCACCAACATATGCGGGTCCAGCCACATGCCGAAGGTGGGCTTTGGAAGATCTGGGACGACTTCTTCGATCAGCACTAATCGGGAGTCGGGCTTCATGGCTTGGCGGACATTCTTAAGGATGATCATTGCTTCCGGATCGGCCCAGTCATGAATGATCCGGCGGAGGGTATAAGCGTCGGCACCCATGGGCGCGCTCTTGAAGAAGTCTCCTCCGATCGGTTCGACCCGCTCATGACGGATGGCACCAGCTACTACCTCGGGCTGATCAAAGAGGATCCCCCGGCAAGAAGGATGTGCGTTCAGAATGTCCATCAGTTGGTCCCCAATTCCCCCACCGATATCCGCGATCAGAGGAAAGCGGCCCCAGTCGAAGGAAGCCGTAACTACGGGAGTGACCGCTGCACTTACCGACCGCATCGTTTCATTGAACACCGACCGTATTTGAGGATCGCGCTGGTACCATTCCCAAGCGCTGCATCCGAAGATCTGATCGAAAGCCGGGCCGCCGGTTTGAATGCTGCCCAGAAGGCCGGCCCAGGCCTCGTATTGGCCATAGCCGACAGACAAGACCGTACGAACGATGGCCCATTGCGAGCCAGCAACGCTTTTGCGCAGGCACTCGCTTGCCGGCGTGTTGGCGAACACGCACGGTGAAACTTGTTTAAAGACTCCGATGCTTTCGAGCGCCCGCATCAAGCGAAACAGGCTTGCGCAATCAGTTTTTGTGCGGCTCGCCAGTGTGTCCGTGGGCAACGGGCCATCCGCCAGAAAATCCGCAAGTTCAAGTTCAGTAGCAACTGCCAGAGCGCGGCTCTGCCAAAAGCCCATAACGATGTTCAAAATCTGTTCGTGTGGTGCAGGTGACGTCGTTTCGGGCATCATCTTTGGTCCTCCTATGTTGACTTGTCTGACAGCGATCAACGATAACTCATGCTGACGCCGATGTCGCGGAATCGATTCTCGATTTACGCCAAATCGCCAATTCACTCACCGACGATGAAAAGTGGACCACGTCTGTATAGTCCGCATCTCGTACAGTTGGGAGCAATGAACAACGTTACCCGGCAACTTGCCGAGCCATTGCGTTTACCCGTTGCGATGACACCGGGTTCCGATGACTGCGAGTCGGCTTGGTCTTCAAGACCGAAACACAAATGGCAGCATCGACTCTCCTCTCGAACCCCAACAGGCACCGAGCCAGTGTTCAGACCGGCTCTTCAAGAGTGCGAATAGAAACACGGTGGAGATCAACGAGCCGCATCAACAATCAGCAACCAAAACGCTGGATAAAGGAAAACCAACATTGACGCCCGTGACCTGCTCATAGAAAGCCGACTTCCCATTGCTAATCATTGTGCTTTGCGTGCGCTGGTATCTCAGATACAAACTGAGCTCTCGGGACTGGTCCAAATGATGGCGGACGCGGAATTGCGATGACGCACACGACGATTCATGCGCTGGGTGCAGCGCTTTGTGCCAGAATTCGAGAAGCGTTGGAGTAGTACTCCCGGCCAGTAGGTAGGTCATGGCGTTGTGACGAGACCTATATCAAGGTGAAGGGCCGGTGGACCTACCTGTATCGAGCGGTAGATAAGCTGGGTCAAACGGTAGACTTCCTGTTGAGTGAACGGCGGGATGTTGTGGCAGCGAAGCGCTTCTTCAGCAAGGCAATGAAGAAGCACGGCACACCGCAGGTCATTACACTCGATGCTTACGCGGCTTCGCATCGAGCCATCACGGAGTTGCAATCAGTGGGAACGATGGCATGCCGTGCAAGGATACGGTCCAGCAAGTACCTGAACAATGTGGTGGAGCAAGATCATCGCCGCATCAAACAGCGGGTTCGGCCGATGCTCGGGTTCTAGCGATTCGACACAGCGACAATAACGATAAGCGGCATTGAACTTGCAGAGAAAATTCGGAAACAGCAGTTCAAGATCGGGAACTTACCGGGCAGACCTGTATCTGCTCCGGACATTTGGGCTGCTGTTCTTGCAAACATTCTCCCCTAACCTTCCGTCACTCATTCTGAGAAAGTTTGCACCAGAACCGTCCCGAGAGATCAGTTTGTATCTGAGATACCAGCGCACGCAAAGCACAATGATTTCCTGATCGAAATACCGTCCCTTGATCAAATCCACCGCTCTCATCCTGGACCATTATCACCGTCCATTCCAATCGCCTCAGAGTTTGCACCAGAACCACCATGGGTGACAGCTGACGGAAAATGCGTAATCATCACTGCGCTCGTGGGCCGAACACTCGACGACACTTTATCGGATCGCTTATTCGTCACACTCAATTGCTGCCGAATCAGAAGATTGCGGGCCTTTGTTATCCGACCGACACCGCAGAAATAAACTGTTCCTCTGCTCTGAAGGAATTGACGGGAATGCCAATCAGGTATGTGATCCCAATTCTTCCGCCGCCCTGCTCCCCCATCTCCCAGCGGTATTCGTCGCCGCCTAACTCCTCCGCAAGTTGCCGCAAATCTTCAAGCGAATACGCCCGCAGACACGACAGAACTCCATCAATAAACAAGGTAAGAGGAACAACCGGCAGCAAATAAGTCCAGAGAATGCGCGACCAGTGAAACGGTTTCATGCGCGGCGTTACGCGCCAGCACAAAAGCGGCAACACCGTCGTCGCCAAGAGCCGGCGAACGCTGCACTTCGCCGGCTCGAAAACAGCGATTCCCTGATGCCGCATTACCGCATCTGCCAGAATCGCACGTGCTTCGTGGGGATTGAAATGATGAAAGGCCGAGAAGATCGTCCGGAAACCATCTAAATCAACTGGAATCTGCCGTGCATCCACTGGAGCGCGATAGGATTCCACTCCTTGGGCAGCGCATAATCGCGTGAAAGCCCTCTCATTTGGATACTTATCGGTCAATGATACACTCACCTCGAACCCCTCCGCGGTAACAAATTGCTCCCTCAGCCGGATCCACGGCCCACCTCCTCCAGAACACAAATCCACAATACGGTGTGTCGCTGCCTCTGTCATCGCAAGGCGCAGCCGAGGGACAATCACGCGATAGCAGTTCGTATAGTTCCAGATCGCCTCCAAAGCATCCGTCAATAGGTCGCGCAGAAAGCCGGGACACAGCCGATGATCGTGAAACTCAATCCATTCCCGGCGTCGCGTCGCAACCTGCATAGCAGGATGAGATGACGAGCCTCTTGGAGGTTCCCCGAACGCTAAATCAGAGCGCATACTCTTTTCACCTGAATCTACCTTTCGTCCCCTGTCTACCGATAAGAACTAAGGTGGCGTGGGTTTATTCCATGATTCCAAGCAAGAGATGGAAATCTATATCCTTCTGGTTAATCTGTAGGAACAGCCGCTCGATGTGAGACTAGGTCGACGCTGATCAAGTGGCAGGACCGTGGCTCACCCTATACCGAAATGAAACTGATCGCCTAAGCGTCTAATAGTGGCTCTCTCTTTGGTTCTACCAACAACGCAGCAAAGACTTTGTTCGCCCCGTAGGGCAAACTTAGCGGGCTGGGAATATTTCGTTGGCCTCTCAGTTAGGAACAGCAGCGGAAGTGCGCGCAGTCAACCTATTGCCGCATAACCAGCTTCACCGCTTTCACCAAATATCAATTGACTCAGTATCGAGGCCCGAATGTTCTCCATGACTAGCTGTGCCATGGAAGCAAGCCGGGCGAATC
>Ga0207060_10150_pt1 | contig 26288 bp, 22 predicted proteins | sample Alteio_BWMinCont_30_FD_153270 | JGI IMG/M metagenome (GOLD analysis project Ga0207060, IMG submission 153270) | Enriched cells from forest soil in Barre Woods Harvard Forest LTER site, Petersham, Massachusetts, United States -... | ecosystem: Environmental > Terrestrial > Soil > Temperate forest >...
ACGTCGCTGTCAGGGCCAGTGTGCCGGTGACCAGCGTGATGAGTTGCTTGCTCAGATCAAGGGCACTGTCGAATGCTTTTTTTATCGAATCTTCCATCAGGGTTCAATTAAGGAATCATATTGGTTGCAGGGCTCGCGTAACCAAGGGTAAAGCGGGCAAAATTTCTTTTTGACGTTGCTTAGCGTCCATTCGTGCAATTCCCCGTATTGATTGGCTATGGCATCATCAGCCATGTAATTGGCAAGTATGATCAGGTTGTCCTCGATTTCCTGCACTTTTTGCATGCCGGCAGAAAACTGCTGGTCGTAGAAGGATGCCGGAATGTCGCCACGTAGCACAGCTTCGGCTATCCTGTTTTCAATCAGGGGGATAATTTTGGCGCCGGAGCCGGTATGTGCGTAAATTCCCCGTTCCTGCATGACGTTCAGGAAAGAAAGATAAAGCGGGACAACAGCTTCGAGGGATACCGCAGGTCCGCGGACAATTGTAGCACGTTCGGTTCCGGCAGGCCGGTCGACTGCAGTGAGAATTGTTTAAATCGAAACACAATCAATATGTTGTGTTAAAATAAACTCGGCTGAGTATTCTCAGCCATTAGTTATATCTTTACGTATGCTTCCTTGCCGATAAGCAACTTCCCTTCAACACGTTTATAGTTATCAACCTTATAGGCATCGGATTGCTTTTGCTACTTACTAATAATGGATTTTATTGCACCAGCCTCAATCCACTTTCTTTGATTACTATCATAAAATATGGAGGTGACAATGACATTTTTGTTATCGTTTTCTTTAGCCGGTATGAGCCGTCAGCCATATCCCTTTCTTTCCGATGAGGTTTAACCAGCCATGACCCGGCCAGTAAAGAAACACGACTATTCTCAGAACAGCAGCAGCTTTGGCCAGCGTTTTTTCGTCGGTCATTGTTTCCGGGCTGATCGCGGTGAACCATCCTCTGAGGGTTTTATCGCCTAAACCCGACAGGATCAAAAGCACTAACAGGGCGCCATAATTGCCGGACGTTCGATGGCTTCGGCAAAGGGTTCGCCGGACAGCGGCCTTTGCAAAGCGGTAACCGTGCCCCATATCATCAGCCAAAGTAAAAACGGCGCGTAGGGTAGATAAAAACCAACGAATTGGATCATCCCAGCCCGTTATTTTGGTACATGGCGGAGGCATTGGGGATTAATTATTATCACCAGCTTTGCGAAACACATGGCAAAGAGGACTATTTTGAAGGGGATTATGTGATAGATGCCGGATTGTTTGAAAAAAATTTGCTCCCGATGCTTGGTTGATATTTAATATACCGCTCCCAAATAGAAGAAACGTTTAGAAGTATCTGTCTTATTGAGTTTATTAAGAAAACATTAGTTCCAAATTCCTGTCTAACAATTCAAGGTCGACTATAAAATCAGCGGTAAAAAAATCGTCAGCCGGATTCGTTGGTTCACAAATTTGATGGCAATATTTATGGCCCGGTACTCCGGCCATGTACCAAAATATAAGGCTATGCCAGTCGGCGGTGTTTGTTTGTTTTTTATGAAACTCCATGGGTATATTATCAATCCTATACGTTTCGGGGCCGGGCTTAAAATTAAAAATGTAGAGGCTTTAGCGCATGGGCTGCCACTGGTTACAACCACCCACGGGTCAAGAGGTATAGAAGCAGGCGTAAATAATGCCTTTCTATATGGAGACGAGGCCGGTGAATTTATTCAAGCAATGGCATCTAATATTGAAAGTGTAAAACTTCGTACGTAACTCAGTAAAAATGCTCATAAACTTATAAAAGGAAATTTCTCGGCAGAAAAATGTTTTTGGCCACTTATACAGATAATAGATTAAAAACGAGTGATAAAGCTTTAATAAAATTGTAACATAAATGATACAATTATTTTTTTAACTATGTTTTAATTCTCTTTATTATTACTTAATTTTGTATCGCCTAATTTTATTACGATAGTTCTTATAATAATAAACCTATGCCTAATATCTTATTAACATGCTTTCAATCACTAATTATCAAAATGCTGATGCGACGCTCATTAAGTTACTGAAATATTTACATATAAATATTGGCCCCGAACTTATTATTGCCGAATTAGAAAGGCATCCCGATTATCCCAGCTTCATGGCGGTAAGCGATGTTTTAACCGCATTTAAAATTGAAATTAACGCTTTTCGGGAAGGAAAATTTTTGCAATTGCTCTACAGCCTTATCAGTATGGCCGAGGACTGGAAAAGTAAATACATATTGGCGGATTCTCAATCGGGTAAATTTTCATTTGCAGGGATTGAGCAGGAAAACCAGGTGTTAGCTCCCAACCAGAAAGTGTTTTATATTAATCCAGGTAATGAAGAATTTTCGGGGAAATGGCTATTGCGCAAAGTAATATGGGCAAAGTAAAAAAAGGTCAGGAAGTGCTTGTAAAACTTAAAAGTTATCCCTTTGAAGAATACGGAATGATAAGGGGTAAAATTAAATATATCGCCGAAGTACCGTATAAGGATAGTGTTTTTATGGCGAAGGTAGATTTTAAAATAAAAAATTCCTCCGATTTGAAAAGGCCGATTCATTTAAAACAGGGAATGATGGCCGATGCCGAAATTGTAACCAAGATGCTACCATTTTAGAACGTATTAGCCGTAGTTTCTTTAAGATTATCGGTGAAAAATAAATAGCTTGCCATGAATGTATTCAATGATATTGATACCGAATTATTTGAACAAAACCAAAATCTCGTGTTGTCGGGTGATAAACTTAAAACCTAATGAAACATTCCAAAAGCCTCGCATTAATTGTTTGTTATATCGGCAAATTCCCGTGGTATTTCAAATATTTTGTCCATTCCTGCAAATATAACCCAACTGTCGATTTTTATATCCTCACAGATGACGACACATACGGCGGTCCGTTGCCGGAAAATGTAAAGTTGGTGTATACAAGCCTTGAAGAAATCAGCGTCATCGCCACAGAAAAACTGGGGCTTCCCGTCCAAATAACTTATGCATATAAACTTAACGATTTTAAACCGGCTTACGGCCTTATGTTTTCCAATATATTAGCAAATTACGATTGGTGGGGCTATATTGACATTGACATTATATTAGGGGACATTCGCAATTTTATAACCGATGAACTGCTAGACAATTACGAACTAATTTGTCCTAAGCCCGACTGGATCCCAGGTTGTTTTTTGCTGGTTAAAAATAATGATAAAATGAATACGCTTTTTAGACATAGTAAAGACCATGAAAAAATTTTTACAAGTGAGAAATATTACAACTTAGATGAAACTAATTTTTCCCAAGATTATTTTGCGGATGGGCTGACGTACCTGGAAGTTAAAACAGAGATTGAAAGCATGATGCATGTGGTAAAAAAACTTGAGGAGGTCAACTTTATAAACCCCTATTTTGATTTACATATGGTTGACAGTAATCCTGGCAAATTAAAATGGATAGATGGCAAAATGTATTACAGCAGTAGATTTGAGATTTTATTATACCATTTGATAGCCCTAAAATTGTTTTATGCGCAAAATACAAACCGTATTGCCGTACCAAATAGCTTTACAATAAGCCCGACCAGAATATATCATAAAAAAATCAAGTTGTCATGAATGCCCTTTAATATATTCATAACCTACAGTTCAGAAGGACTGCGCTCGTACCTGTTTGCACATTGCGAACAAACAATACGGCGTAATTTTGGAATACAAACTTTAATGCGATGTAAAAATTATAGCATTTTACGAAAATTTCTAATAACTTAGACTCATTCATAAAGTTCGGTGCGTCGGTTGTAGTTTGGGCATTGTATATTAGGGCAGATTTTTTCCAACTATTGGTTCTAAACAATTGTATATAAGTTATTTACCGCCGAGCTCACGTTAATTTGAGAAGCATATTGTTTTCACAAACAAAGCCAGGATGGAGAAATTGCTGACTTTCTTTGCGGATAACAAATGCCATCATGATGACTACATCGACTATAACCATTTTGCAGATTTGTGGATACAGTTGCTGATACCGGTACCGGATGTGTTAAAGGAAAACCAGAAAAAGAAGACCAAAATCCTGACGCTGACCGATCTGACTGATAACCACCTGGAATTAACAGCGGAAAACCTGGACTGGCTGCTGGATAACAGCCAGTATGCTAGCACGCTGGACGAAATTATTGCCGGCTGTATCATTGGAGTGAAAGCCGCCGCATCGAAGCCGTCGCTGTTGATCGACTTATTAGACCAACTACCTTATTGATGACTAAAAATCAAGCAAATAAAAAACCGGAAAACTATTTAGTAAACTGTTCTTTGCGATTAACAGCGTGTTTTTATGTTTTTGTGACGGAAGCCTAATTCTTCACTGATCTCTTGATGAATGAGTTGAACGCATCAAACTCCGGAAAGAACAAGGACTGCGTTCAACACGGTTCTTTTACTTTATGCTTTTGGCGGTCAATCGGTCGTGAATTGGCCGGTATGTTTCCTTGCTACATCATCGCTCTTCTGGCAGCTTCATTCCGGCCCCCTGCTGAAATCACATGATTTATGTGTTGTGGCCAAAGCCATACGATAACCTAATTTTTCGGTAATCAATGTTTTAATTTATTGAAATGTTTTGTTCAGAATAAACACATTGCCTGGAATGTTTTTGTTATCTTCTATTTCGTCTGAAATAATAAAAAACCGCACCAAAGTATTATTAGCACCTGAGTGAGTGAAAAAATTGAAAAACCGAGGCGCATTTTCATAATAAGGTATGATGGCGGCAATAGCACACATTTTGGGGATGTTTATTTTACTTTTAGTATGAATACCTATATCGTTTATTACCTACTAAAGTGAATTATATCATTTGTTTGTTAATTCAGTTATGTCCCAATTTTAAAAATAGTAAGTTATCGATTAACTGGCGGTGGTTTAAAAGTTTCAATCAATTGCAATTATTAATTTATGATAAATAAACTTTAGCAAAATAAAATATTTTTGCTTAATAATTTATTATACAATTAAGAAAGGCATTGAAACTAATTTTAAATTAAAATTTTGTTTTTAATTTTATTTAATAGATTTGTAGTGACCTAAAGGAAAATTATAACGCCCCGGCACAGATCGCATTCTATTTTATTGCAAAAAAATATATAACATTCTGTTTGTTTTTTTAATTAAAGAATCGCCATGTTGTCACTTAAAAATTTGTCGAATCCGACTGCGACAATTAGCAAGCTGCTTAAAAGTTCATCAATAAATGTTGATTTTAATATTATTAATTCCGAATTAGAAAGACATCCGGACTATCCCAGTCTACTTTCTATCAGCGATATTCTAAGCGCATTAAAAATTGAAAACCGAGCCTTCCGGGCGAATTTTGAGGAATTGGCGGATATTAATTGTCCTTTTATAGCGCATACTAATCTTAACGGCGGCGAATTTTTGGTTGTAACTCAAATAAAGGATGGAAATTTCATCGTAGCAAATCAAAGATGGAACAAACACAAAATTAGTCACGAGGAATTTAACAGGATTTATAAAGGGGTAGCTTTGATTGTCGAACCTGCTGCAAGCTCTTCATCACCTTCAATTAGGTCTCTTTTAATTAATCTCAAGACTCCAATAGTAACGTTTGGTCTTGCGCTGATTTTATCGTTGTCTCTTTTTTTCCACACTAACTATTTTTCGGACTTAAGCTGGCAACTTATACTACTTACTTTATTAAAATCAAGCGGACTAATTATTTCCGTTCTATTATTAATTCAGTCAATCGATGCCAACAACCCCCTTGTACAGGCAGTATGCCAAAGGGGTGGTAAAACGGATTGTAACGCTATACTTTCCACTTCTGCAGCGAAAGTGTTTGACGGTCTTTCCTGGAGTGAGGTAGGATTTTTTTATTTTGCAGGAACATTGCTGCTGCTACTATTCGGGGGCAAATCGCCACCAATCTGGCAAACTTTAGCGCTGTTAAATTTTTTTAGTTTGCCATATACCGTTTACTCAATTTTTTATCAGGCTCGTATCGCAAAAAAATGGTGCCTATTGTGTTGTTCAATTCAAATACTACTTTGGTTTGAATTTATTCTTATACTGCTAAAAGGCGTCGTGTTTGTTGTGCAAGGTTGGGACATGGCCTCTATTAGTACATTATTAATTTGCCTTCTCACACCTGTAATTCTATGGATACTTTTGAAACCTTTGTTTCTAAAAGCACAGCGATTACAGCCCCTTAAAGAGCAGCTACGAGAGTTTAAATTCAATGGCGACTTGTTCAATATCCAACTTAAACGGCAACCGAAATATGCGCAGCCAAACGAGGAATGGAGTATTGTTTTGGGTAATAGGAAATCAGAAAACATTATTACTATGGTAACCAATCCTTATTGCGGACCGTGTTCAGCAGCTCATAAGTCATTGGATGAGTTGATAAGGCAAAACAAAAATTTCCAGGCACGCATATTGTTTCTCACACAAAATACAGAGGGAGATCCGGGCACCCAGATTAGTCAGCATTTGATGGCTTTAAATGAACTAGAGGATGAAACAAAAACAACAGCAGCTTTGCGGGATTGGTACGAACAAAATCAAAAAAATTACGCCGCTTGGTCAAAAGCTTATCCTGTAGCATTAAATGGAATTGAACACAGTAAGGTTAACAACCAAAGGGACTGGTGCCAAATGGCGGAGATTGTTGCCACACCAACATTGTTACTTAATGGTTATAAGCTGCCGCGATTATACAATCTTCCAGATTTAAAATACATGTTTCAGTAAGCATATAGAAAGATACTTCTCGAGAAAGTAATGGAGCATGCACTGTAATGTATGTCGCTTAAATACCGGAGCGTGATTTCGGTAATTTTCTTGTAATTAATCAAAAAAAAGTGAAAACACAAAAATTGAGCTTTCAGAACATTAAGAATGTCCTAAGCAGGGCTGAAATGAAAAAAATTACGGCAGGCAGTGGAACTTGCAACACAGATGCATGTGGGACAATTACTCAATGTAACTCAGGATGCACTTGCACATATTATTCATTCGGAGGCACCTGCACTGCAAATTGACAAATTCATTTGCGTTAAACAAGGCATCAATTATTATTTGTGGTGCCTTGTTAACTTTTTGCTTCAAATTGGACGAATGAAAGAAATAATTTTATTTACGGTTTTTTTTGCGTTTTGTGAGTCAAAAGCTTTTTGTCAAAAAGCTCAAGTTGCAACTAGCTTTTCCCTGAGTGGAAGGATAACAGGAGTAGATGCAGGTATTATCTGTCTATATTACCGTGATTTGAAGGGTAGTAAAATAAAAGATACTGTGCAGATAACAAACGGTAACTTTAAGTTTTCCGGGAGCATAAATGAACCGACAAGTGCAGCTATTGCTGGTGAAATAGGGCCTCTCAGACTTGATAATGATAACTTGGTTCAGATCTACTTGGAGCCTGGTGACATGCACGTGATTTTAAAAAAAAACAAATTCAAAGAATTAAAAATGACGGGCTCGTACACTGAAAAGGAATCCCAAAAACTCGATTCAGCAAAGGCCACGCTTTATACGCAATACAAAGAATTAAACCAGCGCCTATCAAAATTTCAAGGGGAGGCGGGAGAACATGGTAATGAAAGATTGACGAGGGACAGTATGACCTCGATAAAGGAAAAAGTTAAAAATATAGACAGTTCTTTTATGGCAGAAAATCCTAAATCTTATGTGACCCTAGATTTATTATTTGATTATTTTTCATCGAAAGAGATTTCATTTGATTCGGCCAAATCAATTTATTCAAAACTTGACACCTCTATAACTCGAAGCGTTGCAGCAAAAAAAATATACGCCGCTTTAAACAGCAGAGAAAACAACGTTAAAGGAAAGGACGCCTACGAATTTATAAAGGATGACATTTATGATCATACTATTAGGTTATCATCCTTTAAAAACAAAAATTATGTTCTTTTAGAATTTTGGGCCAGCTGGTGTGTGCCATGTTTTACCGTTAACCCTCAGATAATGGATATATATAATAGATACGGCTCCAAAGGCTTGGTTATAATGGGTATTTCGATGGATAATAAGGCAACGAATTGGAAAGCTGCGATTAACCGATATAACGGCAACAAATGGCTGAACTTTTTAGACTCTAATGGACCCGACGCCGATTTACATTCTAAATTTAATATACTCGCACTTCCTGAACTAGTGTTAATTGATAAAAATGGCAAAATAATTGGCCATTATTTGGGGCTGGAAAAAAATTCAAACCTATCAGACCTAAATAAAACGCTTGAGAGGGAATTTCAAAAATAATATCTGGGATAAATATAAGTTAATCAATAGTATTGATAGTAGGTTCCCCCGTTGTTAAGGGCATTTCCCATCCAAAAATAAATCTACATCCTAATCCCAAAATCAGTCACCATCCTGCATCGTAAATATTAACGTCCCGATATCGCGAGCCGGAAGGCTGCTCATTTCGTAGCGATTTCGGTGCCATCAAAAATGCAATGGTTGCTTTTTGTGATTGCCGGTTTCGTACATTGATTCGTCGGCATCGTAAAGGCGGCCATTTACCGTGGCACAGTTTCACAACGAAAATGCTTTTAAGTATGCCAATTTCCAGGTTCCCCAATTTTTAGTGGCTTCGTTCAACGTTTTACTTAGGCTTAAATTATTAACCGGCTTGCCTTTTTTTGGTGGCAACAACGACGCATCATCTAAAGTTATGTCCGTTACTTTTGTTGCAAACCAGGTTATGTTTTCGTGAGGCAATGCTATACCTAAGATCATTCCAGGCAAACCATTAAAAGACTCAGGCCCTCCCGAAACGAGTATTTTGTCGGTGTAAAAAGCAACCACATATATAGAATCCATAATGATTGCATTTGCGCGTCGACAGGTGAAGCCAGCGATCTCGCGTATTTCATTTGTTATTTTCCAGGATATCTTACGGGTGCTGTCTTTAACTAAAAAGGTTTCCTCAAAGACCTTTTTCTCACTAATTGTTGTACCGCTTTGCAGGTCCGTGAAAACCACGTTGTTCTGGCTTACCATTGGAATGTTATTATAGAAGTTCCCGGGTGCGCTTTCATCTTCAATTGGAAAAAATAATGTTCTATTTTTGGCAAAATTCAATGTGCTTTTTAGTTTTTTAAACTGTGGCTGGCTTTTTATATATTGGTCATAAAGAGGTTGGTAAATAGCCTCATTTTCTTTGTTGATCCGCTTTTTTAGCAGGCCGTACATATTAACGCTCTTTTCATATTCAATAATACCCGATACGGTAAAATGAGCATTCTGACCAAATAAAACAGTGGTGGTAAAAAGCAGCAAACCGATAACAGAAACAAAAGACCTTTTCATAATATTATTTTTTTGTATTGGCGCCGGCCATTTTGTCAAAATCATAAAGTAGCGTAAGCATAAAGAACCTCTTGATTGTAGTATAACTGTCCTGCGTAATCAAATTTCCGCTTGAGCTCCTGCTAAAGCCTGAGTTTTGGTTGAATACATCATTGCATATCAGTGTAATTTTGAGGTTTTGCTCTTTAGTAAAGGATTTTACTATCCATGCGGTCAATAAAAATTTGTGGTAATCCTGATCGAAAATTTCTGTTTTTGAATTGTACAAATAACTAAGATCAGTTGCTATTAAAAAGTTATATGGTAAATAAACTTCAAACCCGCCGCTGCCATTCCATCCGTGTCCGTTATTATTAAGATTACGCTGCAAAGATGAGCCCCCATAAGTTAAACTCGGGCCGAATGAGAAATTAAAATCATATTTTTTCTCTACATATTTTTGAACAGTTAAGCTACCGGTATATGTATTTAACGTAATGCCATTCGTTTCGTTGTTTGAAAGGTTATAACTCTTACTTCCAATTGCGCCAAGGTTAAAACCTAAATAAATGCCTGTCGCTGATAAATTACGGCCGGTAGCCATATTAAAAGTATAATTATAAGGAACCTTGTTCAAATTAATATATTGGGTAGCGCTTTTACCCGCCGAATCTGTAACTGTACTATTCACAATAGGATTTGATGTGAGCGCATAACTACCACTTATAAATAAATTTTGCTGGTTCAAAACTTTATAAGAGTTATAAAACAAATTTAGGCTATTGGTAAAAGAAGGCCTTAAGCCGGGGTTCCCGATAAACTCGTTAAGCGGGTCCGTATTTATCAGTATTGGCTGTATTTGATCAATTGTTGGTTGGGTAGTTGAACCTGAATAATTAAGAACTAAAGCTGATTGCTGTGAAAACCTGTGTATCACATTTGCCTGGGGAAACCAGTCTATAAAGTGTCTATTAATGACATTGCTTGAATATTCATTAATTTGCTGAAAATCGACGTCACTTACTTTCGTGCCAAAGTTGATGGTGGTTTTTCCTTTTTTATAGTTTAATATAGCGCCCCCCTGATTAATCACTTGTTTTAACTTATAATTGTTACTTAAGGTACTGTCAAGTAAAGTATAGGAGCCATCCTGTGATTTGTTAAATGAATTCCTGTCAGTCGTGCTGTTGTCGATAACAAATCTATAATTAAACAAAATGGAAACAGTTTTAGATAAAGGCTCTGAGTAGGTCATATTACTATTCAGCTGATAACTTACAAGGTGATTAGTTTTATATTGATCGACAATTTGAGTACTATCCTGACTCCCCAGTTTATTATAAAAATCAATAGTCGATTTTAAATATCCTTTCGCCTGGCTTTCGTTGTAGGCCTCTCCAAGGTACCACGAAAAGGTACGGCCTTCCTTTTTCAATTTTTTTGTATAAAATGCGCTGGCGTTAAATATCCTAGCATCTACCTTGTTAATAATACTTCTGTCACTATTAGTTTGCAGGGTGTCATTTAAACTGCTTGAAGCCAGGTAGTCAGACTTGGTTTGGCTGTGTTTGGTAGTACCGTCAAACCTTATTTTTAAATCTGAAGTAGTATCCAGCTTTAGCTGATAAGTGAGGTCCAATTTATTTCTAAAGATATAGTTATGATAAGTTTGATTGGAAGTGGTATTAATAATTCCGCCTGATGGTAAATTATTTTGCGACAAGGCATTATCAAACCCATCAACTGTTAGTGTTCCTATTTTATAGTTACCATTAACAGACGTTTTATCATTATTATACTTACTATCAAAATGCAAGCCGCTATTGATAGCTATCGGGATGCCGTTACCGCTATAATTTCCATTCCATTGGTCCAGATCGTCCGCACTTTTCCCTGAAATATTAAGTCCCCCGTCATCGCTTCCATTGTTTGAAGTGCCTAATTTTTGATTGTCCTGAAATCCGACACCGGTTTTACCATCGTTACTAATCGTAGCATAAGCAGAAAGCTTTTGTTTTGCCGAAAATTTGTTAAATAACAGCTGAGCCTGATAATAACCATCAGTGCCGTAGCCTACATCTTCTTTTCCAAAATAGCCATTCTTTTTATCTTCCTTTAGTTTAATATTTATCGTTTTTGTTTTTTGTCCATCGTCAACACCAGTAAAAGCAGCCTGGTCACTTTTTTTATCAAAAAGTTGAACTTTGTCGACCATATCTCCTCGTATGTTTTTGGTGACAAGCGTAGGGTCATCTCCAAAAAATTCCTCCCCGTCAACCAGCACTTTACTTACTACTTGCCCCTGGGCAGTTATAACTCCCGACCTGTCAACCTGTATTCCAGGCAATTGCTTTAATAAGTCTTCGACTTTTGCGTTTGGCTGCAAAATATAAGCAGCAGCATTATATTCGGTTGTGTCCCCCTTTATTTTTATAGCAGCCCTTGTTCCTTTGACTATTACTTCTTGCAATAAACGCGTCCTCAGTTGCATATTTATAGAATTGAAATTATAACTTTTTGAACTCGAATCGATCTTGAAATGATCTACAAAGTCCGCATAGTCAGGATAAGTCAATAATATGATAAATTTCCCCTGGTGCAGGCCATAGATGGCAAATGACCCGTCACCGGCCGCACGACTGTAAGTAACCAGCGTTGAATCCTTTGCATTCAATATCAAAACAGATGTATTGGACAATTTTACGCGGTCAACACTGTCTATTATGATGCCTTTTACCGAATAATTATCTTGAGCATATGCAGCAACGAAAAAAAAGGAAAAAAACAGGGAAAATAATACTATGGCTTTCATGAGGTTATATTTGCAGGCCGGAGATAAGACAAAATAAATACCATGCTAATAAGCCAACTCAGTTAAGCGTTTAAGAGTATTTTAGCATTAAACGGTAGCGCTTTAAATAGATTAACTATTTTTCATATAAATAAAAGATCAGCAGCTATTCCTGAAAGCCTGCTGATTAATAGATAGATTTACAAGGGTGCACGTTCAAAGGACCTTTAACTACACTGCAAGCAGTGTCAATACTTTGATTGGAATTTTGAAATTGAAAATTCAATCTGCATTAAATCGTACATGTTCCGTTAAAGCATACACAAAAGGGAAGACAACCTCCGCCACCTGCGCATTGGTTACCTCCGCAAGCACCGCCGCCACTGCCCGCCATAATTTTTTTCATTTCGGATCTGCTTAACACCTTTTTAACTGTGTCCCGACTAAGTTTTTCTGTTTTCATAAATTTTATTTTATATTTAATATTTGTTTCGATATACTCGTACAGAATTTACATTTTCAAACATGCATGCGGATTGAATAAATTCCATTTTGAAAAGAAAATGAAATAACCATTCCATTGTTAGGCATCCTTGCTGTTGAATCCTAAAGTAAAACTCATATATAAAGCTATTGATAATTTGATATCGGTTTAGATTTAATTGGTTTATAAAGATTGTATAAATTTAAAAAAATATTTCGATTTTCCATTGGTTTTTTAATAAAAAGGAAAATTTCTGTTCCCAATTCAAAAAGCATTTACCTAATCAGTATTATATTCACCCATTACTTTATTTCGAACCTCCGGCACCTTCCTGTTTGAATCGACATTGCAGATAATCGATTGGATCCCCTTTTCAATAACAAATGAACCGGAAACGTAACTAAAATTGCTATAGATTAATTGAACTTCTTGTGAAAATGGAATTGCCCCTTCAAAAGAAAATCGTTTGTTTTTAGTTTTAGAGATCAACTGAATCTTAGTATTAAAATAAAAGCTTGAATCCCGACACAAATGATAATTTTATTTCTCCAGTATCAGCATTAATAGTTCCCTCAATCCGAAAATTGGACATCATGGCTTTTTGGCCGTAATCTTTCCATTAAAAAAGATCATTAAGACAAAAAATTGGTATTTTAATTCTATTGAATATTCCATTATAAGAAGAACGCATTAAATACTATTAACAAAATACCAGCTATCAAAAATCAGCGCGTTTTAAATTTATTCGGCTTTTAAATAAGTTCAATACACTAAGAATAGAACTTTATAAATAGAATTCAGTGTTAATTATTATGGATGTGTTAAACAAACTCCATTATTACACCGATCACTTGGAATTTCACAGGGACACCCAGTATCTCATTACAGGCCCCACCAGCTACTACCGGACATAATAATTTTTAACGCAGCTCTGCTAGGGATGTTGTTGATACAAATTCGGTTAATTTTTTTAGTTTTCATAACATCCTAAAATTAATACCCGATTGCGGCCCCCTTCCCGTGTATTTAACGGGCGACTGAAACTGTTACCCATGTTCAGTATGGTATTCCGATTTATTTTTTATTTCTAAATCATTTTTAGCAATGGATTCAGCAATAAAATCTACATCAAGTATATGATTTGTAAATTATTTAGGAACTGAATACAATTCAGCTCCTAAATTTCGGACAAAGAACATAACCCGCACTTTTATTCCTTTAAAAAAATCACCGGTAAAAGTTCCTTCGTTCTTCTTATGGCCTGCTTTGGCATAGACCATTAACACACCAATCACTTGGAGAGCTACAAGGACAGTTGCTGTTACAGGTATTGACGCATCCGCTACCGGCCATAATCATTTTTAATTCAGCTCTGCTAAGGATTTTTTTGATACCAGTGAGACTGATTTTTTCAGTTTTCATATTGTTTTTTTTTATTAATGCCAAAAAAGTTTGGCTTACCTCCCATTTTACCATAGATTGAGACTATATTGCTGATCAGACAAGTTTCTTTTGCATATTACTATTGAAGCAGTTTGCGTCATTTGTTTAGCCATAAAACCTCGTTGTAGCCAAAAGCGACTTTCAGTCAAGCATTTTTAGAGTTTGGGGAAAATTGGAGCTTCTGTTTTTTTTGATAATTTTTAGGCTTGGTCAAACCTAATGAAAGTTAACGGATTTCCAATATTAATTTAAATTAATTTTATGATTAACTAATGTTATCTATAATGCAGTTTTATTTTGTTTAAACTAAATACCCCTTACACTATTTCTTTCAGAGTAATAACTTATCCCGCGGAAATTAATTTAACCTTAAAAACAATTAAATTGACCCATTATAAAGCACAGGATAAAAAATATCAGCAACGATTTATAAAAGCGCGAATGCTCTTATTTTGATAGTTGTCCAGGAGACTTTGTTCCGTTTCAAAATAGGATATCCATTAAACTTGGAGACGGCGGGCAGAAATATTGGATTGCTAAAATCCAATGGCCATTGTAATAGGCTTCATAGGTTTGTTAAAATAGCTAAACAGCCTGCTATAAATTAAGATATAAGGGTCAAAATGTATTGTGCAAGCTGTTTAGACCGAGAACTGTTGCTATCCTAAGCAACACGCACTACAGTTGCCCCGAAAATCCCTGCAGCCAATATGACATGACGAATCTGCTACACATTGTAACACGCCACTACCGGCCATAATAACTTTTAATTCAGCTCTGCTAAGAACTTTTTTGACACCACTCAGACTAATTTTTTCAATTTTCATATTGTTTTGAATAACACCAAAATTAAGGCTTGGCTTACCTCCCATTTTACCATAGATTGGACTATACTGCTGATCAGACAAGTTTTTTTAATATTTTAGATCATTAACTTATCAATGAAACTTCTTTTCTACTTAATGATTTTCAATTAGCTACCTTTTTTAGAAATTGAAACGTTTATTATTTGCATTAGATGTATCAAAGGCCGAAATTGAAGCTTTGCCCAGCAAAATTCAAAAATAGTTTACTTTTGAAATCACTATCTTCATTGCTGCCGTCAGGCCTATTAAAATTTTATAATCAACCTTTAGTTAGTGTTACTGCAAACCAGTTGTATTTATAAACAAACCTTTTTCTTAAAAAGGCATATACCTTGCCAATTTTTTATTGTGTCCAACATTTAACAAATTACACCAATTTCGTAAGAATAGTTCACAATCATAGGCAGTGCCTTAACAATGGGTGCTCTTAGCGAATATAATTATATTTAGCGCTTGTATTGGGCATGCCTTGCTGTAACAGAACAAATAGAGGTGATTGAAAAAAAACTGGTTAACCGCGTTTCAACCCGCCTGATTATTTTTTTCATTTTGAAACGCCGTACACCTTTTTTAGGCCGGAATACATGTTACCAGTCCAAGTTTTTCTGTTTTCATAATTTTTATTTTCTATTGGTAATAATTAAGTTCGCCCGATAAGTACTACATTTTTAAAAATATACAAGAGTTGAATGAACTTCATTGTAAAAAATGAACTAACATCTCCTTTTAAGCATTAGTTATCAGCCCGGTCCAAAATGTAACTCGTGTAAATTTTTGTTAAAACACATCGATTTAGGTTATTCAGTGCATTAACTAAATAGACCATAAATCTAAAAAAACATTTCGGCTTTTACTAGTCTTTTGCTGGATTTAAAAAAAATTAATTTTAAGATTAGATAAGGACAGGAATCCGTCTTGCGCAGACGCCTCAATTCTTTCAGTTCACTTGATAAAACGTCTCATGGCTCTTGCCTATACGACATGCGGCGCTATTACAAAAAAACTAATTTGTAATATTGCAATAAAAACCTAGTTAAAATTTGATTTTCCCAGATCATCCATAAAGGTCAATTGAATTTGTAAAGGATCACTTACTAAAATTTCAGGCTTACCATGACAATTTACAACCTTTCCTGTTACACTTATTTGTTTGCCTAAAAAGATTTCTTCCGGACTTATGTTAAACTTGTTTCTAAAATGACCTGCTATCTTAATGATAAGCAACTCATCGGGATAGCTCCCCCCCAAATATAATAAGGTGGTTTTTGATTGATCCATCAGTTTGGAGCTGTAGACTTCATCGCATATGGTTACTCGTTCGCCAACATGCGTTAAGGCCTCTTTAGCCGAGATTTTAGTTTGCGAATACGTTTTACTCACACATCCGAGTATAAACAGTTGAGTAATGCACAATAGCTTCAAAGCCTTTTTGCGTTTTTTAAAAATCATATTTTTATTTGTAAACCATTTGGTTAATGCTGTGTATAATACGTGGTTTCTGAATTTTAATTGTTTGATTATATTTTATAATGCATTTTTAGTTGTTAGACTCAATTAATAATTTATTTAGTTGAATGTTCTATCAAATCCATTAATATGCGCATAAAGTTAATCCATAGGAAAAGACATTTATAAATACCAAAAGTAGCATTATAATTTAAGCAAAAAAGGCCTGTTGTTAAGACAGGCATGGCAAGGGCATCATCGAGGTTTAGCAAATTTAAATGTGGTCCTGGATATAATTCTGTATCTGGTCGCAGGATGGCAGTAAGAAGGGCTTGTGTGTGATGGTTACGTCAATTTGCTGCGGAGTGTTGATCTGATAAGTCCCGCTGATCTGCCCTACAGGCGTGGGCACGTCGAACTGCCCGTTTTGAGTGTTTCCGTTAAAAGTTCCTCCCTGGGCTTCTACCTGAGCTTTTATATTGGCGATGACCGCAGTTGCTGCGTTCTGGAAAGGGATTGTGAAGGTGTTGCATGAGGTGCTCATAAATAATGAATTAAATTGTTTGAGAAATCAGGTTAAATATTGTCGGTATTGGTCCACGCTATTTTAGGGGGCACATCGTTACAAACTTCGTAGACGTCTTCGGTTATACTTCCCGGCTGGAGGGTGATCATGGCAAAGCCATTCAGCACACGGTTGGACTGTGCCGGGTCGCCGCCGGGAACTTTGGTTTGTACATAATAATCCGCTAAGGCCGACCCGTCAAGCCCAGAGGCCCTGCCCCCCGGTATGCCGCCGTGCCCCATACAACGCAGGCAGGGGGCGCCCCCTCCGAAAGGCGCGAAAAGGCCGCAGGCTGCCAATTCGGCCTTATTATATACGATACCGTTGTGTAGATGCCCATAGTACCAATAATCGGGCAACCTGTTGCCGAGCGCGCTATAGATATCGCTGACAAGGCTGCCGCCATCAGTCCTTACATTCAGGCTTGCCGCGTTATAACTGACCGCGTTGTGGTGTGTAAGAACGATTGTTTTTTTGCCGGCATTTGCGGGGTTGCTGACGATGCCTGTGATAAAATCAAGCTGGGTGCTTCCAGCTACAGTACCGGGATTTATACAACGCCGACTGGTCAAAATAGGCGCTGTCCAGCCCCAAAATGATCCAGTTGGTATAGGTAATGGCGAAATAGCTGGTTCCCTGTTGTGACGAAAAGGCCGGGTCGCTGAGGCCTGTATCAAAATAACCGTTCGCGCCGTCATACATTTCGTGGTTGCTGTTGAGCATAAATGACGCGGTGGTGCCTCCTGCCCAAAGCCTAGATAGGTTGTCCGTTTCCTGCTGTGACGATCCGTAGATTGTAATAATTTTTCTGATAAAAGGAGTTCGTCGTGGGAAATGTTGTTTAGGAAAAATCCATATTTTTTTACTAGATCCTTTCCGAAGCTGGTGGAATAATTAATGAAATGACCATTGCGTACCAGGTTACGATAGCTGCTGGTGATTACGGATTTTTGCAGTTCGAAAATACAAACTTCAAGCTTCACGTCAGACCATACCTTGCCGCAATCGACCAGGGTTGATAAATATGGCAAAGTTAAACCCCGTATTCCTGCATAGTTGGAAGCAAACGAGAATGACTTCGGAATAATGTAGGTTTGGATACCATCTTCTTTTAATAACTCGAAGCCGTGTTTTATAAAAAGAATAGCTGTTTCTGTTGTGCCGAAATCATAAAGTTTTTTCAGCAATTTTTGGGCGTCTTCTGATAATTTTACACCATATGGCGGGTTGCCGATAACAATATCAAAACCGGTAAATTTATAATTACTGTCCAAAACTTCTGGAAATTCAAAACGCCACTCAAATGCATCCTTATAGTTAGCATTATCTAATATGGCGTCTCTTTCCGCTTTAGTCCTATCTAATGAGGCTTTGGCCTTTAGAAATTTAGATTCGAGTGCGGGGCTGATAATTTCTTTCCATTCTTTCTTGCTGTTGATATCGGCCTCCAGCTTGATCACTTTTCCCCTTGCCCTGGATATTTTATTTAAAAACTCCTTGTCTAGTCTATCTTTAAATTTGTTTTTTATGCTCTCAATAACCGCCTTGATCTTTGCTTTTTCAATCTTGTCATTGGTGGTTTTGTAGCTGCTTACCGAATCCTTATAAATCTTAATCGTATTTGTATTCTTAAAAGCCTCCGATAAATCAACATCCAAATTGAATTTATTTACCAAAGAGTTACCATGCTTTATATTAATATCGATATTAGGTAAGGTTTCCAGTTCAGTAAAATGGCTTTCATCGGTATAATAAGCATTTTTGAGCAGTTCGATCCATAGTCTGAGACTGCATATCTTGACTGAATTTGGATTGATATCCACGCCGAAAAGTGAATTTTCTATAATTCTTCGTTTCTCATTAAAGATCGCCCTTTGAACGCGCTGGATGTCTTTACTGACACGCCCGTTTAAAACTTTATATTCAAAAATCTCGGTATTGTCGTTATAAGTGAGGATCAGTTCGTCATTTTCTAACTTCATTTCATAACCACTTAAACGGACGCCTTGCTCATCGGCAAGAATACTAAGTTCCGCTTTCACAAAAAGTATCTCATTGAGGGCCGAAACTAAAAAATGGCCCGAACCGACAGCCGGGTCGCAAATGGTCAGATCATCAATTGTTGCATTGAATTTTAAAATTTCTTCTGTTTTATAATGCCCGCTTGTATAATTTTTTAAGTCATCCAGTGTCTCGCCTTTGATCTTGTACTCAGCGTTGAATTTCTGGATGATTTTCTTTTGGATTGCTTCACGGCACATATACATGGTAATAAAGCTGGGCGTGAAAAACGAACCATCCTTAAAACCATTTATCTTTTCAAAGATCAGCCCTAATACTGAAGCACTGATCAAACGTTTATTTTCCTCTTCCTGGATTTCTTCGGAACCTTCAGAACTAAAATCGTACGCGCTCAAAAAGTCGAATAAATAACGCAATGTCTGTAACGTCCCTGTTTTCCTTTTTCCTCTGTCAACTGTTAAAACAGTGTCTGTTAGGATACCTAAGTGGAAACGGTTATCCAGGTCACTGATTTCTAAAGTCTGTTTCTCCAATTCGGTTCTTTCAAAAAGCGAACTATTCAAATATGGAATTTTCTCAAATTTATCTTTGATATGAGGCCTTCGGGTATTTGGCCTTTCTGCTAACACAAGGAAGAACAGGTCATTAAGTTCATTGAAATCTATAATGGTATGGATATTCAAAAACTGGTATTCCTGGTTTCTGGAATGATATTTTGCTAATTGAGCTTCCAGCAATTTCAGGAAAAGTATCCTATTGATCCATGTAATACAAAGCTCCAATGCAATATTTTCCAATTGTTCATTCAAGTTAGTCCCATAGGCCGATGCATATGGAATGTTACTCAAACAATCCTTATCCTCCAGCTTCATTATTGTACCTTCGATAAGTGAAGCAGGATCCTTATTGCGTTTCCTTGAAATTACTTTTTTACCACCGTCTTCAGTTTCCTCCAGGCCTATAATATGGAGAAGTTCGGTGTAGAATTTGGTATCAAGCGCATTATTATCGTTGGAAAAACGCTTTTTTAAGAGATGTTCAGGCGAAAGGATTTTATAAAGGGCAATGAGTTTGTGCTCGTTTGCGTTTTCTTTATTTGTTATAGTCTTTTGATATTCCCGGATATCAAACCAAGTAGCAGTAATATCATGTTTAACCGAGTCAACAAAAGGTTTGGCAATACTTTCATAGAAGAATCTTGTATCCTTACCACTTAATTTCCAGGTTTCATAATCTTTACGGAGCTTGACATTACGAAATACATGCTCTTCAAACCATTTTTCGTCAATAATATACCATTCATAGATATTGGTAATGATCAGGTATTTGATGTCTTTATTATCCGCATCTATTCGTTCCCGTAAATAGTACAAAATGAGTTCGTGGAAGGCCTTAACATTTGGCTTCTCTTTGCTGATCATTTCAGCGGTTTTGGAAGGCCTTTTGACTTCAATGAGTGCACCTACCGGGTCCTTTGCTGTCTTTCCGTCATGAATAACAAAATCAAAATCGCCTTTGGTATTAATCTCATACAGATTTTTGTACCATGTGGTTTTCAGGAATTCGGCGAACGGGTATTTATGATGTTCTTCCCGCTCCAATTCATTTATCTTGGATAATAAAACGGAAAGATTTGCTTTGAACAGTTCGATATCAGACCGGTTTACCTTTTCTTTAAGATAAGCTTTATTTAATGCTTTTTTAGGCGGCTGGATGAGTAATTGCATAATTAATCTTCTCCAAAATAGTCAATATCCATTCGTTTCAATTCATATGCCTTTTGACTGGTAACCCACAAATTTAATCTATCATATGCCGGGTTAGTTCACTGCCGTCTATCAGCACTATTTTCGTTTCGTTTTTAGGAGCATATCCCAAAGCATCTTTAGTAAAAGAGGATGTTGTAATAAAAATACCTTTTTTAGCACCCTGGCCAGCTAAACCGCCTACAAATTTCTGAAGTTCGGCCCTTCCAACAGTATTACCTGGTTGCCACCTTTTTGCTTGAATATAAATAATGTCCAGGCCAAGTTTATCTTCTTTTATTGTACCGTCAATACCTTCGTCACCTGTTTTGCCAATAGCTTTGCCAGCATCTTTAATTGAACCCCCGTAGCCCATTTTTACCAAAAGTTCTACAACCAGCTTTTCAAAAAATACCGGCGACATAGTTACAACTTTAGTCAACAGTTCGGAAGCAAGGGACTTTCTAATTTCTTCATATGCGGAATCAATAATTTCTTCAGGTGTTCTAACTGTTTCATCCGAAAAAACTGTGACGGTATCTTTATTGTCCAGAGGAGTTAAGGGAGAATGGAATTCCATAAATTCTGGAAACTGTTTTAAATATTTAACATTAATAGATTGTGGATCGTTAACCAAGACTTCCGTTCCTCTTTCGGTGATGTATAAATAACCTCGTTTTGGGTTATCAAGTAGTCCGGCTTTTTTAAGGTAAGTTCTTGCCCAACCAACACGATTATTGACGACAGGTTGTCCGCCGTCGAGAAGTTTAGATTTCTCATCGTCTGATAAATTGAATTTTTTACCAAGCGTTTCTATTACTTCTTTGGTACGGTGCTCTTTCTTATCTGCCAAAACCGTTAACAGAGGAAGCATTATTCGTTGGTAATCAGGAATGGGCATTGATACATTATTAGAATGTTAAATTTAGGTATTTCTAATGAACCACTGTAAAAAAACTGTCCCTTATGGCGCTGAATTTATCATACTACGGCAAATTATACCCGCTATCAAAATCCGCCATCGAAGCTGGATTAATTCGTGAACAAATTCTTACTTCATCCTGAGGCGACCCTAAAAGGAATCCCAATTCAATCAATTCATCGATCAGCGCAATATTATTTACACGCATGTCATAAATTTCGCACCCTGGTCTTCCTGCTGCCGTCGAAATATTCGCCAATTCTGGTGGAATGGATGTAACATCTGCGCATACTATGTAAATTCTCATTTCCCTCCCCCACTTATTTCCACCAGGCAGGATAGTGTGGACAGCGTCATTTGGAAGTGCAGGCAAAGGAATTCCGGATGCCGCTTGATAGGCTATAGAATAATTGTGTAGCCTGTTTTGCCGTATTTCCAGCTCAATGTGTGTTTGTCTTAGTGGATTAGTTAAGTAACCGGCGATCTCAATAAGTTCCCGTGAAGTCATTTTATATGATTAATGTCCTGAAATTGAGCGTATAATGGTTAATCGAATATATTAATATAATTAGATTAAAGTAAAGACAAATAAACGACAAATTAATATCCACAACAACCAGCGTTTTCAAAATGAATTCGGACGTTGGAAATTGCAGGTATAAAATATTCCGCTTTTTATACATTATAAATGATGTTTATTCGCGATCTAGAGTGTCTGTAGTTGGTTGAATCCCTAACTTATCGAGAAATGGATTGTTTGAAATGCAGTAGACCAGAGATAATTGCAAAATTGAAGAGCATTCTCCAATTTTTAAAGCCTTAGCAAAATTAACCATGTTTGACAAACCGACCTGCCGCAAAAATTAAAAAAACTTGCATAATATATAGGTCACTGAATTTTGCTTGACCAAGCCCTGTGATTGAGATATCTCATTTTAAGTTTCTAATAAAAAGGCTTTTTCAGTTTTTTTTACATCCCCAAACGCTTTAAATTTTCCAAAAAAGCGGTTCGAGATCGTTGCTTTGGGGCTCCTTTGGTAGAGAGCGGGAACCTGTCAAATCTCGAGCTTTTTAGAGCATCCGAAATTTCTAAATGATCGGATATAATGCTTGGGTAAGTTCACAGAATTTTGAAAATACCGTTAAAACACCCTATAAATACCGTTAAAACACCCTATAATTATTCCTGAAAATTAAGTAGCTTTAGCGATAAATAACTGATTGAGCGAGTAATAGTACAATTAATTAAACCTTATAAACTATAACCAAATGGGCACAATTACATTTAAAACAATTTTTTCGGGCGGAGATGGCAGATTGATCATTTCCTGTAATGATCCGGATATCGATTTAAATTTTACGGAAGACGACCAAGGCCCGAAAGATTTAACCTTGGCAAAAGGACACCAAATTCTTTCTGTTAAAGGTTCAGCGCCGGACGGCGACGGCGGCAATATCGCTTTGGCTGTTACAGGCGATATTCCTGCGGAAATCGATCAGAATTTCGGGTCTGGTGATATACCGACACATTCGATTATCCTTTTCGTCACCAGCTAACCAACTGATGAAACGGCTGATATGCTCGATAGCCATTGCCCTGGGGGCAACTGGTATGTCATTTGCACAAAATAGTTTGAAACCCGGTCAGATAGACACTCTATCCGTACTGAATAGCGCGGACAATATGAAAACGATGAACCGCCAGCAAGCGCTCACCAATTATTTGCAGGCTGAGGCGAAAAACCTGACCTCCACGTCGAAAGGCATTCAATTAAAAGCCAGCATTTTTGCATTGAATTGGAAAGATTCCGCATCCAAGTACAAAGACACTTATTACCTGGACCACACCTGGCAAAGAAATACCCAATTAATTGCCGGCGGCGGAACAGACAAGAACAATAAGTTCGATGGCGTGACCCTAGGTTTCACATCCAGCATATTCAATAAAAGGGACATATCCTTAATACGTACTTATGATTATCTGACAGGTGCTTACAACAAAAATATTCCTTCTATAAACATTTTACTTGATTCCATTAGGAAAACAGCTTTAACACAGTACATTACAACCAGGGACGCCGATCTTGAAAAGATCATTATAAAAGACGCTCAACAGGCCTTTGATGCGAAAACTAATAAGGACTTTAAAGCGAACCTCATCAACGACCTTCCACCCGCCGGGGGACAAAGTCAGTTAGAAGCGGATAAGAGTTTTGACGCTATGTTTAATTCCGTGGACGCTGACCTATTGACGGACATCAGGAATAATGTTTTTGACCTCAAGCCCGGCGTGCCAAAGTCAGACGTATATTATTTAGCAGATGAGGTAGGGACTTTGTATTTTCTGACCCCTTTGAATGATCAGTTAACCGATTATATTAACTATGCATCCAAAAACGGCGTCGCTCAGAAAATAACCGGCAGCGCCTTCAGCGACCTAACGGCGCTTATTAAACAAATCGACAATGATATTAAAATGAGGCAGGGGTCAATGAACGGGAAAGACTTGGTTTCCGTTTATACATATCTGCATATGCAATATAAGAATGCGAGTGCCAAACTTGCGTCAAGACCTTTGCTGACCTATGGGTACACGTTCATGTATGCTACCACTGGCATTAAGGACCAGCATATTCCCAACCTGCAATTTCTTGTCGGTTTGGGCGGAAGAAATTCACCGAATGAATATGAGTTCACTGTCACACTGAGTGATACTACGGGTACAGATACTGTACAAAAATCAAAACCTTTAAGCAGGAACATTAGCGCTTTACAATTAGGAATTAATAAGGTATTGTTAACGGACAAATCCTCCACGTCGCTGCTCGAAGCGAATCTGGCCATGGAGGAGGATCATGTTTGGGCGGACCTATACGCAAAAGAGAGCCGAAATAAAGTATACGCAGCGGCGACACTTCAAGGACGTTTGTCCAGCAAATCACCCTGGCTGAAACTGATGATCAAGTATAACAAGAAAGCCAACTTTTTGGGGTTCTTGGATGTAACCATGAATTTGGATAACAGCTCAGCCTCAAGTTCGAAAGCAAATTGAAAATGCCTGCATTTGAAAAATTCCCCACCCTATGCTTTCGAATAAATGCCTCGATTGCGGACAGTACGGTATGTCCCTCAAAAGTATTGCCGGCAAACACCTCGCAGGCTATTGGGAAGCCATTTTGGGTAACCATCGTTGCTACCGGTATCTGTGGTTGTTGGCTCTTGTTATCTTTTGAAAAACCTGTTTTACGGAGTTCATCTGGATCAAATAGGCGAAAGTCTAATTGACGTGCAAAATTTTAAATTGGCGACAATGAAATTGTATCAAAACATATATTTTCACATATGTGATATATATCATTTGCACTCAATCAGTTGCAAAAAATTGGTGAGCAGCCGGTGACCTTTTCGTTGCCTTCCATTTGAACCGTGCCGAAAATATTATCGGTTCCGGTTGATGGGACGAAGTTGAACACTGTTAAAACAAAGTTTATAGAAGCGGGAACGGTAGCAGGAAAGGTTTTTCACCGGATCGCAGGAGTTGATTGACGGATAAAAAGCTGCTTAATTTTTATTTCCTGCTTTTTATGTCTGCATTAATTATGTGGAAATAAAAAATCTGAATCAACAAAAAAATAAAGGCAGCCGAAACCGTCAGGATAAGATGGGTATCTATTGCACTGTTGCCAAAAGCGTCAAAAATTTTACCAATGATGTACGTCGAAGTCACTCCGATCAGGCACGCAATGAAAGATTTTTCGGCATCTTCCGACTTAATACCTTCATTAATCGTTGTCATTCTTACACTGAATTCATTTTTCGCGCTTACCTCTTTTTCCTTTTTGTCTTTATTATCGTCTCCGAGGGGAAATATGCTTAGGATATACTTTTTATAAGATTCAATGATCATGATCGGTATCGGAGAAATAAACAAGATTTCCAATGCAGGTAAAATATCGCCGGGCAATTTTTCGGAGATTGCTGTGCTGTCAAAATCCTTTCCTATTTGGTGGACGATATTATAGAGGCCCAACAGCGTCAAAGTTGCCCACAGAACAATTGCAGCTACCCTGAACAATAACAAAATAAGTTTACTGCCGACTTCCACCAAATAATAAAGAAATGACACAATTTTCATAGCCAATTATCTAAAAAATCTATCTAAAACTGATTTTGCCGAATTCTCGGTTTCGTCGGACGGTTTTTTCGGTCCATCGCTGCCGCCCTCCCGATCATCGCCTGATTCGCTGCCGCCCACCCTACCGGCGAAAGGTATATTCAGGATAGCGCAAATAGCCGTGTAGAGTTCATGCGGGCTTTTCTCCTCGCCGGGATGTTTGACAATTGCCCTGGTCTCCTTATTCATCTTCATAACGAATTCAAAATCGGCGTTGGTAAGTATAATGGCTTTTTTCCTGTAGCCCTTTTTTTTAAGGCTATAAAGAAATTTAGTGCCCGCATTCAGTTCAGGATAAATAACCTGGTCAACAATAAAGAATTCGATATTTCTCTTTTTGAACAATTCGAGCGCACGGTCTGCATAGGTTGTGGGGTCCTTAATAAACAGCGTAAGTGTTATTAATTCGTCCTTCCAATTGTGTGGTTCAGGATATACTTCGATCTCTAACTGCCCGGGCACCCGGAATTCCGTTAGCGCCTTATAATA
>Ga0207060_10151_pt1 | contig 26119 bp, 31 predicted proteins | sample Alteio_BWMinCont_30_FD_153270 | JGI IMG/M metagenome (GOLD analysis project Ga0207060, IMG submission 153270) | Enriched cells from forest soil in Barre Woods Harvard Forest LTER site, Petersham, Massachusetts, United States -... | ecosystem: Environmental > Terrestrial > Soil > Temperate forest >...
ACCTGTAGAGGATTTTAGCATCGTAGTAAATGTCGCCTTTCAACCTTCTCAGCAAATGATCTTGCGGCAGATTTTCCAACAATTCATGTAAAATCTCGGTGCGTTCCAATTCATCTAATGGCTTCAGATCGCGCATACCGAAGTATTGGGGATTAGATTGAATCACGCTATTGCAGAATGCATGAAAAGTGTAAATATTAACACGGTGGGCATCACTACCAATTATTTCTAATAATCTTTTGTGCATGGCCACTGAGCCTTCGTCGGTGTAAGTAAGGCAAAGTATTTCGTGCGCTTTTACCTGCGCGTCACTGAGCAGGAGATTGGCGATGCGCATTGCCAAAATCTCCGTTTTCCCAGTTCCAGGTCCGGCTATAACCATTACAGGTCCGTAAATGGAATCAACCGCTTCTTTTTGTCCTTTATTTAAATTTTCATATCGAGAATGAAATATTTGTTCGTTGAGATTCATTTAATCTGCTTTTTCTATTAGCCATTGAATTAAGCCACATTGTATTGCCCTATTTGCCTGTTCAGTATTTCCTAGAATATAATTTCTTGATTGACTTTCCAATTGTTTAACTTCTACGTCGAATTTCTTTATGTCTGAATTGTTGTCATTCTTTGTTGAATGAAATGCGAAAAAGAACTTATTAAACTCACTCATTTCACCAATTTTTCCTTTGTAGTCAAGATATTCTTTAAAATCAGTATTAGATTTTACCTGAACTGCCGCTCTTTCATTCGTAAGGGGCATTAGTAAGGCCATATCTATATCCTTTTCAGTTTTTCCGAGTACTCCAATTCGTTGCCATCCGGACCGAGTAAAAAGCAATTCAATGAATATTTCGAAATCTTGGGGAGTAAGACTTTTAATTATTTCTTTTAGTCCTTCGATTAACTTTTCATTTAGTTGGCTAAGCCTTATCTCAATTTCACTCTCAATTCCATTAATCTTTCTAATGACATAGTCAGATTTTTGGACTTTACAGATGGTGCCGCGATAGGCCTGAGTCTTTAGTAAATCTCCTCTTAGTTTGTTAGTACTAAGTACCTTACCTAATATGTCTGTATTGCTCCACTTTCCATTGACCTTTCGAAATTTATTGTTTTTTTCATCAGTCCAAAATTTCTTTACTGCGGAACACCACCATAGTTGGTGTTTTTCGAAAGTAATCCACAAAGTAGTTTCAGGTTCATTATAGAATGCTTCAATTTCAGAGATATATCTGCTAACCACTCTATGATCTATTTTTCCAATTATTTCATATTCTTTTCGAACTGTTTCTTTCCAATTTTCAGCCAGACAGGCAGTATGGGTTATTTCATTAAATCCTAGTTGCATATAATTTTGACTGAAGCACTTATCTCTAAAAGCACTTTGGCCTCCGAGCTTTATATATTTGACTTTCACGTTATTATCTATAGGTTTCATTTTTATTGGTATTTTAAAGGAGGTCTTTTATATACTAAATAGGATTTTACCAATACGGGCTCCCAGAATCTGGGTTTTTCCCGTTCCGGGACCTGCAATCACGAGCACGGGCCCTTCAATCTGGTCAACTGCCAGTTTCTGTTCGGGGTTGAGAATCTGATAAAGTGTATGAAAGACGTCTTTTTGGTCCATTTTCAATCTTAAAAGTCATTCAAAAGTTGGAATTTTCTTGATTTCGGAATATTATTCCTCTTGATTTCACGTTATACACGAGTACAATCCGATATAATCCGAAATATGAAGAACAACCAGTCGTTTAAAGTTTTCATTGTTGAAGACGATATGTGGTATGGTTCCATGCTGGAACATTATTTGACACTTAATCCGGAATATGAAGTTAAACGATTTGAATCACCTGGTGATTTCTTCGCGCACCTCCATGAAGTTCCCGATGTGGTAACTTTAGATTATTCCCTGCCAGATAGCGATGGAACGGAAGTACTAAGGAAGATCAAGGAATTTAATCCAGACATCCGTGTTATTATCATCTCAGGTCAGGAAGACGTAGCTACCGCCATTAATCTTTTAAAGAACGGCGCCTTTGATTACATCGTAAAAGATGATGATACCAAGGACCGTCTCTGGAACAGCATTCTGCATTTGCGGGAAATCAGCAACCTGAAGCAGGAAGTTGAAAGCCTGAAAAAACAGGTAGGCCGCAAATACGATTTCTCCCAGATCATTGTAGGTAACAGCGAACCCATGGAAAAGGTTTTTGCGCTGATTGAAAAAGCGTCCAAAACCAATATAACGGTATCCATTACCGGCGAAACAGGATCCGGAAAGGAACTGGTAGCAAAAGCCATTCATTATAATTCTGACAGACATAACCTGCCCTTTGTGACTGTAAACGTAGCGGCAATTCCAAAGGAACTTTTGGAAAGCGAACTCTTCGGACATGAGAAGGGATCTTTTACAGGTGCAATTACAAGACGTATCGGAAAATTCGAAGAAGCCGATAAAGGAACACTGTTCCTGGATGAAATCGGAGAATTGGATATAAACCTGCAGGCCAAGTTGCTGCGCGTATTGCAGGAAAGAGAGATCACGCGTGTGGGAGCAAATAATGTAATACCCATCAATGTGCGGATCATCGTAGCGACACATAAAAATTTATTGGAAGAAGTAAAAAATAAAACATTTAGAGAAGATCTTTACTATCGTTTAATTGGTTTACCGATCATGTTGCCGCCCCTGCGTGAAAGAGGCAATGATATTGCGATCCTGGCGAAAAACTTTGTGGATGCTTTCTGCAAGGAAAATAAGATCAACAGGAAATCACTCAGTCCGGAGGCTCAGCAAAAGCTTATATCCTATCCGTACCCGGGTAACGTGCGCGAATTGAAATCCATCATGGAACTTGCGGTGGTAATGAGCGATGAAGAAAATATCCTTCCGGAGCATATCACGCTGAATTCTTCTACAAGTATCAATGACTTGCTTAACAGGGAAACCACGCTGAAAGAATTTGAGAGCCAGATCATACAACATTATCTCGATAAGTATAATAAGGATGTTCTTCTGGTCGCGCGAAAATTGGATATCGGAAAGAGTACGATTTACCGCATGATACAGAATGGAGAATTGAAAAGCAAGTAGTGAAAACCTGTACTGCCGTAGAAACAAAAGAAATAATGTTAGCCGTAGGAACAGATAAAAAACTGTTTGGAAAAACCATCCTGGTTGCAGAAGATGTTGAAATGAATCAGCACCTCATCCGGCATATCCTCGAGTCCAGTGGTGCGCAGGTGGTGATTGTAAAAAACGGCGCCGAAGCCCTGGAGAAGGTAAAAAAACAAATTTTTGATTGTGTATTGATGGATGTTCAGATGCCGGAAATGGATGGCATACAGGCAACTGTAAATATCCGGAACCTGGAAGATCCCCTGATTTCATCAATTCCTATCATTGCAATATCGGCTAATTGTCAGCCGGAGGACCTGCTGAAATATGAAGAAGCAGGCATGGATGACTTTCTCGCCAAACCCATTGTGGAAGCGCATTTGATCGACACGATCCTGAGTAATTCCGGACCTTCTATCCTGGGTAATGCAGACGATTCTTCCTTTTCAGAAAACAAACTTTACGACCTCACCATGATACAATCAGTTTCGGGTGGGGATAAGGCTTTTATCAAAAAGATGATCCTGCTTTTTATAGAAACTGTTCCGCAAAATGTGCAGGAGCTCGTGGATTCTACAGAAAAGAAAAACTGGGAGCAAGTTTCCAAAATGGCCCATAAATTAAAATCCACCATCGATTCGATGGGCATTCGCACGATCCATGATCAGATCAGGGCAGTTGAAATGAATGCAAAAAATCAGGAGCATCTTGAACTCATGCCCAATATGGTTCAACAGATAGAATCGGTTGTTTCAGTATGTATTCAGCAACTAAGAAAAGAGGTTGACGGATGACGGTTGACGGTTGACCGTTGACAGATTCCCATACTCCCACACTCCCATACTTTCTTAGTTGTTTATCCCCATCTTTCCCAAACACGTATTGCTTGTCCCAAATAGGGAAAGACTGTTTCTGAGGCAGTTATATATATTTCTGAAAATGAAAGAGTTATTGAGATAGAAAATCCGGCACTCTTTTCGGAATGAATTGATATAACTCATTAAATCATGCATTTGCAAGCTTCTTCGGGCATTTTTATAGTAGAGGACAATTTGCTGTATCAGCAGTTGATCGCCCGCGAACTGGAGGACTTTGGAGGTCCCCTTTTTTTCTACACAACAGGTGAACACTGTCTCGCTAATATTTGTCGCAGACCTTCTATTGTAGTGCTGGATTATAATCTCGATGGGGAGATGAACGGTCTGGAAACTCTGGAAGAGATCCGCAAATTCGATCCTTCGATATTTGTCATTTTATTCTCAAGTCAGAAGGACTTACATAGCAATGAAAACCAGCGGCGCTATGGGTCTTTTGATTTTCTTGAAAAAAAGGAACAATCTTTTACCCTGCTCAAACAATTGCTGAAGGCCAAAGTTTCTATCTAAAAAAGTTTTAGGCTTTGGGCTTTAAGCCTTGCGTCTTACGCTTATCCAGGAATTCTTGAAATATACTTTTCAATCTGTTTGATCTGATCAACGATCTGCGGAGTGGTAGGCTTTAGATTTTTTGCTTTTCTGAAAAATTCTTTAGATGCACGGAACTCTCTTTTCGTCATCATGATCGAACAGAGTTGCAGATAAGCTGCTGCCTGATTTTCCTTATCCGGCAAACCTTTGCTGATAGCCTGGCGGATCAGACCCTCTGCTTTACGGATATCATTTTTCTGCATGGCTAGCATTCCCATTTGTAATAAACTGGCGCCTTCGGCTTCTTTCATAGGCATGCCAAGATCAAGCCCCTTGCGCATATTAACTTCTGCTCCGTCAAAATCATTCTTCATCATGGCGATATTACCCTTGAGTGTATAATAAACGGAGCGAATGGGTTTATAGAGAAGGCCCGGGAACTTAATTGTTGCAAGTACTTTTTCTGCTCCTTCCAGGTTGCCCGATTCCATATGTTCCTGAATAAGGCGAAGTGGTCCGAAAAAGAAATGACCGAAGATGAGAATTACGCCGACAAGATAGGGTAAAAAGGCTGGCCAGAAACTGCTATAAACGTTGGTGACAATGCCGATGGCGATTAGTGCGAGACCTATATATAAACGGTATTTGATAATGACACTGTAGAACTTCATAATCTGAATTTGGGCTGCAAAGATAGCCTAGTTTCAGAGATCTACGAAGCTTACTCTGATCTGCCTTAAGCCTTAAGCTTTCTGCCTTAAGCCTTCAGAATCTGTCATTATTTATTTCGATCCAGTAACCATCAGGATCCTGCAGGTAGATTTGTTGGACCTGGTCGGGGCGCAGTGCAATTTTATTCACTTCACCCCCAAAATTTCCGTATTTAACGCCCAATTTTTCCAGGTGTTTAATAAAATCCGGAAGGGAGGCAACAGTAAATGCCAGGTGTACATTCACATCATGTGGTATGTCTTCCTTGGCACCACTGACTACATGCAACTGACTATGTGCGCCAATTCTGAACCAGACATGCCGCTGATCATGGAAGGGTTCTGGAATTGTATCCAGCATCATTGCATATTTGTAAAATTCGGTCGCGCGTTCAAGATCCGTCACATAAACGGTGAGATGATTGAACTGAGGTTTTGATTGTGCCCGCCCTTGAAGAGAGAAACAAAGAATAAACAGAAAGCCGGCAAATTTTAATAAACGATTCATGTATAGTATTTTGAAATATGAAGTTAGGGGGAAAGCAATTCTTGTTTCAGAAAATCTTACTTTTGCAACCTTCAATTGAAGCGGGTCCCGTTATTCAACGCCTGCTTGAAGAGTTCTTAAAAGTTGGTCCCGTAGTTCAACGGATAGAATAGGAGTTTCCTAAACTCTAGATCCAAGTTCGATTCTTGGCGGGACTACCAAAAAATCAATTGTCAATTGTTGAAATGGATTGTCCTAACGACAATCAGGAATGTGTATCACCTGGAAGCTCATTATCTATGGCGTTAATTTCTTAACTACTGCATCTTATAACATAAATTTGAGTGTTATGTGGTATATTAAAAGACAACCCTCACATTGACAACCGACAACTTAGTCATAATAAATGGCGGCTTATACAATGACATTAAAAGGGCATTGAAACAATGGATTGACCTTTATTCTGATAACTTACAAGACAACTTGTCTTTTGAGTTTTACAAACATGGACTAGGAAACTACATAATCAAAGTTGACAAAAAGCTTGACAATGAAAGGTTTTACTATTTGATAAACTACTTAAATTATCCCGAGGGAATTGACTATAAAATTGATATCGAAGGCTTCACGACCGTGAAAGGGCAAAAAGAATTAGAGAATAAACAAATCTTAGTTTATATACCAGCAAATGATAAAGAAGGTGGCAATGTCTATGCTGTAACATCAGACAATGAAACTTTCAAAATTGACTTTGGCGGTAAAGTAATAAGAGTTAGGGACAACAAATCATACAGAGTTCCTGACATTCGCCGACTTTCAGACCCTGAGATATTTCGGGTAAACAAAAGTAGAGTCGCTGATATCAAAGAAGAAATATCAAAGTTCAATTTAGAAAAAAGATTTAGAATAATTTCGCTAATAGCATTAGGTCTACTAATTGTTAGTTTGTTGACAATTCTCATAAACAGTCATACATTTTTTAAAGCGAACTTTTTTGTGGGCTTGGGGCTCGGTGTCTGGTTTTTTGGAGACTACAAAATGTTACAGGTTGACAAATATTACTTTTACTGCTTTTTAATTGCTATTACTTTTTTTGGCTATGGTCTTTTTATTAAGAAGCAGTTTTCGAATAGTACATTAAAGCTGACCGACTTAGGTTCTTTGTATCCAATATCCCTCTTAATAGTGCAAAAGCCATTAAGACTGATATATAAACTATTTCTAAAAAGAGAACCTGTAGTTGACAGACCCCCACCGACGTTTTGGGATTTTGTTTATTCAATATTACTTTTTTTAGCCTTTGCTGTTTTGCCATTTGTTATAATGGACAATTTGAAATAAGAGGAATACTGACCTCCGCCCTAAAAACTGGAGCGATGTAAATTAGAAAATCAGGGTAATTATTCATCAAAAATAGAAATTGAGCAATTCTCGTTCCTTGAATACAGTAAATTTTTAATGGCATATAAGTTGATTCTTTAAAGACTATAATAGATTTGATGACAACGCCATTCATTAATAAGTCAAAACACTCCGCCATGTACTTGAAATACTATTGCTTATCTTTTTTAATTTTCGTCTTCTCACTCCTGATAGCCCGGTCTGGCTTTGCCCAATCGACGATGTTGACAAAAGGAGATGCAGCGCCTTTATTTACCACCAAAGCCAGCCTGGCCGGCAGTGAATTTGATTTTTCATTAAAAAACGCCCTTGCTAAAGGACCCGTTGTAGTCTATTTCTATCCTTCTGCCTATACCGGCGGGTGTGATGCGGAAGCACATGCCTTCGCTGAACTCAAGGATAAATTTACAGCGGCGGGAGCTACTATTATCGGTGTATCTGCAGACGATATTCAGCGGCTAAATGCATTTTCTTCCGATCCGCAATACTGTGCAGGCAAGTTCCCCGTCGCTTCAGACGCCGGAGGCGAAATTGCAGCAAAATATGGCCTGACAATGTCAGCTCCAAAGCTTGGAATTAAAGACCTGCGCGGCCAGGATCTTACACACGGCTTCATTCCGCGAACCACTTTTGTTATTGATAAAGAAGGTAAAATTGCAGCAGTCTTTTCATCAGAAACCAACCATATTTCACCTACTGACCATGTTGAAAAGTCGCTGGCAATTGTAAAAGGGTTATAATTCCCGCGCCCGGGTTCAAAATTTCGAACGAGTGTGCTTGTAGACTTTGTCTATACCTTGTCTTGTCCTGAAAAAACTTTACAGTATTCGAAGATTTTACTGATTAGACTTTACAGCAGGATTCAATATTACGGTTTTGACTTTACATGTTCATTTTTTTCCTCTTATGGCTTTACATATTTATTTTCTTTTTTCCTGATATAGCTTTACATCCTTTTGTTTTTTCCAGGTTCTAATCAGTGTTTCCGGGGAGCCATGGGCAACCTGGGGAGTTAGGTTACTAAAGCTGGCATGTGGCCTTAACTGGTTATACCCGTCGATGGCCTTACTTACCGCATCAACCGAAGCTCCATAGTTTTCAAAGACTTTGTCCAGACAAAACTGTTGTTTCAGGATTCCGTTTACGCGTTCTGCAATCGCGTTGTCATACGGACTTCCCGATTGGGTCATGCTAATCCTGATTTCATTTTTTTGCAAAATGGATATGTACGGGTCACAACAATATTGTATTCCCCGATCAGAATGATGGATCAGTGATCTGTGATGACCAGATTGTGATAGCGAGGCAATTGCTTTGTTTAACGCAATAATACATCCATCAACTTTTAGTTTCTGACTGAGATGATAACCTACTATTTTTCTTGAGTAAACATCTGTGATCAGAGATAGATATACAAAGCCAGTTTCAGTACGTAAATAGGTTATATCACTCACCCAGAGTTCTTCAACGGACTCAACGCGCAAGTTGATAGTAAGATCATCCCACTTTTTAAAACGGTGATAGGACTGAGTGGTTTGTACATACCGCTTTCTGCGTTTGATGAGCAGTTCATGCTGCTTTAAGAGTCTGTAAAAACCATCCCGGCCGATTTGGATGCCATGTTCTCTGAACTCGCCTTTAAGTACAATAAAAAGCTTTTGACCTCCGATGCCCGGCATCGCGAGCCGAACGGCTTTTACCCGGTCAATAATCCAGGCTTCATGAAGTTGTTCGTCATGATGGCGCCAGGTATTATCATAAAATGCCTGCCTTGATTTACCAAACAGTCCGCAAAGTTTTTCCATCCCCGTTAAAGAAAAATATTGCTTCATTTCTGTGACCGTTTGGTACCAGACTTTTTTCGGATATCGATTCCCAACTCCTTCTGGGCTATTTCGATCATCATTTCCAAACCGGCTATTTTCAGATTGGCATCCTTTAGCTGAGTGGCTAAACTCTTATGCGTAGCCGAGATCTCCAGAGGGATCTCGGCTACGGCCTCTTCGTCTTGCAACCCGTTGGGATAGTGTTCCTTATACCATCGGACAAAATAATGCGCCGCATCAGCAAAAGGCAGATCATATTTCTCGCTCAACTCCTTTGAGCTCAGGTCCCCGGACAGATATTCTCTGGCCACGGCAATCTTAAAACTGTTGGAATACTTGGGCTTACTACCCGTGCTTTTCTTCTTCATATGTTGAAATCAATTTTACACATTTATTCGAAAAATGTGTAAAGTGATTTCAGGAATAGACAAAATACCCAGCCAGGTATTTCTAAAAATTTATTTCACAGAGGCTCTGTACACACTCTGCAATTTCGCTTTTCTGCAACCTCATTTTTGTCATGTCAACAGGGTTTCCGGCATCGGAGATGATTGGCTTCGAAGAATAATATTCTCAATCATCCCCGTGAAGCTTGCATAGACAGATGTTGATGATGAATTCAATTTTTAAAAATCAAAAATCCAATGGGTAAAGGAACATCTTGTTCATAAACCTGTCCATGAGACAATACCAGTTATGGTTGAAAGGGTTCCTGATGAAGCTGATTAGAATTATACGTTCCTAATATTAGTTTTTAATATATGCTGAGGCACCTGAACCAGCCGTACCACTAAAATCATAAGAAAATATCAAAGTGTCTCTGGATATTGAATAATATGTTATAGAATCTGTCGGACTATTTGCTTTATAATAACCGATCCGATTTATGTTTTCCCCCGAAAGATTTTTGTCTATTGATGTGGTATAAGTCCCTGATTCAACTATTAGGTTATTTATTTTTAGAACCCAACTGGTATTTGTAAATGTCAAGGACTGGGTCATTCCGGAATTTATAGGAGTCAAAGGATTTAATGGTCCTGGACCACCATCATTAATTGTTGATATCCAATTCCAATTTCCTACCAGAATAGGAGGTGAAATATTTGATTTCTTGCAGCTTATAAATACAGTTATTGCTAAAAAAAGTATTGTCAACTTTTTTTTCATTAATTTCTTTTTCAACAATGACATATAATATGCTGAAGACGTTGCATTAAGACTTATTATCTGCCTTTTAATATTTAAAAATTTGTCAGGTTTCGTTAAAACCTTTTCTCTTCTTGGAGAATTAAAGTCAGAATAACGTATCCATTTCGGTTAGAAAATCTGTTGTCATGAATTATTCTATTTAGTTATTTTTTCCCGAAAAATTCACCAAAGTCTTCTGTATTTTCAAGAAGTCTCCTACCTGGTTTCCGATTTTGCAAATAATTGAGTTTTTCGTAACTTTTTGAAAAGATATATAATGAATGCCGATCAAAAGATAAAATCAGCATTTGCCCGTGTTTCAGGTGCACTTACCCAGCGACCAGCTTTTGGACTTGGAACAGGTATTTCCAAGGCGACAATAAAAGATGGGCTAACCTGCGAAATTCGGGAGGGCACCTGGACCTTCACAGCTGACATGCCCGAGCAAGCTGGAGGTAATGCCAGCGGACCGACTCCCGGAGTTTTTGGTCGGGCCGCTCTGGCTAGCTGCTTAGCCATAGGATATATGATGAAGGCCGCTATAATGGACATTCCGATTTCAGGACTTGAAGTGGAGGTACAAGCTGATTATGATGACGGAGCTTTGTTTGGAACAGCTCCGAATGTTCCACCTGGATATTTGGAAGTTCGTTATTCTGTAACAATAGACAGCGATGCACCGGAAGAGAAGATTATGCACATGCTTGATGAAGCAGATAAGCACAGCCCTTACCTGGATATTTTCAGCCGCGCACAGTCCTGCATTAGAAATGTGAACATAGTTGCCCAAAAAGATCACTGAAATGGAACCTGGACTTCAAAGACGTGTTCAACGTTATGGGTGGGACAAGGCATCTGCCTATTATGAAACCTTTTGGCATGATAAATTGAAACCCGCTCAGGATCTTCTTTTAGATATGGCGGACCTGCACCCAGGAGAAAACGTATTGGATGTGGCTTGTGGTACGGGCTTAGTAAGTTTTCAAGCTTTGACAAAGCTGGGCGACAACGGCCGGATGGTGGGTACGGATATTTCTGAGAAGATGATAGAAAAGGCATCTTCACTCGCAGCGAATAAAAAGGAATACCGTGTAAGCTTTGAGCGGATGGATGCTGAAGATCTTATGCTGAAAGATGGTTTATTTGACGTGGCGCTTTGCGCTCTTGGTTTGATGTATATGCCGAATCCGAAAAAAGCCCTGGAAGAAATGCACAGGGTGCTGAAACCCGGAGGACGTGTTGTTGCGGCCGTTTGGGGACAACGTGACCGGTGTGGGTGGTCGGACATTTTTGAAATAGTGGATCAGCATGTTGCCTCAGAGGTTTGCCCAATGTTTTTTAATCTGGGCAATCCAAATATGCTCGAGCTCAATTTTAAAGCTGCTGGATTTAGTGCAATTCAAGTTAGGCGTATTACGACTTTGCTTTCATATAACGATTCAAGAGAGGCTTTGGGAGCAGCTTTCGAAGGAGGTCCGGTGGCCCTGGCTTATAACAAATTCAACGAAGATGTGAAAAGGAATGTTCATGCTGCTTACTTGTCTTCACTTGCTCCCTTTAAGAAAGGGGAAGGATATGAAGTACCCGCCGAATTTGTATTGGCAATAGGAATTCGATGAAGTACAAGCAGAATAAGGTATAGAATTTGTCGCCCATTTTGTAATGGATCACGTTCCCAATCCTGCCAGTATATCCCTTCTGTGATCCCATAATATATTCCTTCTGTAGAAATTAAAATTTGAACTACTCTCCTTCGGGAATCATATTATATTCATTCTCCTTTAGTGCGGAGTTAGTCCGGTAAATACCGCACTTACTCCGCACTAACCTAAACTAAATACAAAAGCAATATAGAAGAACCCTGTTATTAAACTTTTCTTTTGGTGTTTGAATGGCGGGTCAGTGGGGAAGATCAGTTGACCTTAATCTCAATTCCATTGGGAAAAAATAAACCTCCGTTGGGAAAAACTAAAATTTCCACAAATGTTTTCAATCTAAATTGTTCTTTAGATATGACAACATTTTTACCAAATTCATAAAAGATTATTTTTAATTAGATTCCACCTAAAATTGATTGATTATGGTCAAACAATTAATTTTATTATTGATGATGACAATATCATCTCTGTTTACTTCAGCAGAAGTATTATATGTCAATGCTAAAACCGGTAATGATAAAAACACTGGCTCCCACTCACAACCTTTGAAAACACTCAGGGAAGCAGCGAACCGAATCAATGCCAATACAGAAAAAAAAGCATCTTCCATTATTATTTCAGAAGGAGTTTACGCATTAACTGAAACAGTGCTTTTTAACAACAATAAATTTTCTGCAGAAAGCCGGTTGACGATACGGGCTGAAATATTACCCAATGATGCCAATTGGAATCCGCAACGCATGCCGGTTATTACAACGATAATTCCTACAAAACCAACGCCGGGTGACGGCGAAGAAGCCAGAGGATTAGAAATAGAAGCAAGCCATGTAACTATTCAGGGACTGCGTTTTACCGGAAGCCAGGATTATTATTACATCGATGGCAAATAAAACAGGCGTTACTATCCCATTTGGCGTGAGGGTAAAAATTTAGAAGACCTTGTTGTTACACAATGTCTGTTTGCCGGCAATATTGATGTGCTGCCTATTCGTGTAGCAGTAATTGCTAACGGTCATGGTTTGGTGCTGGACCATTGTGTATTTTACAATTGTCAGAATCCTGTTGTATTTTGGAATGCACAAGATGGAACAAGCTATCACAATGCCATGCGTTATTGCCTGGTGTATGAAGCAAATTACAGCGGAGTATGGACAACAGACCAAACAGGAGACGACTTTGAGTTTCATCACAATGTTATTGCGAACAGCCGGACGGCCTGGATAAGAGATAATAATAGTACACACCACTATCAAATACATGATTGCATTTTAGCGAACAATATGAAAACAACAGGAAACGGTGGCGACAATGCAATTAATAACGATTTTTTAAAAATGGAGAATGTGCAATTGTCCGGCATTGTCGAAATTGAAAAAGACCAGGGCAGGAAAAATTATTTGCAATTGAAAGAAGGTTCATTTGGTTCGAAATTACAAGCAGGCTTGTTTAAATAATAACAAAGCGAAGATCTTATTCTCCTAACATTGCTGAGTGTGCTCCATCTTCAGGTTCAGCTCCCTTTGGTTTGCTATAACTACATAGTTCTAAAATAAATCTCAAAAATGTGACAATAGTACCTTAGTTTCATAATTTAATTAAATATTCCAACGTAGATGAAACAGGTTTTAATTTTCTGTTGCTTTATAGCATATACTTTTATTATTAAAGCGCAATCAGGTGCCCAATTGGACAGCATCGCAAGGGGAATCAAACTTGACAGTACAATGAAAGTTGAAATTGAGTCAGAGTTTCCAGGTGGAGTGAAAGGATGGCAAAACTTTCTGAGCAGCGCTTTAGTTTACCCTCCCAAGGCTGTCCGAAAAAAAATTCAAGGACAAGTTATCGCTAGGTTTATTGTTGAAAAGGATGGATCACTAAGCAATATAGAGATCATTAGCGGCCCAAAGGAACTTTGGAATGCAGTACTGGATGTACTCAAACAAAGTCCAAACTGGAAGCCTGCAATTCAGAATGGCAAAAAAGTGAAATCATACAAAAACCAACCTTTTAATTTCAAGTTAGAAACAGCATAATAAAGCACATCCATGCCTTCTTCCCATCTTTAAATGGAAAAAAAGAACCAATGGGTTCTAATTATTTAACATTCGTATTCTTAAGAAAGTTCGGGCATAAAAATATATTTTTTGAAGTCATAAAGAGCGTAAAAGCTCGAATATATTTGAGTAATTCAAATGATATTTTACTATGACTTCTATGATTCCTAAAACAAAAATAACGGCTGTTAGAAATGCCCTGCAAATAACATTTGGAGTAAATGAATTTGAAGATATCCGTCAACTGACCGCAGGACTTTCATCTGCACTGATTTTTAGAATCGTGGTTCTGGGTAAGCCATATCTTCTTCGCGTCATCACCCGTACAGATGAAATAAGCAACCCTTCGCACTATTATAGTTGTATGAAACCCGCAGCAGAGGCCGGACTTGCTCCCCGCATTCTATACGCAGGTATAGAAGACAGAATTTCTATTACAGATTTTGTTGAAGCAAAGGCTTTTCAGATAAGCGAAGCCCGGTTGAAAATGCCTGCCGTTCTTAAGCGTTTACATTCGTTGCCTCCATTCCCCTACCGGGTAAATTTTTTTGATTTTGTGGATGGGTTGGTTCGAAAATTTCAGGATGCGAAAATCCTGACAGAGAATATAACGGAAGAACTGTTCCACCTGTATGCAAAAATTTCCGGTGTTTATCCACGTAATATGCAGGATATGGTGTCATGCCACAATGATCTTAAGCCGGAAAATATTGTTTTTGATGGGGACCGCCCCTGGCTTGTGGACTGGGAAGCTGCTTTTTTGAATGACCGTTATATGGACCTTGCAGTGGTAGGAAATTTTGTTGTAAAGAATGATGAGGAAGAAAAGGAGTACCTCAAAAATTATTTTGATGAAGAAGTAGACGAATACCATCATGCCCGGTTTTTCCTGATGAGCCAGGTATTACACATGTCTTACTTTACCTTTCTTTTGTTGCAGGTATCCGCTGGATACAAGCCCGTTGAATTGAATTCAGCCATACCAGATTTTAGAGAATTTCATGACCAGATGTGGGCGGGTAAAATCACTTTAGAAAATAATGAAGCCAGGCAAGAATATGCCCTGGTTCACATGCAACAACTCCGGCATAATCTTAATACGAAAAGATTTGAAGAGTCTCTTTATATAGTTTCTAATTATCAATAAATTTAATCGCGAAATAAAAAATTCAAACTAAGACACTGACTGCTGAAAATTTCCAGCGTAATTTGTATGGCTAAAGTAGTATCTTAAGAGAGTGTTCTGGAATATTAACCATTAATAATTAAACATGGAAGTGCACCACCACCCCGACCTGCATCACAAAAGAAAAAAATGGAAAGAGTATTTTCTTGAATTCTTAATGATTTTTCTGGCTGTAACACTTGGCTTTTTTGCGGAAACAATCCGGGAGAAGATTTCTGAAAAACATCGGGAGAATGATTATATAGTTGGATTAATAAACAATATTAAAAATGATACGTCAGACCTGAAAGGTTTAATAGAAAGAAATGATTTGGAGTTAAGTGGGATTGATTCTATATTGAAAATATCAAAAAATAATTTTTTAAATATTCCGGTTCAGGATTCTATATTTTATTATGGACTTCATTACACCTTCAATTTGCACCTCTTTCAATTCAATGATCTGACCTTAGTGCAACTAAGGAACGCAGGAGGGTATAGCCTGATAAAAACAAGCAGGGTTGCCGATAGCATTGCTCTGTATGAATCTAAAAATAATGACATCAAAGTTCAGGAGAGATTTGTTATTGATTATTATACTCAAACCATGGCTTCTTTTAAGCAAATTCTTGATATCACCCTCACCTACAAATTTTTTCAGGAATATGAAACGAAAAAAGTAATGCCCTCAGATATACATGTTTTAATATCCAGGGACGGGGAAAGAATGTTTTTACTTTATAATAATTACTGGATTTACAGAGGCTCACTTACTGGATATAATATTAAGTTAAAAGAACATCTTGAATATTTAAATGGATTTATTGCATTCCTGAAAAGAAACTATGATATCGATTAGGGATTTTTATAGAAAGCGCTCAGCTCGTGAAAACAGGAAAGAAGGTTTTTAAATATCTACTTTAGTTTGGTATTTGTTTTATAAGCCTGCATAACCTCTTCTATAGCATTAATGACAGTACCTGGATCTTCAAGGTGAATATTATGACCGCTATTTCTGTCAACGATGTGCCTGCTATTTGTTGATAATTGAGTTAATTCTTCCTGTAGTTCTAATCGCTGTTTTTCGAGTTCGACAGAATCCGACAGACCTGAATAACTTCCGTTCCCTTTTGAAATTACAATCAAAGGAATATTCCCCAGCATGTAAGCTGGTTTCCCTTTGTTATTATACATATCGGCGACGTCTTCGGGTGACCAATCCATTTCACTACTCGCAGCTTTGAAATAATTATACTGTGTTTGTGCCCATAGTTGCATTTTCTGATATTCCGGAGAAAGCCTGTCAAGCGGAGGCTCTATGGAAGTATTCGATACAAGAGGATTATTTTCTTTCTGTGAAGCAGTGTCGATATTCTTTTTTGTAATATTTTGAATCTCTGGTGCAGTTCTGCCTTTCGCCATTTCACGAATACGTATTTCCTGATTATTAATTATTATTTTCTCGTTTTCATTTAGAGCATCTACTAAAACAAGACCAACCACTTCTTTACTATAATATCTTGCAAAAGTTCTTACAAGAAAACCACCAAATGATTGACCTACCAGAATATATGGCCCCTTTATTCCCGCATTATGTAAAGCTGTATGAAGTTCATAAGCGATTTGTTTGCCTGTCCTGGGAAAAGGTCCTTCTTCACTCCAGGCATAGCCTGCTCTGTCATAGGAAACGGTTGTAGTTGTTTTGGAAATTGCAGGTTGAACCAGATCCCAGATATATGAAAAATCACCACTGCCATTTTCAAATATAACAGCAGGCGTTCCATTTCCTTTTATATTCAAGTGCATTAAATGTCCGCCGGCATCAAATAATTTACCCGGAGGTGGATAAGGTTTAAGATCCTGGCCAATGATTGAGGAAGGAAGGAATAGGGTAATTAACAGATAACGTAAAGCAGGTATAAAAATTCCGTGCATACATACTATTTGGCTCATTGAACTGCATGGGAACAAGCCCCTTTCAGTTCAGGAAGGTTTATAATAATGATAATCCTGTGGGACGTTTTAAGGCAATTTAACGTTACATGAAGATGGGAACTATTATGCTGAAGTAATGAATAGGCATTCTAAAGCGTGTATTAATGTTCTGAAGATTAATTATAAACATTATTCTTCCAACGGCTTGCAGACAAACCGGTACCCGACACCTGAGACAGTCGAGATATAAACAACGCCGGAATTATTCTGCTCCAATCGTTTGCGGAGTTGTGCAACGAATACACGGAGATATTGCAGCTGATTAGCGAATTCTTCTCCCCAGATTTCCCGTAAAATGTATTGATGAGTCAATACTTTTCCTTCATTTTTGGCAAACAGAACCAGTAGGGCATATTGTGTTTGTGTCAATTGAATAAGTTCATCATTTACTTTTACGGAACGACTGGTAAGATCGAGTTCCATTCCTTTAAATTTGATCACCGGGATATTCTCTTCACTATCAGATCCTCGAAGCGCCGAACGGATCCTGGCAAGTAATTCACCCGTACGAAATGGTTTTACCAGGTAATCATTTGCGCCATTATCCAGGGCGCGAATAATATCTTCTTCCTTGCTTTGTACGGTTAATATGATGAGAGGTGTAGCCGACCATTCCCTTAATTTTCGCAGGGTTTCATGTCCATTTTCATCGGGCAGGCCAAGATCCAGTATTATTAAATCGGGATGTTTATTAGCAGCCGCTGCCAGTCCCTCTGCAGAAGTATTGGTCAGGATTACAGAGCAGCCATGAGACTGCAATGTAATCTGCAACAATTTGCGGATCTGCAATTCATCATCGATGACAAGTATTTCGCGATTAAGTAATGTCATCTGGCGGGTTATATAATCGATCTGTTTTGATATTCATTATAAATCTGGCACCTCCCTGTTTCCTGTTGCTGAGTTCAATAGTACCCGAATGAGCTTCTATAAATCCTTTAACAATAGAAAGACCAAGACCTGTTCCTCCGATCGAGACGTTCTTTATCCGGTAAAACTTATCAAACACTTTGGGTATCTCGCTTTCAGGAATTCCAGGGCCATTGTCTTCAACAATGATCTCCAGTGATGATTCATTATAAGTAGCAGAAATCGTAATGCAGGAATTTTCAGGAGTATATTGGAAGGCATTATAGATCAGGTTATAGAATACCTGTTCGATTAATCCGTAATCTAGTTTAAATAAAGGGAAATTATCAGGTATTTCAATCCTTATTGTAAAATCTTTACGTGAGTCTTCCAGTCGCTGCAGAACGGCCTCCACCAGTTCTTTTAAATTACACCAGTCCTTTTTTATTTGTAAGAATCCGGATTCGAGTCTTGACATATTCAGCAAATTCTCCACCTGCCTGTTCAGCCTGAAGGAGGCGATTGATATTTCCACAATTAGGCTGGATCTGATTTCTTCTGATAACAAAGATGGAGAAGCCATAAGATTATCTGTGGCAGCAATGATGGAGGCCAGCGGAGTCCTGAATTCATGAGATAAAGAATTGAGCAATGTGTTGTATAGCCTGATATTCTCTAAACGTTCTTCTTTTTGCCTGGCAATTTTTTCTATCTGCCTGATTTTATAAGTCAGAACTGCACTGACCAGGGCAATCACGAAGTACATGGACAACATAATCCTCGCCTCTGTATTTCCAACCCGGAGATTAAATCTTGGCAGGAGGAAAAAATAATCCCAGATAATGGCACTCAGTGTTGCAGCCAGCAACACTGGCAGGATATCAAAAAACATCGCAATGATGGATACCGCAAGTAAAAGTATAAAGGCAACTACTTCCGGTCCGATATACCTGGTAAATAAATAACAGATTGCTGAAACACCACAAATAAAACCTGAGCTTATCAGGTATTCCATTCTGCGACTTACGGCACCACGGAACATAAATGATTTATTTTAAATATGCCAGGTAAAACTATTCAAATCATACTGAACCCAAATAGAAAAAAGGAAGCTTTTAACTTCCCTTTTTGCAGCATCAACAAGACTATACTAAAAAACAAACAGACTATATTTCAATAGGATGTATATATTAAAAAATTAGTCAGTGATTGGTAATTTCCACTTCACGCAATCCTTCCGGAGTTCCTACAAGTAAAGTACCCTGCACATAATTTTCATTATGCTGACTCGCATCGAGGCCTTCCGCTTCTTCTTTATCACTCACACGCAACGGCACAATAAAGTTGATGAATTTGAATATCAGGAAAGATGCAGTGAAACTATATGCAACGGCAATACTCATGGCTTTTAACTGTGTCAGAAAAAAACTGAAATTTCCATATGCCCATCCGTCATTTCCTGCAGCATTCACTGCTTTAGTAGCGAAAATGCCTGTCATCAGCATACCAACCATCCCACCGATACCGTGACAGGGAAACACATCCAGGGTATCATCAACAATAGTCTTTGATTTCAGGTGTACGACCAGGTTAGAAACCATCGCAGCAATAACACCAATAAATATGCTCTGAGGAATGGCGACAAAACCTGCAGCTGGTGTAATGGCAACCAGTCCGACTACAGCGCCAACGCAAAATCCAACTACCGAAGGTTTTTTACCACGCATTACATCGAAAAACATCCAGGATAATCCGGCCGCAGCGGCAGCAGTATTGGTTGTGGAAAAAGCGGATACCGCCAGTGTGTTAGCTGCTAGCGCAGATCCTGCATTAAAGCCAAACCATCCAAACCATAGCAGTCCGGTGCCAATCAGTATATAAGGTATATTGGCAGGCTTGTTTTCAATTTTTGCTATATGAACTTTTCTTCTTTTTAATACCAGCGCACCAGCCAGCGCTGCACAACCCGCCGATATATGAACTACAGTTCCTCCCGCAAAGTCCAATGCTCCCATTTTAGCCAGAAAACCATCCGGATGCCAGCTCCAGTGAGCAAGGGGGGCATATACTAAAAGACTAAACAGTACAGTAAACAAAACATAAGATATAAAACGCATCCGTTCCGCAATGGCGCCAACTACCAGACCTGGTGTAATAATGGCAAACATCAGCTGGAACATGGAAAATAAGGATTTTGGAATAGTAGGTGCTGGTCCCCATGGTGCTCCTGAAGCTACCCCTTTATAAAATAAATGGGTGAAGGGGTTTCCAATTATTCCATGTACGCTATCTCCAAAACACAGACTATATCCGACTATTATCCATAACACACCGACAACACCGGCAGCAACGATGCTTTTCATCATCGTGGAAAGCACATTTTTCCGGTTTACCATACCCCCATAGAAGAACGCCAGTCCGGGAGTCATGAGAAATACCAGGGCCGTAGCCACCAATATCCAGGCGATATCAGCCACATTATACTTGCCTTCATCAAAATTGGGTAGTGTCGGTATAAAAAGAACAACTACCGAAAGCAGCAATAAGGTGATAAAAGGAGCCGAATTTTTAAATGTTTTGGTTGTCATAATGGATGTTTTATCATCTAAGAAGGGAAAAAATATGATTGTTCGGAGGTAAATATAAAGAAAATATAAAAATAATTAGAATATTCTCACATATAATTTAGTATAATATGATTGATAATTATATAATTCATTGAAATCATGCAACCTATAATTTGCATATTCTAACATATGATTTATAAAATTTTTATATGTCAATCAAATAGTTAGCTGATTCAACACACTGGTGCTGGATTAAGAGGAGGAGATAAATAAGGGGAGAGATTATAAAGAAGCCAGGTAATCGAAACTTTTCTTTAAGGCTATTTCGGGTTCTTTAACCATATCCTGCTCAACGATAAAATGTTTCGTCCCATTTTCTTTTGACTTGGTTAAAATGGTTTTCAGATCAAGTACCCCGTTGCCCGCTGTGGTCATATAAGGAAACAATTCAATCCATTGTTTGGGGTCTCCGCCATCGCCCGAAAAACGCACTTTCTTCATCATATCTTTTACATGCATTAGTGGATAGCGGTTTTTATACTTTTCGAGTAATTGGATCGGGTCTCCACCACCGGCGGTTGTCCAGTAAAGATCCATTTCAAAAAATACAAGCGAAGGATCCGTATTGGAAAATATCAGTTCCAATGGAATTTGTCCATTTACTTCTTTCAATCCATAACCATGATTATGGTAGGCAAATTTTATTCCTTCCTTTTTAGCCGATTCACCGATTATATTAAAGGCGTCGGCCATTTTTTTATAATCATCCAGGGTCTTTCTGTTTTCAGCTGGGATTGAAGGAAGGACAACATATGTATTTCCTAATATCTGTGATGCTTCTCCGAGTTTATTCATTCTTGTTTGCAGGGTATCCAGATCAGTATGAATAGATGGAACTGAAAATCCATTTTCCTGCAAAAGCTTTTTCATTTCTTTAGCGGTATGTCCAAAATATCCACTTCCCTTAAAACCAAGAGATGGCGTAACCGCATTCCATTTTTCTATAGCCGAGGGACTGCTGAATGAGTATGGTCCATAAAGTTCAACCTCTGTATATCCTATTTTAGAGAGCATAGATAATGCCCCCGTAAGATCTTCATCCAGCATCTTTGGCAGCGAGAAAAACTGGATACCTATTTTCTCCAGCAGAGGATTGGATTTAAAGATTCCTGAAGAATATAAAATCGCTGAAGCAGATGCTTTAGCTGATGTTCCGATAAATTGTCTTCTTAACATAGCAAAGTTTGTATTGATATCTTAAAGCAATTTACTTTCTTTTTTCAAGACTTATCTGATAATAACGCAACCCAATTTACACAGTTTGCGTTTTAAGGTGTACGAATTTTAATTTATGAGAGTAAATTCAGTAGTAACAATTCTCTTATTAGTACTTACAACATCATGTAATAAATCCCCAGCATCTTTACCTGTAATTTCTCCAAGAAAAATCCAGTATGAATTATATACAAACAGTGATTTTTCCGATAATAATACCAATATCAGATTCTCTTTATTTATAAGGACAAAAACAAAAGTCCTGCTTGACTCGGATCTTGCACCTATGAAAATCAAGGATATTCCGGATGCATCGAATAAAATAATAATTATTAAAACTGTACCCAACAATGATACTTCAGAACTGTCAGTTGGTTTTCTATATTCTATTGAAGGGATAGGAAATTCCTGGCATTTGGATACGATCAGAGCGGGAGAAACATTTAAACTGGTGGATTATGCTTTTCAATAATTGAAAGTTTCAACTCACTTAATTATGTTAACTATTTAAATATTTGATAGAATATCAGGTACATCATAGTCAGGTTAAAGGCTGCATGGCTTATAATAGCGCCAAGAACAGAACCGGTTTTTTCTTTGCAGATAAAAAAAATCCTGCTTGTAATAAACATAGAAGCTATCCAAATCAAAGCGGGTGCAAATAAGAAGTGCCAGCCTCCTGAATAATATACAATACCAAAATGCGCCAAATGTGTCAATGCGAAAGCTAAACTATCTAATATAGAAGCTTTTTGTTCTCCAAAATCCATTGCAAAACTTCCGTGAACAATTCCACGATAAAATAATTCCTCTCCTATAGGACTAAATGTTATTCCCGTTAAAGAATAAATTATAAAATAAATGTGCTTTTGTGAACTGCTCAGAGCAATACCTGATGCACTATAAGATCTGGATATATAAACGAACCAATTGCTAACGGTATGCTTATAGAACATAATACCGACTGCGTAAATAATAATGCAGATGATTACTCCGAATATAAATGAAAAAAATAGCCAGTAATTGTTGACGGGTTTCTTTATTCCAATATATCTTCTTCCTTTTTTTGAAAGGAAAATGATTGGTGAAAGCCACATGAAAATGAATATTATCGCAATCCGGCTGTAATTGCCTGTGATATTAGAATGTAAAACGATAATAAATCGGGGGATTCCCAGTAATAAAACCAATACAAGCCCAAAAACCCAATTAAATTTGAAAATATTCTGCCATATGGGTCGAAGCATACCTTAAGCTGATTTCATATATTTTGAGTACTTCACAAAAATTACTTTAAATTAACTCTTAGTACCCAGTCATTGGCAGTAATAAACAAAACATCCTTTGTCTCGTTAAACGCGCAATTCGAAGTTTGTTTATTGTAAATTCTTATCAACCCCAATAATTTACCCGTGGGAGAAATGATGTTAATACCATCCGGTCCCGAACTGAAGATATTGCCATATTTATCTATCTTAAAACCGTCAGCACCAGATTTTATTTTTGCTTTTTCTTTTAGTGCATATCCATCAAGAAGTATTCCGCCGCTTTGAATATTACCATTACTATCCAGTTGATATGCATACCATTTGGTATGCTCATCACTGCTACCGACATATAATATTTTTTCATCCAGTGATAAGGCAATTCCATTGGGCCGGGTAATACTATCGATAAGCAGATTAAGCTTACCCGAACTGCTTATCCTATAAACACCTTCAAATTTTAATTCCCTGGTTGGATCATTTTCATGCTTAGGTAAGCCATAAATGGGATCAGTAAAATAAATATTATTCTTTCTGTCGGCAACAAGATCATTGGGGCTGTTAAATTTCTTTCCCTTATAATTTTTCGCAAGAACGGTAAATTTTGGTGCGGGAGAATCCAGCGGAGCATTCAGACGGACAACCTGGCGATTGCCTGATTGGCAGAGTAATAATTTTCCATCTTTATCCAAAGCAAGTCCGTTGGATCCGTTCTCCCCATCGCGAAAGGCCGTATCAGTATATCCCGATGGTGTCAGGTAAACAACGGGTGTATCCTTCCCATCCCAACGGTATATTTTATTTTCCCGGACTGCTGAAAAGAGCAGCATTTGTTTTATCGGTACCCAGACAGGTCCTTCACACCATTTATAGTTTCTACCGATGATTTCAATTGCAGCATTAATATTGATAATGCCTGAGGCGGCGCTGTCATACAATTCCACTTTCCCGACTGCACTATCAGTCACAACAACAGTTGCCGGTTCGCCTGTCGTATTACAACCAATGCCAAGCGATAAATAAGAAAGGGTAAATACTATAAGTGGGATCTTCATCTTGGGATAAATTTCGTTTGCTATGCAATATCGAATTAAAAATATCCCTGAAAGGAATATTTGTAAATTCACGATTATAACATAAAGTAACAAAACTTACGAAATTCTGTGATCTTAGCAGATTTTTTTGATGAATCAGATAGTAAACCTACTCTCAGGGTGAGGTGATCTAAGCCAGCTTATCTGTAAATTCAAAGGACATTTCGTCCATACGTGAATCGATAATCAATTGATTGATTCGACGGCAGTTTCTTTTAATGATATCTGAAAATAATTTCATATCCCCGTCTTCATTAATTACATCCATCATTTCATTTGCCAGTTGAATATTTGACAGTGGACTATTAACCTTATTAGCCAGTCCAGATACAAATTGGCCTCGCTGATTATTTATTCTTTGAGGAATTGGCCCAAAGACATTTCCATTATTGTGATTCATGATTTAAATTATTAGTCTGTTCCTATTCTACTGCAATATGAGCTATTTTAAACTCTATATCGTTACATACATTTTCTCAATTGTTATAAAATTCCTACATTCAGATTCATATCGGGAAACCCGCTTTTCACTCTCAGGCAAAGGAAATATTATGGTTTTCTCAGGATAAGTTATATAATTCACACATTTTTTTTAATGTTGCCTCCATAAACATCAAATTACCCAATGAAAAAGCTGGTATGAAGAAATAAAACATTAAATTGACGGCCATCGCTGCTTCCATTAGGATCTCTTCCGCTCAATTAACACCCCGCGGACCCAAACCCTATAATATTTAGATGTGAGGATATTTATAAAAAATATGGTCTGCATTCGTTGTAAAATGGTTGTCAAAGACGAATTGACAAAACTTGGTTTGAAGCATATGGTTGTTGAATTGGGTGAAGTAGAACTCCTGGAAGAATTGACGCCGGAAAAACATGATGAATTTAAGGCAGCTCTGCTAAAGTCAGGTTTGGAATTATTGGATGATAAAAAAAGTGTTTTTATTCAAAAAATAAAGAACATTATTGTTGAACTGGTTCACTATTCAGAAGAACCTTTGTCGGTTAATTTATCAGAATATCTGAGTAAAAAATTAAATCACGATTACACCTATCTGGCAAACCTGTTCTCAGAAGTAACAGGTGCTACTATAGAAAGGTTCTTCATCACTCATAAAATTGAACGTGTAAAGGAACTACTCGTTTATAATGAATTGACACTGACAGAAATAGCTTATAAAATGCACTATAGCAGTGTATCTCATTTATCAAGTCAATTCAAAAAAGTAACCGGGTTGACTCCCTCCCATTTTAAACAACTAAGAAGTAAAAGGCGTTCGATGCTGGAGGATTTATAAATAATTATTCATATCCGCTTTTAATCAGCGTCAAAATCATTTTAAATCTCCCATTGGGTTTAATATAATTCGCTGCGTGCGCCGGAATAACAATTCCCATTCCGGTTTGAAGCAAATGGGATACTTTGTCAATTACAATATTTGCTTTGCCTTCTATGATTTGAGCGAATGTGTCAAATGGAGAGGTTTTTTCTGTTAATCCTTCACCGTTATCGAACGACATCACGCTGATATTTCCAGTTAATTTTTTTATAATTGATTTGGAGACAACTGAATGTGGTACATATTCTATTATCTCAACTACGATATGAGACTTTGATTTATCAAGATCAGCAGTTTGAACTTTTATTTTTTGCTCCTTTACCTTAGCCTTGGGTAATTTAGATTTTAATGTCATGATATTTATTTGAATAAGTGGGTACGGATTAAATTGTCAAATCAAAATGCAATAGATGCTTCGAACATAGTACCATAAAATTTACCTCCATTCAGAATATTGTCAACCGGATAATTCTGATAAACCTGGTATACATATTCCACTTTCAACATAATATTTCTTGTGAGAAACCATCCGGCTGATGCCACTTCACGATTAACAGTTATATCCTGAGTAAGTCCCTGAACTGCAGATGTTACCGTATTGTACCTTACACCAATCCAGAAGTTTTCTTTCTCAGCAGGGAACCGGTAGATGATATCGGCGGCATATTGAATGGCCTGACGTTTAGTAGTTTCTGTAATAGTTCTGCCATGTGCATTT